>ERZ887849.3076-NODE-3076-length-12952-cov-5.870047_pt1 | contig 12952 bp, 10 predicted proteins | sample MGYA00521267_ERZ887849 | MGnify/ENA primary metagenome ERZ887849 (study PRJEB32303, sample SAMEA104408601) | aquatic metagenome | biome: Brackish water; feature: Pelagic; material: water | place: Baltic Sea | collected 2014-06-06T16:11:00 | depth 2,863 m ... | reverse complement strand
CAGCAAATTGCCGATGGCTTTGAACAAGGCGTTATGAAATCTAAAACGTCTTCCCTTCTGATAGCCGTTGCGCAAATTAGTTCGCGGCATGGGGCTGGTTTTTCGCGTTCACTAACGATCTAAAACAATAAAAATAAAAAGGGTAACAAGCATGACAAGCATGACCAATCCAGACATGACTACCTCTGAGCGGCTCGGTTTGCCATATATTCAGCCGTCGCAAGCACAAAAGCATATTACGGTGAATGAGGGGTTTCGGATGATCGATGCCCTGTCGCATCTGGCCGTAAAATCGATTGGCGTGAATGCTCCGCCGAGTATTCCACAAACGGGCGATCGCTACATTGTAGGTTCAGATCCCGACGGGTTGTGGCGCGGCCAAGTTGGCGCCCTAGCCATCTGGGATGTGGATGCCTGGCGGTTTTCGACACCGCGCGAAGGTTGGCGCGCATGGGATCAATCTCAGAAGGCATTTTTTGTTTATGATGGAACGTCTTGGGGCGAGGTGGGTGGTAGTAATTCCACATCGGCTCCTGCCGCTTCAGCTGCGCCAGAGTTTATATTGCCATTATTACCGGGCTTTGCATTGCACCGAGACGTTTTTACATATGCTTTTGACGTAGCCAATCTAAACGTGCTGACGACAACTGCGATAGCACCCAAAAACAGTTTGTCGCTTGGTATTACCGCAAAAGTTATTGAGCCTCTCGATGGAATAGAAAAATGGAGAATGGGCACAACTGGCAAAAACCGAAACTGGTTTTATGCTTACGGACTTTTGCCAACTGTGGGTTTCGAAACTCTGGGAATGGCGGATACTGTAATGCGTTGCAGGGAGGACACGCCGGTTTTGATTACTCGAGAAACAGGTTCCTTTAGGACAGGAAAAATTGAGATTACTCAATATACACTGAGGTCGAGTGTGGTCTAAATGCGTTAGTTTTTAAGTTATGTGTAAGCTTGGGCACGTCTATCTGTCGCGCTAAATCGGTCTAGCCAGATAAGCGGTTTATGGTATGTTGGGGTATATTTTTTAGGAGTGGCCATGTCCCGTTTAACTTCACCTGCACATACTGTATCTGACGCACTTTCAACTCGGTTTTCTTGCCGTGCCTTTTTGGATACGCCGGTCCCGGAGGCCTTGGTTCGTGAGATCGTCGAGACCGCGACCCGCGCGCCTTCCGGCGGCAACTTGCAACCTTGGCATATGTGGGCGGTGACGGGTGATCCGTTAAAAAACTTTGTTGCTGACATTACAGCGCGTTTGCCAGAGAATCCGGCCGGTGAAGGCTCGGAGTATCATATTTACCCGCCTGAATTAAAAGAGCCATATAATGCGCGTCGCTTTGACGTTGGGGTTCGGATGTATGAAATCCTCGGTATTCCACGTGAAGACAAGCGCGGGCGCATGGAACAGATGATGCGAAATTACACCTTCTTTGGCGCACCCTGCGCCATGTTTTTTGCTATCGATAAGCAAATGCAGGAAGGTCAATGGTCGGATATGGGTATGGTTATTCAATCAATCATGCTCCTCGCACGCGAAAAAGGTTTGCATAGCTGCCCTCAGGAAATTTGGGCCTTATGGACACCGACCATTAAAAAATTCCTCGATATTCCCGAAAACATGACTTTCTTTTGCGGTATGGCGCTCGGCTATGCTGATCCCGATGCCGCGATCAACCAATTGGAAACATCGCGTGCACCGTTAGATGAAGTCGCTGGCTTTATTGGCTTTTAGGAGACTTGATGGAAATTCTATTCTGGGTTTTGCTGGCATGTCTATCAACTGGGGGGGCTTGGTGGGTAACCAAGCCACTGCGATCTTCTGGTCATGCGCGATTAACGAGCCTTGTTTTGGTCTTTCTGCCACTCAGTTCTCTCGGGCTGTATCTGTATATGGGGTCTCCTGATCAGGGAGACGCACCGTTAGCGGACCGATTGGATATGCCTGTTAATGAGTTGCCTGTTGGCGCGGCTCTGGCCAAAGTGGAGATGCGCCTGCGAGAGGCTCCAAATGATGTAACGGGCTGGAAGCTAATGGCAACTTTGCGTCAGTCTTTGGGTATGTACGATAAAGCGATAGATAGCTGGCGCCGCGTCATTCAACTCGAAGGGCCATCAGCGGAAATTTACATTGCAATTGCAGAGAATTTTTTAATGCTGGAGGGTGGGGTGTTGAGCGTCGTAGCGATGGATAATATTCGCGCCGCGTTGAAAATTGCCCCCGATAATGCTGTAGCCTCATATTATACTGGCTTAGCACAACTTCAGGCGGGTGAGACAGATCGCGCCCTTGAAATTTGGCAAGTTTTGTTGAACAACCCATCTATCGATACTAACTTACGCGCCTTGATTGAAGCTCAAATCGAAAAACAATGAATGAGTGACGACCGAGCTATAAGGCACGATTTTGGCTCAAAATAAAGTTCGTTAACGGAGATACCGAGTTGAAAACGGCAGATAATCAACCAAGTCCGAAGCGCCGCAATCCAAGGCGAGCGCGTGCGACGCTGATTTTGATTGGCTTAGCGGCTTTTGCTATGGCCGTGGCCTTGGCCCTCACTGCGCTTGAAGATAATTTAGTATTCTTTCGGTCACCAACAGATTTAGCCCAGTCTCCGGCTGTGTTAGGCCAACGGTTACGTTTGGGCGGGCTGGTCAAGGACGGTTCCGTTGAGCGGAACGGGTTGCAGGTCGCATTTGTCGTTACGGATCTGGTTCATGATGTGAGGATTGAATTCTCAGGTGCTTTGCCCGACCTGTTTCGTGAGGGGCAGGGTGTTGTCGCGGAAGGTAGTTTTGTTGCAACCGATCAATTTGTTGCCGACACAGTTCTCGCCAAGCATGATGAGAATTATATGCCGCCGGAGGTTGCTGAGGCGCTTAAAAAATCGGGACAGTGGCAAGGCGATGACTATGCGCCTAAACAATCTAATGATGTGCAACCATGATTGCTGAGTTTGGTCATTTCGTATTGATTTTGGCGTTTATGGTATCGTTATTACAAGCGACCCTGCCTATTTATGGCGCGAACCGTCAATTAATTTCTGTGATGCAGTTTGCTGACTATTTGGCGCGCGCGCAATTTATATGCATTGGTATTGCCTTCGCTTGTCTGACTTACGCCTTTATCGTATCTGACTTTTCGCTATCTATCGTTGCTAATAACAGCCATGTCAGCAAGCCGTTAATGTATAAGATTGCTGGTGTTTGGGGCAATCATGAAGGCTCCATGCTGCTCTGGGTTTTGGTACTTGCTGCCTATAGCTTCGTATTTTCTTTTATGTCCCAAAACCTTGAGACGGATTTCAGAGCTAGGGTGCTGGCTGTGCAGGGCTGGATTGGCGTCGCGTTTTTAGGCTTTATTATATTCACATCCAACCCGTTTTCACGGTTATTTCCAGCGCCGTTTGAGGGTATGGGGTTAAATCCTGTGCTGCAGGATCCGGCTTTGGCCGCACATCCCCCGCTTCTATATATTGGATATGTTGGTACGTCGATGGCTTTTGCTTTTGCTGTGGCGGGGCTTCTTGGCGATAAATTAGAGCGGGTTTGGGCCCAGGCGTTAAGAGTTTGGGTGCTGGTAGCGTGGCTATTTCTAACGCTCGGCATCGCGCTTGGGTCATTTTGGGCCTATTACGAATTGGGCTGGGGTGGCTTCTGGTTCTGGGATCCGGTTGAAAACGCGTCGCTAATGCCGTGGTTAGCGGGTACGGCCTTGCTGCATTCAGTGATGGTTACAGCTCAGCGCGGCGCGTTTATGCGCTGGACTATATTATTGGCTATTTTGACTTTCGGACTGTCCCTCGTCGGAACTTTTTTGGTGCGCTCAGGCGTTCTCACATCTGTTCATGCTTTTGCGACGGATCCAGAGCGCGGCGTCTACATATTGGCTATATTGGCGACGACGATTGGCGGCGCCTTATTATTATATGCTCGGGCGCGGCCGAAATTAGCTCCGACGCAGGAGTTTGAAATTGTAAGCCGTGAGTCTGCGCTTTTGCTCAATAATGTATTTTTAGCAACGGCGACAGCAACCGTATTTATCGGCACATTATATCCGCTATTCGTCGATGCTTTGGGGCTTGGCAAAATTTCTGTCGGAGCGCCATATTTCTCTACTGTATTTTTGCCGCTCATGATCCCCTTCGTGATCGTCTTGCCATTTGGTCCGTTTTTATCTTGGCAGCGGTTTTCAGGCAGGCGTCTAGTACTTCCATTAAGCCTTGCCCTGATTGCCGCTATCATTTTCACCTTTGCTTATTATACTTTCACTCAAGCCTCATCATGGCCGGCTTATATCAGTCTGCTGGGAGCTTTTTGGCTGATTTGTGGCGCTGTCGCCGCCTTTTTTGACCGTTTAGATATCAAGCGGTCAGGGCGTTTCAAGCGATTGAGAAATATGCCGCCGAGTACAGTAGCGTCGAGCTTGGCCCATGCAGGTATTGGCATAATGCTAATGGGAATTATCGGTGCGACGGCTTGGAAGTCGGAGCGGGTTGTTGCCTTAATGCCGGGTGATGCACTTGAGATAGCTGGTTACGAATTTGTTTATGAGGGTACAAAAAGCATAAATGGCCCCAATTATCGCTCAGACCAAGCCACTTTACGGCCACGTTCGCCGGTTTCGGGTTTGACTGAATTATTGCCAGAGCGGCGCTTTTATCCTGCTGAGCGGGGGCAAACCACCGAAGCGGCAATTGATAAACGCTTATCACGAAATATTTATGCGGCCCTGGGTGAACAGTTGGAAGACGGTTCCCGCGTCATTCGAATATGGGTACACCCGTTAGTGGCTCTAATCTGGATTGGCGCTGTCGTCATGGCGCTTGGCGGTTTTGCCGGCTTAAGAAGACGATCGGCTAGCCAATGACGAAGTGGGTTGGCGGTTTTTTTATTGTCTTTTTGATGCTTTCGCAAGCCATGGCGATAGAGCCAGGCGAAGCCTTAAAGGATCCTGATTTAGAAGCGAGAGCTCGCGTGTTATCCCTGGAGCTTCGTTGCATGGTTTGTCAAAATCAATCAATTGACGATAGCGATGCACCCTTGGCGGGAGACCTTCGAATGCTTGTTCGAGAGCGATTGTTGGTTGGCGATAGTGACGAGCAGATATTTGAACTTGTAACGGCTCGTTATGGTGATTTTGTTCTCTTGCGACCGCCGGTGGTTTCGCGCACACTATTTTTATGGTTTGCGCCGTTCTTGATATTTGCCGTCGGTCTCTTTACGGTGTGGAGACTGATCCGTAGATCTAAATAAAAAAAGCATAAAAAAGATAGAGCAAGGGGGCTATATGCAGGTTCTTTTAGTAGAAGATGACGAAGTGGCGGCCAGCTCTGTTTTAGAGGGGCTTAAAATGCATGGAATTGACGCTGTGCATGCTGCGAATGGTCGCAAAGCACTTGAGATTATTGCTGAGGTTAAGCCAGACGTGCTTGTGCTAGACCGCATGATGCCTGAAATGGATGGTATGGAAATGCTATCGAAATTGCGTGAGCAAGGTGATAATGTGCCTGTGCTGATGCTGTCTGCCCTTGGCGATGTGGAGGACCGTGTTGTCGGCCTCAAAGCGGGCGCGGATGATTACTTAGCCAAACCATTTTCACTTGATGAATTAGTCGCAAGGCTTGAAGTGCTGTCTAAGCGCACACCCAATACTGTATCGGAGAGAGAGCTATGCTATGCGGATTTGCGCGTTGATTTGATTGATCGGCGGGCGGAACGAAATGGCCAAGATTTGGAGCTGCAGCCGCGTGAATTTTCGATGCTTGTTTACTTCTTGAAAAACCAAGGAACCATAGTTAGTCGATCTATGTTGCTTGAAAATGTTTTTGATTTATCCTTTGATCCGCAGACGAATGTGATTGATGTCCATATTTCACGCCTGCGCCAGAAGTTAGATAAGCAGCATGCTAGCCCGCTTTTGCAAACCGTTCGTGGGTCAGGCTATATTCTTCAAGAGCAAAGTGGAAATTGATGTGGCAATTATTTAAGACAACAGGTTTCAGAGCGGCCTTGCTCTATCTTTTAATTTTTTTGATTTCAGTAGCTATCTTATGCTCTGTGCTGTTTATCCAGACTTTGGGAATGCTCGAGCAAGAAATTGATAATCGTACGCGCTATGAAATAGACCTGACAAAACGCCTATATCAAACAATGACGACGGTTGAGTTTATTAAGCAGATTGACCGACGTGGGCGTGGGCCAAGTTCCGGCGTTTTTTGGCTGGCCTCGACCGATGGTGTTAAGCTTGCTGGTAACCTCGACCGCCTGCCAATTATTGGTGCAACAGCGGATAAGGGCGATGGTTGGATTGAGTTTTACTTTGCAAATTTAGCCCAACCTGGCGGTAAGCAGATCATTCGCGGCCGATTGGTTGAGTTGGATCCGGAGCTTCGGCTATTTATCGGCAGTGATGTTGGAAGTCGTGAGAGCTTGACCATTCGAACCGTTCGGGATATGGCGCTGGTTGTTTTCTTGACGCTCTTGCTGGGGTTATTTGGCGCCGCCGTCATGGGGCGGAACTCAGTTCGTCGGGTTGAAAAGATCAATCAAATTGTTCATAAAATAATCGCCGGTGACCTGCATAAGAGAATTATATTGCGCGGTAGCGGTGACGAGTTAGACCAGCTTGCTGTCAACCTAAATTCTATGCTGGATCGAATTGAGAGTTTGATGCAGTCGATGCGTGATGTCAGCGATAACATTGCCCATGATTTGCGGACGCCATTAAGTCGTTTGCGGGCTCGTTTGGATGTGCTGGCAATTCAGGCTGACGAAAATAACAGGGTAGAACTGTCTAAGCCCGACTTGGATGATTTGCTAAAGTCTCTGGATGAAGTCCTCAATAATTTTAATGCTCTATTGTCTCTGTCGCGACTAGAAAGCAAAGCAACTAAGTTTGACCGTGAGACCTTTAATTTATCCGATTTGGTTCAGGATGTTGCTAGCCTCTACCAACCTTTGGTTGAGGAGACGGGTCAAAAGTTGCATATAAATTTGGGTAAGGAAGCGGTCGTGGTTGACGGTAATAGAACTTTATTATCGCAAGCGATTTCAAACTTAATCGAAAATAGTCTGAAATATGCACCAGCTAGCGACATCGAGGTCTGTTTACATCACGAGGATGATAAAATTGAATTGTCGGTGATCGACTTCGGAGACGGAATTGAAAGCAAGGATCATGCGCGGGTTTTGAAACGATTTGAACGCTTGGATGCAAGTCGTCATTTGTCAGGTAGCGGGCTTGGTTTACCTCTGGTGAAAGCCATTATCGAACGCCATGATGGTTTTATGCGTTTGCGCGAATCGTCACCAAAAGGGCTAACCGTTAGCTTAGTGTTTTAGAAATGATTGGAGCTCACGATGCTTGAGCATTTCTCAACGAAGGGTTTAAAAATACCTAAACCGCTCGATCCCGAGCATGCTCAATTGCTATTTGATGGTCTGATGAGCGATATAGTTGAGCAATCTAATCCGGAACACGAGGGTATTGCCGAGAGGGCGCAAAATACGCTCAACCAGCATGCCGAGTTTTTCAAGTGGGTTGTTTCCAACAGCTCTTATTTGACTCGATTGCTAAGGTTTAATCCAGCTCTTGTTGCAGCGCTCGGCGGTCAAACTTGGCAGGAACTATTGTCGGACCTAATGTCGGGCGTGCGCGTTGAGGCGACCGCTCAAGATGACCGAGGCGACCTGATGCGTGTCCTGCGCCAAGCGAAGGGGCGTGCGGCTCTCATAATCGCGCTGGGTGATTTATCTGAAAATTGGAGCGTCAGTGAGGTGACGACGGTTCTGACCGAATTCGCGGATTTGGCTGTTGAGCTTAGTCTGCAATGGTTGTTTGATGCCGCTTACAAAGCCGGTGATTTGACGGCTAAACCGGATCTTAAAGCGTCTGGGCTGATCGTTCTCGCTATGGGAAAACATGGTGGGCACGAGCTGAACTATTCATCAGATATTGATCTGGTGATTTTTTATGAGCCCGAGCATCTCAGCTTTTCTAGCGGCATGGACGCGAATAAATTTTTCAATAATATAGCGCGCGACATGTCGACTGTTTTGCAAAACCAAACAGCAGATGGCTATGTGTTTCGTGTCGATTTACGGTTGCGACCAGATCCGGCATCTACGCCGGCGGCCCTGTCTATTGGTGCAGCCCTGACTTATTATGAGGGGCAGGGGCAGAATTGGGAACGCGCGGCTTTTATCAAGGCGCGGGCAATCGCTGCAGATATAAATGCAGGCAAGTCATTCTTGGAAGAGTTACGCCCATTTATATGGCGCCGTAATTTGGACTTCGCCTCAATCGAAGACGTGCATTCCATGAAGCGCCAAATTCATGCGGTGCGTGGTCATGGCGCTATCGCAACCACAGGGCATAACATTAAACTGGGTCGTGGCGGCATCCGAGAAATTGAGTTTTTTGTGCAAACGCAGCAGCTGATTGCTGGTGGTCGCGATGATGGTTTGCGGGGTATTCAAACCGTTCCCATGTTGGCACAGCTTGCATCGCGCGGATGGATTAGCGAGGAGACAGCATCTGGATTGAGCGAGAGCTATGCTTACTTGCGTGGTTTAGAACATCGCTTGCAGATGCGCTTGGACGAACAAACCCATACATTGCCGCGCGATGAGGAGGGGATGGCTGCCTTTGCAAATTTCGCTGGTTACGACGATGTTCAGTCTTTAGCGAATACCTTATCGCAGACCCTCTCTTATGTGTCGAAAGAATATAGCAATTTATTTGAGAGCGCGGATAGCTTGTCCGCAAGCGAGGGTAATTTAGTATTTGCTGGGTCTGAACACGATCCAGATACACTGGAGACGTTAGTTCGAATGGGCTTCAAACGCCCGGAAACGATTTCGGATTTAATCCGCTCTTGGCATACAGGTCGAATGCGAGCGACACGCTCGGCGCGGGCCCGAGAAATTTTAACACGGCTAGTGCCAACGCTTTTGATTCAAGTGTCAAGAACAGGCCAGCCAGATGAAACCTTTGTGCAGTTTGATAAATTTTTGAATGGTTTGCCATCGGGTGTGCAGCTTTTTTCCTTGTTTCAAGCGCAACCCAAAGTGCTTGATCTAGTGCTGGATGTCATTGGAACCGCGCCACGTTTGGCCGGATGGTTAAGCCGCAATGTTTCGCTTTTGGATATCGTACTTGATCAAGCAGATATTTTGGAACTCGCCGATATTAATGTCGTGTACGATACTATGCAGAAACAGTTTTCTTATATTGATCCGAGCGATGATGACATAATAGGGCGTCTCGACCGCTTACGAATTTTCACTCATGAGCGACAGTTTTCGCTCGGTGTGCAGCAACTTTCAGAGCCTCTCGAAGCGCTTAACTGCACGCAAGCTTTTACTAATCTAGCTGAAAATTCGGTTCAGGATGCATTGGATGCAGCGCTTGTTGATATTGAGCGGCAATACGGAAAAATTTCTGGCGGCAAGATGTGTGTTCTAGGTTTGGGAAAATTGGGTAGCGCAGAGATGAGCCTATCGTCTGATTTAGATATTATTATTATTTGCGATGCACCGAATTTCTTAGCTGTTTCGGATGGCGAAAAATCGATTGATGCCGACACTTGGTTTGCACGAGCGGCAAGGCGTTTTTTGAGCGGGCTGACGGCGCAAACTGCGCAAGGGGGGCTATATGATGTGGATACGCGCTTGCGCCCATCTGGTAATGCTGGGCCACTAGTGGCTAAGTTATCGGGCTTCGAATCCTATCAGCATAATGAGGCTTGGACGTGGGAGCACATGGCGTTAACCCGTTCGCGCGTGGTTGCCGGAGATGCTGATCTTGGCCAAAAAATTGAGAGCATCGTGCATGATGTTTTGGTAAAACCGCGCGAGCGATCGCAGCTGATGGCCGATGTTGCCGATATGCGCGATAAGCTCTCAGCCCACCGTCAGCCTAAATCCGACTGGGATATAAAAATGGGTCGCGGGGGTCTGTTCGATCTCGAGTTTATTGTGCAAGCCTTGCAGCTTGAATATGCTCAATTAAACGATGATATTTTAGATGTGCATACAGATCAGGTGCTGCAAAACTTCGCGTCTCTAAACGTTTCACCAGACGCTTCGCCGAGTTCATTTCAGTCTGGGAGCATAGTTTCGTCTAGTGATTTTCAAAAACTATCAGAGATATGGCGAGAGTTCTCTACACTGCGCTTGATGTTGAGCCTATGCTTGGATCCGAGCGATGGGGGTGAATTGCCATTGGCGACGCAAAATTTATTGCTCCGCGCGACCAATCAACCTGACATTTCGAGATTAAAGGCACATCTGCACGATGTTCGAAATTTCGTTGGAGATCGGCTCGAGGCCATATTATCCCGCTAAAATAAAGTTGACCAAGATTATCCCTGCTTCTTCGGCATCAGGCTGGGCGTCAGGCTGGACAACATGCCGGACGATATGCCGGACAATAGGCCGCATTCTTTATGGCCAATGTATCATCAAGGTATATTGACGCTTTGGGTTCCTTTAACTAGCCTTGCAAACTTACAAGGGGAGAGACCTATGAATTTTGATTTTTCTGATGACCAGAAAATGCTTAAAGAGCAAATCCGCCGTTTTCTCGAGGATAAGTGCTCTTTAGCGCATACGCGTGAGATACTTGAGGGCGATGCCGATTACTCAAAAACGGTTTGGCAGGGGCTTATGGAGCTAGGCGTTGCCGGCGCATCTATACCTGAAGAGTATGGTGGGCTTGGCCTTGGGGCATTGGAACTTTGTGTTGTCGCTGAAGAATTGGGTCGCGCTGTCGCGCCGGTACCTTTTTCGTCTTCCATTTATATGGCAGCCGAGGCGTTACGCCTCTACGGTACGCATGAGCAGAAGGAAGCTTGGTTGCCAAAGCTAGCTAGCGGCGAAGTAATAGGCACCATGGCTGCGAGCGAGGGTACACAAGCCCCAAGTCCAAAAAACATTCAAACTCAAATTTCGAACGGTAAATTGTCGGGGCATAAAATTCCGGTTGCTGACGGAAATATAGCTACGTTAGCCATTGTTCTATGCCGAGACGGCGCATCGCATTCATTGGCGCTGGTCGACCTAACAGCGGATGGTGTTAGCCGTGAGACTGTGTCGACAATTGATCCGACACGGGGCCATGCAACAATAGATTTCAAAGACGCCAAAGCAGAAGTCTTGGGCGGCGCCTCGGGCGAGGGTTGGGCACAATATTTGCGCATTGAGAATGGCGCAGCTGTTTTATGTGCATTTGAGCAAGTTGGTGGCGCGGAAGCGGCAATGAACATGGCGAAGGAATATGCCTTAGAACGCTTCGCCTTTGGTCGGCAAATCGGCTCTTACCAAGCCATCAAACATAAAATTGCAGATATGTATGTGAAGTTAGAATTGGCTCGTGGCAATTGCTATTACGGTGCCATGGTTTTGGCTACAGATGGCCATGACTTGGCGATTGCGGCGGCGGCTTCGCGTGTTGCCGCCACGGAAGCCTATCGATATGCATCGCAGGAAAATATTCAGGTGCATGGCGGGATCGGCTTTACTTGGGAAGCCAACCCTCAGTTTCACTATCGCCGCGCTAAGCTGTTGGCCTTAAATTTGGGTAGCTCGGCTCGCTGGAAAGACAGGCTGGTCACTGAGTTACAGCGTAACAATGTAGCTTAGCGACTAATTATATCTGAAAATATGGCGTTTGGGTTGAAAAACCAATGTCGAGTTGTAGATCTAAAGTAGAAGTAAAAGGGGTAGAAAATGGATTTTAATGATACCGCAGAAGAAGCGAAGTTTCGTGGCGAAGTGCGTGGATGGCTCGAGGCCAATGCGACGCTGAAAGATCCGAAGAAAGCTCGGGCAGGGCGATCGCAAAAGCCGGAGGCAGAACGTCTAGAACGCGCGCGCGCATGGCAAGCCAAGAAAGCCGAAGCAGGATATGCCGCGATTACGTGGCCAACAAAATTTGGCGGATTAGGCGGAACGCCAATCCAGTCTGTGATTTATTCGCAAGAAGAAGCACGCTTCGATGTACCAGGTGGGTTCTTTGAAATTGGCCTCGGTATGTGTATTCCAACAATGATGGCGTGGGCCACGCCAGAGCAAAATGATCGCTTTGTGAAGCCGGCGCTATTTGGCGAAGAAGTTTGGTGTCAGCTTTTCTCTGAACCCGCCGCTGGTTCGGACGTTGCAGGTTTGCAAACACGTTGTGAGCGTGATGGTGATGACTGGGTGATCAATGGTCAAAAAGTTTGGACCTCGGGTGCGCATTTCTGTGATTACGGAATTATCGTAACGCGCTCCGATCCCAATGTTCCAAAACATAAAGGGTTGACCTTTTTCTTCTTGGATATGAAGTCGCCGGGTATTGAAATTCGTCCTATTCGCCAAATTACCGGTGAAGCTAATTTCAATGAAGTCTTCTTTACCGATGTTCGTGTGCCGGATAGTCAGCGCCTTGGTGCTGTGGGCGAAGGTTGGAAAGTTGCGTTAACAACATTGATGAATGAACGCTTGGCTATTGGTCAGGGTTCAGGTGTGGATTATTCGGAGCTACTTCAGTTGGCCAAGGATACTGAGTTAGAAACAGGCCCGGCCATTCAAGACGCCAATGTTCGTGAGAAATTGGCAGATTGGTATGTTCAAAGCCAAGGTTTAAAATACACGAAGTTCAGAACTTTAACGGCGCTTTCTAAGGGCGAGACGCCCGGAGCGGAAAGCTCTATTGGTAAGATTGTATCTGGCCCTAAAATGCAAGATCTCGCGTCGTTCGGCATGGATATGCAGGGGCAGGGCGGCATCTTGCATGACGCCGAATTGTCGCCATTAAATGCGGCTTTCCAGAATCAGTGGTTCGGCGGCGCAGGCTATAGAATAGCCGGTGGTACGGATGAAATTTTACGCAATATTGTGTCGGAACAAGTTTTAGGTCTCCCGCAGGATATCCGCGTCGATAAAACCGTTCCGTATAATG
>ERZ887849.3075-NODE-3075-length-12958-cov-75.779896_pt1 | contig 12958 bp, 7 predicted proteins | sample MGYA00521267_ERZ887849 | MGnify/ENA primary metagenome ERZ887849 (study PRJEB32303, sample SAMEA104408601) | aquatic metagenome | biome: Brackish water; feature: Pelagic; material: water | place: Baltic Sea | collected 2014-06-06T16:11:00 | depth 2,863 m ... | reverse complement strand
ATAAAAATTGATCAAGCAAGTTTATTGAATTAAAGAATTTGTGAGGCATTAAAGCCTTACAAAAAGTACTTTGGGCTCGTGTTTTAATGCGAGGTTGTCAAAGACCGTAGGTACGAAAGTTTAATTGTAATAAGCCTACGTAGATGGCGGTACCCTAAGGGATAGCATCCTGATAGAGGTCATCGTTTTGTTGGTATTAAATATTTATTTAATACTTTTATTTAACGGAAGGAGAAGACCTTGAGTCTGAATCTTGATGAAAAAAAGGCAGTAGTTGCTGAGGTTAGCAAGCAAATTGAAAATGCCCAGTCCATGATACTCGCTGAGTATCGCGGCGTAGATGTTGGAGATATGACAAGCCTAAGAGCTAAAGCCAGAAATTCTGGCGTGTATTTAAAGGTGCTCAAGAACAAGTTAGTTAAAAGAGCAGTGGAAAATACACCTTTTTCTTCGTTGTCTGAAGATATGGTTGGTCCTTTAGTGTTTGGAATTTCCGATGATCCTGTGGCAGCGGCTAAAGTTTTAAATGACTTTGCTAAAGAAAATAATTTGTTTGTTATTAAATCAGGAGCAATGCCAAACGAAAGGTTAGATGCCAATGCAATTAAAGCATTAGCTTCATTGCCAAGTCGAGAAGAACTACTTGCAAAATTATTGGGCACTATGCAAGCCCCTATTGCAAAATTTGTTCGTACTTTAAACGAAGTACCAACAAAATTTGTCAGAGGATTAGCTGCAGTTCGTGACCAAAAACCTGCATAACAATCAAAAGACAAGGCTTATTTAAACTATTAGGAGAAATAAATTATGGCTATCTCAAAAGAAGATATCTTAGAAGCAATTGGATCAATGTCTGTTTTAGATTTATCTGAATTGATCAAAGAAATGGAAGAAAAATTCGGTGTATCAGCAGCAGCAGCAGCAGCAGCACCAGCAGCAGCAGCAGCAGGTGGAGCAGCAGCAGCTGAAGAACAAACTGAATTTGATCTTCACTTAACAGGTATTGGTGATAACAAAGTTAACGTAATTAAAGCAGTGAGAGAGATTACAGGGCTTGGACTTAAAGAAGCTAAAGACATTGTTGATGCAGCACCAAAAGTTGTAAAAGAAGCACTTGATAAGGCTTCGGCTGAGGGAGCGCTGAAGAAATTAACTGAAGCCGGCGCAACTGCTGAGCTTAAGTAGTTATAAAAAAAGAAAAGGCTGGATCTTTTTAACAAAGGTCCAGCCTTACTTTATTAAAATAAAAGAGTTTATATAAGAGAAAGTTTGTAAGAGTTTTTTCTTATATCGATTGTTAATTCTGGAGATGCTATGAGCTATTCGTTTACCGAAAAAAAACGTATTAGGAAAAGTTTTGCGAAGAGAGAAACAGTGCTTGAAATTCCTTATCTTTTGGCAATGCAACTTGAGTCTTATAAAGCTTTTCTTCAAAGAGAGGTAAAAGTCGAAGATAGAGAGAGTGCTGGCCTAGAGTCTACTTTTAATACTCTTTTCCCGATATCAAGCCATTCTGGGAATGCTAAACTTGATTACGTGAGTTACAACCTCGGTAAAGAAGTGTTTGATGTTAAGGAATGTCAGCAAAGAGGATTAACCTACGCTGTTCCATTGAGAGTAAAAGTTCGCCTGACCATAATGGATAAAGAGGCTTCTCAACCAACAATCAAAGAAGTAAAAGAGCAAGAGGTCTACATGGGCGAAATACCCTTGATGACACAAAATGGCTCCTTTGTAATTAATGGAACTGAAAGAGTGATTGTGTCTCAGCTTCATCGAAGCCCTGGCGTATTCTTCGAACATGATAAAGGTAAGACGCACAGTTCTGGTAAATTACTATTTTCAGCAAGAGTAATTCCTTACCGTGGGTCCTGGCTAGACTTTGAATTTGACCCAAAAGACTACTTGTACTTCAGAATTGATAGACGAAGAAAGATGCCAGTTACAACTTTGCTAAAAGCTCTAGGGCTGTCTTCTGAAGAAATTTTGTCTACTTTCTATGACTTGGATACATTCGAGGTTAAATCTAATGCATTTCAATTCCATATTATCCCTGAAAGATTTAGAGGGGAGATTGCTAAATTTGATATAAAAGACAAAAAAGGCAATGTAATTATTGCAAAAGATAAGCGCATTACAGTTAAACATATTAGAGAGATTGAGAAAGCCGGCATAAAAACTATAACGGTAGATTCAGATTATTTGATTGGTAGAAAAATTTCAAAAGCAATCATTGATACAGATAGTGGCGAGGTAATTGCTGAGACAAATGCCGAGATAACGGAAGAGTTAATAGAGAAGCTATTGGAATTAAAAGTACCACAATTTAACACGCTTTATTCTAATGATTTGGATCACGGTGATTTCCTTTCGCAAACGCTTGCATCTGATGATGTGCCAGATCAATATAGCGCAAAAGTTGCAATTTATCGCATGATGCGTCCTGGAGAGCCCCCGACAGAGGATTCAGTTAATGCACTGTTTGAAGGTTTATTCTTTAATGCAGACCGTTATGACTTATCTAATGTGGGAAGAATGAAATTCAATCGAAGAGCATTTCCAAAAACTTATGACCAATATGCTGATTGGATGAAAAGATTTCATGATGGCGCAGGCGATAAAGATGAAACTGGCGAGGCGATTTTGTCTAATCAAGACATCCTTGCTGTAGTTGGCTTATTAATTGAGCTGCGAAATGGAAGAGGCGAGATTGACGATATTGACCACTTAGGTAATCGTCGTATTAGGTCGGTTGGTGAGTTAGTAGAAAATCAATTTAGAACTGGCCTTGTAAGAGTTGAGCGAGCAGTTAAAGAAAGGTTGGGCCAGGCCGAAGCTGATAATTTAATGCCACATGATTTAATTAATTCAAAACCAATTTCGAGTGCTATCAGAGAATTTTTTGGCTCCTCACAGCTTTCGCAGTTTATGGATCAAACCAATCCATTGTCAGAAATAACCCATAAAAGAAGGGTTTCTGCCCTGGGACCTGGCGGTTTAACAAGAGAGCGAGCAGGGTTTGAGGTAAGAGATGTGCATTCCACTCATTACGGAAGGGTCTGTCCGATTGAAACCCCAGAAGGCCCAAATATTGGCCTGATTAACTCACTAGCCATGTTCGCAAGAACAAATAAGTACGGTTTTTTAGAAACTCCTTACAGAAGGGTTGAGGGTGGTAAGGTCACTGCAGATATTGCGTACCTCTCTGCAATTGAGGAAAGCGATTTTACAATCGCACAAGCTAACTCAGAATTAGCAGCCAATGGTAAATTTAAAGAAGAGTTAGTCTCATCCAGGTATAAAAATGAATTTACGATGGCTGGAAATGACTCGGTTGACTTTATGGACGTAGCCCCAGGACAAATTGTTTCGGTCGCTGCTTCATTAATTCCATTTCTAGAGCATGATGATGCTAATAGAGCATTAATGGGTGCAAACATGCAAAGACAAGCCGTACCATGTCTTAGAGCAGAGAAAGCCCTTGTTGGAACTGGTATTGAAAGAACGGTAGCTATGGATTCTGGAACAACTGTTCAAGCAAAAAGAGGTGGGGTTGTTGACTACGTAGACTCAAACAGAATTGTCGTTAAAGTAAATGAAAAAGAAACCGCGCAAGATGGCATAGGCGTGGATATTTACAATCTGACTAAATATACAAGGTCCAACCAAAACACTAATATCAATCAAAAACCATTAGTTAGAATGGGAGATAAAATTGACAGAGGTGCTGTTATTGCTGATGGAGCCTCAACAGATCTAGGTGAATTAGCGCTTGGTCAAAATATGTTGGTTGGTTTTATGCCTTGGAATGGTTACAACTTTGAAGATTCAATTCTTATCTCAGAGCGTGTTGTTTCAGATGACAGGTATACCTCTATTCATATTGAGGAATTATCTGTTGTAGCTAGAGATACGAAGCTTGGACCGGAAGAGATAACACAAGATATTTCCAATCTCTCGGAGCGAATGATTGGCCGTTTAGACAATGCTGGAATTATTTTTATTGGAGCAGAAGTTGAGGCTGGCGACGTGCTAGTAGGAAAAGTAACACCTAAAGGTGAAACCCAATTAACTCCAGAAGAGAAGCTTCTAAGAGCCATATTTGGAGAAAAAGCATCTGACGTTAAAGATACAAGTCTTAGAGTGCCATCCGGAATGTCGGGAACCATTATTGATGTTCAGGTTTTCACTAGAGAGGGTATTGACCGGGATGACAGAGCTGAACAAATAATTGGGGACCAACTTACAGCATTTAAAAAAGATCTTGCCGATCAACTAAGGATTGTTGAGGAAGATATTTTTGGACGAATTGAAAAGGTACTGCTTAATAAATCTGCCATAGGTGGACCGAAGGGCATTAAAAAAGGCGACAAACTAAGCAAGGAAAAATTAGCAGCGCTTGGTAAATATGACTGGTTTGATATTAGGGTGTCCGATGATAAAGACTCCAAACAGTTAGAAGCTATGAAAGAAAGCTTTAATTTTGCTAAAAAAGAATTTGATAATCGTTTTGAAGAAAAGAAAAGAAAGCTAACCCAGGGTGATGAGCTTCCCCCAGGCGTTCAAAAGATGGTCAAAGTTTACTTGGCAGTGAAGAGAAGAATTCAGCCAGGAGATAAAATGGCTGGTCGTCATGGAAATAAAGGCGTTATTTCGAAAATTGTACCTGTTGAAGATATGCCTTATATGGCAGACGGAAAGACTCTGGACATTGTGTTGAATCCATTGGGCGTTCCTTCACGCATGAATATTGGTCAGATTTTAGAGGTACATTTAGGCTGGGCTGCAAAAGGCTTAGGTGATCGTATTGACGAGATGATGAGAAGCAACACCAATATTGCTGAAGTAAGAAAATTCTTAGACAAAATTTATAATACCTCTTCAGGTAAGGGTGAGGATATCCAAAGCTTAAAAGACAGCGAGGTTAAAGAGCTAGCAGAAAACCTGTCCAATGGTGTGCCTTTCGCTACCCCAGTATTTGATGGTGGTGCAGAATCCGATATTCAACAAATGCTTGATTTGGCTTACCCTGATGACAGTGAGCATACTAAGACTTTAAATTTTGCATCTAAGAAGACTCAGGTACGTTTGTATGACGGAAGAACTGGTGAAAGTTTTGAAAGACCAGTTACAGTAGGGTATATGCACGTATTAAAACTTCATCATTTGGTTGACGATAAAATGCATGCTCGATCTACTGGACCATACTCACTAGTTACCCAACAACCACTTGGCGGAAAAGCACAGTTTGGTGGCCAACGATTTGGTGAAATGGAAGTATGGGCGCTTGAAGCTTATGGCGCATCTTATACATTGCAAGAAATGCTGACAGTTAAGTCAGATGATGTAATGGGAAGAACGAAAGTTTACGAGAATATTGTTAAAGGCGAACATAAAATTGATGCTGGTATGCCAGAGTCATTCAATGTGTTAACAAAAGAAATTCGGTCTTTAGCGATTGATATTGATCTTGATAGAAACTAGGAGATAGGACATGAAAGCATTATTAGATCTATTTAAACAAACTACTCAGGCTGAGGAGTTTGATGCTATTAAAATTGCTTTAGCTTCTCCTGAAAAAATCAGATCATGGTCATACGGTGAAGTTAAGAAACCTGAAACAATTAATTATCGAACTTTTAAGCCGGAACGAGACGGTTTATTTTGCGCTAAAATTTTTGGCCCGGTTAAGGACTATGAGTGTCTGTGTGGAAAATATAAGCGCTTAAAGCATAGAGGGGTTATCTGTGAAAAATGTGGTGTTGAAGTTACGCTATCAAAAGTTCGAAGAGAAAGAATGGGTCATATCGACCTTGCAAGTCCGGTTGCGCATATTTGGTTCCTTAAGAGCCTTCCTAGCCGACTTGGAATGGTTCTTGATATAGCGCTAAGAGATATTGAAAGAGTGCTGTACTTTGAGGCTTATATGGTTGTAGACCCTGGCATGACTCCATTAACTAGAGGACAGTTGCTCACCGAAGATGATTACGTGGCAAAAGCTGAGGAATTTGGTGATGAGTTTACTGCTGTTATGGGTGCTGAAGGCGTAAAAGAACTTTTGAGGTCTATCAATATTCCATCAGAAATAGAAAGAATGAATGTAGATATGGAGGCCACCGGATCTGAAGCAAAAATTAAGAAAATTGCTAAGAGACTTAAAGTACTTGAAGCCTTCCAAAAGTCAGGAATTAAACCTGAGTGGATGATCCTAGAAATACTCCCAGTTCTACCCCCTGAGTTAAGACCATTAGTGCCTTTGGATGGCGGGCGTTTCGCAACGTCAGACCTTAACGATCTTTATAGAAGGGTTATTAACAGAAATAACCGTCTGAGAAGATTGCTTGACCTTAGAGCGCCTGAAATCATTGTGAAAAATGAAAAAAGAATGCTTCAGGAGTCAGTGGATTCGCTTTTAGACAATGGTAGACGCGGAAAAGTAATGACGGGTGCCAACAAGAGACCTTTGAAGTCCTTAGCTGATATGATTAAAGGAAAAGGCGGGCGATTTAGGCAAAACCTATTGGGTAAGCGAGTGGATTATTCCGGCCGTTCCGTAATTGTTGCTGGACCTGAGTTAAAGCTTCATCAATGTGGCCTTCCTAAAAAGATGGCTTTAGAGCTATTCAAACCATTTATTTTTAATAAATTGGAGTTGTTAGGCCTTGCTACAACAATAAAAGCAGCTAAGAAAAAAGTTGAAGAGGAGGGTCCTGAGGTTTGGGATATCCTTGAGGATGTCATCCGCGAACATCCGGTACTTTTGAATAGAGCTCCAACGTTACATAGATTGGGTATACAGGCTTTTGAACCAGTATTAATTGAAGGTAAGGCAATTCAATTGCATCCCCTAGTATGTTCTGCATTTAATGCTGACTTTGATGGCGATCAAATGGCTGTTCATGTCCCTCTTTCAATTGAGGCCCAAATGGAAGCTAGAACTTTAATGCTGGCATCTAACAATGTACTTTCACCTGCAAACGGTGAGCCAGTTATCGTTCCTTCTCAAGACATTGTTCTTGGTTTATATTATATGACACGAGAAAAAATAGCTGCCAAAGGTGAAGGTATGAAGTTTTCTGATATCGATGAGGCTCGTCGCGCTTATGACCAAGGCTTTGTTGATCTTCATGCAAAAGTTACTGTTCGCGTAAAAGAGTACGAGTTGAATTTTGATAACAGTAAAACATTAAAAATTAATAGGTATGAAACTACCGTCGGAAGGGCCTTATTGTCTGAAATACTTCCTCATGGATTGGCTTTTGAAAACATCAATAAAACGTTAAAGAAAAAAGAATTATCAAAGCTAATCAATTTAAGCTTTAGAAAGCTTGGCATAAAAGAAACCGTCATTTTAGCTGATCAACTTATGTATACAGGCTATAAGTTTGCAACTAAAGCTGGGATGTCAGTGACTGTTCATGACATGCTGGTCCCATCCGAAAAAGTGGACCTTATTTCTGAAGCAGACCAAGAAGTTCAAGAGATTGAAAATCAATACTCTTCTGGTTTAGTAACTCAGGGCGAGAGATATAATAAAGTAGTTGATATCTGGGGCCGTGCCGGAGATAAGATTGCTGACGCAATGATGAGGAAGCTTAAAGAAGAGACTGTGATTGGTCATGATGGAAAAGTTGTAAAAGATGATAAAGGGAATGATTTAAAGCAAGAGTCTTTCAATGCAATTTATATGATGGCAGATTCTGGAGCAAGGGGTTCAGCGGCTCAAGTTAGACAGTTAGCTGGTATGAGGGGCTTGATGGCTCGTCCAGATGGCTCAATCATTGAAACGCCAATCAAAGCAAACTTTAGAGACGGGTTAAATGTTTTGCAATACTTTATTTCAACCCACGGAGCCAGGAAAGGTTTGGCAGATACTGCGCTCAAAACAGCTAACTCAGGCTATCTAACAAGACGTCTTGTAGACGTAACACAAGACTTGGTAGTCCAGGAGCATGATTGCGGTACAGACGAAGGATTGGTTACTAAAGCCCTTGTTAAGGGAGGTGAAATAGTTGAGCCTTTGAGCGATCGAATACTCGGAAGAGTTACGGCGCTTGAGGTAGTTAATCCTGAAACCCAAGAAGTTTTATATCCAGCCGGAACATTATTATCGGAAGATGAAGTGGAGAAAATAGAAAGTCTGGGTATTGATGAAGTTAAAGTTCGAACAGCGCTCACGTGTGCAACAAGATACGGCATTTGTGCTAAATGTTATGGACGTGATTTGGGTCGTGGCAATTTAATAAATCAAGGAGAGGCTGTCGGCGTGATTGCTGCCCAGTCTATTGGCGAACCTGGAACACAGCTTACTATGAGAACTTTCCATATTGGTGGCGCTGTTTCAAGAGCAGCATCAGTAAGCCAGATCGAAGGAAAATCAGCAGGAACGGTTAGATTTACCTCAACGATGAGATACGTTACTAATGCAAGAGATGAAAAAGTCGTTATTTCACGTAACGGAGAATTCTTAATTGAGGATGACTCTGGAAGAGAAAGAGAAAGACATAAAGTGCCTTATGGAGCTACCCTCCTTGTGAATGATGGTAAGTCTATTAAAGTAGGGGGAGTAATGGCCACATGGGACCCGCATACAAGACCTATAATTTCTGAGTACGCAGGGCGCGTCAAGTTTGAGAACGTTGAAGAAGGTATTACTGTCTCTAAACAAATTGACGAGGTTACTGGATTATCATCTTTAGTCGTAATCGAATCAAAAGCTAAGGCGGGTCAGTCAAAAGGAACAAGGCCGCAAATTAAACTGTTAGATGGTGATGGGGAGGAGGTAAAACTTCTGAATTCTGATAATTCTGTGAATGTTACATTCCAATTAAAATATATCATTACAGTTGCAGATACTCAGGATGTAAAAGTGGGCGATGTATTAGCCAGAATTCCTCAAGAGTCCTCAAAAACAAGAGATATTACCGGTGGGTTGCCGCGTGTTGCTGAGTTATTTGAGGCACGATCACCGAAGGATGCAGGTGTGTTAGCTGAGGTAACAGGTACTGTATCATTCGGAAAAGACACTAAAGGCAAACAAAGACTAGTTATTACCGATGTAGACGGGGAAGCAAAAGAATTCTTAATCCCCAAAGACAAGCACGTTACTGCCCATGATGGCCAAGTTGTAACACAGGGTGAAGTGATTGTTGATGGGCCTGCGGACCCAGCTGACATACTTAGGCTTCAAGGAAGAGAAGCGCTTGCAAGGTATATTATTGACGAAGTACAAGACGTGTATCGTTTGCAAGGGGTAAAAATAAATGACAAGCATATTGAGGTCATTGTAAGGCAAATGCTCCGAAGAGTAAGAGTGGTAGAAAAAGGTGACACTACATTTATTCCTGGGGAGGAGCTAGAAAGAGCAGAAGTTCTTACAGCTAATGAAGCGATTGTTGCCAAAGACAAGCAACCAGCAAAGTTTGAATATGTGCTGAAAGGCATTACTAAGGCATCCTTAGCAACCGATTCATTTATATCAGCAGCCTCGTTCCAAGAAACAACTAGAGTTCTTACAGAAGCAGCTATCTTAGGTAAGCGTGATGAGCTTAGAGGCTTAAAAGAAAATGTGATAGTTGGCCGATTAATTCCAGCGGGATCAGGTATGGCACATCATTTAAATCGAAAGGAAGCGGCAAGAATTAAGGCTGAGACAGCGGCACAAAGTGCTCAAATGACAAGCCTTGAAAAGGCTGAAGCTATTTTCGCTACCGATGATGAGGTTAAACCAGTCCCCAGTGAAGCTCCATTAACAACTGATGTATCAGGAGATAATCCTGAAGTAGAGATGCCAGCCGAATAAATTTTCAGTTGACAATAAGACAGAAGCAAAATACAATTCTCGCCTTTTCAAGCATAAGTTTGGAAAAGGCGAGATTAAGTTAATTTAAATAATAAGGATAGGCAATGCCCACGATAAACCAGTTAATTCGGAAGCCAAGAAAAAGAATTATTGAAAAAAGTAAGGTGCCAGCTCTTGAAGCGTCTCCTCAAAAAAGAGGAGTGTGTACCCGCGTGTACACAACAACACCAAAAAAACCTAACTCAGCGTTGCGAAAAGTGGCAAAAGTTAGACTAACGACTGGCTATGAAGTAATTAGTTATATCGGTGGCGAAGGCCATAACCTGCAGGAACATTCTGTTGTATTGCTTCGGGGCGGAAGAGTTAAAGATCTTCCTGGCGTACGCTATCATATGGTCCGAGGTAGTTTAGATACAGCAGGTGTTAAAGATAGAAGACAATCACGCTCCAAATATGGTACAAAACGTCCAAAAGAAGCTTAATAATTTAAAAGGTTACTTGATATGCCAAGAAGAAGAGAAGTCCCAAAAAGAGAGATATTACAAGACCCAAAGTTTGGAAGCCAAGAAGTTTCTAAATTTGTCAATGTATTAATGGTTAGCGGTAAGAAATCCGTTGCTGAAAGAATTATTTATGGCGCTTTCGATCAAGTGCAAACTAAAAGTGGTAAAGATCCGATCGAAGTTTTCTCATTGGCTATTGACAATCTCCGACCAGTGGTTGAGGTTAAAAGTCGAAGAGTTGGTGGAGCAAACTATCAAGTTCCTGTTGAAGTTAGGCCTCAAAGAAGGTCAGCGCTTGCAATGAGATGGCTTAAAGAGGCTGCTGTTAAAAGAGGTGAAAAATCGATGGATTTACGCCTGGCCGCAGAAATTCTTGAAGCATCAGAAAGTAAAGGTGCGGCTATGAAGAAAAGAGAAGAAGTTCATAGAATGGCAGAAGCAAACAAAGCATTCTCACATTTCCGTTTTTAATTTAAAGAAAAAGGTAGACTTAAGTGGCTCGCAAAACTCCCATAAATCGATATAGAAACATTGGTATCAGTGCCCACATTGATGCTGGTAAGACAACAACTACTGAACGAATTCTTTTGTATACAGGGGTTACTCATAAGATTGGAGAAGTTCATGATGGCGCTGCTACTATGGACTGGATGGAACAAGAGCAAGAAAGAGGTATAACGATTACCTCTGCTGCAACAACTTGCTTCTGGAGCGGAATGGGTAAGCAGTTTGATGAGCATAGAATTAATATCATCGACACACCTGGTCACGTTGACTTTACCATTGAAGTGGAGCGATCAATGCGTGTTCTTGATGGAGCATGTATGGTTTACTGCGCTGTTGGTGGAGTTCAACCCCAGTCAGAGACCGTATGGAGACAAGCAAATAAATACAAAGTGCCAAGGATGGCATTTGTAAACAAAATGGACAGAGCCGGAGCAGACTTTTTTAAAGCTTATGACCAAATGCGCTCCCGACTCAAAGCAAATCCAATTCCCATTCAATTTCCTATTGGCGCAGCCGAAACTTTTACTGGTGTTGTAGATCTGGTGAAAATGAAGGAAATAATCTGGGATGAAGAAGATAACGGCATAACGTTTCAATATAAAGATATTCGTGATGATCTAAAAGAAGAATGCCAAAAATGGCGTGAAAACATGCTGGAATCAGCTGCTGAAGCAAACGAAGATTTAATGAACAAATACTTGGAAACTGGTGATTTATCCGAAGAGGATATTAAGCAAGGATTAAGAGCCAGAACTATTGCCAATGAAATTGTGCCTATGTTATGCGGCTCAGCATTTAAAAATAAAGGTGTTCAAGCAATGCTCGATGCGGTGATTGAATTAATGCCTTCACCTATTGACGTTCCTCCCATGCCTTGTATCGATGAGGTTACTGAGAAACCAACAACTCGAGAAGCATCTGACTCGGCACATTTCTCTGCATTAGCATTTAAAATTATGACCGATCCATTCGTAGGTCAACTTATTTTCTTTAGGGTTTACTCAGGAGTCGTTAGAGCAGGCGACACCATTTACAATCCAATTAAAGGAAAGAAGGAAAGATTAGGACGTATTTTGCAAATGCATGCCAATAATAGAGAAGAAATTAAAGAGGTTTATGCGGGCGATATTGCTGCAGCGGTAGGATTAAAAGATGTAACCACAGGTGACACTTTATGTACTGAGAAAAATGCAGTTATTTTAGAGCGTATGATATTCCCTGAGCCAGTTATCCATGTGGCCGTAGAGCCAAAAACAAAAGCTGACCAAGAGAAAATGGGTATTGCGCTTGGAAGACTGGCTCAAGAAGATCCTTCATTTAGGGTTAAAACAGACGTGGAAACTAACCAGACTATTATTTCAGGAATGGGTGAGCTTCATCTAGAGATTCTGGTAGATAGAATGAAAAGAGAGTTTGCTGTAGAAGCCAATATTGGCTCCCCACAAGTGGCATACAGGGAAGCAATTAAGAAATCAGTGGAGCAAGAGGGTAAATTTGTTAAACAATCAGGTGGTAAAGGTCAGTATGGACACGTTAATCTGAGAATTGAACCCAATGAACAGGGTAAGGGATACGAATTCGTAGATGCAATTAAAGGTGGTTCAGTACCAAGAGAATTCATACCAGCAGTTGATAAAGGCCTAAAAGAAACGATCAAAGCAGGAGTCCTTGCAGGATATCCAATTGAAGATGTTAAGGTGACCCTTTATGATGGTTCTTACCATGATGTTGACTCTAACGAAAATGCGTTTAAAATGGCGGCTTCATTTGCTTTCAAGGACGGTTGTAGAAAAGCGGACCCAGTGCTACTTGAACCGATGATGTCGGTGGAAATAGAGACGCCGGAAGAATATATGGGTGATATTATGGGTGACTTATCATCCCGCCGAGGCATTGTTCAGGGCATGGAAGATAATGCATCCGGAAAAGTTATAAGATCAGAAGTGCCCCTTGCAGAAATGTTTGGTTATTCAACAACGGTTCGATCGCTTTCACAGGGACGTGCAACATACTCGATGGAGTTTAAGCATTATGCGGAAGCACCAAGAAATATTGCAGAAGCAGTAATTAATAAACAATAATTTTTAAGAGAACAAAGGAAAAAGATTATGGCTAAAGGTAAATTTGAGCGTACCAAACCGCACGT
>ERZ887849.3060-NODE-3060-length-13013-cov-134.438802_pt1 | contig 13013 bp, 8 predicted proteins | sample MGYA00521267_ERZ887849 | MGnify/ENA primary metagenome ERZ887849 (study PRJEB32303, sample SAMEA104408601) | aquatic metagenome | biome: Brackish water; feature: Pelagic; material: water | place: Baltic Sea | collected 2014-06-06T16:11:00 | depth 2,863 m ... | reverse complement strand
AGGTATGAATTTTTTTCAGTTAATATTGGAAGTGCGCCTTATCTTGGAACTGGTTCAAGTATTAAAAAAACATCTAATAATTCTCAATCATTAGGAACAGCTTATAAGATATATGCCTGCGGAATCATGGTTGCCCAAGGTACGGAACTTGATGATTATGACGGTGAGGAAGAAATAATTATTCCGTTAGAAACAGTGATGGTTATGCCAAATTAAAATATGAATAAAATTTTAAAAAAAATTATGCAGATATTAAAGATAACATCCATTTCCTTGGTATTTCTTTTAGTTTTAAACAAAGTTAGTTTTGCATGTGATTTCCTTTCTATCAACATTGGTGGCAACAAATCTCAAATTGAAAAGTATTTTGGACCTATCGAGACAGATAAAGAAAATGCAGAGGAACCAAATGATGTCACAACTGTTTCAACAGGGATTGATCGTTTTTGTCCCAATTCAAATCTAGGTAATTCTTTTATTCAAGCGTTTATTGTCAATGATAAAATTGCTGGAATTATAGTTGGAGTATTAAATGGAACGGATAATGAGGAAAGTAAAAAACAGTTACTTTATAATTATGTAATCAGCAATTATGGTAAAATTGAAAATAGTAGTAGACCAGACTGGACAGGTTATAAAGCTTGGAAAATTGGTGGCAAAGAAATTATATACGGTAAGTGGTACCACAGAAAAAAATTTCTAATTGAAGAATTACAAATATCAAATGCAGAATATAAAGATTATTTAATTATTGAATAAAAGGAATAATAAAAAAATGTATAAGTTTTTAAAAATTATAATTAGCAATCTGTTTATTGTACTTGTTGTATTAAATCAAAATGCTATCTCTAAACCTTTACCTCCAGGCTCGGGTCCAGGAGATGTTCCAGCTAACATATTAATACTTTTAGATAGCTCTGCTAGCATGAATAGAAAACTTAGTTCGGGTAGTGGAATTGATAATCCAAATGATATTGTAGAAGATTCAGCTGGTAACCTAATTGTAGGTGAAGGAAATTTAGGCTTTGTAAAAATTCTAACAGCTGACAATACTGTTGATCGAACTTTTGCAGCAGGTAATAGAAATTTTAGAGGTTCTGCAACAGACACATGTACTTTAGATGGAACTAATAATTCTATAGTTAAAACTATAAATAACTTGGGTCTTGCAACTAATGTTAAGGGTGTATCGGGGGATGTGATTTATGGTGCTGATCTTGACTCAAATAATGGAAAAATTGTAGGAATTAATACATCTGGAAAATGTATTGAAGTTATTACTTATGCTGAGCTTGGTGGTTTTAGACCTATGGCAATGGAAGTAAGAACTATTAATGGTAACGATCATTTATTCGCATCGGGAAGATGGTGGGGAGGTAATGACTGGCGAAAATATTTTTATACTAAAAATTTAACGACAGGTGACTCTTTAACTTGTGGAAGTAATTATGGTGGAAGTTTGGGTACTGTTATTCAATCCGGCATTCGCCTTACAGTCGATAATAGTGGAGGATTTGTATATTATAACTACCAGGGACACATCCATGGATATGCATTAACTAAAACTGGAAACAATTATTGTCCTAGTGATACAGGCCGAGACAAATATTATGCTCAAGGCAACTCAAATACTTCTCATCGAAAAGCTACTGCAATTCAGGTTTCTCCAGATAGCGATTCTACAATATATGTTACAAGTTTTGATCATGGTGTAGTTCAAAAAGTACTTCTTACAGGAGATAATACATTAAAATCAGTCATACTTGCTGGAAGAAAAAGAGATGCCGAGAATACAGCCAGTGCGGGTGCACTTAGTGCAGCGGAAGTTAATTTATGGGGTCCACAAGCTTTGTTTGTTACTTCTACAAAAGTGTGGGTGTCAGATAATAAAGCAACGATACAAGAATTTGATGAAAACAAATTTACCAACGCTTTGTATCCCAATATTGATACTTCATGGCAGGCTGAATACGGTGGAAAAAAAGAGACTAGATTTGAAGGAGCTAAGGAAGCTATCAAAGCAGTTGTATCCGACTCTTCGTTAACAGCAGGAGCTAATTTTGGCTATGGGTTTTGGAATGCCGGGGTATTAGGTGAGGGAAAAGGTAATATAAATACAGTAGGTAAAGGATATTACTGCCATGTCGTTGATGGTTGTGATTATTATAGAGGCTGGAATGGAGTGCATCCAGAAGGAAGATCTCAACTTTTTAACAGTGACTCAGGTATATCCGTAGGAATTAGCAAAGAGGGTGCTGCACAAATACCGGGGGCACTTGATGTTACATCTTTAGAATGGGGAACAGATGCCAATGCTTTTGCACAACTAGCTGATGAATATTTTAGGCAACACCAAGATGCATTAAACTTAAAAGGTACGGAAGCCGACGAAGCTGACTGCCAAATAAGTTATGTAATAGTTATTGGTGATGGTGAATGGACACATGGTGAACAAGCAGCAGAAAAAATTCGATTATTGAGACAAAATTTGGGTGTAAAAACTTTAGTCGTTGCTTATGGTGGCGGAATTAATGCTTCAGGACTGAGCAAATTTGATGCAATGGCACTTGCTGGTTCATGTGACACTGCAGGCTCACCAGATTGTCAAGCAAGAATAGATGCAGATAACGCTCAAATGTTAAAGACAGAGTTAGCAAGTAAAATACAACAAATTATAGCTGAAAAATTATCTTTTACTGCTCCATCAATTACCGCAACCATTCAAGAAGGGGGTTCTTTATACCAAGCACAGTTTGAATATATCCAGTATGGAGAATGGCGAGGAACCATCAGTAGACAAAGTGTTAAAGCTGATGGATCTCTTAATACAGAATCAAGTGAAGAAAATTGGAATGCAGCAGAAAAATTAAAAAATAGAAGTAACGAGAGAAACATTTGGACTACTCTGCCAGACAACTCATATATAGGAAATTGGAATAATTGGACAACAGATGACAAATATTTATCAGATATAGAAAGTCTTTTTGACTTAACTGGAAATTCAATTTTAGATTATCATAATACCACATCTAATTGTTCAAGTGCTGATGGTGTAGAAGATGGAGTAAATGATGATGTTAAGGGATTAATTAACTTTGTTCGAGGTATAGATTATTTTGATTACGATGGAGACTGCAATATAATTGAAAAAAGAGCCCACTTATTGGGCGATGTTTACAATTCACAACTATTAGAAGTTGGACCTCCAGATGCAAATTCAAATTTTACAGATGTCAATCAAGAGGCATATTGGAGAGCTAAAAACAATTACCAGTCTTTTGTTAATGCAAATCAATCTAGACAAAATGTTATTTATGCGGGAGCAAATGATGGAATGCTACATGCATTTAATTCAACTACAGGAGAAGAGGAGTGGGCTTTTATACCTCCTTTCATTGCATCAAAACTACCAACGATAATAAACAAAGCTTATGATGGAAAATTTGCAGGAGATCCAGGTGGAACTAATCCAATTTTTGGTGTCGATGGTTCACCAGTTGTTCATGACATGTATATACAAGGACTAAATGCAGATGGAGCTTATGAGCAAGGTAAAAGCTGGCGTACGATATTAATGATTCCCTATGGAAGAGGAGGAGCTGGTTTTTCTGTATTAGATGTTACCAATCCCATTATCAATGGTGGTCAAGGACCTCTGCATATGTATTCCGTTTTTAATGATCATATAAATAGTAAAGTTTTAGTAGCTGATAACACAGGTCAGATTGCAGAATATCAATATACTCAGGCAACTATAAATATAAGTAACTCAGAAGAAGCTAAAATAGCATCTGAAAATCAAAATACAGCAGATGCTGCTGACTCAGACACTTGTGAAGTTGACAATAGCTGTACTCAACAAGATGCCATCGCTACTTGTCAAACAAATGCTCTAGCTTCCGGTTCATTTAGAGCTAACGGAACAGCAGCTTGTTTTACAGGTTCAACATTCGTATTTGATATAGAGGTTCCCTCAGATGGCGCTGGTAATGTTAGTCAAGATGATCTTGTAGTTACTGAAATAATAAATGGAAATAAAGTTAAAATAAATTTTGCAAGTGCTAGAATAGTTGATGGTTTTTTGAAAGTTGATTTTGGAGCTGAAAAAACTTTCAACGTAGGTACAGGCAATGCATCAACTAATCAAATTGTTTTACAAACTTCATGCTCGTCCACTGGCACAGACCCAGTTGGATATGATTATAGCCAACTAGGAGAAACCTGGTCAACACCAAGAATATTTAGAATTCCTGCAATAGAAGGTGATGCAAATATTAATGATGATAAATATGTAGCAGTAATGGGAGGAGGCATGGGAAATACCTTTGTATGCTCAGGATCAAATGTATTCCTTGTTAATTTAGAAGATCTTGAAAATCCAGGCAGCATTTTTGGTGCTGTGGTTAATCAAGGAGCTATTAGTATCGTTGATACTGATACTAGTGATATAGCAAATGCACTTCCAACAACGCCTGTTGTTATCACACCAGATTCAACACGAGGTGTTCCTTGGAGAGGAGCCATGGTTTATTTTAATGACCTTGAAGGAAAAATTACAAAAATTAACTTAACCAACCAAACAATTAATAATGCTAAACTTTATGATCAAACAACATTATTCAAATTAAATGCAACAGTTGAAAATGGACGATATAGTTATAAATCCATGGATGCCACAATAGGAAAAGATACAAATAATTTTTGGCTCTTTGGTGGAACTGGTGACTTCCAAAGAATTGGTGACAGAAGTAATAAGATGGACAATATCTTATATGGGATAAAAGATGAGGAATTTCCATACTTTAAGCACTTAAATGAAGTTAATGTTCCTAAACAATCGGAAGGTAACTTTGAGGAAGAGGCTAAGAAAGGTGCAGATGCGGCTAATCATATTGATGATGCAACGGTTTGTGCGGATACCACTATTGATGCCACTGGAGAGCTTTGTCCTGGTCCTAATGAACAAGCATGGGTTATTAAATTAGATCCAAAAAATCAGCCAAAAAGATTTAGAAAAGTGTCAGCACCGCCTACGGTTTATAAAGGGAATGTATTCTATCCAATTTACGAACCTCCTGTAGGAAATAAATGTAATATAGGTAAAGCGTTTATTTGTTCAGCCGATGATGAATGCGGAACTAATAATTCATCTGAACTAGGCGCAGTAATAGCAGGTGAAGATTGTTTATTTGTTAGAAGAGGAATATTGTCTGAATTAACAATATTTGCAGACACACTTTATGGTAACGTAGCAGGACCTGCTGAACAAGAAGATACATTATTCATCCTCTCTACCAATGCAGGAGAAGTCACTACTTACAGAAGATCTTGGAGAGAAAATTACTAATAAAATTTTTTTTATAATAAAAAACTTTTAATTTGGTTGGAGAAAAATACATAAAAAATAGCTGCAATAATAATATAAGGTCCAAAAGGAATTTGAGACGACATCTTTCTAGATTTATTAATTAATGATGGCAAAACAAATATCAAAGCAACAACAGAAGACATAAATATTGTAAAAGGAATACTAAACCAGCCAAACCAAAAACCTACTACTGCTAATAATTTAGCATCCCCAAGACCCATACCTTCTTTTTTTCTAACTTTTTTATAAAAAAAAATGATCAACCAAATTATTAAATAACCAAAGACACCCCCAATTAAAGAATTGATATAATTTGGAAAAATTGTTTGATTTAAATTTGGATCAAAAGATTTAAAAAATCCTATGATCATTAAAGGAAAAGTTAATTCATTTGGAATTATAAAATGTTTTAAATCTATAAAAAAAATAATAATAAAAAAAACACTTAATATAGATAACAATAAAGAAGCAAGGGTTAATCCAAAAAAATAATAGATTAATACAAAGCTAATAGCAGTGATTAATTCAACTATAAAATATTGTAAATTAATTAGTTTTTTACAAAATCTACATTTACTCTTTAACAATATAAAAGATAGTAAAGGAATATTGTCATACCAAATAATTTTCTTTTTACAGTTAGGACAAGAGGATCGCCCTGTAACTATACTTTTATTTTCGGGCAAACGATGAATACAAACATTAGCAAAACTTCCACAGATAATACCAAAAAAAAATAAAGCTAAATAATACACAAATTAAATTTTTATTTGTGAAGCAAAATGTAACAAGCCATCTATAGAGTATTGTATGAATAATGCCATGTCTTGAAGATGCAAATAAAAGTTTGGTGAGTTAATAATAATTTCCATAGCTGTATAAAAAATATCAGAAGCAAACTAAAATGCAAATTACAATTTCTTTGTCTAAATTTTAAAACATAATTGACTACATAAGCATCCGTTCAATTTTTTGAACAGATCTGATGCATTAAAAAGATAAAAGGTCCTTAATAGTAATTTTTTCTTGATAAAACTTACAAGATAAAAGTATACGTTGACACAAACCCAATTTAGGCGATATGTAACCCATTATGGGTGCATTTCTATGACAACAGATAAAGAAACAAACGAAAATATTAAGACTATTTCTTCAGAGGAAAAAAAAAGTATTAAAGGAGTTAATGCACCAGCTTTTTCAAAAGGATTATATGACTGGCTAATGTTTTTATTAGCCTACTATTCAAGAATAAGAGAAAATTTAAAAATTGATTTTGAAACTTTTATTATTCTTCAAGTTGTTGTTAGTCATTCACTTTATCACCTGAACAAAGATGGAGTTAAAAAATTTACTGAAATTCAAAAAAATTTTGATTTAATGTCTATGTCTAATTTGAGCAAAATTAATAAATTGGCATTTGCTAGTATTGCAGAAGTACTACATTTACCAAGAGAAACTGTTCGTAGAAAAGTATTACAGCTTGAGCAAAAAGAAATAGTAAAAATTGATGATGTCAGTGGAATTATACTTGGGCCTGCTTATAAAACAATTTATAAAGAATTTGTTTCAAAAACCACATTAGATACGAGTACCTTAGTTAAAAGATGGAAGACCAATGGGACACTCGAGAGATTATTGCAAATGGACAAAAAATAGTGAGTAAATTGTTTTATGCACTGTATGACCTAGCTAATTCAGCTTATACTATTATAGTTGTAACATTTATCACATCAGCATACTTTGCAAATCAAATTGTAGGTAATCCACAACTTGGGGCAGCGTACTGGCAGTGGACAGCTGGGCTTTGTGGAATACTAGTTGCTGTAACGGGTCCTTTACTTGGAAGCTTAGCTGACAAAGAACCTAAAGGTAAAATTAATTTATTACACATATTTACTATTTTGTGTGTTTTGTTCACAAGCTTGTTTTGGTTTGCTAAACCATCAGTAGATTATATATGGTATGCATTGATTATTTTTTTACTATCAAATTATTTCTATGAAGCTGCTGTGATTTTTTATAATTCACTATTAAAAAGCTGTTCAAATGAAAACAATATTGGAAAAACATCAGGCTTTGCATTTGCTTTAGGATATATTGGATGTGTTCCAATATTATTATTTTCATTATATGTTTTTGTGTTACCTGACACTATTCCTTTTGGTTTAGATAAAAGTAAATTTGAAAATATAAGATTTATTCCTGTTATTGCTGCGATTTGGTTTTTAATTTTTTCTTATCCCATGATAAATTATTTTAAACATCACATTGAATACAAAGAAAATAGCGATCGAACTCCCGTTTTTAAAAAACTTATTGCACTAATATGGAAAAATAAATTTACAAGTACTGGAAAGTTTCTTTTAGCTAGAATGATCTATTCAGATGCTTTGATTGTTTTAATTGCAGGAGGAGGTGTGTATGCTTCTGGTGTTTTTGGTTTTACTCCAGGAGAGTTGTTAAAATTAGCTATTTTTGCAAACTTAGTTGCATTCGTAGGAGTTTTGTTAGGTGGGTATTTAAATGATAAAATTTCATCAAAAATTATTATTTTAATTTGTATTGCCGTATTAACGTTATGTATTTTTTACTCTTCAATTATTGCGCAAACTAAAACACAATTCTTTTGTAATGTTATGGTTATATCTCTTTTTATAGGAAGTATTCAAAGCGCAAGCCGCGTTATGATGACAGGATTATTAAAATCTGAAGATCAGGGAAGTGGCTTTGGATTATTTAGCTTTTCAGGTCGAATTACAGCATTTGCCGGACCTTTATTGGCTGGAACCATGACTTTTTTTTTCTCTCAAAGAATAGGACTCTTATCTATTAGCATTTTCTTTATTATAGGTTTTATTTTGATGCTTTTTGTCGATAAAGAGCCAAAAAGCGAAAAAATCTCTTAACCATCTAATTTTTTTTTAAAATATAAATAGTTCATGTTTGGGGCAAATAGGGATATTTTTTTTACAAATATGAATCTGTAAGATTAATAGATTTTTAATAATTAAAAAATATACTCTAACACAAGCTTAATATCTCTAACACAAAAGATATAATTTTTTACAGAAATGAAAAAGAGTCATTTTTGTTGATTTTTAAGTTAAAAAAAATTTTATTTTTCTAAATTGCTCTAACACAATAACAAAAAAGTCTAACACAACAACAAAGTAGTCTAACACAATATTAAAATTACTCTAACACAATATAATTTCTCTATTTAGACCAAAGTCTGAAAATTTATTATAAAATTAAAAACTTTTTCTACTTTTTATAATCGCTATTTAAAAATCAACAATTTCTGTATTTTAAATTTTAACAAATTGAACATCTTATCTCCACTAAGCTCGATTCAATCTAATTCTTAAAATTCTTAAAAGATTACTTTTTTCAATTGTTTTTGAATTTTGATACTTCACCCATTTTAGGTTCATAACTTATAGTTAGGTTCTCAATTTGTGTTAGAGATTCGAATGCTTGGTGTTAGAGAAAAAATTTTATTATAATAATTATGGACGAAAACAATAAAGACAATATTAATAGTAACGAAGAGACCAATGAAAACCCCAAGGTTGATGAGAATCAATCACAGGGTGAATCTAGTTATACTGAGAACAATTCTTTCGAGACATCAAATGAAAATCAAGAAGAAATACAACCTAAAATTGAAGAGAATAATAACCATGAAGTAATTCATAAAAAAGAAGGCAGGTTACACATATATGTTAGGCAAGATAAATATAAAGGTGAACTAAAATCAAAAAACTTTGTTGGCAGAATTTATATTGATGGAAAACAAAAAATTTCTTCATCAGGAACTCCCAATCTTGAAGAGGCTATACCAATATTGGAAAAATGGTTTGATGACATTCATGCAGAAAACAAAAAAGAAGAACAGGTTCACCAAGAAACAATAGAAGAAATAAATGAAGAACCATCTGTACTACCAGAACAAACAGAACCTGTAACTGCTTCACAAAATGTTGCTGCTTCAGTTGAGAATAAAGAAGTTTCAGAGTCAAAAATAAATTTAAGTGTTTTTGAAAAATTTAAAAGTATTAAATTAAAAAAAATAAGTTTTGATAAAAAAGATTTAACAAAAAAAATTTCTGCACTAGGAAAAAATAATTTTGTAGGGAAGGTTGAGAGTTTTTTTAAAGCACGACTTGGAAAAAAATCTGCTCAAGGTGAAGAAATTTTAGGCATAGAACTTAATAATACAGAAATTAGATTAGCTCAAATTTCAACCAATAAAGAAAATCAGTGGGTTCTTGATAAATTTTTTATACATCCTATTGATTTACCAGATGAAGCTTCAGTTTTAGAAAATGCTGATCATGTAAGTAATGAATTAACGATTGCTTTACAAAAAGCAAAAATTGTAACAACAAATGCTGCGATTGCAATTCCAGTAACGAGTGCGATAATCCGTGTAGTAACAGCTCCGTTAATGACTGAAGAAGAATTAGCAAAAGCAATTGATACTAATTCACTTTGGGAAAACTTGGTTCAACTAACTGACAACCTAGATGATTATTCTATTTTTCATCAAGTAATAAATAGAAATCAAAAAGAAAATACGATGGATATTTTATTTGTTGCATCAAAATTGTCTGACATAAACAATTATACCTCCATTATTAAAAATAGTGGTCTTAATCCAGTAATTATTGATGTTAAATGTTTTGCATTAAAATCAGCTGTAGATCAAATTAATCAAATTTCTAAAAGTGCAGAAGATAATAATTTAACAGCAGTATTAGAATTTGGTTTAGATGAAAATTATTTAATGATTTTATATAATAATAATCCAATTATAACTGATATTTTTTTAAGAGGTCAGGATAGAAAAATTTTACTAGAGTCAGGCAATCATGAAGAAAGAGAAGCTTTAAGTAGAAGGTTTAGTACACAAGTAAAACAAGCGATACAAGACTTTGAAACAAAACATGAAAAAAGAATTAGAAACATAAAAGTAGTTTCAGACCTACCAAATGTAGATATTTTTTTAGGAATTTTTAGAAAAAATTTAATCAATACAGGATTTAATTTATTTGATCCACTAGACGGCTTGAAAGTTCCAGAACAACTAAAACAAGCTATTACTTTAAAAAATCGATCTTATTTATCAACAGTTATTGGACTTGCTTTTAGAAAATTAGATGTCTTTGGGTATTACAAATTTGTAACTGCAGTCAAAAACATCAATTTATTGCCAAATAGAAAAAGTGTAATTAAAGAAAAGAAAATAAAAGCTCTTTCAAATTTTGCATTTAAGGGGGTGGTAGGAGGAGTAATAGGGATTTATTTAATACTTTTCACATTATCTTTTTGGAATATTCATTCCTACAACAAAAAATTAAATAATTATGAAAATGTTCTTTCAATGCACGTTGTTAAAACAAAAGAAAAAGCAAAAAGCACTAAAGAGTTGGGTTTAATTACAAAAACTTTAGAATTAAGTAAAAGTTTAAAATCAAATAAAGAAATTAGTTATAGAGTTTTAGCACAAATAGCATCGAGTGTTCCTAATAGAGTAAAATTTGAGTCTGTAGACTATAACGGAAAAAGCCAAGTTATAATTCAAGGTGTTGCTGCTAGTGATCAAGATATTTTAAGGTTAATTGGTAATTTAAGTAGTAAAAATTTAATTCAACAAGCATCGTTAACTTCAATGCAATTACCAACTAATTCTAATGCAACAGGACAACCTAGCAAAGGTTTTAAAATTTTTATTAAAATTAAAAAAGGATAAAAAAGATGGACTTAAATAATTTAAATATAGAGGATTTAAAAGCAAAAGTTTTAACTTTTACTGACAAAAAGACTCTTATAAAAAGTGGAATTGCTTTCGGGGCAATTGTTTTTTTTCTAATTATTTACTATTCTATTTTAAATCCAATTGTAAATTCAAAAAAAATTAAACTAGATGATATGATTGTTAAACAAAATGAAATAATTGAATTCACCAAAAAAATAAAAGCAAACAAAAGTAAGATAAAAAAACTAGAACCTGATTATGAAAAATATTCTACATTATTTCATTCCAGAGCAGAAGTTGAAGGACTTTATCAAACCCTAAGTAAATTTGCAGGACAAAATGGTTTGGTTATTTCAAAAATAGAAAAGAAAAAACCAGAAGCAATTAGTAGATCAGATATTTTAGATAAAAAGAAAAAGACGACCAAAAAGAAAAGTGTAAAAAATATAGCTTATTATAAAATTCCTGTGGATTTTGAAATTACAGGTAATTTTTTAGGCTATATTAAATTTAAAAGACAAATATCTCTGTCAAAGAAAATGCTTAATTTTGACGAAGAATCAATAAAAGTTGTCCAAGGAACTTCAGCTGGCACGATAAAAGTTGATGGAACTTTAACTATTGTAGGATTAGCAAATGATTTTTTTTAAAACTATAGCCTTATTTCTGGTGTTGCTTTTTATGAGCATTACTCCAAACAATGTAATAGCTGATAGTCACGATGTGAATAAAAATACGGAGGAACCATTGCCTTTAAATGACCCTTTTGCTGGAAACTCTTCTTTAGGAAGTGGAGGAAGTATCCTTTCATCAGGTCAAGCAGGGGAACGTAAAAAAATGAGTCTATATAATTTTAAACTTGTGGGAATTATTTCAGGCTCTGAAGAAAGTTATGTGTCTTTAGTTAATGCTTCAGGTGAAATTATAACTCTGAAATTACAAGATGAATTAAGTGACGGAGTAAAGTTAGTTGATATGACACTTAACGAAGCAGTATTTCAAAAGGCAGATGATACCTACATGACAATTGATTTTAACAATAAAATTAAGGAAACTGATGAATTTTAGATTAATAAAAATATTTGTTTTATTTTCTTTTTTAGCACTCAGCTTAGCTGGTTGTGCATCTAGTCAGCGCGGTAATGAATCAAAGCCATTTGACCACAATACTCCTTTAATCAAAGATGATATTAAAAAATTGGGAACAATTGAAGTTGATAAAACAGTTGAGATGGGACCAAAACCTAGAATTGAGGATACAAATTTATTACAAAAAAGAAAAAAAATATCGTCCCAGAAAACAAGAAACTATTTGCTTATACCTGATGATTTTAAACTTTTAAAACAAACGGTAACTCTTAATTTTCAAAACTTAGATTACAAAGAAGCCATGAGTTTAATGGGTAAAATTGGAGAAATTAATATATTAGTAGGTGATGAAGTTGCAGGAGCTATTTCAGCGGAATTAGTTGATGTTCCATGGGATAAAGCATTCAATGCTTTATTAGACATGAAGAATTTTGCAGCTGATATTGATGTGGCAAGCAATCTGATAAGAGTACACACTCCATCAACTTTAACTGGACAAGAAACTTATAAATCAACGAGAGCTGCGGCCGTTAAGAAAAAAGTGGAACTTGAGGATTCAGTTGAGCCAATTCTCTCAGAAATTTTTAGACTTTATTACATCAGTCCTGCACAAGCTAAAAAAACCATAACCCAACTATTTACTTCAGTGGGAGACTCTTCTTACTCTCCAATTCAAATAACAGAAGAAACAACTACAAGATCTATAATCGTAAGAGGAAAAGAAAAAGATTTAGATGTAGTTGATAAAGTTATTAAAGAAATTGATGTCAGAACTAAACAAGTTTTAATTGAAGC
>ERZ887849.3057-NODE-3057-length-13029-cov-29.683367_pt1 | contig 13029 bp, 28 predicted proteins | sample MGYA00521267_ERZ887849 | MGnify/ENA primary metagenome ERZ887849 (study PRJEB32303, sample SAMEA104408601) | aquatic metagenome | biome: Brackish water; feature: Pelagic; material: water | place: Baltic Sea | collected 2014-06-06T16:11:00 | depth 2,863 m ... | reverse complement strand
TTTCATAATTTTAAATAATTTATTTTGTTTGAGGTATCTATGTCAAGGATGTGTAAAAGTTCACTATTTTAAGGTTGTTCGTTGTTAAAATAATACAAATGTACTATAGTCATATAGACATAAAGTATTAGTACCATATAATACTTTATGTCATTGTAAACATTCTCACTAATTTGGTATATAAAAGGCATGGAAGATAAAATATTAGAAAAATTAGGATGGTGGATCGCAGTCACTCCGCTTTCTAGATTAGAACCAGAAGAATGGATTTGTGGGATATATAAAAGAGGTAAGAAATCTTGGATAACAGAGGTATGTAAATCTGAATTCGAAGATCCTTATTCTGCAAGAAAATGGGCTATTGAGTGGATAAAAGCAATAGATTCAAATGTTAAAATCCAATACAATGAAGATTTGTTTTGGACGGATTTTAATATTGAAACGATTAATAAAAAAGAGCAAGAAGATGCCAAGAAGAAAAACAATTAATTGGGAAGGATATGAATGGCAAATTGGTGAAAGATGGGGAATAATTCATCCAGAAAAACCAATATGCTATTATGATAAAGATGCTGTTAAAATTACAGAAAACGGAGAATTAGAACTCTACACTCATTATAATCCTAGAAAATTTAAAGATAAAACTGTAAATACAGGAGTAGGTCTTATAAATTGTAAAGAAAAGTTTGAATACGGCAGATTTGATATTGATATCAAATTGCCTAAAGGACCTCTTTTATGGCCAGCATTTTGGATGTGGTCTTATGAATCTTGGCCACCAGAAATAGATGTATTTGAAGGTTATTCTGACAAAAAAGGCAGTTATTTTAATTGGAACATAGATGCACTTTGGGGTAATTTTTGGAATGTCAAAAGTAACTTACATTTAGGAGTTCAGCCTGATAATTATCAATATGGTGCAAAAAGACACTGGCTAGGATGGAAATGTCCAAGTGAAGACTTTCATAAATACACTGTAGAATGGTTTCCAAACGAAGTCAATATATTATTTGATGACAGGCTTGTAAGAACTATTAAAGATGAAAAAACAATGATGCAACTTAGAGATCAGCCCATGAATATCATCATCAATACACATGTTAGACCAGGATATCCCGCCGATGATAAAGAGCTAGTTACAAAAATGGTTTGTAAAAACTTTAGATATTCTAAATTCTATCCATATAACCTTTAGTACTCGGATATATACTTTATGAAATTAAGCATTATCATGCAGTCTTATCTTGGAGAGTACCCAGGGGCTAGGTCTAAACCTGAAGAAAAGTTCATTAGAGCTGTTTATTCAGTAATTGCGCAGACTTCTCATGATTGGGAATTAATAATAATTTCAGATGGTTGTAAAATAACCGAAAGGCTCTATAAAACTTATTTTAAGAACTATTCAAATATTAAATTTAAAATGGTTGAAAAACCAGAAGATTCTAAGATGTATGTTTCTTCAAAATCCGGAGATAAATTCTATAGAGGAACTCCAAGAAAAGAAGGGGTTAAAATGGCATCCGGAGATTGGATATGTTACTTAGACAGCGACGACATGTTTTTAAGAAATGCAGTCGAAGATATTTCAGCACAGATACAGAGGGCAGAAGACATGAAATTAAATAAAACAAATCTAGGACTTAGATATATTTTCAATGAATGTATTATAGAAAATTTAGCATTAATGCAAATAGAAGATTTGATAGAAGCCAAAATAGAATCAGGCGTCGAATTAAAAAGAGACCATAAAAGAGAATCAATAGGAAGTCCATTTGAGATAGAAGGACTAGAAGGAATATGGACATCTGTTAAAACTGTCTTTAGAGATAAAAGAGACCAGAAAGTTCTTCCAATTTCAACAGCACAGTTTTTACATAAAAGAGGATGGCCAGAATGGGAATGGGGAGACAGCAATGACAGCTTAGTTTCAGAAGACAATGCGTTCATCAAACCAATAACACTAAAAGGAGAAGAGGCCAAACATGCAGGACTTTTACGTATAGAGTACTATGTAAGATGTCACATGAAAGGTGTTTGGGACCTTTAATAAAATAATAATTATGAAAATAGGAATCACAATATCTTTTCACCAAACCAGTATTTTTAGTTCTGGAATAAACCAAAACGCGTTATATGTTGCAATGATGTTAGACAGGGCAGGTCATAACGTACATTTGATAACTTATCAAAGTAAGGCACCAATGATAGATGTTTTAGATGCTATCTCTGATTTGCCAAATGTAAAAGCAGTAGAATATAAAGAAAGTTTCAATAATTCATACGATGTAGTCCTATGTTTGGGATATAAAGTAGATGAATCTTTGGCAGTTAGATGGAGAAAACAGAACAAAGATATTAAACTTGTAACTTATCAATGTGGAAATGATTTCATGACAGACATGGAAATGGCAGTCCATAATACAACACCTGGAAGAGCATCTCACTACGACCAAACTACTCAAAAAGATGCTCAAGTAGATGCTGTTTGGACTATTCCACAACATATTCAAACAAATGAACATTGGATGGGTTACATGAAAAACACAGAAAATGTTACTGTAGTTCCTTTCGTTTGGGACCCAATTCTTATTGAAAAATACTTCCAAAAATATAAAGGTGGAATTTATTCTAAAGAAATGCAAGTAAATAAATTTGCAGTTATGGAGCCAAACCTTTCAGTAATGAAGAACTTTTTAATTCCATTGTGTATTTTAGAGAAAGTAAATAAAGAAGAAGATGTTGATAGTGTATATTTCTTAAGTACTGATATTGTTAAAAAATATGAAAGAACTAGACAATTACTTCTTGCCAGTTCTTTGAAAAAAGAAGGAAAGCTTTCTGCCGAATCTAGGCATCCAACTCCGAAAATATTAACCAACTATGCGCATTGTATAGTTTCTTGGCAGATGTTGAATGCTCTCAACTACCTTTATTTAGACGCTGCTTGGATGGGGTATCCTGTAATTCACAACGCTCACTTATGTCCTGATGTTGGATATTATTATGAAGGCTTTGATGTAGAAGAAGGGGCTAACAAGGTGAAAGAGGCGATGCATTCTCATCAAGAAAACAGCGAAGAATATCTTAAGAAGAATAGAGAAATAATAACAAGATACACTAGAAATAGCGAAAAGTTGATTGATGATTACAACATGTTACTTGAGGACCTGGTTTCTGGCAACTTTAAGAAATATGATTACTCTATAAAAGATAATTCTATCATTCAAAAATAAATCACTCCAGATTTTTTTATGTCGTTTTTTATTGTTATATTTATACTATAACAAATTAACAATAACACAATGAAAAGATTAACAAACAAAGAAATAGAATTTCTAAAAGTATTCAAATTTAAAATACAAAATGTTTATGATACTGGGTGCTATGCTATGTCGTTAGTAGACATTCAAAAGAAAACAGAATTATCTAAGCACGCAATTAGTGGTTTAATGTCATCACTTCAAGAAAAGCGAGTAATCTCTATTGATGATTGCAATGGTAAACCTGTGATTTATTTAGGTTATTTATTTGAGCAAAATGAGAAAGGAGAAAAACTATTTGAGTCTTATAAAACAGAAATTTACAAATAAACCAACGGTGGCGAAAGCCCCTTTTTAACAAAAACAATTAAAAACACATAAAATGAAAACGATTAAAATGATTTTAGGAGGTACAGTATTTTTTACAGTGATACTTGCAATTATGTTAGCTCCTAGTTTGACGATGGCGTACTTCACATATGAATATTCACAAGTATTGTTCTTAGCACTATTATTGCCTTGTTCAGTATTTGGATTCATAGTAGGATGGGGATTAATGACAAAGTTTGCCGAAACCAGTGTATTTGACAAATTATTAGACTAAGAGATTTTAAACAAAATCAAATTATTTTATATAATAGGTAAATATAGAAATATGAAAAACATAAGAAAACATTATCCAATAGCACTAGCATTTGTTAGTTTTTTATTCTCAGTATCTCTTTGGTTCTTAGGATATAAAGATGAAGGAATGTTTGTAGGTATTTGGGTACCTTCAATTTTAGGACTTGCTAACTATTTTAACATCACTCGAAAATGATAGAATCTATAATATTTGGAGTAGGGTTAACTATCTTTGTCACTTATATGTATTTTCTTGTAAAGATGATAAATACTTCACATGAAAAACAAAAAGAGCAGTTTGAGAAAGACCCTGAAATTAAAAGTTGGAAAGTTCAAGCCATGAAGTCTATTTTAGAAGAGTTGGCTGATTCAGAAAATAGTAAAGAACTAGAAACTCAAGAATAGATGGAACTGCTGATTTTTATTGTTGGGGTTCTAATCTTTTCAAGTTATGTTCTTTTCTCTTTTACTGAAAAGGAAGAGAAAGAAGAAGTCATTAAAGTAGATGACTTTATAGACTACGATGGTCATGGTAACTGGGGTAGATTCCCACCTAAAAAGAAGAAGCGTGAAAAAGAAAAAGTTTAATAGAAATCATAAAAATTCAGGTCTACGTTTACCCAAGGGTAAAACTATTGCTAAATCTAAAGAGAATATACAGGTCGGAGAGTATGATATGATTACTGATAAAGATATTAAAAAATTCTTAGATACGAATTACAGGCCTTCATGGGTTTCAGATTTAGAAGTTATTGTTAGAAAAGGAAACAAGCTGGAAGCAATAAAAGAATTCAAGACTAAAGAAAAGTGTGGATTGATGGTTGCTAAAGATACAATTGAAAAGTATATAGAAACTGGAAGATGGGATCATTACACATTTCTTAGAAGACTAAGATTAGATCAAGCGTTCATGAATACTACAAGTTTAGATTCAAATGCTTATAAAGAATGGTATAAAGAAAATAAGAAAAAGGCAAATGATTCTTATTCAAAAGTAAATCAACCCCTTTTTACAATGGACACTGTTTTTGCAGTTGCGCACGAATACTTAAATATAATTAGAAATGAGACAAGGTACTAAACTTAAAGTTGGAGATAAAGTATTAGCAAGATTTTTAGGAGAAAAGAAATATTGCGAAGTCACTGAGGTCCACAATGGAAATAAATATAAAATTGTATCAACGGATGGAACTGTATTTCCAAGCTCTCCTTGGAGAAAAGATGCAGAAGTAGATAAGAAAGGGCATATAACGGCCCCTTGGTTTATAGAAGAAAAACTAAAATAAAGAAGATGAGTAAGATATTTAAAATATTAACTTTCATTATGGCAGCAACTATGAGTCTTTTTTCACCTGTCACAGCAAGCCATGGTCAAGGACAATGTTGTGCAGAATGTGTCATGAAAAGAGAAGACGAAATTGAAGTCGTATACGAAGACGAAGAAAGTAAAAATAAAGATAAATAAGATAATGGCCCGTTCGTCTAACGATTAGGACATGCGGTTTTCATCCGTAAAATGGGAGTTTGATTCTCCCACGGGCTACAAAATCAGTAGGTTGGTCCATGTAACCGGGCTAACATAGATATATACATTATACGGACCTGAGGTCAAATGGTTAAGATATCGCCCTGTCACGGCGCATGGAGTGGGTTCAATTCCCATCAGGTCCGCCAAATAATAGGAAGATTGCCAGAGCGGTCGAATGGACTTGATTTGAAATCAAGCGTGCTTTTACGAGTACCGAAGGTTCGAATCCTTCATCTTCCGCAAAAAATAAACACAGACTATGAAGACTATTTTACTATTCCTACTTATTTCCTTTTCAAGTATTAGCCAAACATTTACAGACACTATTAAATTTGACCGCATGGAAGATTTTGATTGGTCAGGAAATTGGTATTTCCAAGAACCAACTACTGGATTTTTTGGAAATGCATCAAAAAGTGCACCTACATCTGCTGTTATTTATGGAACAGGAGGTAGTGCTGATGAATATGATTGGTATTCTTTACCAAATGTAACAGGACTGGATCCCTTTAAAGAATATAAAATACAAATTAATTTAGGTGCATATAGATTTACTTCTACAGGGTCATCATCAGGCGTAGATGCTGGAGATTATATCGACGTTCAGATATCTACAGACGGAGGAGCTAATTATTCTTCTGAATTAAGAGTAACTGGTTTTAATAATGCATATTGGGACTATAACTCAGCAACAGCAAGTGCTACTGCAGATGGGACTGTAGATATATTTACCCCCGCATCAGGAGGTAATAGAACCTCAACAGGTGATGGCTATTCAATATTAGAGATAATAATACCAGGTGGAGCGTCTCAGATAGCTGTAGATATTTTATCAGTGGTTGATAGGGCAGGAGAAGAATGGTGGATAGACGATATTTATTTATTTGGAAGTGTATCAAATCCTTTAGCAGTAGAATTATTAGATTTCTATGCAGATCCAAGGGCTGATTATACTGATATAAAATGGTCTACTGCAAGTGAAAGCAATTCTTCACATTTTGATTTAGAAAAAAGCATTAATGGATTTGATTGGAATAAGATTATCACAATTCAATCAAGTGGATTCTCATCAATGAGAATAGATTATTCCCATAAAGATTTAGAACTTATCAATGGAGATTCATATTACAGATTAAAAGAGATAGATTTTAACGGAACTATCGAAATATTTGAAACAATTCACATAAGAAGAGATATAATAAATGAAGAAAATTACTATGATTTAATGGGAAGACCTATTAAGGGAAGCTATAAAGGATTAGTAATTTCAAATAATGGTAAGTTACATTTTAATAATTAAATATGAGATCGAAATCAAAAGTAGCCAGTAAAACTAAAAAATCACTAGATTGCAAATATTGCAAAGAACCGCAACAAGTTCCAGAAAACGTATCTAAAATTACGTGTTGGAAATGCACAATGAAACTTGTAGATGGTAAAATGTACAAAACTGATTGATATATAAACTATGAAAAAACATCTTAAACTTTTTGAAGAATTCGTAGAAGAGAAGAAAAAGGCTAATAAGCCTAAGAAGAATACTGCTGCAAAAATGAAGGATGTTGACAAGAAGATTAAAAAGCACGTTAAAAAGGCAAAAGGTGCAGTAAAAGATGTTAAAAAATCTCAAGAAGAAATTAAGGCAGACAAGGCCTCTCCAGAAGATAAGATGAGAGGTGCTCTTGCAAAAATACAAACACAGAAGCATAAAGCAGACATACAAAAAGAAACTATCAAAAAGAAAGAACTGGCAGTTAAATCTAAAATACAGACTCTAAAGAAGAAAGAAAAAGCAACCAAGAAATTAAAAGAAGAATGAAAGACAAATACAGAATCAAATGTAACTCCGTTACATTTGATTTCCACGATTTAGGCGGCGTAGAACTTAGTGTTGCTATCTTAAAAAGATTTAATATACCTTTTGAACTAATAGAACTATGAATAAGGACCTAATTTACCGAATACTAGCAATGGTATTAGGTATTGCTTGTCCCTTGATAATGATTAATTGGTTTCCGGAAGTAAAATCACTTAGCGGTTTTTTTGAAACAGAAGCGGTTCCCTTATTTATTGTAATGAATATAGTGACAGCTTATTTCTTTTATCTTTTACCAAATTGGAAAATTTCAGGAGTTCTATTGTTCTTAGTAACTGCAGTCCCATTACATTACTATAAACATTTGCATGATATATTAGCAGTCTTATTCTTTATATCTTGTATCTTTGCTGTTTGGAAATCTAATAGGTACCGATTTCTTATCTTTCCATTTATGATTTCAATATCTATAATACCATTTAGTCTTTTATGGGCTGAAATATCTGGTATATATTCAATATGTGTTTTTCATACCCTAATGGTTTGGGAAAGAAACAGACTGCAGAAAGAGAAAAAAGAAATAGAGTCTATAATAGAAGATATATAATTAATGAAAAGAATTAAGCTTTTTGAAGAATTCAAGTATGGTAAAAGGCTATTTGCAGACCCTCAAACTATAACGCATACTACTGGTTCCGGCAAAAAATACGGCAGATGGTTAGCTAAAAACGGTGGAGAAGAAGAAGATACTCCTGAAGAACAAGAAGCCCTTATGAATATAGCAGGTTATATTGAAGACGATGTTGAACAATATGGTAAAGAGGCAGCTAAATTTCTTAATAAAAACGGAAAGTCTTTAAAAAAGAAACATCCTCAAATTTTGAATCCAACCTATGACAAATCATATTTTGATGGTTCTACTATTTATAGAGGTTCTTCACTTCCGGTTGAAGAAATTGTAAAAGCAGCAAATAATGACAAGAAACACCAAAAAAGAATTATGCCAGGAGGAGACGTTTATAACTTCATTATGGATAACCCAAGAGATTGGTTATCAAAAATAGAAGACTTCATGAATACTCAAGATATTAAAAATGGAGATTATAGCGGCGCAGGTCCTAATTGGATACCTCTTAATGTTTCACAGGAAGTTAAGTCTCAAAATAAACAGGGTTTTTTATCTTTTACAACATCTCTTAGGCATGCTGCAGCATTTGGTTCTGGTAAAGGAGTTATAAAAATGAAAGCAAGTAGATGGAATACAATTACAGGAGTAGATTATAAAAAAGTAGAAGATAGAACTTATCTCAATCCAGCATGGTCTAGTGAAATATCTAGTTGGAGAGAAATGGAAGTATGGGTTCTTGGTAATTCAGTACCGGCCCAAAGAATATGGGTGAAATCTCCATATTCAATAGGCATACATTTTCCAAGAAGTAATAATTACAAATTAGGGCATCAGATAGCAAAAGCACTTTATTTTCAACATATAGACCCTGTAAAATTTGAAGAAGCACTGAAATCAAAAAGCATGGGTATTACAACGAATAAGATTGATGACGAAAGGTGGTTTAAAGAATTAAAATCAGAATCTTTTATATTAAACCCTCCCAAATAAATATATAATTAATGAAAAGAATCAAGTTGTTTGAAGACTTCTTAAATGAATTTAAGTATGGAGATAAGTTGTTTGCAGATCCTGATACCCCAGAATACGATGAGGGTAAATATAAGCGATGGATAGCAGCCAAATATGGTGAATCAGAAACTGATACTCCAGAAGAACGTGAAGCGTTGAGAAGAATTAGTGATTATATCGAGCATGGTGACAAATATTCTGCAAAACTGGCTGTAAAATTCATCAAGAAACATGGAAAAAATCTAAAGAAGAAATTTGGAGAGATATTAGACCCTGAGTATCAAAGAAAATTAGATACTATTTATAGAGGTGCTACTGCTAAACATGATTATATTGTCAAGGCGATTTGGAATGACAAAGACTACCAGAAACGCATAATGCCAGGAGGAGACCTTTATAAATTTATTATGGAAAATCCTATTAATTGGTATTCTAAAATAGATGACTTTAGAAATACACAAGGAAGTTCAGGCGGTGTTATTGCAGGTAATTATAAATGGGGAGGTAGTTACTGGATAGGAATTAATGATGCAGGAGTTCAAACTTCACAAAACAACAGTGGTTTTTTAAGCTTCGCTACAGAAAGAAGAGATGCTAGAACCTTTTCTAGTCCTAAAAAAGCGTTCGGAGATCCTGCTAAAAAATTATGGCCTATAATTTCAGAAGTCGATTTTAATAAAGTTAGGGAAGAAACATACATGAATCCTAAATGGGTGAAAAACATCGGAGAGTATGATGAAAATGAAGTATGGGTTCTTGGAAGTTCATTTGATGCAAAAAGAATATGGGTTAGAAGTCCTTATCAAACAGGTATATGGAACTCATCACATGGTTATTGGAAAGCTGCGTATCCAGTAGCAACTGCATTGTATTTTCAACATATCAGTGTTGGTAAATTTGATGAAGCACTTAAAAAAGCTTTAACAAGCGATGGCGAATTTGATGAAAAATCATATCTTAGATTAAAGAAAGATTCTTACATATTAAACCCTCCTAAATAGAAATATATAAGTTATGAAACACTTAAAACTCTTTGAAGAACACCTAAATGAACTAGACTATGGAAAGAAGTTGTTTGCAGATCCCGCATATACAAGTTCTTCTGGTTCATATAGGACATTAGCTCAACAAATGTATGGTGAAGAAGGAGAGAAAGATACAGAAGATGAAAAATGGCTTTGGATGAGAATCAAAGACTATTTTAAGAACAATGTTAAAACAATAGCAAAATACCATAAAGAAGACCTTAAGACCCTTTTAAAACTAAAGAAGAAATTTCCAGAAATGCTAGACCCGTCATTGGCTATTAAACCTAATGATATGGTATGGAGAGGACAGTCAGGCGAAGTTAACCAAGTAGTTGAATGGATAGAAAATTGTGAAGAAATAGTTCGTCATGAGTGGGCTGATGGATGGATAACCTTAAAGGGTATTAAAGACAACGTAAAATCAAGAAACGACAACGGCTTTATTTCAATATCCAACCAATTTGGAAAGGCAATAGACTTTACAGATTTTGCACAAAATCAAAATAGATGGGCTATAGCGGTAGGTACTCCATTTAAGAATGTATCTAAAAATGCTTTCATGAATCCTAAATTTGCAATTGTTATGAGTGGTTTTGAAGAAGGAGAGACATGGATACTAGGAAATACAATAAAGGCAACAGAAATCTCAATCGCGCATCCAGAAAGTTGGCAAACTAAAAAGGTGTTTGAGAGAGGACGTGAAATGATAACAAATGCATTAAAATCAAACGGCTTTTTTGAATAAATTATGAAGAAGATTAAACTATATGAAGATTTTTTAAATGAAGCAAAGTACAATGCATGGACTATGCCAGATAGAAAGATGCTTGCTCAAGAGTTTAGAGTAGAGCATGAAAAAAAGGGAAGAAGAGACTTTGCATCAGAAGAAGAATTTGTAGATGCTGTCACTAATGCTGAAATTGTTGAAGTTGATATGAGAATGGATAGAAAAATAGCCTACAGATCTGCAACAAAAGACTTTGATTCTTTACATAACCTAATTTCAGGTTACGCGTCATATCCTAAATATAGAAACGAAGACACTTTAAAGGACATGTATAAAAGATTTGGCAGAGGATATCCAATGGACTACCCTATAGTATTTAAAGATGAAAATGGTAGAATGACTATTTTTAGCGGAAATACTAGAATGGATATAGCATTTCAGATGAATTTTAACCCAAAGGTATTAATGGTGAATATATAAGATATGAAGAACTTAAAATTATTTGAAGAATTTATGAAAGAAAGTTTTAGAGATAAATTTAAAGCAAGTAAAGATAAATTAGTTAAAAAGGCTAAAGAGTTTGGAAAGGCTTTGAAAGAAGAAGGAAAAGAAACTAAAGAAGCATTTGATAAAATCAAAGATTCTATTAAGAATGGAGAAAAGCTTTCTGCCGAAGATAAGAAGATGATTAAAAAACAAATGGGAGATGTGTTGAAAACAGCAGGCCTAACTGCAGCTACATTTTTACCAGGAGGTTTTATATACTTGGCATTGACTCAAAACAAACATACTAAAGACTACACTTTACCATCATCATTCAAAGAATCTAAAGACGATTCAGATCTAGATTATTTAAAATAATTGAAACAATTTCGCTAGTTTGACATATAAAATATAAAAATATATGCCAAAATTCAAAAAAACTGTATATTTTCCAGGAAAAGAATGGAGAGGAGAACTATCTCAGATAACAAACTCAGACAATATAGTATATGTAGAATTTGAAAAAGAAGTAAGAGCATACGACGATATTAAATACCCAGGATTATACGCTAACAGAGTAATAGGTAAGATAAACCAAACAAATAACGAAGAAAACATACAATCTGTATGGCAAGGCGAGTTTTGTGCATGGGAGAACAAATCAAAAGTAGAACCCAAAAGAAAAGACCCTGAAGATGATGGGTTACCATTTTAAATTTAATATATGCCAGAATTAGCAGAACTAAAATTAACAGCAGATTATATAAATCAAGAAGCAGAAGGTCATGTGTTTCGTAATATTAGACACAATCCAGAACATCAATGGAAAAAGATAGAAGATGGGAAATGGGATTATTATTCAGGTCTACCAAGTCCTTCTTTTTATCAAAAATAAATCACTTCAGATTTTTTTATGTCGTTTATTATGATTATATTTATACTATAACAAATTAAAACTAAGATGAGTAAGAAAGAAATAATTGAATTGTTGAAAATGTTAGATGATAATGATTGTCTACATCCAGAATTTGCATGGTACATGCTCGATGAAGATGGTAAGGTTTATGAGTATGACGTTGAGTGGATTTTAGAATTTATAAACCAAACAAAGAAGATGAGTAAAGAAGAGAAAACCCCAATGGAAGAGATTATAGAAAAATCCCATGAATTAATGGGATATAATAATCCGAATGGTTCCAGAAGCTTTGATCAATGGTTTGTTGATAATGAAGATAGACTTTTAAAACTTGAAAAAAAAATTATAAACCAAAACAAAGAAGATGATAAATGATATTTTATTTTTAATAACAGCACCTATAGTGTTTGTAAATTTACTAATGATTTTAAGCATAACGTTTGGAAGTGAGAGAAGTTTAACACTACCCCCTTTACTTTTTAATGTAGGTGCTTTAAAACCAACTATTTGGTTTATATTTTACCCAACAATATTCTATCAAGTATATTTTTGGGCAAGTTACTTTGAAATTATTAATCTTTAAATAACAAAAATGGATTTAAGAAAAGAATTTGAAGAAGAAACAAAAGACCAATTATATTATTGGTTTCAAGAATACTCAGGTGCTAGAATGGAAGAACATGGATTCTCAGAAGAGTATGTTGAATGGTTAGAAAGAAAATTATTAATACTATTAAACCAAAACAAAGATGATGAGTAACGAACAACAAGAACAATCACTTAAGTTATTGAAAGCTACTTTAGATATTTTAAAACAATGTAATGAAAGTGCATACGTGAAAGACGTAATGGAAGTAACCGCTATTTGGGATGAAGCAGAATGTGATGGAAACTGTTTAATGGAAGAAGTAGAAGCATTGGTTGAGGAACTAATAAACCAAAACAAAGATGAATAAATTATAATAATATGAAGAATATCGAAAATTTAGAAGTGATTCAGTTGAACAC
>ERZ887849.3056-NODE-3056-length-13030-cov-5.636301_pt1 | contig 13030 bp, 13 predicted proteins | sample MGYA00521267_ERZ887849 | MGnify/ENA primary metagenome ERZ887849 (study PRJEB32303, sample SAMEA104408601) | aquatic metagenome | biome: Brackish water; feature: Pelagic; material: water | place: Baltic Sea | collected 2014-06-06T16:11:00 | depth 2,863 m ... | reverse complement strand
GACCGCGGCATAGGCCTGACCGGCTGGCACGCGGAAGCCTTCTGTGACCAATTTAAAGTGATGAATTAGAGATTCCATTGAACTGCCCATGATTTGACGAATATGTTCTAGGGAATTTCCTAAGCCATCTGAACCGAGCGCTAATTGTGCTGGCCAAGCAATCTTCTTATCCGCCACCATAACTGGTTGCCCTTCCAATCGATCGAGTTTATCGAGCGCTTGTTCGATGATGCGAAGTGATTGCTCTAGTTCGCCCATACGGATTAAGAATCGGCCGTAAAAATCGGAGGTATCCGCAGTTATCACATCAAAGTCATAATTTTCGTAGCCACAGTAAGGCTGCATCTTTCGTAGATCCCACGGAAGTCCGGCAGAGCGAAGTACTGGGCCAGTTACGCCAAGAGTGGTACAGCCTGCTAAATCAAGATAGCCAATACCCTCGGTACGCTTCATCCAAATGGTATTTCCAATTAATAACGTGGCATTGTTTTTAAAGTTATTACGTAAAGTCTTTACAGTTTCACGCAACTTAATTGTCATCCCATTAGGCAAATCTTGTGATACCCCACCCGGACGCACATAGGCCATATTCATGCGCAGCCCAGTGATTTCTTCAAAGGCATCTAAAACAATTTCACGTTCCCGGAAGGCGAAGAACATAGGCGCCATTGCGCCAAGTTCGAGGGCGCCAGTTCCGAGGGCGACCATATGGGAGGAGATACGGTTGAGCTCCATCATCAGAACACGGATAACAGATGCGCGCTCTGGAATATCTTCAGTTATGCCAAGTAGCTTCTCAACTGCTAAACAGTAGGCGGTCTCATTAAAGATGGGGGCTAGGTAATCCATGCGAGTGGCAAAGGTGACCGCTTGGGTCCAGTTACGGTACTCGATATTCTTCTCAATTCCGGTATGCAGATATCCGATACCAGTACGCACTTCGGTTACGGTCTCACCTTCAAGTTCTAGAACTAGGCGGAGCACACCATGAGTAGATGGGTGTTGAGGACCCATGTTAACGATGATCCGCTCTTCTTTTGATTCGCCAATTTCAGAGATAAGTGAATCCCAATCTCCCCCAGTAACGGAGAAGACTCTACCCTCGGTCGTTTCCCGTGAGGATGCATACGGATCAGCAAAATTATTTTTTGATTTATCTGGAGTCACTGGTAGCTCCTGCGGTTAGATGGAGCTGGTGTAGAAGCACCCTTGTACTCAACTGCAATTCCACCTAGTGGGTAATCTTTACGTTGCGGATGTCCATCCCAATCATCGGGCATCAAGATGCGCGTTAAGCCGGGATGGCCATCAAAAATAATTCCAAACATGTCAAAGGTCTCGCGCTCATGCCAATTATTGCCAGCCCAAACTTCAACAAGAGAAGGAATATGTGGATCCGTTTCAGATGTGGCAACTTCTAGACGAATCCTCTGGTTATTTGTCATAGATAGCAATGGGAAGACTGCTACCAACTCTGCGCCTTTGCGCTCTGGATAATGCACACCAGAAACTCCCATACACATTTCAAATTTCAATTTGTCACGGAGGATAAAAGCGACCTCGAGTAAACGTGACTTCTTAATATGCAGAGTAAGTTCGCCGCGATCCACGACAACGCGAATGATGGCATCAGAAAAATCTGGATATGCGCGCTCTAGATCATCGGTAACTTGATCAAAGTAGCTGCCATATGGGCGTTCGGCTGAGCCTAATTTCGCTGCCTGCCTAACCAGCCCACCATAACCTGAGGTATCTCCGGTGCCCTGGGTGCCGAACATACCGTTCTGTTCCTGAGTCATTTACGCCAGCAACCCCTTCTTATCAAAGTTGCCTAATTGATGAGTAGGGAGCGCGTTAAGTGCTGCTAATTCAACTTCCTTGATAACAGCTTCACGATTAGGGCCTAACTTGGTATCGCTAATAAGGGTATGTAGCTTAATAATGGAATCCATTAACTGTTCTGGACGAGGTGGACAACCTGGTAGATAGATATCAACTGGAACGATGTGATCAACACCCTGAACAATTGCATAGTTATTAAACATTCCACCTGAAGATGCGCATGCGCCCATTGAAATAACCCACTTTGGCGCAGCCATTTGATCATAAATCTGACGAAGAACCGGCGCCATCTTCTGCGAAACGCGGCCAGCGACAATCATTAAATCTGCTTGGCGAGGCGATGCTGAAAATCGTTCCATTCCAAATCGCGAAATATCATGTTTTGGCGCAGAACCAAGTGCCATCATCTCGATGGCACAGCATGCCAAACCAAAGGTTGCTGGCCAGAGCGAGCTCTTGCGCATATATCCAGCTAAACCTTCAACGGTAGAGAGCAAAACTCCGCTTGGTAATTTATCTTCTAGACCCACTGGATAAATCCCTTCATCGCTTTCAGCTCCATCATTATTAATCCCATTCCAATCCACCTCGACGCCAAACATATGCAAATGCAATGAAGACAGTTCCGATAAAAATTGCCATTTCAACTAAGCCAAAGATGCCCAGCTGATCAAAGGTAACTGCCCACGGATAGAGAAATACAATTTCAATATCGAAGACGATGAAGAGCATGGCGGTAAGAAAGTACTTAACCGGAAATCGTCCCCCTTCGAGCGCTTGTGGTGAGGGCTCGATTCCACACTCGTATGCTTCCAGTTTGGCGCGGTTATAGCGCGCTGGACCTGTGACTGAGGCGATGGCGACCGAGAAGATGGCAAATCCGAAGCCGATTGCAAAAATCACAAAAATCGGGATATATGGATTGGCGTTCACGAGTGAAATTCTAAGTGTTTAATAAGGGCGCTCAGACCGTTATGGCTTGCGGGCCTTGTGAACTGCGACAACCCCACCTGTGAGATTCTTCCAACTCACATCTACCCACCCCGCTGCAGTAATTTCGGCGGCGAGCGCTCCTTGGTTTGGCCAGGCCCTGATGGATTCAGCTAGGTAGATATAGGCATCAGGATTCGATGAGCTCCTGCGTGCGATAGCTGGCAGCGCCTTCATGAGGTAATTGGTATAAATGGTGCGAAATGGTGCGAAGGTTGGAGAGGAGAACTCGCAGACCACCAGCTCCCCGCCTGGCTTCACTACCCGCAGCATCTCGGCAAGTGCGCGGGCGGTATTTTGGGTATTACGTAAGCCAAAGGAGATGGTCGCTACATCAAACTCCCCATCGGCAAAAGGCAGATTGAGGGCATCGGCCTTGGTAAAGGCTAGATGGGGGCGAGCTTTACGCCCAGCAGCCAGCATCCCCTCGCTGAAATCAGCTGGAATTACATCAGCTCCCCCAGCGGCCAGGGGCGCAGAGCTTGAGCCAGTACCTGCTGCCAGATCGAGAATCTTCATACCCGGCTGCGGATTAATGGCCGCGGTTGTCGCCTTGCGCCAGGCCCTGGTCCGCCCCAAACTTAATAGGGCATTGACGAGGTCATAGCGTTTCGCCACCCCATCAAACATCGCGGCGACTTCATCAGGATTCTTATCCATATTCGCCCGCGACATGTGCTTATTCTCGCTGAGAGTAGGCTTCGGGCACAACTTAGAAATTCAAGTCGATAGAGGGAGAGATTTCAATGTCACTTCACACTGGTGCGCTCCGAACCGCCATCTTCCCACGCAGCACCGCCCTGACCGAAGCGCTCTTTATCGTCGGCGGAATTGGATTTCTAGCGCTACTTGCCCAGATTTCACTTCCGATTCCTGGCTCTCCAGTTCCAGTAACTGGGCAGACTCTAGGAGTTCTATTAATCGGAACAACCTATGGAGCACGTCTCGGAGTTATGACCTTTGGTGGCTACCTCTTGGCAGGAATGGCGGGGGCCCCAATCTTTGCTCAATCGGCAACTGCGCCCAACCATGGAATCGAGAGAATCGTTGGAGCAACCGGTGGCTATCTAGTTGGCATGTTGGTCGCCACATTTGTACTTGGCTATCTAGCAGATCGTAAAGCCGATCAGAAGTTTAAAACTTCATTTCCCGCACTTCTCCTTGGTGACTTAATTATCTTTGCCCTAGGACTAGCTTGGCTACAAGCCTCTCTGGAGCTCTCATGGTCAGCAACCCTAGCTGCCGGATTTACACCTTTTATATTTGGAGAAGCGTTAAAGATTGCAATTACTGCAACCTCACTTCCACTTCTTTGGCGAAAAATTTCGCGCACTTTAAATAAGTAATTTTAAAACATTATTATGGCGCAACTGATTCCAGTAACTACCGTACGTATCGGTGAGCATCTACCTCTCCTTGAACTCTTGCCAGATCTATCTCCACTCTCATGGGTGCGCGCGGGTGATGGTTTTGTGGGTTGGGGTGTGCATGCCACCATTAAAGTTTCGGGCCGTGATCGCTTTGAGCACGCCCGTTCTTGGTGGCATCAACAGTTAGAGACCTTTGCCATAGCTGATTCAGTTCACACCAGTGGTACCGGTCCGCTGCTCTTTTCCTCTTTCTCCTTTGATCGAAATGAGGAGTCTGTTCTAATAATTCCAAAAGTAATCGTGGGCAAGAAGGCGGAAACATCTTGGATAACTTGGATTGGTGAGAGCGCTCAGCCAGCGCTTCTACAAAGCGCGGCAATATCTACCCCAGCCCACTTTGATTTCGCTGAAGGAACTATCAGTACCGAGCAGTGGAAGGAGCGTGTTGCGCAAGCAATCTCTCGCATCGAATCTCTCGCTGTAGATAAGGTGGTACTCGCTCGCGATTTAAACGCCAAATCTTCTACTGAGATCGATCAGAGGCCAATCCTTAGAAGATTAGCCACTGAATATCCATCGACCTGGACCTTTGCGGTCGCGGGTCTAGTCGGCGCAACCCCCGAACTATTGCTTCGCCTATCTCGTGGCATGGTTACATCACGCGTTCTGGCGGGAACTATTCCTAAGACTGGTGATGATGAGAAAGATTTAGCTCTAGCAGCATCCCTTGCGCGCTCTTCGAAAGATCTGGAAGAGCATGAATATGCAGTTCGCTCAGTTGCGCAAGCTCTAGAGCCTTTCTGTTCTTCTACAAATGTGCCTGATTCACCATACGTTCTGCACCTAGCAAATGTTATGCACTTAGCTACCGATGTTACTGGCGCGCTAATTGAAGGTAAGCAGAAGTTTGATGCCTTTGCCTTACTAAAGAGTCTTCATCCATCCGCAGCTGTCTGCGGAACGCCACGAAATATCGCCTTTGACATCATCGATGAGATTGAAGGAATGAACCGCGGCCGATATGCCGGGCCAGTTGGGTGGATTGATGCCAGCGGTGATGGAGAACTGGGTATCGCACTTCGAAGTGGTCAGATTACAGATAATTCAATTCGCATCTTTGCTGGCTGTGGAATTGTTTCTGGTTCAAATCCAGAGAGAGAGTTAGATGAGAGCAGCGCCAAGATGTTAGCGATGCGCTTTGCACTACATGGATAATATTTTTGCGTAAATCTCTCTCAGTAATTCAGCGTTCTCCTCTCGCCCTGGCATAGAGAGCACAACAACAGTCAGCCCCTTAATTGGTTGGCTTAACTCGAGCTCTAAATCGTTGAAATCTGAAATAGTCTTAGCTTTAACTCCCATCGCACTGGCGATTGCTGCTAAATCTTTGCCATGAGGAGTGCCGAAAATCTCTTCAAATCCGATAACTCCTCGCTGAGGAAGGGTTGAGAAGATGCCGCCGCCATCATTATTGATTACAAATATCTTTAAATTAATCTCTCCATTATGAATTAGGCCAGTTAAATCATGCAGGAAGCCAAGGTCGCCAAGAAGGGCGATGGTCGCTTTGCGCTGTGAGGCGATACCAAGTGCAGTTGAGATATTGCCATCGATTCCCGCCAACCCACGATTGGCAAAGGTCTCAACGCCCGTGCGTGGCAGAGCAAATCCTTCGATATCTCGAATTGGCCTTGATGAGGAGATGAAGAGTGTGGTCCCGACAGGAAGCGCTGCCGCAATTTGACGAGCGATTATCGGTTCAGACCATTGCTTGATTTCTGCAAGTGATTTAACTGCGCGAGCTGCATACTTCTGCCACTTTTCACAAAATTCATTATCCGCTGGCAGAACAGAGAGCGATGGCAGCTGTGTAAAGCGCTGAGCAGCTAGACGATCTGAATCAACAGTGGCTATACGGGGATCAATCACAATCTCTCTCCGTGCCAACTTAATAAATGAATTTACAGGACGCGAGAGCGTGGTGCGCCCGATGATGACCACGGTATCGGGCTTTAAATCTTCGGCTATAGCTTTGGAATTTAGGAAGATACTGGCATGCGCTATCGCTTTTGGAAAAGAGAGTGGATCTTCGGTGATGATGGGCCAGCCCAGCTCTTGGGCAAACTCTTCAACTGCTGCAAGAGGCAGGCCACCGCGATCATGGCCAATTACCAGAACACCACGAGTGGATTTAGTATGAAGAGTTCCAGCGCTCTTTCGAGTGAAAATTCTTGTCGGTGTAACTACCAGTTGATCGAGCCAACTTTCATCATCATCGCCAATTAACGGTTCTTCAAATTGAATATTTAGATGTACCGGACCGGTTTGTAATGAATTTAGAGGTAGCTCCATCGGATAGGCCGGGCCGGAGATATCAGCGGCGTATCGCACCGCTTTGCCAAAGATACGCGCCTGCTCAGTTGTTTGATTAGCACCAGTACGACGAAGTGAGGCTGGCCGATCAGCGGTCAAAATTAGTAGCGGCATATTGGTATGTGAGGCTTCAAGAATTGCTGGATGGTAGTTGGCTACTGCAGTTCCACTTGTGCAGACAATCGGCACCGGACGACCCGAAGCCTTGGCGATGCCAAGTGCAAAGAAGGCGGCTGTGCGCTCATCAATTCGCGTATGTAGCGAAATCAAGCCACGTTTACGGGCTTGATAAAAGGCGATAGATAGTGGGGCGTTTCTAGAACCCGGTGAAATCACTACATCGGTAATACCAGCTTCGATTATCTGGCGCACAATAACGCGGGCTAGTTGAGTTGCAGAGTTCAAGGTAGTAACTCCGCACATCTCATGGCGCGATTCTTCCACCATTTATACCGCTCTGCCGCCACTTCATACCCGTTAAAGTCAGGCTCAACTTCTGTAATCTCAATTTCACCATCAACTATCGGCAGCGTGGCTATATCTGCTGCAAGAAGTGAGCCTGTACCTAGGCCACAATCAGAGTTCATCTCTGACAAAGATGCAGCAAGAAGTAATCCGTGATTGATTCCCACTGCGCTCTCTAGCGCACTTGATACAACCACAGGCAGTTTGTGGTGTTCAGCCAATTTATGTGCACGCGCAATTCCACCAAGTGGTTGAACCTTAAGCATCACAAGATCAGCGGCACCGCTGAGATCAATGGCAAAGGGATCTTTCGCTTTACGAAGGGCTTCATCAACAGCAATCTTGAGAGGGATATGGATACTGGCCTTTAACTCACGTAGCTCTTCCAGAGTTGCACAAGGTTGCTCTACATACTCAAGTGGGCCAATTTGATCATAGATAGCGCGAAGGCTGGTTACTGCCTCCTGCACTGACCAGTTGCCATTGACATCGATTCTTAACTTTGCTTTTGGGCGAAGCGATTTGACCTTAGCTAGGCGCGCAATATCTTCAAGCAAGTTATCGCCAACTTTTACTTTAAATGTTTGCACTCCTGGAAATGACTCGACAATACCTTCAATATCGGCTGGGTTATCAAGGGCTGGAATTGTTCCGTTTACTCTTACAGAGTTGCGATAAAGCTTTGGGCGAGGCTTTGTAGCAGCTTCAATAGCGCACATCAACCATGGCGCTGACTCTTCATCACTGTACTCCAGAAATGGAGAGAATTCGCCCCAGCCATATTCACCCTGGAAGAGCGCTACTTCACGGAGGTTAATGCCACGAAAGTTTGTCTTGGTAGGCAGCGCAATGACGCGCATACTTTCGAGCAGAGAGAGATCCATGAAATTACGGGCGTCGCGGAAACTTTCCGAAATCAGGTTTGCGCTTTTCCTTGTAAGCATCGCGACCTTCTTGGCCTTCTTCGCTTAAGTAAAAGAGAAGCGTTGCATCCCCTGCTAACTGTTGCACGCCGGCCAGCCCATCATCGGCTGCATTCATCGAAGCTTTAAGTAGACGTAGCGCCATCGGAGAGTTCTGTAACATTTCTCGACACCAAGAGACCGTTTCAGCCTCTAACTCTTTAAGTGGGACTACTGTATTTACCAGCCCCATCGAAAGCGCTTCCTGCGCATCGTATTGACGAGTCAGAAACCAAATCTCGCGCGCCTTCTTCTGGCCAACGCTGGCAGCTAATAATCCAGAGCCATAACCCCCATCAAATGAACCAACCATCGGACCAGTCTGACCAAACTTTGCATTGTCAGCTGCGATTGAGAGATCACAGACAACATGCAAGACATGCCCCCCACCAATAGCCCAACCTGCAATCATCGCAACTACTGGCTTTGGTGTACGGCGAATTTGTACCTGTAAATCTAAAACATTTAAACGACCCACACCTTGCTGTGAAAGTGGGTCATCACCTAAGTAACCATCGTCACCACGCACGCTAATGTCCCCACCGGAACAGAAAGCCTCATCGCCTTGCCCAGTTAAGATAATTACACCAACTTGTGCGTTATCTCGTGCTAAATCAAAGGCAGCTTTTAATTCAATAATTGTCTGAGGGCGAAAGGCGTTACGCACCTCTGGGCGATTAATGGTGATCTTGGCAATTCCATCGGCAATTTGATACTTGATATCAATAAATGACTCACCACCCGGACCAGTCACCCATTCAGGGATGGTTCGGTCACCAAAATCACGCTTTATCGGCTTGCTCACATTTCCTCCATTTGGTCTACGAGCGATAGCCTACGCGGGCAATGGAGCAGAACGCACAACGAGAACTTCGCACAGTTAGCCCCGAGTGGACTGTCAGCGAATTGATGGCTCGTATCGCAAAGGCGCTGGTATCAGATGGCCCTGCACTGGCCTTTAGCCCCACATCGCATACCCACGTACCTTCTCGAGTGAGCCTAGTCTTGTCGACTACTGGCAGTTCTGGTCTTGTTAAAGAGGTTGGGCTATCAGCAGGTGCCCTTCTTTCATCGGCACGGGCTGCAAATAATTTTTTAGCTGCCTCCTTTGGAAATTCTTGGTCGCTTCTTCTTCCGCTAAATCACATTGCCGGGGTAAACGTTTTAATTCGCTCCCTTGAGCTTGGAACTGAACCAATAGATCTACGTAATCGCGATGGTGAGCTCCCCAAAGTGGATTTCACAGCGATAGTTCCCACCCAGTTATTTAAGGCGCTAAATGGCGATGATCATTTGTTGGCACATTTAATCAGCGCAAAAGCAGTCTTGATTGGCGGAGCCCCAATCTCTGCCGATTTAATGGCGCAGGCGAAAATGGCCGGCATTAACCTTGTAACCTCTTACGGCATGACAGAGACTGCAGGTGGATTTATTTATAATGGAGTACCGCTAGCGGAATCTGAAATTAAGCTCACCTCTCAAAATTGTCTCGCTATAAAGGGTAGCGCTCTTGCCAGCACCTACATTGGAGCAGAGCCTTTGTGGGAGGCGCAATTTGAAGATGGTTGGTTTATTACAAAAGATTTGGCAAAGTTTGAAGACGAAAAATTGGTAGTGATTGGTCGAAGTGATGATGTAATTATTTCAGGGGGCGAAAACATCTCACTTGATGCAGTTGAAGGTGCGCTAGCTGCGCGATTTACAGGTAAAACATTTGGAGCGCTTGCGAAAAATGATGCCCGCTGGGGAGATGCGCTACATGTGGCCATCGTTGGCGAAGATCTACCTGCCGAATCTGAAATAAATGATTTTTTAATAGAAAAATTTGGGGCCGGCGCAAAACCAAAGGGCTTTTTCTATCCTTCGCACCTTCCTCTACTTGGAATAGGTAAGGTAGATCGCAATAAACTTGCGCAATTAATCGTGGAGGTGCCAAGTTAATATTTGGATTCTAGGTGCTCGCCCACGAACTCTTACTGCAGCAGTTGCACCTGTAGCTGTAGCAACAGTTCTTGTCGGCCGATCTTGGCGTCCCCTTGAAGCGCTCCTTGCGCTCATCGTCGCGCTCTCGCTGCAAATTGCCGTCAACTACTCAAATGATTACTCCGACGGAGTTCGCGGTACCGATACCAATCGCGTTGGCCCAATTCGCCTGACCGCCTCTGGCTTGGCCTCTCCTAAGGCGGTAAAAACTGCTGCGCTCCTTAGCTTTCTAATTGCGACAATCGCTGGGCTAGCGCTAGCTGCGCTCTCCTCTTGGTGGATTCTTATTGTTGGGGCTTCTGCGATTCTGGCTGCGTGGGGATATACCGGTGGGCGTTCTCCATATGGGTACAGTGGATTTGGCGAACTTTCAGTCTTCACCTTCTTTGGAGTAGTAGCCACAGTGGGTACCTACTATGTACAGACTCTCGATATTTCACTCGCTGTTTTAGCTGCTTCGGTTCCAATGGGAACGCTCTCTTGTGCAATTCTTGCGATTAATAATATTCGTGACCGCGAACTAGATGCCCAGGCTGGGAAAAATACTCTCGCTGTTCGCCTAGGTGATTTGAACTCACGTCGCTTCTATGTCGCGCTTATTGTCTCTGCCTACATCTTTGCACCCCTTACTGGTGACCCACTTGCGCTTCTGACTCTGGCCACCTTTCCACAGGCACGCGCCCTAATTAGTGAAGTTTTAGCTGGAGCAACTGGTGAGGCGCTCATCCCACTCCTGGGTAGAACTGGCCAGCTGCAACTGCATTTCGCCTTAATATTTGCCTTGTCCCTCTCTTTTTAACCGAAAAGCAGAGATTTCCAACAGGTAATAGAATTTAGACATGATCAGACTTTCAGGATTTCTCCTCCTCCTCTCACTGATACTAACTCTCTACACATTTGTGGATTGTGCGATGCGCGATGAGACGAAGATCAAAAAACTTCCCAAGTGGGGCTGGCTATTAGTGATTCTATTTTTGAATACAGTTGGACCAATTGCTTATCTAGCTGTCGGAAGAGCTCGTCCGCCACGCACCAAAGGGCCGAGTAAGAAAATTCTGCCACCGGATGATGACCCTGACTTCTTGCGCAGTATTTAAGTAACTTTGTAATTTAGTAACTTTTAAAGACCAGAGTAAGTGTGCTTGCCAGTTCCCCAAACATTTACATATACGTAGTTAAACAAAAAGGTTGAACCGGCGAAGATGCAGAGCCATGCTGCGCGGCGACCTCGCCAACCAACAGTTACGCGAGCATGAAGATATGCCGCATATGCCACCCAAGTGATAAAGGCCCAAGTCTCCTTAGGATCCCAGCCCCAATATCTGCCCCATGCTGCCTCTGCCCAGATTGCACCTGCAATCACAGAGAAGGTCCAGAGTGGAAAGACAAAGGCAACTAAACGGTAAGAGAGTTGATCAAGCACGTCGAGTGAAGGAACTCTTTGCAACCAGAGTGGGCGGCCTCCTCGACTTTCGCGGTAATCAAGGTATAAAAATCCACCAGCCACAATATTTGCTAGCAAGAAGACGCCGCCTGAAATAATCGCAGCAACTACATGGATTACTAACCATGGAGATTGCAGCGCGGGTACAAGTGGCGCGCTATCTCTATAAAGCAGAGTTACCGCTGTTCCTAAAGTTAGAAGAACGCCGAATGAGATGAAGAGGCCCAGCCAACGTAGGTCATATTTGCGAAGTGCAGCTAGATAGGCGGCGGTAAAGGCGAGCGCTCCAGTAATTGAGAATTCATACATATTTGACCAAGGAACATATCCAGATGCCAGGCCACGAGCAATCACTCCTCCAAGGAGTAATACAAAACCTAAGCCCATTAGAGCAGTTGCAATTCGAGCGGCTCTTTGAGTTCGCTTAAAATCTAAAGTTTTTACCATCAAATTGCCATCTGTTAAATCAGCGTTTGCTGGTGTACGAACTGCAAATGCTGTTTCGAAGGCGTGAGCAAGGAAGGATAGAGAGAAGACCGCCATCGCAGAGTAGATAAGGTTATTTGAGATGTAGGCCCACGTTGTCTGCATTACTTCTCTCCCTTAATCGTCTTAACAATCTCTGCAATTTCAATATCTAAACCGGGCGCATCATTTTTAGAGAGACCAGCAATCTCGACCTTCTCACCAACTACCCGCACCCAAATTCTGCGTCGCTTTCCGTAAAGAGAGGCGAGCAAACCAGCTATGGCAAAGATACCGCCAATGAGCGCGTACTGCTTTCCGGGATCTTCCACCATCTGCAGATTTACCCACGGCACAACAGTCTCTAATGTGATGGAGCCCTCTGGGTAAGAGTAAGTCTCACCGGGCGTGACTGATCCCAGCCCAATGCGTTCTAACTTTTCGGTATCGATTCGATAGATAGATTGTGGCACCCCAGAGTCAAGCCCCAAATCTCCCTTCCAAATTGCAAAGAGCATCTTGGGATCTAGTAACTCCGGAAAGAGTGAAGTTGCTGCTTCTCCAGCTACCCGATCTTGCGTTGGCAAGAATGAGGCGACAAAGCCCAGCTGCGGCTCTGCATCTGGAACTTTTATGGCACCGATGGAGCGAAGATTTCCATCTTGCGGCAGAAATGGCACCGGTCCTTGTAGCGCTACATTGCCTGCTGCATCTCTAACTGTCACTACTGGGCTATATCCATTTGCTTGCAGATAGACCCGAGTATTGCCAAAGGTTAACGGTTCATTGACTTGAATAACTCGCTTAGTTGAGATTCCATCTTCAACGACAGTTACAAATGCAGAGTACTCCTTGGGAGCTCCTGTAATTGTGTTGTACTCTGCCTCAAATCTATCTAACTTAATCTCAAAGCCTTGTAACTTCTTCTCATTAGATAACCTTCCAAAGGCCAAGGTGTCATAAGAGGTTGCCACATTTATAAAACGCTCACCTACATTGATAATTGCCTCACCACGCATACCAAATAGCGAGCCAAAACCAACTCCAATTAAAATCAAAATTAAGGATAGGTGGAAGAGAAGGTTCCCACTTTCCCGGATAAAGCCCTTCTCTGCTGATATCGATGTGCCCTCATT
>ERZ887849.3054-NODE-3054-length-13047-cov-10.070428_pt1 | contig 13047 bp, 5 predicted proteins | sample MGYA00521267_ERZ887849 | MGnify/ENA primary metagenome ERZ887849 (study PRJEB32303, sample SAMEA104408601) | aquatic metagenome | biome: Brackish water; feature: Pelagic; material: water | place: Baltic Sea | collected 2014-06-06T16:11:00 | depth 2,863 m ... | reverse complement strand
TGCAAACACATCTGAATCAATGGTTACTGTGTAATACTGGTCTGGAGATGGGTTAGGTGGAACATACCCCATACCAGCACTTGTATCTTCAAAGTATGCAAATGGTACACCTGAATAATCGGAGGTAATTAAATCCACAAAGATTTTCTTGTCTGCAGGATTACGTAATACATAGGTTTCATCGATTGTACTTGATACATCCACTTGTGTACCCAATACAAACCGGTAATTATCCATGGACGAATCCGAAATATCCAACTCGATGATGGGGTTTGGCGTAGGATTATTAAACGACATTTTTGGTTGTTTATACCATGCTTGGTCGTCTTCGTCATACTTGGCAAACACAGGTTTTCCATACAGGTTATTTTGTACGGCAAATTTGACAGAAGGAATGCTTCCAATGCCGATGGTCTGGCTTACATTATTACATGTAAATGTCATGCTTTTATTGGCCACAGTGATAATATATTCCAATTTGGTTTCCCCTTTGTATGGAATAGTGCCGCTGATTGCGGCATCATTAATGTCTGTACTTGACACGCCGGTAATTGTATATGGTTGGTCTAATCCAGTATTATTCAGAACCGTGACTTCCAAGATTTCCCCATAACTCTTGGACACATCATCTACTTGGACAGATACAGGTACATACCCCATATTTGCAGAACCATCGCTGAAATAGAACAATTGTTTGGTTTCTGTCAATTCTAACAATGTATAAGCTCCGTCTCTTCCTGGAACTCCTACGGTTGTCACCCCTTGCTTGAAATAATTCTCCTTTGTACTATCATGTGTTTCTCCAAACACGAGTTGATATCCTGTATTGCTTTCCTCGGATTGGTCAAATAAGTATGTACCTGCCGAGAAATCAATCGCTTTCTGCAATACATTATCGATTGCAAATACAGTGGGGTCACCTGAAAGTGTGACTGCAAATTGCGTGGCGTTTGTATATACACTTGGGTCCACGTAACCCATACCAACATTGCTTGTATCAAAGTACAATACATTTTCCGAAATATCACGTAAATCCAATAGAATTTTGCTTTCCAATGGTCTTCTTGAAATTTTGGTGGATGCCAAGACACTATTGACATCATCTATGGATGTACCAAATGTCAAACGATAATCATTGATATTATAATCTACAGAAGACAAATCGATTTGATATACTGTAAAAGGACTGAAAACGAGGTTGGGTTGGTTGTACCATGTATTTTTGGTGTCGCTGTATGTTGCATAAACCGGTTGGTCGTATATATTATTTTGTACACCAAACAATGTCGTTGGCAATCCAAGAATTTCCACAGTATTGGTAAGTTGTCCAATGGAAAACACCAATGTTTTTTCCGCACCAGTTATCGTATATGTAAGTTGATGTTCTTGTCCATATCCTACACTTCCAGTAAGAGGTGCATCACTGATATCATAAGAATATACTGTTTGGTCGGTACCACTGATGGTGTAAGGTAATACTTGACCGATATTATTGAGAATGGTAAATGTAATACTATCGCCATATTCTTTTGAAACACTTGAAACATTATCGATTGTACAAGACAGCGGTACAAATCCCATATTGACAGAAGCATCGCTGAAATAATACAAGGGTCCTTGAAATCCCGCAGACAAATCCAATAATGTATATGCACCTGGTTTACCTAATTCTCCCACATGTGTAACTGCGGTTGATTTTAAGAGTGCACCATAAGATACATCTGGGTTGGCGGCAAATACCAATGGATAGTTTGCATTGCTTGGGTGGGATTGGTCAAATACATATTGTTCACTGGCAGAAAATTGAATATATGCCTGTCGTATGTTGTCCATGGTAAGTACCAATGGGTCTCCCGATATAGTGACTTGAATGGGTTGTGCAGTTGTATACGTGGTTGGGTCAATATATCCCATACCAGCTATATTGGTATCGTAGTACATGACTTCGCCAACAAATCCACGTAAATCCAATACAATTTGATTGTCGAGTGGTTTCCGAAGAATACGTTTCGAATCAATACTGATACCATCTGCTTCTACACCAAATGTCAATTCGTAAGGGGCTACCATACTATTCGACAAATCAATCAAATGTACGTCTTTTGGTGTTGTACCGAATTTAATCGGAGGTTGTTTGTTATACACATTGTCTGAAGTATCATAGATGGAGTATACCAATGTACCGTATTTGTCGGGTTGAATGGCAAATGTAGTGGCAGATATATCTGAAATGAGGACACTATTGGATACATCGCTTGTATTGCCGACAGAAAACACCATTGTTTTGCCCACACCAGTAATTGTATATGTCAATGTATGTTCTTGGCCGTATCCAAGAGAACCAGATAAGGATACATCACTAATATCGTAACTGTATACTCCACTAATATTGTAAGATACATCTGTACCTGTATTGTTTAATACGACAAAGGAAACTTGGTCTCCAAATTGTTTGGTTGTACTTACACCATCTTCTACTTTGGTTTGTAAAGGTACAAATCCCATATTGACAGAAGCAGTACTGAAATAATATATGGGTCCTTGAAATCCGGCAGATAAATCTAATAGTGTGTATGCACCAGAATATCCAGGTACACCAACGGTTGTGATACTTGTTTTCAAAAACGTAGAATCAAAGACATCCGGTGTACTTCCAAATACGAGTGGATACATTTGATTGCTTGGATGTGATTGGTCAAACAAGTACATTTGATTGGCAGAAAATCCAACATCTTTCTGTAGATTCCCACAAATGTCAAAAACAAGCGGTGTGCCACCGGTTTGAACAAACAGTTTTTCAGCGGACGGATAGGCAATCTCTGGATTCACGTAATTGGCAGCATTGCCACTTGCATCGAAATACGTAATCGCATCTCCATTATATGCACGTAAATCCAAAACAATGATATTTTCTTCAGGTCGTTTATCAATAATATATTGACTTGGAATGGATTGTCCATTCGAACCAAATGTCAGTTTGAAATCATTTGTGACAGAACTCGACAAATCCAATTGATATACATTGGGCGCACTGAAAGACAAATCGGGTTGTTGAAGCCATTTGTTTTCAACTTCATTAAATGTAGAAAATACGGAATCGCCATAAAGATTGGTTTCCACTGCAAATTCTATGTTGTTTGATAGAGGCGCAATCGATACCGATTCTTGCAAAACCAACTCATTATTCACACCACCCGTATTGAATGTGAATGTTTTATTTGTACCTGTAATGGTATACGTTATGACGTGTATTTCACCGTAATTCAATGTACCAGCGAGTGGGAATCCAATCAAATCATTTGGATTGCTTATGGCAATATTATAGGGTTGAATATATCCTGTATTATTTATGATAGAAAATGTCACATTATCGCCATAGCTTTTCTGTGAATTATCGACTTGTAAATCAATTGGTTGATATCCCATATTGACAGAAGTTTCACTGAAATAATACAATGTTCCTGTAAATCCAGCAGACAAATCCAATAAAGTATACGCATCTGGTTCACCAGGTACACCTACAATAGTAATACCTGATTGCGAATCCAATCGAGTTGTTTTGTCATCAAATGTTTTGCCAAATACAATTTGTTCACCAAGATTGCTTGTATGAGATTGGTCAAAGATATATTGAGTTCCTGCAACAAATCCAAATTGTTTCTGTGATATGCCACTAATGTCAAATACTTTATTTGGATTGCTGGAAACTTGGACCATGATTGTTTCAGCGGATGGGTATGCCGTACCTGGGTCGACATAGTTGGCAACGGTATCGGTTTTATCGAAATATGTCACAGGTGTACCAGTATAGAAACGTAAATCCAAAATGATAACGTTTTCTCCAGGTCGTTTGTCCACCACATATTGGCTGGGTATTTCTTGTCCATCGGGACCAAATGATAAATTGTATCCAAGAACAGAACTGGATAAATCCAATTGATATACATTCGGTGCAGTGAAGGACAAATTCGGTTGATTGTACCATAATGCATCGGTTTCGTCAAACGTGGCAAATACAGGATTGCCATTGGCATTGGTTTGTACGGCAAATTTCGTGGATGGCAATGATGCGATAGAAACGGTTTTATTAATGTTATCTATCGCAAAATTCCATATTTTACCTGCAGTTGTAATGGTATATGTAATGGAATGAGTTTGCCCATATGATAGAGTACCAGTAAGGGGTACATTGTTAATATCGCTGGATACAATTCCGGTAATATTGTACAATTTGTTGACACCCGTATTGTTTATGATAGTAAACGTGACAATATCCCCATAATTCACATTTGTATCTGTCAATTGTACATCTAACTCTTTGTAACCCATGTTTTTCGAATTGGCACTGAAATAATATAAGAAACCATTGAATGTACTTGGTAATTCTATTTTCGTGTATGCACCAGGTGTACCAGGTGTACCAAATGACACGATTTCAGAACCATTTGTATACAAAGTAGATGTATCATCGAATGCACGACCAAATACCATTTGTTCTCCAAAATTACTTGCATCCGATTGGTCAAATATATATTTCGCATTCGCATTGAACAATAAAGGATTTTGTAAAATTTGATTGATTTCGAATACAGTATTTGGTGTACCTGCAACTTTGACAGACAATCGATTACTGGATGGAATATTTGGATACGTTGTTGCGGGGTCTACATAACTGGCAGCAATATTGTTGCTATCAAAGTACACAACATCAGGGCCTTGGTAATCGACCAAATCCAAAATAATTTCATTTGGTTTACGTACAATATATACATTATCGATTGGTGTTCCACCAACGGTGGTACCGAATGTCAAATTATATGTACTTGTCACTGAATTCGATAAATCAATGACATATGCTTTTCCTGCTTCAAAGGTTTTGGGTTTTTGGTTGTACCAAATACCATTTTCTTCGATGGCAAATACTGGATTTCCATACACAGGGTCTGTACGTACTGCAAATTTCACAACAGGAAGACCACCAATCGCAATCGTTTCGCTTAATCCATCGATGTTGAAAACCAATGTTTTGTCTGCACATAACAAACGATACGATAATGTATGCGATTGGCCGTATATCAATGTACCAGTAAGCGTTCCGTTATCAATATCTTCTGTCGTAACCCCTGTAATTTGGTAATTTTTATTGACGCCAGTATTGTTTTCAATGGTAAATACAAGAGTATCTCCATAGTTGGCCGTATTTTGATTGACAAATAATTGCAATGCATCGAATCCCATATTTTTACGGTTGTTACTATAATATTTCAAGGTTTTGGTAAATCCTATGGGCAAGTCCAATACTGTGTATGCACCCAATTGTCCAGGTACACCTGCGTTCGTGACTGTATCGGTATATAAATTAATAATATTATCGTATTCTTCTCCAAATACAACACGTTCTCCTACATTGCTTCCATTAAACTGGTCAAAATAGTAGATTGTATTGGGTGAAAAAGTCAATAATGGTTGTGGAACACTATCAATGGTAAACACTTTATTCGGTGCATTTTCTACCAATAACGAGTATTCAACCAATGTCTTTGTTGCGATTTCTCTCAAATAATCAATATATTCTCGATATACTTGAACACTTGAATTATATTGTTCAATTTGCGCAGTAATGGTTCCTTTTGCTTTGATTGATAATTGTGGAACAAATGTCAAATCAATAGTCGTTTTCGGAGGAATTGTACCTGTACGTATAGTATTATTGACAAAATCGGTTTGCAATACATTTGTGTATATTATAGTATATTCGGTGGTTACTTCTTGGTTGTTATTGAGACTAATGGTGACACTTTCACGATTAAATACCAATGACTTTGAAGCATTAATGTTAATGGGGTTTTGTATATTCAAGTTCAAACTAAGGTCAGAATCTTCTACATTAAATATGAATTTCTTTTGTGTAGTAAAGGTACCATTGATATAATAGTACAAACGACTTACGATAGGTGGGGTTGGCAAACGACCAGTCAATAATGTATTTTCTCCAAGCAAAGATAAATCGAAATCACCAGAAATGCTATAATTGACTGCAACTCCAGTACGATTGATTACATTCACAATGAATTGCTTTTGTGTGTATACTGTTGTACTGGAAATATCTAATTCTAATGGTCCATATCCATAATAAGGATTTTGACCACTGAAATACACAATATCATTCATATTGGTTGGTACAGTCAATAATGTATATGCGCCAGAAGAACCAGGGGAACCATTTATTTTCATGTATGATTTGAATGTATTTGTCAATACATCAGGGGTGTTTCCAAATAAAATCGTATTATCTTTGTTCGAAGGGTCTTCTTGTATAAACATATATGCTCGATTTGCTTTCAAATCCAGATATTGATTATAAAAGGGGACAATCTCATTATTACAAATATCCACCATAAATACGTCTTGTTCCACAGTTACATTTATAATCGAATCAATTGGTTTTTCTCCAACGACAGATTCATTTTTGTAGTGATTATATTTTGTGGTCGCAGGTATAATTTCACCAACTGCATTTCGTTGTCCAAGTAAGATAGACCCATATCCAAGTACAACAAACCTTTCTTCAGTAAATAATCCAGCACCGATTACGATTGTACTTCCAATAGGGTAATTGCCAGAAAGGTCAGACGTTATTTCAATTTCGGTCGCACCATTTGAGACAGTTTGGCTCAATGTATCTGTAACCGTAATGGTTCCTTCTCCGACCAATTGATATCCCATATCGGCTTTATTTTTATCAAAGTACATAATCGTATCTCCACGGTAAATGCGAGGGATTTTGACAACCACTTCTGCGCCAATTGTACCTGGTTTTTGTACAGAATATTTTGTGAAATTCAATGTAGTGGATATATTATCTGCAATGGTACCAACCACCATACGTGTTTCAATCTTACGGGCATTAATTTGTGTAACTGAACCACCAATCAATGGAGTAGGGTCAAATAAATTGGATGGGTCTGAAAAATCAAACGTGTATTCATAACCTGGTTGGAAATAAATCACTTGTTGTTGTACCCAATTACGTGCGGATGCCCCTACTTCCAATGGGTCTTCAGTGAATGAATATACAGGTACATCCAATACATTTAATTCAACCCGTACATAATATTTTACAATTTCGGGTGCTGTGTTATAATACGAAACACGTGCAGATATTCGGTAGTCATTTGTACTGAAATGAGGCAATACATTACACTCTTGTTTGACCACACTTGGTTCACGATTATCTGTCAAATCAGGAAGCAATCCTCCTTCCCAATACACATTATATGAAATATCATTAATAATAAATGTATCGGCATAATTGGTTTCCAAATTGCTACCTGTAGTTGGCATGTATAAAGTAAATGCATTATCATTGGAGCTTGTATCTGGTACATTCCGAAGAGTAATGCGATATGGACCTGTACTACCATTGCTATTCGTATACAACCAAGCGACAGAACTATTCAAATAATTTATAAAGTAATGATTGACTGGGTCTGCCATAATAGAATGTACAGAATTCACTTGTGACTGCAATCCAATCGTATATACTTCGTCTGAATTTGGAACTTCATACAAATAATTTTCAAACTTAGATAGTTTGGCACTTACCAAACCTGATGGCCCAGCTGGACCAGTAGGACCAGTCGGTCCCGGTTTGTTTTTCACTTTTATTTCATACTTGGTTCCATCTGGACAATTCGAGACATTGGTAGTATTCGGTTGTGTATTTACTACACAGGTATTTGTTGCACCATTCCCTAAACTACAAGTGATAGGATTCGTTGAGGCCGAGGGTGGGTCGGTATTGGATGGGCATGTTGTACATGAACCCTTCTGTTCCGATGAGTGAATGGCATCCGAAATCATTTTGGACACATTCACATTCGATTTCTTATTTACACGTGAAAACATATTCCTATAAATAAGATACACATTTTTACATATACACTTGTACGTCACTCAATAAAGTACCACTACTATCCATATTAAAATATGACAATTCTTGTGAAACCATTTTACCTGACAACAATGTAGTTTGTAAATCATTTTTACTTTTTGTAAAGACAGGAGTATAAGAATATCCAATTGTCTCATCACTGCTTAAATATACGTTTTGTACATATGCATTTCGACTTAAATATGCAGGTACGTTATTGTTCTTGATGTTTTTTCTGTCGATGAATGTTTTTATTTTTGGTACATAACTATCTTGTAAATCATAATTCATATTTTGTACATATAATGTTACCGGTGTCGTTGTATTGAATGGATTGCTTGGGGTGAATGGACGTTTATTTTGAGCTGAAATTTCACTATCTGTAGTAATGCCACCAAATACGGTACGCAGTCCTAATACTATCGTTTGGTATGGAGTTGTATTTGTCAAAATAGATATGTACCTGACAGTTTGTTCATTAATCGTATATCCACTATCACTGTCAAAATAGGTTAGAGGACTGTCCATGACAAATCGGTACCCATTTGTTATTTCTGTCCAAACCCCACTTTGAGTTGTTCCGTTTTGTACAGATATACCAATATACGAATATGATGACCCTGAATTCTTTATTCGTTCAAAACTAACCGATACTTGATTGTTCGTTATTTGGACAGGAAGGACACCACTTAAATCAATGGTAGACGACGGAATTGTTTCTACATATAATTCCCACGTTGAGGTTATACTACTTGCAGTTCCATTCTCCGCATCAATATCCTTCAAGTAATAAATCGCATTGTCTACATGATTGATTCGATATGTATTGCTTTGAATTGGCAATACCGACACGATGTAATCAGATGGCATTTTCGCATCTTTAAAGTAACTAAATGCTATGTTTTGTACATGAGTATTTTCATGGTTCAAGTTAAAACGCCCACGATAAATTTTATTCCCTGAAAATGCATTTCGTAATTGAGTATACCAATTTACATCATCCATTAATATTGTCACATCTTTTTCATGTAAAATCATCGTAAATGTACCCCATGTTTTATCATCTAATATAGCCAGTTTTTGTACGACACCATCTAACTCAAAATATACCATTGTGCGTAAATTGCCTTCAATGTTTTGGGTCCAAATATTCAACGAATAAACCTCCGCATCAATATCATCCGAACCCAAATATACGGTTGTATAACGCTTTTCTATATTATTTATGTAATCGGCTTCAAATACGGGTCTTGCAAATGACAGAACACATGTTTTATAACCTTCCATCGTATGTACTTCTTCTCCAGTCGCACTGGATGTATTGCATAACAATTCATTCGACCTTGGAAATGCAATGAATTTACTACTTGTCGCAAGTGTAAATAAAGCAGGACTAACACGTCGTAAACGTCTACTACGACAATGGTTACATTGTGGAACAGTATCGTCTTCTACTATAATTTGAATGTTGGGTTCTCCACATGCATTGCTTGTGTTTGTTGTCATATTTGCCTATAGATTTTACATATATAATTTTTATATGTCTAAAATCTACTTTTGAAACTATACGCATAATATAAAGAAAACATGGCTGATTTAGATTTAGATATTACACACTATGAATTGCAAGATTTAGAAAGTTTTTTTCAGTTAGAACAATACAAAACATACACTGCCAATGAATTAGAAATCAAAGAAGCACAAATGAGAACCCTTTTGTTAAGTACTGGACATATTCCAAAACATTTGAAAGGGAATTTAATTGCCTTTTTAAAAAATGCACGGGAAATTCTTGTACAACACAAAGTGCCAAAACAAATGCCACATACAACTTTACCCAAAAATCATTATGATTCAAAGAGTATTTCTTCCAATAATATTCCATCAAATAACTTTCCTGTAAAAGAACCAGAAAAATGGCCAACAAGAGAAGAAGAAATCATTGTACCAAAACAAACACCTTATACATATACACAAACCAGTGAGTACTTTCCTGGCGTTTTAAATCCTATCGATACACGTACATTAAAAAAATGTTTGACCATTGATACACGATTTCGAAAGAATTATACCCAATCACAAAGCTCTGATTTTACTATTAGTTTACCAAATCGGATTCAAAAAGTTATTTCCATGGAATGCACGTCCTTTGAAATTGCCCCTGCAACGATTCCTAATATTTCGGAATCACTTGAAAATGATTATCTGTATGTCGCCATTGTCACTGAAACACAAAAATTTTCACAAGTATTTGTACTAACGGATGGATATTATACCACTATACAAATTTTAGATGCATTTAATGTACTATTTGCACAACAAGAACATACCCCATTCATGTACATAGAATTAGTATTTGACCCCGAAGATAGTGGAAAAATTGCATTAACCACTACCGATGATACCAAGACACAAGTCATGAAAATAAAAGAAATACAACTGGATTTTCGGGTCAATAAATATGGGACTGTGGATAAAAAAGAACACTTTGCCAAAATGGGACGAATGCTCGGATTTACCAAACGTACATATTATTATAATTTTACCTATGTCGCAGAAACGGTACCGAATCCGTTTTTAGATTTGACCTATTTTTACTTGGTGATTGATGATTTTCAAAATAGGTCCGCATTGGGATTTGAACCTGCATTCTCTCAAATTACTATGCCTCCTGCCATTTTGGCACGACTGAGTTTTCAAAGTATGTCACAATTGTCTTACCATTCCAAAGTAGAGGCGTTGCATTTACAATGTGTTCCTCGTAAATATTTTGGCCCCGTAGATATACATCGCTTACATATTCGATTGGTAGATGCATATGGAAACACCATACAAATGGATGATGCTGATTATAGCTTTTCTTTAGTTCTTAATACTGTTTATGATTTGTAAAAATATCTATATATGACTATATCTATTACGGTATGTACACCGATAGATAGGATACAATTACAATGTCATCAGCAAAGTGCTATTTGATTATAACCACTTCTTTAAAAAGCATTTATGATGTACAAGATGTTCAAGAACGAATGGATTTATACAAACATGCAATCTCAAATACTTTGAAATTTGTTACACCATATCCAATCATTCCGATTATTGTAGAAAATAATGGTACACGTGAAACCATTTTGGATTTATTTGAATGTAAAATCGTTTATACTGATAACAATACCAAGAAATTACATCATAAAGGTATGAATGAAATGGAAGATATTCAACATGTAATCAAATCTTGTAATATTCACGACGATGATATGATTATTAAAATTACCGGCAGATATTTCACTTTCAATGGTGATTTTTACAAAGAAGTGATTCAAAATATTGAATCAAAAGATGCAATCGTTAAATTTTATAATGTTGCTACACGTCAGTACGACAAATATGACAGCATTCTTGGATTATTTGCTTTGCGATGCAAATATTTAAAACATTTTAGTTATACTGGGAAAGAAGGGGCCGAAATTGAATTTGCAAAATACGTCCATTCACATGTACAAGAACACCGCATTAAAGCAATACGGAAATTAGGTGTCGAATGTTGTTTTGCCATATCGAACGAAATACTCCAATTATAGAATAGTAGAAAAGAATATAAAAAAAATATAGAGTGTTTCTATACTCTTTTTTTTTGGTTTTTTTTTATTAAAATGATGGCAAATACAGTTATTCCGATTTTTAATGGTGGGAATGAGGCACGTAAATATTATACAATAAATGATGGAACAGATGACAAACGAACTATTTACTACGATATTAATTATCCTGTACAATTAGCATTAACAGAAATCGAACATGATGAACCAGGATTCGGATTCCGAGAATGTGTCAATTGCCGGGCATATGGCATGCAAAATAATGTCGCACTGATGCCTTGTTGGAATTGTATGACTACATTCAACTTACAAAATAAATACAAATGTCATAAGGCAGATGCAACTTTGAATCCTTGTTGTTCTACTTGTACATGGTTTTCTTCTACACATGGGATTTACCCAGATTTAACACCCGATGATTTTTGTTTGCAAACATTACATATAAATGAACTTGACAATGATGAAAATGAAGTAGCAAGTATTTTGATGAATATAAGGTCTATGCTATCAAACCGCATTTCGTTTCGTACCAATCAAATCGATACCACTGATAGCGATGATGAGGATTTTCATGAACAGGATTAGAACTTACCTACGTACACGTAAATTATAATTTGATACCACTGCCAGTGCTTTTTTTCTCGGTGCATTTGGAATAATCACACTGGTTTCTTCACATAGAGGGGTTTCATATACAATTTCTTTGCTTGACTCTTGCACTTCATGATTTTTAGGTGGGGTTTCATACACGATCTCCACATGTCGACTGATTGGATTGTATGTCGGACTACCTGGAGGCGTTTCGAAAGATTCGTCATCGGAATCTCCATACGCCTCGTCGGAATCTCCATACGCCATATCCAATGTTAGTTCCACTGAATTTTCATCAGAATAAGTACCGACTTCTGATTCTTTGTCAGGTTCGCAAATACTATATTCCAGAAATTTCGAAATATACAAAGAGTGCAAATACTGTTTGTATATTGTTTTCTCAATGATGATACGCTGTCGTAATTTTTTGATTTTCGCACACTCTTTTTTATTATTCGTACGTTCTGCTTTTTGAAACATACGAGCACAAGACGACAATGTACGGTCTTGGACCTTTTTTATTCTGTTTTCTATTTTCACACGTTCACTTTCATACTTTTTATGTTCTCGTTCGTAACGTTTGACTTCTTTTTCTGCCGCACTAAACATACGGGAAGCACTACGAAGACTTTGAGGGGATACCATTTTTTCGAGTTATTATATTGTTGTCCACTTGTGGTAATATGTATATTCATTGTTGGAACCACAGAAACCCTTTATCAATAATTCCAGTAAAAAAGCCCTTTATTGACGGATTTGCCCAAATGTCATGCAATTTTTACATATCATTTTACATTCTAAACTCGCCAGTACAACTGAACAACAAGCTAAAACACACGGAACTTCATTATCCGGTGGAATCGAAAAAGAACATACCAAACACATACTATGACATTGTTGTTTGCAACAAACTTCCGTCTT
>ERZ887849.3053-NODE-3053-length-13049-cov-68.910574_pt1 | contig 13049 bp, 9 predicted proteins | sample MGYA00521267_ERZ887849 | MGnify/ENA primary metagenome ERZ887849 (study PRJEB32303, sample SAMEA104408601) | aquatic metagenome | biome: Brackish water; feature: Pelagic; material: water | place: Baltic Sea | collected 2014-06-06T16:11:00 | depth 2,863 m ... | reverse complement strand
ATAAAAAAGCTTTAATAGTTTTAATTGCTGCTTCCGTGGTTGTTTTAATATCTATGGGGATAAGGCAATGTTGGGGTCTCTTTTACCAATATTTTGAAACTGATTTAGGTTTTTCAAGAACACAATTTGGTTTAGCCATTGCAATTCAAATGCTTTTTTGGGGAGCGTTTGCTCCCGTCTTTGGTTTTTTTGCCGACAAGTATGGAGGAGCAAAAGCAGTATTTGTTGCTTTCCTCATTTACATTATTGGAATTTATCTAGTTTATATTGAACCGAAATCAGTTTTTTCTTTTCAGTTAGGTCTTGGTTTAATGATTGGAATTGCACTAGGTGGAACCGCGATGTCCGTGCCAGTATCGTGCGTAGGAAAATTTTTTTCTAATAAAAATAGAACAATAGCAACTGGAATTGTAACCGCAACAGCTTCCTTTGGTTATTTTTTATCACCCTTATTTGTGCAGTATTCTAATCCAACCTACGGATGGAAAAATACATTACTTTTTTTTATCGTCTTTTTAATTATTGGTGCGATTACTTCTTTTTTTCTTTTTAAAAAAGAATACGTGGATGAAACTAATAATTCATTTACTCGTGATCAAACAGCATCTAATGCTTTGCAGGAAGCTTTTAGACATAAAGGTTATCTTTTATTAGTTGCTGGTTTTTTTGTTTGTGGTTTTCAAATTACATTAGTTGCTACTCATTTGCCTGGATACATACAACAGAAGGGACTGCCAGATTGGACAGCTGCAGCAATTTTATCTTTAATCGGATTGTTTAACATTGTTGGTACTTTGGGTATGGGCTATTTATCAACTAAATATAGTAAGAAAATTTTATTAAGTATTTTATATTTTTCGAGAGGAGTTATTTTAATTTTATTTATTTTTACTCCTCCGTCAGTTTATATGGCTTTAACTTTTGGTGTGGTGTTTGGAATGTTATGGCTTGCTACAGTTCCTCCAACCAATGGAATTGTTGCTCAAATTTTTGGAACTAAATATCTTACGACCTTGTTTGGAATTGTTTTTTTTAGTCATCAAGCTGGTTCTTTTTTAGGCGCTTATCTTGGTGGATACTTTTATGACCAGTTCGGTAATTATGATTATGCTTGGTATTTATCAATATTGTTATCAATATTTGCAGGTTTAGTTCATTTACCCATTGATGAAAATCCAGTTGTTCGAGGAAAAGTTACGCAAGCGTAGAAATTTTTTTTAAATAAATTTTTCTGGAGAAACAAAAGGTAATTTAAAACTATTGGCTACGGCTTCGTAGGTCACAGATCCTTTGCAAACATTTAAACCAGCCAGTAAGTTCTTGTCTTTTGCCATTGCTTGTTTATATCCATCATTTGCTATTTTTCTCAAGAAGGGAAGAGTTGCATTATTTAAAGCTAGAGTAGATGTTCTTGGAACACCACCTGGCATATTCGCAACACAATAATGAACAACATCATCAATGATGTAGGTTGGTTCCGCATGGGTAGTTGGTCTACTATTTTCTGTGCAGCCTCCCTGATCAATTGCCACATCAACTATTACGGATCCTTTTTTCATGGATTGAATCATTTTTTTTGTAATTAATTTTGGAGCTTCTGCACCTGGTATTAAAACACCTCCAATAAGTAAATCACATTCTGTAACTAATTTAGTTAAATTTTCTGTAGTGCTTTCTACTGGAATAATTTTGTCTCCAAACTTATTTTGTAATTGCGATAATCTTTCTTTCGATTTATCTAAAATAAAAACTTTTGCTCCCATTCCAGTTGCAATAATTGCTGCATTTTCTCCAACAACTCCACCACCAAGAATTAATACACTTGCTGGACCAACGCCTGGTGCTCCCCCAAGTAGCAAACCTCTGCCTTTTTGATTTTTTTCTAAACAGTGAGCTCCTGCTTGTACGGACATTCTTCCTGCAACTGCACTCATTGGTGCAAGAAGCGGTAGCCCTCCCTGATCATTGGTAATTGTCTCATAAGCAATACAAATAGATTTAGATTTGATAAGTGCTTCGGTTAATTCTTTTGCTGCTGCTAAATGAAAATAAGTATAGATAATTTGATTTTCTTTAATCATTTTAACTTCATTTAATTGTGGCTCTTTAACTTTAACAATTAACTCAGCTTGATTAAAAATTTCTTCAGCGCTATTTAATATTTTTGCACCAGCAGATTGATAATCCTCATTAAAAAAGCCAGCTTCAAATCCACCATTGTTTTCAATTAGAACTTCGTGGCCATCTTGTACAAGAATTTTTACACTACCCGGTGTAAGACCTATTCTGTGCTCTTGAAGTTTAATTTCTCTAGGAACCCCAATGATCATGCAGCTTTTGCGTAGTTACTAATTCCTACACGTAGCTTTTCAATAATTTCATCAATGTGTTTTTTTTCACAAACAAATTGAGGAGCGATAATTAAAGTATCTCCTGTAGCTTTAAAATTTACTCCTGCATCATAACAAGCTTTAAAGCACTGAAATCCAGCTTTTCCAGGTTTGTCTTTTGGCTTAATGTCGATACCGCCCATCATTCCGTAGCCTCTAATATTAGCAATTGCATCTAAATCTTTTAAAGAAAATAGACCGTCTAAAAAATATGGAGATAATTCTTTTGCTTTAGTAAAAATATCTTCTTTTTCAAAAATATCTTGAACCGCCAAAGCTGCTGCAACTGCAACTGGAATACCAGAATAGGTATAGCCATGAAACATTTCAATCACACCTTCTGGTGCTGCATTCATAACAGTATCATAAATTTCATCTTTGACTGCAACGACACCCATGGGTACAATTCCATTCGTAGTAGCTTTTGCCATGGTCATAATATCTGGAGTTACACCAAACTCTTGAGCAGCAAATGCTGAACCTGTTCTGCCCCATCCAGTGATTACTTCATCAAATATTAAAAGTATTCCATGATTGTCACAAATCTTTCTTAACCTTTGCAAATATCCTTTTGGAGGAATAATAGTTCCAACCGAACCTGAAATTGGTTCAACGATACAAGCTGCAATATTTTCACCACCAAAGTTTGCGCAAAATCTTTCAAGATCATCGGCAAGCTCAGCTCCGGTATCAGGCTGACCTTTTACAAATTTATGCTCAGGTAGCATGGTGTGTCTCATATGTAAAACTCCTGGCATCAAAACACTTGCAAAAGTTTTTACATTATTAATCATTCCACCAACTGACATACCTCCAAGATTCATTCCATGATATCCTTTTTCTCTACCAACAAATCTATATTTGTGTCCATGTCCCTTTGCTTTATGATAGGCAATTGCAATTTTTAATGCAGTTTCAACTGCAGTCGATCCACATATAGTATAAAAAATTTTATTTAAATCTTCTGGAGTATGTTTAGAAATTCTTGTTGCTAATTCAAAAGATCCACCAAAACCTTGATTGAACGGTTGACAATAATCAAGTTTTTCCAGTTGCTTTGTGATGGCTTCTATAATTTCTTTTCTTCCATGACCTAGCGGATTACAAAATAAACCAGAGCTAGCATCAATTTGTGTTCTTCCTAAATGATCTTTTAAATAAACTCCTTTAGCATCAGTTATTAATCTTGGATTTTGTTTAAACTCTCTGTTAGATGTAAATGGCATCCAATGCTCATTCAATGAATTTGGAATTTTGCTTATATTTTCAGTGCTCATGTTATTAAGGTTATTGGTTTATTGAATTGATTTGTAGAATTTTTAATTTCACTAAACAATAAAATAATTCCTAGCATATTCAATGACTTATCTAGTTTATCACCTTTTATGCAATTTATTTTATTTGTTTACAATGGACCTAATTTCAATTTGAATATGATTTTAAATTTAAAAAGGGGAAACAATGAAAAAAACAATTATTAAAACTTTAGGGTTGATATCTTCTCTATTAGTTTTTTCTTCTTCAGCTTTTTCAGCTGCTAAAGAAGTTCGAGCTGCATTCTTTTTAGAGTGGGCTACACCAAATCAAGAAGCTAAAGTGAAAAAAGCTTTTGACAAAGCTTTAGGCGTGCCAGTGAAGTGGACTAACTTCAATACTGGAGTAGAAATGACTGAAGCAATGTTGTCGGGAGCAATTGATATTTCTTACAGTCAAGGAATGACTCCGTTTGTAAATGCCGTGAATGCAAAAGCACCAATTAAAATGGTAGACATTGCAGTTGAGTATGGAATGAGCGGAACAGGCTGTGTTGTAAGTAATGCATCTGGAATTTCTAAAAAAAATGCAAGAGAGCTTGAAGGCAAGAAAGTTGCGGTGCCACTAAACACAATGGCGGACTATGCTTTTAAAATGATCATGAAAGAATACAAAGTGAATGTATCTAAAATTCAAGTAGTAGATATGGCTCCTGCGGATGGTGCTGTTGCTTTAGTAGATGGAAACGTAACCATGGCATGTATGTTTGGTAAAAATTCTATCGATAAAGCTCTTACCAAAGGTAAGATGATCATGACAACTGAAGAAGCTACAAAAGCTGGAATTACTAGCTTTGATATTACTTCAGCTACTGATAAATTTATCAAAGAAAATCCTGAAATGCTAAGAACATTTTTACAAGTTACAGCAGAATACAATAAAAGATTTAGAGATGGAAAATCAGATCTAAATATAATTGCAAAAGATGCTGGAATGGATCTTGCTAAGACAAAAAACCAAATGGCTGGTTTCAAATTTCCAACTCCTGCTGAGCAGAGAAAAGTATATTTTAAAAATAATGGAAAATCTGGAAAAGCTGTAGAGGTTTTAACCTTCATGGGTAATATGTTTGGGACAGCAGCTAATCCAGCATTAAAAGATTACTCAACAACAATTAACACTTCTTTTTTACCTAAGTAAAAAATAAGTAAAAAAAAATAGGCACCAATTCGCTTGGTGCCTATTTTTACATTGCAGTTAAAGCTATGAGTGATTTAGTTTCTGAAAATTTGAATATGGTTTTTACCTCTCCAAAAGGAGAAACTGTTCATGCCATCCAGAATCTAAATTTTGTTTTAAAAAAAGGTGAATTATTAACGGTTTTGGGCCCCTCGGGCTGTGGCAAAACTACTTTATTAAATATTACTGCAGGTTTTTTACGACCAACATCAGGAAAAATTACACTAGGTGGAAAAGAAATTAATGGTCCTGGTTTAGAGCGCGGGATGGTATTTCAGCAAGGAGCTCTGTTTGAATGGTTGACAGTTGCTGACAATGTAAATTTTGGTCTTAGGATGAAAAAAGAGGATCCTAAGAAAATAGCAGAAAAAGTAGAAGAGTGGTTAGAGATCGTTGGACTGCAAGGGTTTGGCAATACACCTACTTATCAGCTGTCAGGAGGTATGCAGCAACGAATTGCACTAGCAAGATGTTTGATCAATGATCCTGATCTAATTTTAATGGATGAGCCTTTAGGCGCACTAGATGCGTTGACACGTGAAAAAATGCAATCCTTAGTTTTGAAAATTTGGAAAGAAACTGGAAAAACAATTGTTCTAATTACTCACTCAGTCGAAGAAGCTTTATTGCTTGGTCAGAAACTATATGTGATGGCACCAAGACCAGGAAGATTGCACAAGGAATATCAACTTCCATTTGCAAAGATGGGTTTAAGCACGGATTTAAGACAAATTAAAAATGAAAAAGAATTTGTTAAAAAAAGAGAAGAAATTTTGACCATGATTTGGAACATGGAAGAAGAAATTATGGGAAAAGATATTTAGTTTTATGCTTACAGGTTTATTTATAATTTTACTTATCATTATTTTAATCGCTACTATTGTTTATGGAAAAAGATTAATCAAAATAGAAAAAATAGATGCAGTTTTTGGAAATCCAGAAAGGTCAAAGGGAGGTTACCATTGGATTATTGCAGGGTCTTGCTCCATTTTGTTACTTTGGTTTTATTTTTCTTGGGATGTTGCTAGATCTTTTTTTCCAAACTCAGCCAATGAACTATGTCAAGTTGCCAAAGTTAGAGATTCTTTAGTTTCTATTAAATATGTTTTCCCCATTGAGCAAAAAACACTAAAAAGTAGTGATTTTATTAAAAGAGAAAATAGAAATATTGAATTACTAAATAATCAAATTAAACAATCTTCTATTGCTAACAAAGATAAAGATAAACTTATTTTCCTATTAGTTGAGACACAGTCATTAATTAAAATTTTATCAGATGAAAAATATTTAAATCCTGAAATTAAGAATAAAGTGTTAGGTGTTGCTAATCAAATTGATAGTTTAAGCAAGAATATTCAAAATAAAAATTATCCTGAGTTTGATAGTTTAAGCTCAGAGGAAAAAATAGCCATTAAAAAACAAGGTTTTTGGGGCGAAACAGGTGCTGAAGTTCCATTTTACCCTAATACAAAATTTGGTTTAAAATTTGATGCTGCAAGCAAGGAGCTTAATAAAATAGTAGAGCAGTTTTTTTTAATTAAAAACAATAGTGAAGTTTTTGAAAAAAAATCTAAGGAATTAGATAGTGTTATAGAAAATTATAGAGACACTCTTGCAGAAAGCCAAGAAGTGGAGACGCAATTTGCAAGAGAAGTATCTAAAATTTATGGTAGAGTAACAAGAAGTAATATTTTTCCTGCCAATGTTTTAGATCCAGTGGAGCAATCTGTCGTACGATTTGAAGAGGTACAAAAAAAAGAGCAGGGAAGTTTAAAAATTATTGATACATTGTTATTTCCAGGAGGTACAGTTGTAGCAAGTGGTCAAACATGTAGCGAACAAGGATCTGGAAGGTGGTTACCAAAACCAACAGACACCTTAAAAGAATTTTTGCATTTATTAGATCCTAATCAAGGATATAAAAATGTACCATTATTTTGGTATGAAATGATGGGTATAAATAAAGTTGTAGATTTTATTTTGCCAGATTGGATTGCTGATTTGGTTCCAGGAAAATATCCAGTTCACAATAACGAAGGAAAAGTAATTAGTAATTTTAAAAGCAATGTACTTGATATTGTAACAGGAAATTTTGAATTATTTAGTATACCAGTTCCCTCAGGACATATTTGGGATTCTTTCTTAAGGGTTTTCCTTGGACTTACCCTCGGAATTCTCTGCGGGGTTCCTCTTGGTTTATTTATGGGATTATCAAGATTTGCAGCTGGTTACTTCGATCCATTGATTGAATTATATAGACCAGTTCCTCCACTTGCTTGGGCTCCGCTAATTATTACTGTGTTTGGAATTGATAATTCTGGAAAAATATTTTTACTTTTTATTGTTTCTTTTGCAATTATGGTAATTTCAGCCAGAGCAGGTGCTTCTGGCACACAGCTATCCAAAATTCATGCTGCTCATTCATTAGGAGCTTCACACTGGCAGATATTAAAAGAAGTAATTTTTCCAAATTCATTACCAGAAATATTAACTGGAATACGAGTTGCAATAGGAGTGTGCTGGGGAACGTTAGTTGCTGCTGAATTTTTAGCAGGTACAACAGGAATTGGTTTCGTTGAAAATGTAGCAAGAAAATACATGCAATACGAGGTTATTTGGATAACCATTTTCGTTATGGGTCTCTTAGGCTTGTTATTTGATATTGGAATGAGAAAAATAATCAATAAAACAATTCCTTGGCGCGGCAAAGGATAAATCCTTCTTTGGTGAAAAAAGAAAAAAAAAGAGTATAGTTTTTCAATAGAAATTATTTATGTCTGAAGATTTAACTCCTGCTATTACAAGTAAACAGCAACTAATCGATTATTTTCATTCGGGTAGCAAAAAACAAAATCTTAAAATTGGTACAGAGCATGAAAAATTTTTATTTCATGTGAAAACAAAAAAACCAATTAGTTATCAAGGAAATAACAGCATTGAAACTATCTTTCATCTATTGGAACAAAATGGATGGATTCCTATTTATGATGAAGGAAATGTTATTGGATTAAAAAAAAATAATAAAAGCATTACCTTGGAACCGGGGTTGCAAATTGAATTATCAGGTGAACCACTAAATAGCGTTCATGAAACTTGCAAAGAAGTAAATGAATATCTGGATGAAATAGTAGAAGTTTGTAAAAAATTAAACATAGGTTTAATTGGAAATGGTTTTAATCCAAATGCAACATTGGAAGAAATAGGAAGATTACCAAAGAAGCGTTATCATATTATGAGGGCTTATATGCCAACCAAGGGATCACATGGTCTTGATATGATGCACAGGACATCTGGTACACAGATTAACTTAGATTACAAAAGTGAGGATGATTTCAAAATAAAAACCAGAGTAGCAACATGCTTAATACCAATTGCTCTTTCTATTTTTTCAAACTCACCTTTTAAAGAATCCAAATTAAATCATTATTTATCTTATCGATCTTTTATTTGGCAGCATACTGATCCAGATAGATCGGGTCTTATTAATTTTTTTATGAATGAAGATGAAAATAGTTTTGAAAGATATGTAGATTTTGCTCTTGATGTGCCAATGTACTACGTGGCCCGGAATGATAAAACACTGGATGCAAGTGGAGAGGACTTTAAACATTTTTTACAAGGTAAACTAAAAAAAATACCAAACATTCAACCAACATTAAAAGATTGGGAGGCTCATATTTCTACAATTTTTCATGAAATTAGACTTAAAACTTATATGGAAATTAGATCTGCAGATTCCTGCTCTTGGTCTGGCTTGTGCTCTATACCAGCTTTTTGGACGGGGCTGTTATATGATGACCAATCGCTACAAGAAGCTTATGAAATAACCAAGAACTGGCAATTTAATGAGGTAAATAATGCATATTTGGAGGCAGCAAAGTCTGGTTTAAATACCAATCTGCGAAACGAACCCATTTTTAAGCATGCATTACATTTTATTCATTTATCAAAACAGGGACTTGTGAGAAGAAATATTAAGAATAAATCTAATAAAGATGAATCTATATTTTTAAATGAAATTGAAGAAATGATTAAATTACAAAAAACTCCAGCTTCTATATTGGTAGATAAATTTAATCATAGCTGGAAAGAGAATATAAATAATTTATTTGATGAAGAAGCATTTTAACGTAGCTTTTCAGATGGATCCTTGGAACATAATTAATCCCAAGGCAGACAGCACTTATATGCTTGCATTAGAGGCTCAACAAAGAGGTTACAAGTTATTTTATTATTCGCCAAAAGATCTATCATTAGATAATGGAATAGTAAAAGCGAAAGGAAATTACTTTTCACTGCATCCAGATAAAAAAAAATTTTTTCAATTACAAAAAACTAAAGTAGTTCATTTAAATTCTATGCAAGTTGTTCTTGTAAGACAAGATCCACCATTTAATATGAATTATATAACTGCAACATATATTTTAGAAAATTTACCAAAAAAAATCTTAGTCATTAACAATCCAACACATATAAGAAATTACCCAGAAAAACTTTCCATGTTTGAATTTAAAAATATTATTCCTAAAACTTTGGTTTCTAGCAATATAGATGAAATTTTGCATGCTCATCAAAAAAATAAAATTTCAATTATAAAACCATTGTATGGAAATGGAGGAGAAGGGATTGAAAAATTAGAATCTAACCAAGCCAAAAATAAAGTTATTGTTCAAAAACTATTAAATAAATACCAACTTCCAATTATTATTCAAAAATATATCAAAGAGATAAATTTGGGTGATCGAAGAATTATATTAATTGATGGAGAATACGTAGGTTCCGTAGCGAGAATTCCTGCAAAAAATAGTATTAAAGCTAATTTTCATGCCGGGGGAACTGCAAAACAAACAGATCTTGTTTTTCGTGATAAAAAAATTTGCAAAATGTTAAAACCTTTTTTGAAAAAGCATGGCTTATTCTTTGCTGGAATTGATATTATTGGAAATTATCTTACTGAAATTAACGTTACGTCGCCAACAGGAATTCAGGAAATTAATCGATTAAATAAAGTAAATATTGAAAAAATTTTTTGGGATAAGGTTAGAAAAAAAATTAAGTAATTTTATACTAAAGATTTAAAAAACTGTTTCATTTTCATTCTAGCTTTTTCATCTGGAAGGTCTCCATATAAAGATTGCATATTCTCTTTCATATGATCTAGCCTGGATGTAGCAGGTATAGAGCATGTAACAGCAGGATGAGAGGTGGTAAATTTTAAAAAAAATTCTGACCAACTTCTAATACCGTATTCTTTTACCCATTTTGGAATTTGTTTATTTTTCGTATAATCAAATAAGGAACCTCCTTGAAAAGGTCGATTAACAATAACGGCTATTTTTTTTTCTTTCGCTAATGGTAGTAGCTTTTGTTCAGCTTCATCATCTAAAATATTGTAAGTAAATTGAACAAAATCAATATCTTCTTTATTCATAATATCGATCAACAACTTGTGTTTATTGCCATGTGAAGTTGTAACGCCAATATATTTTATTTTCTTTTGTTGCTTTAAGTTAGATAGTTTTTCAAGATGATCTTTGTAGTTAACCAGATTATGTACTTGAATTAAGGAGAATTGATCTTGACCCCAAAGATCGAATGAGTTTTTTATTTGCTGTTCCCCATGCTTAGTTACCGGTGTCCAAACCTTAGTGGCAGAAAATAGTTTATTGTTTTGATTAATATTTTTTAAACATATTCCAATTATCTTTTCCGCACTTCCATACATGGGAGAGGAATCAATTAAGGATCCACCATTTTGAAAAAATTGTTCAACTATCTTTGTTCTGGTCTTTACATCCTCTGTATTGTGACCTATGTCAAATGTTAACCAGGTTCCCATTCCAATAGAAGCAAGAGGCTCCCCTGTTTTTGGTATAATTTTGTTAATTTTTTGTAACTGATTATTTTGTGCAAAGGATGGAAGAGAAAAAAAATTACTTAAATAACTGATAAAACTAAAGATTAAAAAATTTCTTCTCGTGAACATTTTGCAATATTTAATCTTAATTGATTATAAACAAAAATAAAAGAGGCGGAATGACTCCGCCTCTATCTATAATGAAATTTTAGTTGATTTCAATTGTACGAGCTTTTTTGGATTCTGGAATAATTCTTTCAAGAGAAATCTTTAATAGACCATCCTTCAATTCAGCTCCTTTTACTTCTGTATCCTCAGAAATTGTAAATGATTTGCTAAAATATCTTTGGGATATTCCTTTATGCAAAACATTTCCTTCCGAGTCTTTCTGTTCCGCTTGTTCTTTTTTAACAGATTTAATAGTTAAAAGATTATCAGCATATTCAATACTCACATCTTTTTTATTAAAGCCTGCTAATGCAAGCTCAATATCGTACTTATTGTTTCCTGTTTTAACGATATTGTATGGCGGATAATTCACCGTTGGGGTTTCAAAAAAATCACCTTCAAACATTCTCTCAAAATGATCAAAGATATTATCAAAACCTACTGATACAGGTCGTAGTTGGTTAAATATAGATAAAGCATTCTTACTCATTTTTTCCTCCTTTTTTAAGCAAGTGTTTATGTAAGTCCCATTAGGCGACCTACAGTACGGATGTAGGTATCGATATTTATTTTTTCAAGGGATAAAAAAATTATTTAAAATTAATTATTTTTAAGCAGAAGATATAGTCGAGTACAATTTCTTTTAAATAGTCATATCGCCCACTGGCACCACTATGTCCAGCATCCATATTCATCTTAAGAAGTAGTAAATTATTATCAGTTTTATGATCTCTTATTTTTGCAGTCCATTTTGTCATTTCCCAATAAGTCACTCTAGGGTCCGTCACTCCTCCTGTAATTAACATGTGTGGATATTCTTGTTTTTTTACATTGTCATAAGGTGAATAACTTTTGATATATTGAAATGCCTCTTTGCTATTTTTTAAATCACCCCACTCAGGTATTTCCGTTACTGTAAGCGGCAAATCTTCATCCAGCATAGTATTGCAAATATCTACAAAAGGAACTTGAGCAATAATTCCTAAAAAAAGATCTGGTCTTTCATTGGCAATGTAGCCCATTAACAGGCCACCCGCAGAACCACCCTGAGCAATAATTTTTTTCTTGGAAGTATATTTTTTTTCACACAACGTTTCAGCACAAGCTATAAAATCTAAAAAAGTATTTTTTTTATTGAATAGTTTGCCCTGCTCGTACCATTCTTGTCCTTTTTCTCTTCCCCCTCTGATGTGAGCTATGGCATATACAAAACCCCTATCAATGAGAGAAAATCGATTGGAAGAAAAAGAGTCTGGTATTGTAATTCCATAACTTCCGTAACCGTATAATAACAAAGGGCTTGAACCATCTAACTTTGTTTCTTTTTTATAAAAAACAGTTACAGGAACTTCCGCTCCATCATGTGAACGACAAAAAAATCTATCGCAAGCATATGAATCAGGATCGAACCCTGAAGGAATTTCTTGAACTTTTTTAAGAATTTTTTCTTTCGTTTTGCAATTATAATCAAAAATAGATCTTGGAGTTATGGGTGAAGAAAAACTAAATCTTATCCAGTCTGTATCGTACTCATATTGATTAAATAGGCTTAAATCATAGGCTTTTTCTTCGAATTCGATACTGTGATGATCATTGGTTTTGAGATTATGAATGATAATTTGATTTAATCCATCTAGTCTTTGTAAATACACAATCCAGTTTTTTAATAGCAAGAAGTCGATAATAAAAATATTATTTTGATAAGGTATAAAATCTTTCCAATTTTCTTTAGAGAAATTTTTTTCTTCGCAGATCATTATTTTGAAATTTTTAGCCTTGCTTTGATTTGTTAAAATATAAAAGTAATTTTCACTATGATCTATTTCATATTCCTCTTTTTCGATACGCGGTGAAAATAATATTAAGGAGCTATTTAGATTAGATAAATCTTTTAAATAATATTCACTTGTTTGATGGTCTGCTGTTCGAATTAATAAAAATTTTTTACTTTGCGATAAGCTTACTGAACAAAAAAAAGCAGGGTTCTTTTCTTCGAAAATAATTTTATCTTTAGTAAAATCATCACCAATATGATGCTGGTAGATTTTATTTGGCCTTTGATTATGATCTAATCCTATATAATAAATTGTAGTATTATTGGGATCCCAAATAATTTCACCTGTTGTATTTGGAATTTCAGA
>ERZ887849.3050-NODE-3050-length-13067-cov-5.017138_pt1 | contig 13067 bp, 14 predicted proteins | sample MGYA00521267_ERZ887849 | MGnify/ENA primary metagenome ERZ887849 (study PRJEB32303, sample SAMEA104408601) | aquatic metagenome | biome: Brackish water; feature: Pelagic; material: water | place: Baltic Sea | collected 2014-06-06T16:11:00 | depth 2,863 m ... | reverse complement strand
AGCGTTACAGAAAATATTTTTTCCTCTATAAACAATCGTCCACTTGGAGATACAGGAAATGATTTAAAAAGGTATGGAGGCAAAGTGTATATTGTTTTAAATGGATCGTCTACGGTTGAAGTGCTAAATGCCCAGACATTAAAAAGTATTCAGCAAATTAATTTAATCTATAACCAACAGCCTCAACAACCTCGAAGCATTACTTTTTCAGGTGGGAAGGCCTACATTTCAAGTTACGATGGTTATATAAACGTTTTAGATACAGTAAGTCTAACGATTACAAACCGAATTGCAGTTGGAAATAATCCTGAGGGTGTGGTTGTCTTAGGCGATTATTTATATGTTGCCAATTCGGGAGGACTCAATTTTCCAAATGTTGATTCTACCGTTTTCAAAATCAATCTGAACACCCTAGCCATTGAACAAAGTTTTCATGTTGGAGCAAATCCGCGACAATTAGAATGTGATAGTGAAGGAAATATTTATGTTGTCAAACAAGGGAATTACAGCACCGATCCAGCGGAATTGATTTTTATTAATACAAATGCAAATACAATCACCAACCTAGGCATTCCAGCAACAACATTGTTTAAATATGATCAATTGCTTTACATCAGTTATTATAATTTCAACACGCAGCAATCTAACGTTTCGCTTTACAATTTATCGACTCAGACCTTAGTTAACAATTCACTTATACCAGCGGGGAGCATTCAGACCCTTTATGGAGTTCATGCGCTTGATAATGGCGATGTTGTCTGTTTTGACGCACAAGGATTCACCAATTCCGGTTATTTAAAGAAATTCGATGCAAATGGAAATCTACTGAACATATTTTCCGTTGCATTAAACCCCAATAAACTCATTTATTATGAATAAAGCCATCGCCATCTTGGTCATCATGGGTTGGCATTTGTCGACCACAGCTCAAAGCTATGCGCCACCTGCTGGTCAGCCTGGATCAACTGCAATTCACATGGAAAGTTCGTTGTTTACGTCATGGGCAAAAGGTATAACATTAGAAAGAGGGTATGTTTTTATAGAAGACACCACGTTTATTGCCAACGAAAGCAATCGCGCGTCATTTGGCGACCCGTTGAATGCGTTGGGACCAGCAACTGGTAATTCTGCCGATGTTGTCTCTTTAGGAGATTCTGGAGTTGCTGTACTTACTTTTGACACGCCCATCATGAATGGTCCTGGATTCGATTTCGCTGTATTTGAGAATAGTTTTAGCGATGATTACTTGGAGTTTGCCTTTGTAGAAGTAAGTTCAGATGGGAATAGATTTGTGCGTTTTCCAAATCATTCTGAAGTGCAAACGCAAATTCAGGTGCATGGATTTGGTTTAACGGACACACGAAGAGTTCACAACCTTGCTGGAAAATACAGAGCAGGGCATGGCACTCCCTTTGACCTTGAAGACCTTAAAGATTCTGCCGGAATTGATTTGAATGCCATCACACATGTCAAGATTATTGATGTAATTGGGAGTATTGGGCTTAATGCTACATACGATAGTTATGGAAATAAAATTAACGAACCTTTTTCTTCGCCTTATGAGTCTGGAGGATTTGATTTAGATGGAGTAGGGGTGATCAATCAATTAGTTTCGATTCAAGAGGAGCAGCCTTTAGAGGTTTCAATTTTTCCAAATCCAAGTAATGGAAGAATTTATCTACATACAAACACCACCGAGCCGTTTATCATTAACATCTTTTCAATTTATGGAAAAAAATTAATTCATCAAGAAAGGAATATGAATACCATAATACTCGATTTGGATCTTCCAAATGGTATTTATATTTTGCACTATCAACAAAAAAGCGCCCTTTTCAAATCAGTATTAATTTTAGAAAAATAATTAATTCATTAAATATAAATAGGTCGTTTCTTTTGAGGTGACCTATTTTTGGCTAACGGTGTAACAAATTCTCAAAATTCTCGTTCTTCTGGGTGGTTGGAACAATAATTGATTCGAAGCGAAAAACTTGTAGAACATGATAAAACTTTACTCTTTCACTTTTATTATTTTTCTTTGCACTGCTCACCCCTGCTTCTGCCAACAAGAAGCTGAATCTTGTCTCCCTCCAAACAAAAAAATCGTAAAGATTCTCGACAAAGCTAAAACATCACCTCCTCAAGATGCTGCATTACTGTTTAAAGAGGCTACTCATGGTGCTAGTGATAATGCAACGCCTTATTTTGAATTTGGTGTATACGCTTATCAACAAGCGATGGAGGCGTATGATAAAAATCCAAACCCAAAAGTGGGCGACCAAAGTTTAAAGAATGCGCAGGAGTTATTTAAGAAGACAATTGACCTTTGTGATGATTTTCATTCAGATGCCTACTACTATCTTGGAGTCATCAACTATTCATTTGACATTAAAGAGGAGGCTATTCGCTATTTTAAAAAGTTTGTTGAGTTTAAACATGCGGACGTCAACCGCTATTCTAAAAATCATTCAAAACAATTAAGTGACGTGAAAGAAGTGCTTAAAGTCCTTCAAGAAGAAGCGAAATTCTTAGCTGAAGAGGTTCCTTTTGATCCGCAAATTGTTCGCAACGTGAGTAAGACAACTGACGAATATTTCCCAATGATTTCTCCTGACAATGAGTTGATTTTTTACACGCGGAAAATGGACCGCACCAATAAAGGGGATATAGTGGGTACAATTAGAGAAGAGTTTACTTGGTCGAAACGTATGAATGTACACACCGAGTTTGATGGAGGGAATCCAGTTAATCGTCCATTTAATGATGGTACTTTTGATAGCTACGGAGCCGCAACTTTATCTGTTGATAACAAAGAAATGCTCATCTGCGCTTGTAAAGACGAAAAAGTGAAAGGGCAAGTTTACCGAAATTGTGATTTATATGTAACGTACTACGAACGCAGCGGAGAAGGAGGAACGGATTACACTTGGACTACATTAACTAATTTAGGTGCAAATATAAATACACCAGATGGCTGGGAAGGTCAGCCTACACTTTCCGCGGATGGTATGACACTTTATTACACAGCAAATCGACCAACCACAAAAGACAATGATATATTTTATTCAGAGCGACAAGAAGATGGAACTTGGGGACCATCAGTTCCGTTTACGCTGATTAATACGGCTGGTAAAGATAAAAGTCCATTTTTTCACCAAGATAGTGAGACGTTTTATTTTGTGTCCTCTGTTTCCAATGCGCGACAAGGAGTGGGAGGGACTGATATTTTCTATATGAGAAAACAAAAAGACGGTACATGGTCTAAACCAAAAAACATTGGCTTTCCTATAAATACCGAAGAGGATGAGTTGGGATTGTTTGTGTCTACGGATGGTAAAACCGCATATTTCTCCTCTCGACAACGTGGAATTTGGAATATTTATTCCTTTGAATTGTATGAAGAAGCACGACCAAAAGCAGTTATTATTGTGAAAGGTGATTTAAAAGATGACAAAGGTGAGCCCGTGCTTGATGCCGAAATTGAAATCACGTATGAAAATTCGGATAAAGTAGAAAAGGTGAGGGTAAACGGAAATGATGGAAAATATGCCGCCGTTGTAAAAGCTGAAGAAGGCGAGGACGTAATGATAAACGTTAAAAAAGAAGGGCTCGCCTTCGATTCTCAATTGATCACTGCCGAAGACATCGAGAAAAAGGAGACAGTGCGTTCAAAGGACATGGAAATCCGAAAGATAGAAGTAGGGAAACCTTATACCATCAACGATATTCTCTACCAAACAGCCTCTGCTGATTTGTCCAAACAATCGAAGTTTATTTTGAACCAATTCTCCAGATTTCTCGAAGAAAACCCAACGATTACTATCGCTATTCAAGGACACACGGACAACGAAGGAAATGCTGATAATAACTTAGCGCTTTCGCAACGAAGAGCTGAAGGCGTGCGTGATTACTTGATTAGTTTAGGCATTAAAGCCAATCGACTAGAAGCAAAAGGCTTCGGACAAACTCAACCGAAAGTTCCTAATTCAACCGCAGAAAATAAAGCAAAGAACAGAAGAACAGATTTCGTCATACAAAATTTATAAAGCTTAAGCTTCGCTGGTTATAATTCGCTACGCTCTTTTTTCGCTGCGCTTGGGTTTTTTAGGGGTTACTTGTTTTATTTTCGCTGTGCCTTGGTGTTTGTTTTTGGTTGCTTTATACCTTCTTTCGTATTGCATTATCTCACAATCAAATTGCAAAGCATTTCAAACTATAAACAAGAGCGCAGCGATGCTAAACGGCGCAGCCATACCCGAGCGCAGGGAAAATAAACAATGAGCAAAGCGAATTAAAAACAACGAAGTCGAATAAACTTTTAAACATCTTCAGGAAGTTTTCAAAAGAGATGGTCTTGATGAGTGTTGAAATCTCTATTTTTGTGAAAAATTCTTCGACATGCAATTATTAGACGGAAAAGCAACTTCTCAAGCGATCAGAAATGAGTTAATGGAAGCGGTGCGCATGCGAAGGGAAATGGGACAAAAAATCCCTCATCTCGCAGCGGTGATTGTAGGAAATGATGGGGGTTCACTTACTTATGTCGGTGCTAAAGTTCGCGCGTGTAAGGAAATTGGTTTTGAAAGTACGCTCATTCATTTGCCTGAAGCGTTAACAGAACAAGCTTTATTGGATAAGGTAAATGAACTCAATAACGATCCCGAAATAGACGGTTTTATTGTTCAACTTCCGCTTCCAAATCACATTGATGAAAAAAAAGTAACTCTTGCCATCGACCCAAAAAAAGATGTGGATGGTTTTCATCCTGTGAATTTAGGTAACATGGTGCTCGATCTTCCAGGATTTCTTCCGGCTACTCCTGCTGGAATGTTAGAGTTGTTCGAACGCTACAACATAGAAACTTCAGGAAAACATTGTGTGGTCATTGGTAGAAGTCATATCGTAGGTTCGCCAATAAGCATTATGATGGGCAGAAACACCTCTCCCGGAAATTGCACGGTAACCCTAACGCATAGTCGAACCAAAAACTTAAAAGAACTTACCCTCCAAGCAGATATAATTATCACCGCCATCGGCAAACCTGGCTTCGTAACGGCCGATATGGTAAAACCGGGTGTAGTAATAATGGACGTAGGCATCACACGTGTCGAAGATCCTACGAAAAAATCGGGTTATAAACTTTATGGTGACGTAGATTTCGATAACGTAGCACCAAAATGTTCGTTCATCACACCCGTTCCAGGTGGCGTTGGACCAATGACCATAGTTTCGTTGATGATGAATACGTTGAAGGCGATGGGGTTGAAGTAGCTCGTCTGTTCGGTTTATTTATGTAAATCTATTTGAGTATGGGTAAAGGCTTTCAGGGGAAATTATCCCTAACTCTACAAACTATTTTACCCTCTCCATCACTTCCAAAATCACCCTTCCCGCTTTCTCTAATTCCTCCCATGAGATCGTCAGGGGTGGGCTCAGTCTAAAGCTGTAGGGATGAGACAAAAACCAGAAAGTGATTATTCCTTGTTTCAAACATTCGTCCACGACTTTTGCTACAATCTCGTCGCTTTCCATATCCACTGCAAACATAAGTCCAATGCGTCGTATTACATTTACAGAAGGATGATTTGCAATTAGTTCTTCTAATCGTTTTCCTTTTGCTTCAACTTCGGAGTAATCTATTTCATGGGTTAGAACATCTAAACAAGCAGCACCCGACGCGCGAATAACCGGGTGACCACCAAAAGTAGTAATATGACCCAGCATAGGATCATGGGTGAGCAGTTTCATTTTGTCATAAGAGCTCACAAAAGCGCCAATTGGCATTCCTCCACCAAGGGCTTTTCCGAGTGTAAGAATATCAGGAATGACGTTGCTATGTTCAAAAGCAAATAATTTTCCAGTACGCCCCATTCCACATTGAATTTCATCAAAAATCAATTGCGTACCTGTTTCTGTGCAGCGAGCGCGTAACTTTTCAAGATAAAGTTTATCCGCAACTCGAACACCAGCATCACCTTGCACTGGTTCAATGATTACACCCGCCGTTTTATGCGTAATCATTGATAAATCTTCAGGATTATTATGACGAATAAATTTCACGCCAGGTAACAACGGCCGATAAGACGATTTTTTAGTTTCATTTGCAGAAACGCTTAAAGAACCATGCGTGCTTCCATGATAGGCGCCTGTGCAAGAGATGAGTTCACTTCTTCCCGTAATTCGCTTAGCTAATTTTAAAGCCGCTTCATTGGCTTCTGTTCCTGAATTCACGGTATATACACAGTTGAGTTCCTCTGGAAGCAATGCTGTCAATTTTTTAGAAAATTCCAACTGAGCATCTTGAATGAATTCTCCATAAACCATCACATGCAAATGCTTGTCGATTTGAGCTTTCAGTGCCGCTACAACTTTTGGATGATTATGCCCAATATTATTCACCGCAACTCCAGAAATCATATCCATGTATGATTTTCCATTTTTGTCATAGATATAAACACCCTCCGCCGAATCCACATCGATCAAAAAAGGAAAGGGTGTCGTTTGACCCTGCAATTTCAAAAAATTCTCCCGACGTTCCATAGTTTTATTTAGGAAGTCAAAATTACTTAAAATAGTCTTTAAGTCAACCTAATTAGCTTTAGCTACGTTTGTTTGTCTTGCGCAAATTATTCATTAGGTTGATGAAAAGTCGTAAATCGAGTCTAACGTCTAATGTTTAGAATTCGAAATGTATAAGACAAAAAGTTTATGATTCACGAATCAGTTGGTTCTCAAATTAACTATTTTTGGTCTATGACAGCAGAAGAAGCTCAATTATTTCTAAAAATAGAAAACGCAGACGAATTGCAAGACCGATGGGAAGAAGAGCTGTTTGATATTAAGCGGTTTTTATTAACCTCAACGCCAATTCCAAAAGTGTTTGATGCAAAGATTGCTCGATTGAAGAAATACGCAGAGGCATATGAAGTATTGTCTGGTTCAATATTCATAAATGAAGCTGATGAAATAGAACTAGAATTAATCCCCTTTTCAGAAGACGTAGAAACTGCATTTCACGAACTTCATAAGTGGAGAACCCATTTTAAACAACAACTTCATACCGCAAATAATCCCTGTAAAATTGAGCAAATAATTACACGTTGGTTAATCCTCGAAGGAATGTATATTTCCAAATGGGTGTTTGCTAAAAGTGTTGATATTCCGAATGCAGTTATTCAATCTAAGGAGCTAGATCCCATGGATTTATTAGGTGCTATAAAATTGTGGAAGAATGCTGTTCCATCGTCAACGTTTCAACAATTACAAAGTGATTTTTCTTTTTTACCTGAGCAGCTACGGATTGAACTGAAAAGGTTAACTTTGTTGTCGAATTATTATGGAGAAAGACCTATTTGATGGATTAAGAAAGCAACTAGAAGTGCTAGAATGGCCTGCTATTTATTTCTTTAAATTTATTTGTCCTTCAGACGATGAAGTCATCGCCAAAATTGTTGGGATGTTTGATACAGATAGCGCCATCAATTTTCAGCCTTCTAAAAACGGGAATTATACAAGTATTTCTGTCAAAGAAGTTATGATGAATGCCGAAAGCATAATAGCTATTTATAAAGCCGCAAGTGAAATTAAAGGCGTAATAACATTATAATGTACACAGGATTTTTTTTAGTAATTGACTTACCGAAGCTGATTGTTAACGTGGCTTGGGTTAGTCTTTCAGTGATCTTAGCTATCATTTTATATCGTCTTCTTTTGCGCAGGCTACAGAGAGGCGTGATGGATAATGTTGATTATGTTGTTTTGCATAGAAGTGAAAAAGAACCTGCCTTTGGGAGTATTCAATTATATTTCACTGCTGAAGTATCAGGAAATGCTGTTTTTACCATTTACGAGAAAAATGGTGACCGTGAATGGATTTTATTTGAAGGTGATTTTAAGGTAGGAAATACAATTATTAATTTTGATACAACCACTGTTCCTAATGGTTGGTATTATTATGAAGTGAAAACAGATAACCAAAAAACCTTCAAACTTCTTGAAATAAAGAATGATATTTAGCGTTTTATTTATAATTATTCTTATCTTAAATTATGAAACAGTTAGCTTCATTAATTTTAATACTTTTCTCTTGGAATTCCGGAAGTGCTCAAACGGAAGAATTTCAACCCGCTGGCTCTTTTAAAGCAGAAATTGGCTTAGCAAATAATTTGTCTAATGTTGCTTTTAGCGATTTAATGCAAGGACTTTTTAATATTACCGCGGGGTATCAATACACACTTCCAAATAGTTTGTCTTTCGGTGCTGGCGTTCGCCATAATTATTTTACTGTGAATCAATTTAAAAATAATAATGATCTTCGCGGAGGTATTCATTTCGGTGGTGTTTATGGAAAAATTGGTATTGAAAAATACTATGGCCAATTCGGTATTGACATAGGTGTTCGCGTTGGGTATAACATGATAGCTTCGGCAACAAACAAATGTAAAGAAGCAAACGAAGGTCTTACTTTGTTTGATGGTGGATTTATAGAGCCGGTTATTAATCTTGGTTTACTGGCAGATGAGCGTAGTTCGTTTTATTTGAATTTAACCTATGCTTTGCATACCATCAAATTCAATCCTTATCATGTGTGTGAAGATGCTTTCTCCGCTTATAGTCCTGAAGGATTGGATAAAATTACTACTTACTTTGTAATAGGGTTTGGTTATTCTTTTTACTTTGGTAAATAATTTGATAAGCAGAATAAAATAAAAATTATGCGCTATTTAACAGTTTTATTAATCCTTTTAGTTATTTCTTCTTCTTGTGGAACGATAAAAGATACTGATCAACAACTTGCAGAAATAGAAACTATGGCACAAAAAGCAATCATTGGTGAACCTTCAAAAGATAATCCTCTAACCGAAATATCAAATGCAGCACTCGATGGTAATATGCTTAAGTTAACAGTTTCATACAGCGGTGGTTGTGAGGATCAAGTTTTTGATTTGGTTGGGAATGAAATGATTATGAAATCCTTTCCGCCAAAAAGAAATATGACATTAGTGCGAGACAGCAAAGGCGACGCTTGTCGCGAATTCATAACGAAGGAATTGCTGTTTGATCTAACGGAACTAAGTTACCAAAAGAAGAATGGAAGCGAAATCATTCTTCAGCTTAACGGATATGACAAAGAAATACGCTACGTATTTCAAGGAGAAGAATAAAGATGTCTAAATCACTTACACAAAGCGAAGAGAATTATTTGAAGGCTATTTATAGTCTTGAGGAACGTCATAGTGGCGCTATTTCAACGAATGATTTAGCAGAAGTTATGGAAACAAAGGCAAGTTCCGTAACAGACATGGTTAAGCGTCTCTCCGAAAAACAATTAATCTCATACAAAAAATATCAAGGATGTTCTCTCACGGATTTAGGGCGAAAAACAGCATTACGAACTATACGTAAACATCGTCTTTGGGAAGTGTTTTTGGTTGAAAAACTGAGTTTTGGCTGGGATGAAGTACATGATATTGCTGAGCAGTTAGAGCATATTCGTTCAACAGATTTAACCGATAAATTAGAAGCTTTTTTAGATTTCCCGAAATTCGATCCGCATGGCGACCCTATTCCAAATAAAGAAGGGGAAATTCAGCACCGAACAAACACGTGCAAGCTTTCTGAATTAATAAAGGATAAGAAAGCTGTTGTAATTGGAGCCGATGATGGTTCTCCAAGTTTACTGCAATACCTGGATCACCATCATATTCAAATTGGAAGCGAAGTTGAACTAAAAGAAAAATTCGAATTCGACGGTTCAGCAACGGTTATGATTGACGGAAAAGAACTGAATTTATCGCATACGGCTATGCTGAAGATAACTGTGCAGGTTATTTAGTCGAAAGTCCCTAGCTTTAATTACAAACTAAATGAATCAAATCAATTAACGAAGCGTAGGTGTTCGCTGTGACTTCTGATAATTCATCTTTAGAAAACCATTTAACAGCTGATATATCTTCGCTTTCTTGCGGAATAAGTTGTTGGTTTGAACTCCCTTCGAATAAGAACCAATGCGTTTTCTTTAACACATGCTTGTCGTACATGAAATACGCGTGATAGGTTGCCGGCAATACGGCTACTTTTCGAAGTTTTTGGACGTTACACTCCTCATGGATTTCCCGTTTCGCGCCTATTTCTGGATGCTCTTCTTTTTCAAGTTTTCCTTTGGGAAGATCCCACTTGTCCCATCGTTTTATAAAGAGATAGTGTAAAGGTTTTTCTTCTGATTGAACAATTCCTCCTGCTGCTTCAAGATAAAGAAATTGATCGAAGAGCCTAAGAAGTGTTTCTTTAGGTTTTTTGCTGTAAACAATGAGAGGGCCATCAATTTTGCTCAGCGCTTTACTAAAATCGTTAAACATCGATTTTTTTAAGCTTGGTCCATATTTAAGAAGTAGTTCAGGGATATTTCCCGGCCCTTTCTCGAAAATTATTGCTTTATTTTCAATAAAAACTTTGTACATTTGACGCCATGATTAAAGATCTAGATAACGCCTCAAAAATAGCAGAATATTTACTGCAAATCAAGGCGATTAAACTTCAGCCGAATAATCCGTTTACCTGGTCTTCTGGCTGGAAGTCGCCAATTTATTGTGATAATCGAAAAACATTATCCTATCCAAATGTGCGAACATTTATTCGCCAAAGTTACATGCAAGCTATTTTAGATGAATTTGGAAAACCAGATGTCATTGCTGGTGTAGCCACTGGCGGTATTGCACAAGGGGTTCTAGTTGCTCAAGAATTAGGAGTTCCTTTTATATACGTTCGCGCTTCGGCAAAAGGCCACGGACTCCAAAACATGATCGAAGGTCATTTTGAAGAGGGGCAAAATGTAGTAGTTGTGGAAGACCTCATATCAACAGGCGGCAGCAGTTTGAAGGCTGTTGAAGTGCTTCGTCATGGAGGATTAAAAGTGAAAGGAGTAGTAGCTATTTTTACCTATGGTCTCCAACAAGCGGTTGATGCGTTTGAAGATGCAAATTGTCCACTTTTTGTCTTGAGTAGTTATGATGTGTTGATAGACAAAGCGCTGGCACAAGGTGCTATTAGTGAAATGGATTTGGAGTCATTGAAAGGATGGAGAGTAGCGCCAGACCAGTGGAATAAATAATACTTAATAGATAGTTATGGTTATTGAAAGTCAAAAAGTAGAAGTAAATGCGCCATCAGAAGTTGTGTTTACATTTTTATCCAACGCGAAAAATATTGAAGAATTATTGCCTGCGGATAATATTAAAGATTTTCAGGCCACTGAAACAGAATGCTCTTTTAAAGTACAGGGTGGAATTACCATAACATTGATCCAAGAAAGCTTAGAACCTTTTCGCGAAATTAAAATGATATCTGGCGAGAAATCTCCGTTTCCATTTCATTTGACAATTCATATGGGCGAAGACGCTACCAAACAAACAATCGGGTTTATTCACTTCGATGGAGACGTAAATCCTTTCCTTAAAATGATGGTTCAAAAACCGCTTACCAATCTTTTCAATTATATGTCCCAAAAGATGAAGGAGAAGTTTGACTAGATCAATCTTACCTTTCTCTGGCTAAAATTAAAAATAGTTGTAGGCCAAAATTCTCTTTTAACTTTGTTCGTCCAATTGATAATGCTCTCGGGAGATCTTCTTGTAGCCTTCAGTTTTCAACCTTTAACCAACAACCGTTAACATAAATCCTCATAAATAACAAACAATACTTATCTTTGCACCAAATTCAATTTTAATGGAAATTCCTAAGACATACGAGCCCGGAAAGGCCGAAGAGAAATGGTATAGTTACTGGATGGAAAAAGGCTATTTTCACAGCGAACCTGATGAAAGAGAAGCATACACAGTTGTAATTCCTCCTCCTAACGTTACAGGGGTACTCCATATGGGGCACATGCTGAACAATACGATTCAAGATGTCTTGGTCCGAAGAGCAAGAATGCTTGGGAAAAACGCATGCTGGGTGCCTGGTACCGATCATGCATCTATTGCTACTGAAGCTAAAGTGGTAAACAAACTGCGCACAGAAGGAATTAAAAAGTCAGATCTTACAAGAGATGAGTTCATGAAACATGCTTGGGAATGGAAGGAAAAGCATGGTGGAATTATACTTGATCAATTAAAGAAATTAGGTGCTTCATGTGACTGGGAACGTACCCATTTCACCATGGATGCCGAGTATTCTGAATCGGTTATTGATGTGTTTATTGATTTGTATAAAAAAGGAAAAGTGTATCGTGGCGTGCGCATGATTAACTGGGATCCTGAAGCTAAAACTGCCCTTTCTGATGAGGAAGTATTGTACAAAGAAGTGAATTCTAAATTATTCAATATACGCTATAAAATTGCGGGTACAGAGGATGAATGGCTGACAATTGCGACAACGCGCCCTGAAACTATTCTTGGAGATAGTGCTATCTGCGTTAACCCAAATGATGCTCGTTTCCTCAAATTACACGGAAATTTTGCGATTGTTCCAATTGTAAATAGAACAATTCCAATCATTTTGGATGATTATGTAGATATGGAGTTCGGAACAGGTTGTTTGAAAGTAACTCCAGCTCATGATCTGAATGATTATGAACTTGGGAAAAAGCATGGTTTAGAATCGATAAATATTTTAAATGATGATGCTACGCTCAATGAAAATGGACTGCATTACGCAGGAAAAGATCGTTTTGATGTCCGCAAGCAGATTTCTAAAGAGTTAGATGAGGCAGGATATCTCGTAAAGGTGGAAGACCATATTAATAAAGTAGGTTTCTCGGAAAGAACAGATGCTGTAATCGAACCACGTTTATCTCCGCAATGGTTTGTGGATATGAATGAGTTGGCTCAGCCTGCACTGGATAATGTGATGAATGGAACAATCAAGTTCTATCCTGATAATATGAAAAACACTTACCGTCACTGGATGGAAAACATCAAAGACTGGTGTATTTCTAGACAATTGTGGTGGGGACACCGAATTCCTGCATGGTACTTTGGTTCTGGTGAAAATGATTTTGTGGTAGCCAAAAGCGAACTCCAGCGCAGATCCACTAACCGCTGACCAGCAGGCGCCAGGCTGCCGTCAAA
>ERZ887849.3038-NODE-3038-length-13095-cov-13.196549_pt1 | contig 13095 bp, 13 predicted proteins | sample MGYA00521267_ERZ887849 | MGnify/ENA primary metagenome ERZ887849 (study PRJEB32303, sample SAMEA104408601) | aquatic metagenome | biome: Brackish water; feature: Pelagic; material: water | place: Baltic Sea | collected 2014-06-06T16:11:00 | depth 2,863 m ... | reverse complement strand
GCTTATGACTTTTTGCTGCTCGCCAATTCATTAAATGGCACAGTCTTGTCGACACGAATGTCTTGCGGCAGACCAAGCACTTGCTCGGACACAATATTGCGCAAAATTTCATCCGTACCACCGGCAATCCGGTAACCAGCAGCGCCAATCCATTGATTTTGGAAGGCACCGGCCATTGGGCTTTCGTCGACATCTTGCATAATGCCGCCCTGCCCTTGAATATCCATGGCAAATGACGCCAAATCCTGCATTTTCGGGCCCGACACAATTTTACCAATTGAGCTTTCCGCGCCCGGCACTTGGCCTTTTGACAGAGCCGTTAGTGTGCGGAATTTAGTATATTTCAAACCTTGGGACTGCACATACCAATCAGCCATTTTTTCGCGCACATTGGAATCTTTAATGGCTGGGCCATTTTCCAATTCTGTTTCGCGCGCCAATTTCAGCAATTCTTCATAGTCAACGCCAGCCCCTTGGCCAATCGCCAGACGCTCATTCATCAAGGTCGTCAGCGATACTTTCCAGCCTTCACCGACATCACCCAGACGCTGGCTATCAGGAATACGTACATCATTAAAGAACACTTCGTTAAACCCAGAGTCACCTGACATTTGTTTAATCGGACGAATTTCAATGCCCGGTGTTTTCATGTCGAGGAAGAAGAAGGTCAGCCCCTTGTGCTTAGGCACGGTTGGGTCTGAACGGGTAACGATAATGCCGTAATCGCAAAAATGCGCGCCCGATGTCCAAACTTTTTGGCCATTGATGACCCACTCATCGCCGTCTTTTTCGGCTTTGGTGCGCAAGCCCGCAACGTCTGACCCTGCGGCTGGTTCTGAGAATAACTGGCACCATACTTCTTCGCCATAAAGCGCAGGTTTGACATAGCGCTCATTCTGCTCAGGGGTGGCCCATTTCATCATCGTTGGAATGCACATACCAAGGCCGATTTCAAAGAACCCACGCGGCACTTCAAAAGCGGCTTCCTCTTGCGAGTAAATTACCGACTGAATGGGCGTACCACCAAGGCCACCAAACTCGGTTGGCCATGTGATGGCGGCGTAACCGGCGGCGGCTTTCTTGGCCTGCCATTCTTTGGCCCGCACCAGGCGCTCGGCTTCTGATTTCTCAGAACGTCCGGCTTTGGCTGATGCTGGATCGCGTAATTTTGCATTTTGTTCAAGCCATGTCCGAACTTCGCTGCGGAATTTGGCTTCTTCGGGTGTGTCGTTAAAATCCATTTTAACTTCCTCTCATATACTTATTCATGTGCTGGCTGCAGCAGATGTTCAGCTCACGCCACATTACTTTTCTCAAGCTCGCTAATGAGCCTGTCTTTCCATCGGCTTGCGCTACCTAGCGACAAGGCCAAAAGTTTCGAACGCCGATAGTGGAATTGCGGGTTGGCTTCCCATGTGAACCCAATACCACCATGCGTTTGAATATTTTCCTGCGCCGCGAAGCGATAGGCTTCAGTGGCGGCAATGCGAGCTGTCGCGGCAGCAATTTCTAAATCACTGGCATCGCTCGACAGCGCCATGGCGCCATAATAGCAATTAGACCGAGCCAATTCGAGCTTCACATACATGTCTGCCAATTTGTGCTTAATCGCCTGATAAGAGCCAATTTGACGGCCAAAGGCATAGCGATCAAGGGCATATTCCTTGGCCATATTGAGCGCCGCTTCAGCTCCGCCAACTTGCTCAAACGCCACCAAAACAGCAGCGCCCGCTTCAACGCGCTTATAAGCTGACCAGCCCTCGCCTTCATTGCCGAGCAATTCGGCTGGCGTGTTGTCGAAAATAATTTCCGCATGGCCACGTGTTGGGTCAATTGTGTTCACAGGACTGCGGGTCACACTGGCATCGGTCAAATCAACGACCGCCAAAGACAAGGCTTGCTCGCCACTGCCACCGGTGTTGACCAACACAATAGCAACGCTGGCGGTTTCGCCATCAGCGACAGGAATTTTTGTGCCGCTTAATTTGCCGTTGGAAAATTTGCTTTTGACACTATTCGGTGAGGGCGCTTGCGCACCTTCGGTTGCGGCAATCGTGCCAATGATTTCGCCGCTGGCAATTTTCGGCAACCATGTCAGTTTCTGCTCTTCAGAGCCGAAAAGTTTCAGCGCTTCTGCCGCCAAATAAATGGACGAGCTAAACGGAACAGGCGCAACACAACGGCCAAGCTCTTCAGCCAGAACGCAGAGTTCCAGAGCCCCCAAGCCAAGTCCGCCATAGGCTTCCGGTATAGCAGCACCAGCGAACCCAAGCTCGCACAAACCTTGCCAAACGGCGTCGTCATGGCTGGCGTCGCTCTCTAAAATTTTGCGTACATCGGCCAGCGTGCATTTGTCATCAAGAAACTTGCGCGCTTGGTCTTTGAGCATTTTTTGATCATCAGAAAAATCAAAATTCATTGTCGAAACCTCTCCCCAGTTACTGAGTTAAAAAGCTACAGCTTGTTAACAGGTCGGTCAATGCTGATTGGTCGCTGCAATGGCCGCCAAACTATTGGACAAAAGCCTCTCAACAAAGCCACGATGAGCCGCCAAACTGGCCAGCAAACGCCCCATATCTGGCTCATTTACCGCCTCCAGCAGAAGGTTCTCAATGCCAATCGCCGGATTTTCTTCATTATCTTCCAAACACAGGCTGGCAATTTGCCGCAGTGTGGCAAAATACTGCGCCGCATGGCGGGCGCCGTCATAGTCGGCTGCGCTCAATATCTCGGCCTGATGCAAATCCGCAATTAATTGCGCTAAACTGCGGGCGCCGATTAACCCATCATGCTGACACCCCCACGCCAATTGCAAAGACTGGCAGGCGAATTCAAGCTCCACCAAACCGCCCTTGCCGCGACGAATATCATAAGGCCCGCGCATTGGGTTGTGCTGCAACAACCGCGCCCGCATATCTTCAATGTCTTTGGCCAGAGACGCACCATCGCGCGGCAAAGACAAAATCTCATAAAGCGCGGTATTTAATTTTTCAGCCAATGGCTTGTCGCCGGTCAGCACACGGGCCCGTGTCAGCGCCAGGTGTTCCCAGCTCCACGCCTGATTGTTTTGATAGTCAACAAACCCAGATATTTTACTGACCAAAGCGCCAGCATTGCCCGAGGGGCGCAAGCGCATATCAACCTCATACAGGCGGCCCTGCGCCGTTGGTGCCGACAGGCCGCTGATGAAACGCCGCGCCGCACGGCTGAACCATGTATCGGCGTCGATGGATTTTTCACCATTCGAAAAGCGCGAAAAGTCGTCGCAATCACAAATCATAATCATATCGAGGTCTGACTGCAGGGTCATTTCACAACTGCCCAATTTCCCCATGCCCAGAAGCGCGAACTCAGCGCCCTCAACGCTACCATATTGGCGCTGCATATCCTTTATGGCGGCTGGCAAAAGTCCGGCAATCGCCTGTTCGGCCAAGCGCGTATAGGCCACGCCATGATCGGCCGCCATCACCGGATCAGCCAGCACCTTTGTTCCGGTGCTGAACATGCCTTCATGCACTTGCAGGCGCAATTCTTCCATCACATCTTCAAAAGGCGCCGCCTCATCTTGCACCAACACTGCCATCTCATCGCTGGCTGGCGTGTGCGAAATCAGCATGTCCACCAAACGACCATTGTTGGATAAAAAGGCAATCAGTCGCGGCGCCAATGAGACAATATCGCCCAGCAAGGCCAAAATCTGCGGATTGGACTGGAAAAGAGAAAAAATCTGCACGCCGGTCGGCAGGCTTTCCAGCAGATTGTGAAAGTGCACAAAACTATCGTCAGGGTCGGCGGCTTGCGACAATATGGTAAGAATTTTCGGCTGCAAACGGGTTAAAATTTCACGGCTTCGCGCCGTCCGTGTGGCTTTTAATCGGCCCGCGTGCCAGCCACGAATAAGCGTCGAGATGTCACCGGCTCGCCGGAACCCCATATTGGTCAATGTATGCAACGTCTCCGGATCATTCTCGGCGCCGGTGAACACCAAATTACCGGTCTCAGCCGACAGGCTTTCGGCGCGCTCAAACAACTTGCCATATTCCTGCGTGACATAAACCAAATGGCGCATTAAATCGGCTTCAAAAGCGGCCGTCTCTTGATAGCCTGCGAAACGGGCAAAGCTGTCAAAATCCTCACCGGCCAATGGCAAAGTTTGGGTCTGCTCATCAAGCCGCATTTGTAACCGATGCTCCATGCGCCGCAAAAAATAATAAGATTCCGTCAGCCCATCCGCCGCCTGCTGATTAATCCATTGCTTGGCGGCCAGAATTTGCAGCATATCGACGGTGCGATGGCCACGTAAATCACTGTCGCGCCCGCCGGCAATCAATTGTTGGGTCTGGACGAAAAATTCGATTTCGCGAATGCCACCACGTCCTAATTTGAGGTTGTGACCGCTGGTCGCCAATTTTGCATGGCCACGCACGGCATGAATTTGTCGTTTCATCGAATGCACATCTTCAATCGCCGCGAAATCATAATAGCGGCGCCAGATATAGGGCTGAAGCTCTTTCAAAAATCCGTGTGCCGCGTCAATATCGCCGGCAATCGGGCGCGCCTTAATGTAGACCGCGCGCTCCCAATTCTGCCCCATGGACTCATAATAACTCAACGCTGCTTGCACTGGTATGGTCAGCTGGGTGGCGCCAGGGTCTGGGCGCAGGCGCATATCGACACGGAAAACAAAGCCATCAGCCGTCGGGTTCTGCAACATGGCCGTTACATTGCGCGCCATGGTGACATAAAACTTGCCCTCATCCTGCGACGCCGCCAATGGCAGTGCCTCTGGCGCGTAATACATCACAATATCAATATCGGACGAATAATTGAGCTCTTGCCCGCCATGTTTGCCAAGCGCCAAAACCACCAAACCTTGCCGCGAAAAAGCCGGTAACTGGCCGGCACTTACGGCCTCAGCCAGCAAAAAGTTAACGCAAGTAGCAACCGCCTTATCGGCCAGCGCACTCAAATAAGCGGTCACCGTTTCGACATCCCATTGATCGGCCAAATCTGCCAGCGCCGTAACCAGAGCCAGATGATTGCGGGTGACGCGGAGAATTCTCATCGCCTCATCACGCGAAGCAGCCTCGGCAACCATTGTCGGCAAAGCCGCCAATTGGTCGTCCAAATAAACCCGTGGCGGCGTCTCCAACAGGCTTTCGAGCACTTCAGGATAGCGCCGCATCAAACGCAGTAAAAACGAACTCCCCTCTACCACCCAGAGGAAAAAATCCCGATTATCCGCCACCGCTTGACGAGCTTCAGGCGACAAATTCTCGCTGACATCAAGCAGCAAATCAGCCGCGTGCTGCGGATTGATCGGCTTATGAGTTTTCGGCAAATGTTGAAAGAAAAGTGAATCCATGGGCCTATTCCCTAGCCCTTAAACACATCTCACAACGCAGACCCGAAGGTCGGTGATTAGACAAATGTAAGTGCCCGCCATGGCGTCGACAAATCGCGTCCACCAAAGACAGACCCAAGCCATTGCCGGGCCGCGAGCGGCTCTCATCGAGGCGCACAAAACGCTGGCGAATATGGGCCAATTGATCTTCCGCGACGCCGCCACCCGTATCGGTAACAGAAATAATAATCTGCTGATTGCGGCAGGTTAGGCTAACGGTCAAATGCGATGCTGAGCCGACACCATGGATCAGCGCATTTTCCAATAAATTTATCAGCGCCTGCGCCAGCAAATGCCGGTCGCCCAAAATATGCGCCTCAGCCGCCGCGCTATCAACCGCATAATCAATCGTCCAACCGGCCTCTTCAAATACCGCCTGATAAAGCTCCATCACATCATCGACCAGCGGTTTAACGCCAATCAGCTCTCGCTGCATGTCGCCCGTACCGGCTTCCATGCGCGACAAATTCAATACCGCCGTAAACAGGCCAAGCAATTGGTCAATATCCTCAAGCCCTTGTTCGATGTCCTCGGCCTGTGCCGTTTTCTGGGCGCTCAGCGATAGTTTTTCCAGCCGCCCGCGCAAGCGCGTCAGCGGGCTGCGTAAATCATGTGCCAGATTATCGGTCACTTCGCGCATTGCCAGCATGAGCGTTTCGATACGAGCCAGCATTTCATTGATTTGCGCCGCCAAATCAGCCAGCTCATCTTGGCTCGATGTCGGCGCAATACGGGTGGAAAAATCACCGCTCATAATCGCTCTCAGGCTATGGTTGATATTCTCAACCCGAGCCAGCGCCTGCCGCCCCATTAGACCGCCACCGATGACGCCAAAAACCGCCAATAACAGCAAGGCGATGAGAAAGCTGCGCGCCAAATCATCCATTGTTGCCTGCTGGGCGGATAAATCGCGGCCAATCAGCAAAACAAGGTTGTCGTCAAACCGCACCAAGCGCGCCCGCGCCTCGGCGAACGGTGTTTGCAAGCGTAAATGCAGCCAACCATCTTCTTGCATTTGCGTATCCGACGGCGCCGGAAAAGCCGGCACATTACCAGCGATATAGCGCCCCAACCCATCGGCCAGAAGATAGACACCGACGCCGCTCAACTGGCTTTGCTGAGCGACTAATTCTTCGACTTCCGATAGGCCGCCCAGCGCATAGCTTTGGTTCATCATCGCCGCGTCGCGCCACACGGTTTTATCATTATTGGTCGTCAAAGCCTGATTGATTTGGCCATGCAGAAACAATAAGACAATGCCGGTTGAGCCGAGAAACAGGCCAAGATAAACCAGCACAGCGCGAAAGCTTGAGACCCGCAAAAGCCGACGCATTATAAATCGCCCAATTTATCGGCGCTTTGCAGAACAAATCCACGGCCACGCAAAGTGTGCAAAAGCGGTGCATCAAACTCTTTATCGAGCTTATTGCGTAGCCGCGAAATATGCACATCAATGACATTGGTTTGAGTATCAAAATTATAGTGCCAGACATTCTCTAGCAACATCGAACGCGTCACCACCTGCCCCTTATGGCGCAATAAATACTCCAATAATGAAAACTCGCGCGCTTGCAGGGCAATGTCTTGCGCCCCACGCGTCACCCGACGGGCAATCACATCCATGGTTAAATCAGCCAGCTTCAGCGTGGTTTCTTGCGACGGTTGCTTGCGCCGCACCAAGGCCTCAAGCCGCGCCCGCAATTCTTCATAAGCAAAAGGCTTGACCAAATAATCATCGCCACCAGCCTCAAAACCGGCCACCCGATCTTCAACACTGTCGAGCGCTGTTAAAAATAATACCGGCGTGTCAGCACCTTGTTGGCGCAATTGGTGGACCATTGTCAGACCATCCATTTCGGGCATCATACGGTCAACAATCAGCACATCAAACTCACTCTGCTTGGCTTGCGCCAGACCGATTTCACCATTTTCAGCATGAGCGACATCGTCGCCATCGCCACGCAGGCGGTCAACCAGCAAATCTGCTGCCTTATGATCATCTTCAACAAGTAAAAGCCGCATCATGTGTCCTTTGGCTTCACTCTAGCTGTTATTCGATCGGCTTAGAAGGGGGGTTGCGCAAAAGTCGATAGGCCCAAAATCCACCCAAAAACAGAATAATAAGCGGTGTCATCCACAGCAAGAAAGTATGCCCACCAAATTGTGGGCGAAATAAGACAAACTCGCCATAACGGGCAACCACCGCGGTGCGGATCTCATCGTCGGTTTCGCCTGCCTGCAAACGGTCGCGCACCAAGTGACGCAAATCGCGCGCCAACTCAGCATCGCTATCGTCAATCGACTGGTTTTGACACACCAGACAGCGCAATTCAGCCGACAAGGCACGCGCGCGCGCTTCCAACTGCGGGTCGCTCAATGCTTCGCCGGGGGCAATCGCATGGGCTGTCACGGTGAGGCTAAGAGACATAAGAACAAGTGCGGTAAGTTTTTTCAGCCCCATCATGCCGCACCTTGCCCTGACTTAGACATACGCGCGCGCAAGGCAAAACTACCACCAAGCGCCATCAATAAAGCCCCAATCCAAATCAGCGCCACCAGCGGGTGGAACCACAAGCGCAAAACCCGTTTTTCAGCCACCGCTTCACCAATCACCGCATACAGATGACCGCTGATATCTGAGGTGATGGCCGCTTCAGTTGTCTGTCCGCGCTCGGCTTGATAGAAGCGCCGCTCCGGCAGTAAAACCTTGCCCTTATGCGGGCCCGATAAATAGCTTATCTGCCCCTGTTCGGCTTGGTAGTTTGGCCCCTCAACTTCTCGCACGCCGTCGAAGCGCAATTGCCGCCCCGCCACTTCCATGGTTTCGCCCGCCTTGGCCGCGACCACAGTTTCTGATTGCCACATAGATGCGCCAATCACCCCGATAATCATAATGGCCAAACCGGCATGCGCCAAAGGCGCTGAAAAGGCCGTCGCCGGAAGCCGCCACGGTTGGCGCAAAATCTGCCAGCCATAGGGCCGCAAACGTTGCGCCAAATCGGCTAAGGCCCCAAGGGTCAGCCAAATCGCGCCACCAATCAGTAAAAGCGCAATCAACGGCACACCAGCTTGCGTTATCCAGAGGCCCAAAACCACCAGCAGTGACGCCAAAGCGGCAATCAATAAGCCATTGATTGGGGCGATTAATTTTCCGGCCTGCCAAGTCAACAACGGGCCAAGCGGCAATAGAATGATAAATGGCAGGGTCAGCGGGCCGAAGACAGTATTGAAATAAGGTGCCCCAACGGAAATTTTGCCCAGATTAAGGGCGTCGAGAACCAGTGGATAAATCGTGCCGATGAACACCGTCATAGTGGCCGCAGCGAGGAAAATATTATTGGCCAACAAAAGCCCCTCGCGGCTTACCGGCGCGAAACTTCTATCTTCCGACAGACGCGGCAAATAGCGCCCGTAAAGCGCCAAAGCGCCGCCGGTGAACAGTGCCAAAATCGCCAAAATGAAAACCCCGCGTTCCGGATCATTGGCGAAGGCGTGCACCGAGGTCAACACGCCGGAACGCACAAGAAATGTACCAGCCAATGATAAAGAAAAAGTCAAAATGGCCAGCAGTAACGTCCAGCGCTTTAGCGTGTCACGGCGTTCTGCCACCAGAGCCGAATGTAAAAGAGCAGTGCCTGAAAGCCATGGCATAAGCGAGGCATTTTCCACGGGATCCCAAAACCAAAAACCGCCCCAGCCAAGCTCGTAATAAGCCCAGAAAGAGCCAAGCGCGATGCCGAGGGTTAGAAAAATCCAAGCCGCCAAAATCCATGGCCGCATCCATTTGGCCCAATCGCGGCTTGGCTGATCCGTCGTCAGAACCGCAATAGCGAAAGCAAAGCTCATCGAGAAGCCCACATAACCTGCGTAAAGTAACGGCGGATGCGCCGCCAGTGCCGGGTCTTGCAAAATCGGGGTTAGGCCGCGTCCGGCAAAGGGGGCCGGTAAAAGCCGCGCGAATGGATTGGAAGTAAACAGCAAAAACGCCAAAAAGGCTGAGCCCAGCCAGCCCTGCACGACCAGTACCATGGTCGCAAAGCGGTCAGGCAACGCCAGTGAACGCTGCGCGAAAAACGCACCATAGGCGGCAAGGATGAGCGTCCACAACAACATCGAGCCTTCATGATTGCCCCACACGCCAGCGAATTTGTAGATCCACGGCTTGGCTTCATGGCTATTGGCATAGACAATGACTAGCGAAAAATCAGACCGCAAAAACCCGTAGGTTAGCGCGGCGAAAGAAACGGCCAGCAAAACCACTTGTAATTGCGCTGCTCGTTTGGCCAGAAAGCGGCCATAAGATTGCCCGCGATACAGAGCCCAGAGCGGCACAAAGGCTTGCACCAGCGCCACGCCGAACGCCATGACCAGAACAAAATGACCAATTTCTGCAATCACCGAACGCCCTCAGCTTCATTGGCTGGCACCCATTTACCTGATGCCTTCAACGCATCGGCGACTTCTGGTGGCATATAGGTTTCATCATGTTTGGCCAGAACCGTATCGGCGACAAACACGCCATAGCCGTCAAACCGGCCCTCAGCGACGACACCTTGGCCTTCACGAAACAAATCGGGCAACATGCCCTCATAAGTCACGGCAATGGTTTCCGATAAATCAGTCACCTCGAAAGAGGCCCGCAAACCGTCGCGCGTGACACTTCCTTCACTGACCAGACCGCCAATGCGCAAAACCGTGCCCGGCGCAACTGGCGTCACCGCCAATTCACTTGGCGACCGGAAAAACACAATATTATCCTCCAGCGCCGTCAAGGCGACGGTGGCGGCAATCACCAAAAAGCCGAGTCCGGCAAAAATCGCTGCCATTCTGGTTTGTTTGCGGGTCATGAAAACTCCAAAATTACACTTAACTATAGCGCGAAGTTGCGATATCTGACCATGCCCTGATGCCGCAGGGCAAAACCGCTTATTTTAACGATTGAAGACGTTCGTCGAGTATCCGCGCCAAGGGAATATCATCCGGCAAATCTTCGCGCATGGCTTGCCAAAGGCGAGCTGCTTCTTGCGGTTGGTTCTGCTGCTGCCATGCCATGCCGCGCCAGAATCGCGCGACCATATTGCGCGGATCAAGCTCTAAGGCTTTGTCGAGCAGCGCAATCGCCGGATCACTGACGACCCCGGCATCGACCTCAATCAAGGCCTGCGCCAGCCCACCATAGGCCTCCGCGTCGCCTTCGTTTAACGCCAAAACCCGACGCCACGCATCAGCCGCCTGCGGGTATTGTTTAACCTGTCCGCGCAGGCGCGCCATCAAACGCCAGCCCTGTGCATCGTCAGGTGTAACGCGTAATTGTTGTTCCAAGCGCACCAAAATAGCCGCTGGTGGCAAATCGGTTAACGCGCCCTCAAGCCGTGGCGCCAGCGGTTGGTCAGCTTCTTCGGGCGAACCTAAAATCAGATACACGCTGCCGCTGGCTAAAATAACCAATGCCAAGAGCAAAATAACTCGCCGTTGATGCGCTTGCGGTTGCTGACGCAGGGGCGCGCTCAGCCACCAGAGGCTGACAAAGCCAATCAACGCCGCCATGCTGACAACAATTAACTGTGTAGACATAAATTAAAAACCAACAAAACTGGCGACTTCATCAAGCGGCGCGCGCGGCGATTCCAATTGATTAATCGCCGCATCGGGATCGGCATAACCAAGCGCCAGAGCGCAGAAAAAAGTCATATGATCGGGAATATTGAGGAAATCTTTAATGCTCGGGCTCCATAGGGCCCAAGCCTCTTGTGGGCACGAATGCAAACCGCGTTCGCGAGCCAGAAGCATAATCGATTGAATAATCATCCCCATGTCCGACCACTGGCCCTCTTGCATGGTTTTGTCGAGCGCGAAAAATACCGCGCAGGGGGCGCCGAAGAATTCAAAATTTCGGGCCATTTGACCAAGCCGTCCGAGCTTGTCTTCGCGTGCAATGCCGAGGGTTTCATACATGCGCTCGCCAATGTCGCGGCGGCGCGTGTCATAGGGCTGTTTCAACTCTGGCGGATAAATGTGATATTCAGACCCTTCGCCGCCCGGCTTGTCGGCCATTTTGGCTTTAATGTCAGCGACAAATTCCGTCAGTGCCTCGCCCTGCACAGCCCACATATGCCAAGGCTGTAAATTGCCGCCAGATGGCGCCCGCGTTGCGGTTTCAATGAGATATTTGACTTCGCTCTCAGGCACCGGCGTGTCGAGAAATGCGCGACAAGAAAATCTTGTGTTTAGCGCCTCAGTGACGCTGGTTGAAGCGGTTGTTAATCTTGACATGAAAGCCTCCCTCATCATGTAACGCCGCAGCGGATGCGAGAAACATAGCAGGTCGCCCCAACATGGCAAGCATTGCGCCGCCTATAATGAGGGAGTCGGCAGGCTGAAGTAAAAAATATCCAATACTAATTGGCCGCCGGTAAAATCCCCGCCTTCAGGGGTTAAAACCAGTGGTGTGTCTTGCCAATAGACGGACGGCGGATCGGCTGGCCCATTAATCCTCCAGCCGGAGGCCAGTGGCAAATCCGTGCCAAAACGATTGAGCCCATCGCTGGTGCCCAATTGCCAAACCGTTGGGCCGCTAATGGATTCGGTAATCAAGCCAGTAACGCCGAAAAACATGCTGTGGCTGGGTATCGTCAGGTTTGGTGTGCTCGGCAGCGATTGAGAGAAATCATATAGCCCACGCTCGCGGGTTAAGCTGAGCTGCGTGTCGCTGTCAGAGGCCACATTGACCCATTGCGTACCATCAAAGGCCAGCAGGCGTTTTTCATCGGCCACCCACATGCGCCAACCGGTTTGCGGCGTTGCATAATACCATTCACTGTCTTCAAACTGGGCCAATTGCCCTTCGTGTGTCGCCCACTCATCTTGCGCATTTTCGGCGATGAGATAGCGCGACCCATTTTCTGGCGCCGACGGCGGCACCATCAGGCTACGGCTGGCCACCGATAAATGCACCAGCCCATCAAGCCGCCGCAAAGCCTCATTGACGGTCACATGTTTTTGTTATTGCTTTCAACGCCTTACGTGTTTTTTGACGGGGATTCAGAACAAAAAATTATTATTTTTTAATAGGTTAGTGAACAGTAAAATGGCAACCTCTATGTCTCCAAAGGCCACGCAACGACGCGCTCTTCTATATCGTCGTGATACAGGCTTTCTGCAATAACCCGCCCTTGCACACTCATCCGCGCATTAATCATGGCTGTGCGTCCGCCGCTGCGTAGCGGGTGCCAGTCTGGCAAATCATGGCCCTCATACAAAAGCCGATAGGCGCAACTCGGCGGCATGAAATTAACTTGCTGTAAATTTTCAGGCGTCAGCTTAACGCAATCGGGCACCCTCACCGTGCGATTTTGATAGTCCGAGCACTGGCAATTACTCTGGTCGAGCAGGTCACACACAACATCGGTGAAGACAATATCATCCGTGTCTTCGTCCTGTAGTTTAATCAAACAACATTTACCGCACCCATCGCACAAAGACTCCCATTGTGCTTCGCTCATATCTTGCAGGGCTGTGGTTTTCCAAAAATCATCCTGCGACATTATTCCAACTCTCTTTTCAATTGCCCGCGTAAGGGTGATTGACGCTCACGCCACTGTCTGTCAGTTTTAGGCCATAATAACTGCGAAAGATATGCATGAAACAGTTCCGTCTATTTCTCCACCTTTGTGTCTTATGGCTGGCCGGCA
>ERZ887849.3037-NODE-3037-length-13096-cov-6.321831_pt1 | contig 13096 bp, 17 predicted proteins | sample MGYA00521267_ERZ887849 | MGnify/ENA primary metagenome ERZ887849 (study PRJEB32303, sample SAMEA104408601) | aquatic metagenome | biome: Brackish water; feature: Pelagic; material: water | place: Baltic Sea | collected 2014-06-06T16:11:00 | depth 2,863 m ... | reverse complement strand
CCCGAGTGAAATTCTCGGTTTCAGATACTGTGACAAAGGAGCGGAGCTGGTATAATTCCATAGAAAAAATCTATCGAATACATAAATACTAACGATTTTTATTATTGTAAAGTCGAGTTATAGTGGGGGCGTGGCATCCATGGGGGGTGACCGCAAAAAGCAAAACATGATCAAATCTATCCACAGTCCTTCAGTCTTCATCGGCGCCATCATCGCGACCGTCCTATTTTCCCTTGGCCTGAGTTTCCCTATCAGTTTCGAATCAATCATCGGCTTCTGGTCGGCGGGGTTTTTGATAGCGCTGACGATTTTCGATTACTCGAGAAGTTTTAAGCGTCTGCAGGTCAAATAATCGCACGAAGAGAACCGATGCGAAACAGTAAGGCCCGGATTATCCGGGCCTTTTTTGTGTCTAGGCGGCCGTGCCTTCCGGAGAGCGCTTCAAACCGAGATGGCGATACCGCCGATCATGCCAATGGTCTGGCCGAGATTCATCTTTTCGGCAGAGTCGTGGAGTCCTCCGAAGTATAGAGCGAGAACCAGAAAGGCTCCCGCCAAAGCCATATAGAATCCGTAAGTAATTGCGTGTTTCATAGGCGGGAGACTGCTATTCGAATAGAACAACTCAATACCGCAGAATCAGCTCAATCTTCAGCCAGAGCTATCTGGAGACGTTCCAATGCGGTGGTGGTTTTGCGATGATAGTTGGCAAGGGCATGTTTCACGGTATCGATCCAGAATCGACTACATCAAAAGCTTGGCGTGGCTACTTTGGGTCGATCGAAAGCAGTTATTCTTGTTCGAGGATGATGGTATCTCCGTAGTAGATGAATCCTTCGGGCAGATCGGTTTTAATGAATTTCTCATCGTCATCCATTTCGCGGTCGAAGAAATTGGAACCGGCGGCGAGGAGTTTTTTCATGAATTGGTTGAGATCACGATGACCGGGATCGTCCGTGATCATGGTCGTGTGCCAGAGCACCTTCGGCTTCACTTTCCCGCCTGGTTTTTTAGGAGAGAGATCTGCTGGGTTGGCCCACGCGGTGATACGAATAAAGAGCTTCTCTTGATTGGCATTTTGCATCTTTTCTTCGAAGCCGTTTTCTTTGCGCTTAACGAGATAATCGATGTTCGCCATCGTAATGCTCACAGTGGGCGCACCCATCCCTGAGCTTCCACTCTCGTCGAGAATGGCTCCATCGAGATACGGATTCCGTAGGTAGCCGCGACCATAGATTACCGTGAGGATGATCTCCGGTTTCTCGGTCGTGACTTCTTTGAACCCACGTTTAGTTAATTCCATGCGAAGCAGATTGAGGAGAGCGTCTTCATCCACGGGCATGACGAGTTTTAGCGCTGTTTTTCCCTCATCAATTGAAGCGAGGGTATAGGCTTTACCGTGCTCTTTGATGTCGGCTTTGCCCCAACCTTCAAAAGGGCGATCGATTTCTGAACGAACCGCGATGCTCAGTGGCATATCTTCGGGGTCGGCAAAGGAGATAACCGATGTAAAGAATACTCCGGCGAGGATTAGTTTGAACAATTTGGCAGGTTTCATCATGGAATTATTTAAAAAGGTCGGATGGCATCACGCGCACGGGAGCGGGCGGTATAAAGCGAGCGTAAGATCTAAATGGTTCATATCGATTTTATAGGCGGGGAAGACTATAGGTAGATCGTTTCAATAATGTCTCGCGTCGACCACGTCATCCATACTGCAAACGTAAGCACCGGCAAATGGTTGTAGGCATTACTTCTGAGGAGCCGATCCTAGGAGATTTTAACTCAAACCACAGAAGAGGCATGTAGCTGAGGCTTCGCGCAGCTGCTCTTGTTATGGTGATTTGCCCAGGTTAACGAGGTGTAGCAAAAGGCTGCCTGCTTTCTTAAGCGAGGCAGCCTCGAGCCGATAATACTAAGATCCGCTTTTCGCGAAATCACTGAAGGGAATCGGAGTATGATCAGAGAGCAGTGCCGTCGAGGCTTTCCAATCTCAGGTCTACAATTTTTCCTTCAGAGAAGAAGACATAGAGATTGTAAACGGGGACATCTGGGAGGCTGAGGCTACCCATTTGACCGTCGGTGCCAGTGCCAGAGCCGCTGCCGCTGCTTCTTTCTGGATTTGCGCCACCGCTATCGGATACATGATCACTCACATTGGCCTTACCCGTTTCAACATCGACTGAACGCTGTAAATTTGGATTTCTGATCCGTGAATAATCCTTCAGGATAGCCCCAAGTTGATTCGAGGGATAAAAGCGTTTGTAAGACCACATTTCGAAGGACTTACCATCTTCATCCATGGATTCTTTCGAGTTGGGCTTTCCTATGACCATGTAGGTCATGTCTTCGGTGAAGCCAGGAAAGGGCATACCGTCTTCAATGTATTCCTTCTCTTCAGCTGAGAGAGAAGCAAAGACAGCAGCTTTTTCTTTTATGCGATTAGCGATGCCATTTGATTCGCAGCCGGTGGATAGAAAAGCAATCGAAGTGACGATGAGCGAGAGACAAGCAGTGGAGGTTTTCATAAGCTAGGATACGGCGGGTTATTGTAGAGACTGAGATTTCTCAATGCAGACTGGTGTGTAATGCTGGATTGAGAATATGTAAGGTAGTTGAGACGAGTAATCGCGTGGGTGGGTTACAGTAATAATTAAAAAAACTGGCTCTGTATAGACTCTGTATTTGATTATCCATGACCTGTCCTTCTCGAAGGAAGATATATAAATTGTAGACAGGTATATCGGGGAGGCTGAGGGGTTCCATGGTGCCAGCTCAGCCCTTTCGGCACCGTGTGCATCCCGAGAAGGTGCGTTGCGCAGTGAGTGAGAAAGAATCGATAAGCAATGAGTGTTGGTTTCTGGACACAAAAAAGGGGCGACCGCTTAGGTCGCCCCTGGGGAAAGTCTGAGGGTCGATTAGACCTTAGGCTTGGCTTCGTTAACCTTCAGGTTACGTCCGTCGAGGTCTTGTCCGTCCATCGCAGAGATGGCGGCGGACGCTTCGTCAGCGTTGCTGTAGGTGATGAAGGCGAAACCACGAGGGCGGCCGGTCTCACGATCCATCGCGACGTAGACGTCAGTGATGTCACCGAATTGCCCGAAAGCGTCACGGAGACCATCTTCGGTCGTGTTGAAGGAAAGATTACCAATGTAGAGCTTGGAGTTCATATTATGTAGGGTGCAAACTTCGTCGATTCTAAGTGCGTTTCCGAAATTCGGATTTCGGACCGACACCTGAACCAGAAGCTCATCTGCAGACCCACCAACCACTAGCATCTAACGTGTTTACGGGGCTGAAGGTCACAGCAGACCGCAGAAAGGCAAGCGGCATCGGCGATATTTTGCCGTGCGCGTTGGCTGGTTTTTAAGCCACTTTACACGGGTAATCGAAGGTTCGCGCCGATCACTTCTCTGGATTCACGATGTGATATCTGAGTTCGATTCAGTGGACGACGATAGGTCGAGGCCACCGGTTGAGCATATTATTAGAAGCGCTACATTAGCGCAAAGATGTCTGGGTATGTATATTGCCCATCGCTTTTACTTTGTAAGGTTGACCAGTTAGCGATACTCTTCGCCGGTGTCGGCGTTCACGATCTTGTAGTTTTCGACGTGGTAGTTGAGGTCGGCACGGAAGGCTAGTTTGACGTTGTGGAGCCTCTCCATGCGCACGAGGAGATCGGCATCTTCCTTGCGAAGGCGTTCGAGAATGCCCGGGTGCACGAGGACTCGGAGCGAATATTCAGGACTGTCTAAATCCACGGTGAGACGACGAATGACGGAGGCGAGTTTGCGTTGGAGCTCGACCGACATGGTCGTGGCACTTTTTACAATGCCACGGCCGCGACAATACGGACAATCGGTGTAGAGATTGCTCGAGAGCGATTCGTGTTGGCGCTGGCGGGTCATCTGCATGATACCGAGCGTCGAGATGGGGAGGATGTGATTCTTCGCCTTATCGAGTGCCATGGCATCGACCATCGTGTCGTAGATCGCGTTGCGATGACGGCGATCTTTCATGTCGATGAAATCGATGATGATGAGACCACCGAGATTACGCAGACGGATCTGACGGGCGACTTCGACCGCCGATTCGAGGTTCACTGCGTAGATGGTGTTCTTCTCGTCCCCGCCGCGGTTTTTATGCGAGCCGGTGTTCACATCGATCGAGATCAGAGCCTCGGTTTCTTCGATGACGATTTCACCGCCGGAGGGAAGGGCTACTTTTCGTTGGTAGGTCTGTTCGATTTGGCGCTCGATGTTGAAGCGTTCGAAGATCGGAATGGTGTCATCATAGAGAGCGATTTTCGACCGTGAGCGTTTCGAGATCTGGCCCACTAGTTCCTGCGTTTGGCGATGGCCTTCCTTATCGTCGATGAGCACACGATCGACATCCTCGGTGAGGAAGTCGCGCACGGTGCGTTCCACAAGATCGGGTTCCTGATAAAGGCAGGCGGGGGCGCGCTCTGCCTCCATGCGAGCGGTGATAGATTCCCACTTCTTAATGAGGATGTGGAGATCGCGCACGAAGTAGCGGGTCTTTTTACCTTCACCGGCGGTGCGCACGATCACGCCCATGCCTTCGGGAATCGTGAGCTCGTTGAGCATTTGTTTGAGGCGCTTGCGCTCAGCGGGATCTTCGATCTTCCGCGAGATGCCACAGCCTTCGCTGAAGGGCATGAGGATCAGGTAGCGGCCAGGGAAGGAGAGATTGGTCGTGGTGCGCGGGCCCTTGGTGCCGATCGGGCCTTTGGTCACCTGAATGACGATTTCCGAGCCGGCTGGATACATCTTAGGGATGTCCTTGACGGTGGGTTCGTTAACCTTGCCGCGCTTGGAGTTATTCTTGCGGTTAACGCGCACGACTTCGACCGAGGAATCAGCCGCCGCAGGCAACATATCCCAATAGTGCAGGAACGCGTTTTTCTGGTAGCCGATATCGACGAACGCGGCTTTGAGGCCAGGATCGAGATTTTTGATGCGGCCTTTGTAGATGCCGCCGACCATGCGATTATCGGTATCGCGCTCGATTTCAAATTTGTCTAAACGACCATCAACGAGTAGCGCGACTCGTGTTTCGAGTGGCTCGGAATTGATGATGAGCTCGCGGTAGGATTCCTTCTCCTTTTGGAAGACGGCGAGGACCTTTTCGAGCATAGGTCGTTGTTTAGAGCGTTCTTGAGCTCCGTTTTTTAGTTCTTTCTGGTCAATCGCGGGGGCTGCTGCCGCCGAGGGTGGTTGGGCCAATTCTTCGTCATACTTCTGGGCGGAGTCCTTGCGGCCTCCGGCTTTGCGTGGTGATTGATCGCTCATGGTGCGTGGTGTGTGGGGGTGTGAGGGGGCAGCCGTGGGCTGAAGTTGCGGCGCAGGAAATCCCGGTTGAGAGGTCAATATCGAGGCGAGGCTTCATTTTTATGTGAAGTCCTTGCGGAATCGATAGACGCTCTGAACCAGTCCTTGCAGCAAGCAGCAACTGAGCACAAAGGAGCCACCGTAGCTAATGAAGGGAAGCGGTATGCCCGTAATGGGCACGAGTCCGATGGTCATCGCGATGTTAACGAAGACATGAACCATGAATAACACCGTAACCCCCACGGCAATAACTGTGCCGAGGCGATCGCGGGCCATTCCGGCGATGCGTATTCCATTAAACATGATTAAACCAAACAGGCTCAGAACCGTAATACTTCCCAGTAAACCTTTCTCCTCGGCGATAACCGAGAAAATGAAATCGTTGTGCGCGACGGAGCGAGGCAGGTAGCCGAGTTGGGCCTGCGTGCCGTCGGTCCAACCCTTGCCAAAGACCCCGCCACTGCCGACGGAGATGAGGGATTGCCGTTGGTTCCAGCCGATCCCCATGGGATCGATTTTGTCGGGCGCGACGAAAGAAATGATGCGATTGCGCTGATAATCGTGCAGCGGAATAAAAGAATGTTTCTCGAAGGCTCCCTTATCGTGGACGTAGGAGAGCTCGTTCGACTCCATGAAGTTTGCGTAGCGCCATGTGTCCCACGATACTAAACCTACCACGAGGAGGAAGGTCGCGAGTGCTCCTGCGAAAAATCGGGCGGAAAGCTTGGATACGAAGAGCATGGAAAAGACCATCGGTGGCAGCACAATAGCCGACTTAAGGTCGGGTTGTAGCAGGATAAGAACCAATGGTAAACCTACCGCAAGTGCCAATTTACCTAATACCCCGATGGATTGGCTTACGATGCCCACTTTGAAGCGCACAAGGAGACTCGCGGTGATCAATAATACCGCAACCTTAACAGTTTCAGAGGGTTGGAAAGCAAAGAAGCCAAAATCGAGCCAACGCTGTGCGCCATACACCTCAGTGCCGACTCCGGGTATCAGGACCAGAAAGAGGGGAATCAAAGCGAGCAAGTAGAACCAGTGGGCCACACTGAGCCAGAATCGGTAATCGATCATCGAGACTGCCAGATACACGGCGGCGCCTCCCGTCAGCCACACCAGTTGGGCCATCCAGTTGTTTCCTTGCGCAGAAAGTTGCGCACTATAGATGAAAAACACCCCCAAAACACACAAGCATATGATAGCTAGTGGGTTAAATAAATCCCAACGTCCGCGTGTCGTCGTTTTGAAAAAACTGAGGGTCTGGAAAGGCGAGGAAAGGTTCACGGAAGACCCGCATTAAACAGATGAAGAAGGGTTTGGCAATGGCTCGGCTTCGATTGAGACCGTTTCCTCGACATGGATCTTTATCTCGTCTCCTGAATTGGCTGTTCTCAGCGCAATCCAGAAGATGAGCGCCCCCATCGGCCTCTCCAGCACGACCCTGAAACACGCGCTCATCAAGATTACCCAAGCCGCGCACCATATCCCGAGACTGGGTAATTCGTCGCGAGCGGCCTGAATGATCCGCCACGCCATCAGCCCAAGCAGCCTGATGCGGGCAAAAACGGTCAGCACGAGATTGTGCGGACTGCCGCATCCAACTCCTTGCCCTGTTCGGGATAGTATTCATGCGCGAATTGCCGCGTGAGATCGTGGCCAAAACCAAGGACTGTCCATAGATTGCCATCCACCTTTCATTATAGACGGCCTCCCACCCGCCAGCGCGGAAACGATTGTCATCACCCTCAAAAACGTGTTTCCACCCAAATAGGCTCTTTGTCCTAATGGATCGGTGATGGAGACTAAGCGCTCATAAACCCCGTGGAGGGGAGTTTGTTTCCAGTAGGTATTGGTCAAGAGAGCGAAAAACAGGATCGAGATCACCGCGACGATTCTGACGACGGACTGGGTGACGGCGAATTTCCACTGGCGGTCAATGATCAACAATACGGTGACTGTGGCCAGACCGACCTTCAAGGCACGATTGTTAGTCGACAGCGCGATCCCGAGCAGCACCAGCGTAGCAGCAGTGGCGATCACCGGATTTTTTTAATGTGGCGCACGTAGATCAGGATGGCACCCGCGCTCAACATCGTGCCGACGAGATCGCATTTACAGAAAATGATCGGATTCTCGCGTAGAGATAGCATTCCGTAGAAAAATCAGGAATCATAAGAATGAGCGGGTAGCAGACGGCCATACCCAGAAACCCGGCGATCAAGGCATGGTTCAGCCAATTGCGTTGACGTAGTTTTCGAGATATGCTGAGCGATAAAGAAAAACGTCGTTTAATAAACCATCGCGAAATCGAGAATGGCCAAGTAACCAAAGCTGAGGATATCGAACATCAGCCTCACGACACCGATCATGATCCACGCGAGAATCGCCAGATTAAGTAGCTCGCGCCTCACGACCGTCACTCGGTATAGCGCCCCCGGCACAATCAGAATCAGGCTCGCCACCAGCAAAACAAATTCGGCAGGCAGGATCGAAAAACTACCTATCAGTGAGATTTGGGCAAAGCCACGATTGCCCTCCAGATAACCGAACAAAACCCCGCGCACGAGCAACGAATCAATCGGCATCGCAAATAGGTGTCGGGCGGAAAGAAGCGGTTACCTGCGTTGCTGGCCTATTGGTTTGTGAGCTCGGATCGCCTAGTCGCGTCTCACAGGGAGCTTATGTTGATGTGGGCTTGGGATCGTTTGCGCTATGGGCGTGCGGATCGCTGGGCTTATGTTTTGGTGCAGATCAATGCGACTGATGGCGAAGAGGCTGCGATGGCTGCGATTGCAGGAAGTCCTCGATGGCATGGTGCCAATTTTCCAAAAATCGGTGGGGAAATAACGACTAGGGAGAAAGCTTGAGGTTTGCCCAAGGCGGGGTAGGTTCTGCGACCTTTGACGACTGCAGATCCAGTCTATTTCGCCTCGTGGTTGGCCTCGAGCGACCAATTCGATTGGCCGCTAACCATCGCGCTTGTGCTCGGGATGGGCATCGGTTTCTTCGTGGTCTGGGCCACGACTCGGCAGACTCGTCGTGTCGCGCATGAGCAAGCAGAAGAACTGATCACAGTAGCGAGACGCGAGGCAGCGGTCGCGGCAGAAGAGGTGAAGCAAAAAGCAGCGCAAGAGATCAGCCACAAGAGGGCTGAGATGATCAAGAAATTTGCGCGAGCTGAGATCGATAGCGAAGTGCGACTCCGGGAAATCCGCGCTCATGAAGAATCACTCGCGTTGTTGGACTACCAAGTCGAGCAGCGGCAAGAACGCGTTAATCGGGAAAATTCCGCCGTGCGCCAAGCACGCGATGCGATCCGCGATATGTCGAAGAATGTGCGCAAGCGATTGGAAGGCGTTTCCGAAATGGACGCGGAGCAAATTCAGCAGGCCTTGCGCGAAGAGATCGAATTGGAATGCCAGGACGAATTGCGCGTGTTGCGTCGTGAGATTTTGGAAAAGTCCGAACGCGAATTAGAGACTGAAGCCCAACGCACTTTGATCGCGACGATGCAGCGGCTCTCAACCAAATCAAACAACGATCTTTCCGCGACCATCGTGCAATTACCTAGCGAGGAAATGAAGGGCCGCATCATCGGCCGCGAGGGGCGTAACATTAAGGCCTTTGAGCAGGCGACCGGTGTCACGGTGTTGATCGACGAATCTCCGCAGACCGTGTTGATCTCTTCATTTGATCCAGTGCGACGCGAGATCGCTCGCAGTTCGATGGAAGCATTGGTCGCTGATGGCAGAATTCAACCCGCCACGATCGAGGATTTCGTAAAGCAGGCGCAGGATGAAGTCGGCGCGACCGCTACTCAGGCCGGTGAAGATGCTGTCGCGAAACTCAAGCTCAACGGAGTGCATCCCGAGATCATCGGTTTACTTGGTCGTTTGAAGTATCGTTTTTCATACAATCAAAACGTGCTCGATCATTCCGTGGAGACGGCGTTTCTCGCGTCGATGATCGCAAGCGAAGTAGGGCTCGATCCGAATATCGCGAAACGTGCGGGGCTGTTGCACGATATCGGTAAATCGCTTTCGGGTGAACTCGAAGGTAGCCATGCGCACATCGGCGCGGAATATATCAAACGCTACGGCGAGACCCCGATCGTGGTGAATGCGGTTGAGGCTCACCATGAAGAGGTGAAACCAGAAACCGTTTATGCGGGATTGGTGATTTTAGCGGATACGATTTCGGCGGTGCGCCCCGGTGCTCGCGCCGAGTCGATTGATGGCTACGTGCAACGCTTGGACCGGCTCGAAAATCTCGCCACCGGGATCGAAGGTGTCCAACAGGCCTTTGCGATTCAAGCTGGCCGCGAGATACGGGTCGTCGTCGCCCCACAGATGGTTACGGACGAACGAGCTCGCGAGATTGCAAAGATTCTGCGCGAAAAGATCGAAACCGAATTGGAATACCCCAGCTCGATTAAGATCACCGTGATCCGCGAACAGCGTTTCACTGAGACCGCGAAGTGACGAGCACTAGCGAGTAGTTAGTAGTGCGTAGCGAGTAACGCAGAGCTGCCCGTATGTTGATCGCTAAAATCTACTCGCTACTGGCTACTCAATACCCACTACTATTTTCACCATGGCCGATCCAAAGATCCTCGAAACATTTCCGAATCCCGCGTCGCATCGTGATTTCCTGATAGAACACACTCATCACGAATTCACCTCGGTCTGCCCGATGACGGGTCACCCGGACTTTGCGGATATCACGGTCAGCTACGTGGCGAACAAGACCTGTGTGGAGCTCAAATCTCTCAAGCTTTATTTTCATGCGTATCGCAATGAAGGCATCTTCTTTGAAGCTGCGACCAATCAGATCTGCGATGATCTGGGCAACGCCCTGAAGCCGCGCAGACTTTCGGTCATCGCCAACTGGAAGGCTCGCGGCGGTTTCTCCTCACGCATCACGGCTGACTGGTCGCCAAAGAAAGCGCGGAAGAAGTAAGTCTCAGAATCCCAGTTAAGGATTGAGGGCAGCGATTACCTGCGGGTGTAGTTCTTTGGAAGCGGCGAGAATAGATTCGGCAGGGTAAGGGCTGCCGCCAGCGCAATCGGTTATGATGCCGCCTGATCCGCGGATGATGGGCACGAGGGCGGCGATGTCCCACGGGCACATGAGTGGATCGATCATCACATCTGCTTGGCCGGAGGCCACTAGTAGGTAGCCGTAGCAGTCACCCCAAGTGCGAACGAGTCGGGCTTGCGAAACATAGGCGTCGGCTTGGACGCCGAGCACTTTGCGAATATTGAGCGGGTCGCTCGTGAGCAGAGTAGCGTCTTCGATTCGTTTGCACGCACGCGTTTGCACGCGGTTGCCATTCAAAGTGGTGGTCTCGCCATCGCCGATCATGAGCTGATCGAGAATAGGTTGATTGATGCAGCCGAGCACGGGTTGCCCATTGTGGAGCAGGGCAATCAGCGTGCCCCAGAGAGGGACTCCAGTGATGAAGCTTTTGGTGCCGTCGATGGGATCGAGCACCCAGACGAATTCGGCGGTTTCGTTTTCATTGCCGTGCTCTTCACCGATGATGCCGTGATCAGGAAACTTTTTGTTGATGAGTGAGCGGAGCAGTTCTTCGGCACCTTTGTCCGCCAGCGTGACAGGGGTGTTGTCCGCCTTGGTTTCTACCTTGAGATGGGGGTTCGCGAAATAGGGGCGAATTAAATCACCACTGGCCTCGGCTAGTTCGATAAGGAAGGTGCGGTAAGGAGTCAGATCCATGCTGCGATTAGCGTGGTGCCGAACAGGTGAGATTGTCCAAACGAAACCGACGCTATCGGCTTGCGATTTTTATGCTGGGGTAACGAAGGTTGGCTCATGCAACTGCCGATCGATTCACTCGTGGGCAAGTGTGCCCTCGTCACTGGGGCTGCCTCGGGTTTAGGCACGGCGATTGGGCGTTTATTGGCGGCCTGTGGCGCCAAGGTGGGGCTGTTTGATCGAGACGAGGAGGCTTTGCAACGTGTGTGGGCAGAGATTGAAAAAGATGGAGGGGCGGTGATCAGGCTACCTGGCGATGTGACTTCTGCTGACGATCTGGCGGCTGCGGTGGAGTCGATCAAGGCGAATTGGGGGTGTCTCGATATCGTGGTGGCGAATGCGGGGATCAATGGCGTGTGGGCCCCGATTGATGAGCTTACTCCTGAGGAGTGGGATCAGACATTGGATGTTAATTTGAAAGGGACTTTTCAGACGGTGCGGGCGAGTATTCCCACCCTGAAAGCTGCGGGTGCCGGTTCGGTCATCTTGATTTCTTCACTGGTGGGGAACCGAGTTTTCAATATGGCTGGGGCGTCGGCTTACGCGGCGAGCAAGGCGGGGATAGTGGCGTTTGGTAAGGCGAGTGCACTAGAGCTGGCCAAGGATAATATCCGCGTGAACGTGATCTGCCCGGGTGCTTTTAAAACCAATATTCAGGGACGCACGATATGTCGCAATCGAGAGAACTTAACTCCACGGGTGACATACCCTGAAGGCACAGTTCCCTTGAATACAGATGAGAGGAGAAATCCGGAGAAGGTAGCTCAGCTTGTTTGGTTTTTAGCCTCGGATATGGCGAATTATATTACGGGCACCGAGGTTTACATCGACGGGGCCAATCTCTCATCGTGGGCTGAAGTGAAATAATCTCGGATTATTTTCATCGCGCGATTCGATCAAAGCCGTGCCTACCTCTTGGATCGAACAGCCCATCCACTTTATCGATTTTGAAGGCAGCGTGTCTTCGGGGATTGTGGAATACGGAATGGCGACTTTGCACGATGGTGAGGTGGTCGCGGCTGTGACGAGATTGTGCCAGCCGACCGGGCGGATGCGGAGAGAAGACATCGAAGTTCACGGGCTCGATGAAACGGCATTGTCCGGCGCGACTCCGATGGCGGAAGACTTCGCGGCCTTTACTGAATGGCGTAAAACCGGACCTTTGGCGGCGCATTTTTCTGGAGCTGAAAATTCGCTGCTGAAATCAGTCTGGCCCTATCCGCGTTCGTCGCCCGACTTTACGCGCCCTGATCGACAGTCGACGGAATGGGGACCATGGATCGATACCGGCGCACTCTACCGACAATTCTATCCGCAATTGGAATCTTACAAACTCGCCGACTTGGTAAGCGTGTGCGGTTTACAGGGCCAGTTAGATGAACTTGCTGTGCAGCATTGTCCGGCTGAGAGGTGTCAGTATCACGCTGCGCTTTACGATGCGCTGGCTGGAGCCGTGCTTCTCTTATCGTTAGCCAAGGAACCGACTGTGGCTGCGATGACAACGATGCAGTTGCTAGCACTGAGCACACTCGACGGCGGAAAACGCGACGCAATGCAGCAGGATGATTTGTTTTAGGAATCGGACGAATCCAACGGATAGCGTTTTAAACCGCACAACTGCGCGATTGTTCGTAATATGAACAATGGGTTGCAAACGAGATAGCGGTAGGCGAGGCGGCGGGGTTCCATCGCGAGGCGAAAGAGACATTCGAGTCCGCTGCGTTGCATCCAGCGTGGCGCTTGTTTGATGCGACCGCTGTGGAAATCGAACGCCGCACCCACACCGATCAGAAGCCAGTATCGAGTTTGTCCCAAACATCCGCCATGAAAAGTTCCTGTTTGGGCGTGCTGAGTCCGGCCCAAATGACGTCGGGAGATTTCTCGTCCATATCGCGTTTTATTTCGGCGAATTCTGTATTGTCCAACGGTCGGTAGGGTGGGGTGTAAGTGCCGACGATCTC
>ERZ887849.3033-NODE-3033-length-13103-cov-13.759273_pt1 | contig 13103 bp, 9 predicted proteins | sample MGYA00521267_ERZ887849 | MGnify/ENA primary metagenome ERZ887849 (study PRJEB32303, sample SAMEA104408601) | aquatic metagenome | biome: Brackish water; feature: Pelagic; material: water | place: Baltic Sea | collected 2014-06-06T16:11:00 | depth 2,863 m ... | reverse complement strand
CACAAACTCACGCATTGTTTGCCGACTGCATGGGCCGTGGAACCTGAATTTCCCATGCGAAGAGTGATCCGAGCTCCGGCAACGGCCGATCCCTGGGCAGAATTTTGCCGTCATCGACATGTTCGGGTATTGTGGCAGCTAAGCTGACCGGAAGTAACGGGCCTCTATGACCAGGCCGGCGCCACAGTGTTTTACAACGGGGCAATTAACGAGACGCAAGCACGACGCGGCAAGCCAGTGGATTTGTTGGGCTTCAGGTGGATCACTGTTTTGCGTCGTGTTTGTATTGGCTGCAGTTTTAACAAATCAGCCGCCGTGGGATGACCACTGCTGGGCGAGGGCCTGGAGTACTGCCTGGACTGTTGCAAATCCGCGAGCCGTCATCATTAGGCCATCTGGCGCCTTAACTCAGTTGGGTATTGCGGCTAACCAAAAAAAACGGTTCGGACCGAGATCGATCCGAACCGTTTTATGTGTTCGCACTGACGTATTGCCTCAGGCAACCTGTCGGCGTCGCTTCAACCAAATACCAGCTCCGCCAAGCATCAAGAATGCGATGCTAGATGGTTCTGGTACAGCTGCTGCTCCACCAGCTATGTTGAAGACCCATTGGTGGGGGCTGCCAGCAAACGTCATACCCGTTGGAGTTGTAATGGTAATGTTGGATGTATCAAATGAATCGATGGTGGCCCCTGCATCAGTCGCGGAACCCGCCGTTACGCCTGTAATTGTGTAGCCCAGATTTAATTCACTAAATGCCCAGGTGAACGAAGCGTTTAGTGGCGACGCAGTGGAATAATTGGTTTCAGTGAGGGTGAGGGTGCTTCCAGAGAAGACAAAGCTTACGTCTACAGGGGATCCTCCGGTAGTCGTCTCTGCTATGCCAAGAGTGAATCCTCCTGTCCAAGGAAACGCCTTGAGACCATTTACGGAACTATCACTACTGGTTATGAAGTAGTTATTAATCGGCGCCGCCTGAGCGTTTCCGGCGTATGCCATTGTCAAAGCGAAGATCGCTATTACTCGTTTCAATATCATGGCTGGCCTTGTATTTCTTGGGCAGTTACCGCGGATGCGGCTTATTGCAGCCTAAGTTGTTTCGGTTTTCAAGTACCAATATTGTTAATATAGATTATTTGGGTGATTTATTATTGCGGGGCTTCTCGCAGAAAACATTGTGGGCCAATGTCACTCGATATTGCAGTTAACCACGGCTGAACGCTAAAACGAATCCCCGCTAAGTGGTTTTTCTGCACTGAAAATCTGATTTCCAGCGAGCGCCCGCAAGCGCGTGGCCCCGGGCGTCATTAGCTGTGTGTAAACTTTTTTATCAAGGCTTTCGGAAATTGTTCTCGCAGAACCATCACACATTGAAATAACGACGACTCCCGGGTGATTGGAGTTGAGGAATGGAGCTCCTTCTGGTCCGGCTTTCTTTTGGTTTGGGAACGGGGCCGTGGATAATTTCACCCCCGTCGGCGTATTGTTGAGCAATGCTCGCGACGCTTTGTTGGTATCCGTGGGTGCGGATGGGCCACTTTCCAGTGGAAACATAAATCCGCAACTGTTCAAGCTTGGGTTGGCCCAGTTAGTTTGGCCGGCGTTGACGTTTTCGCCCAACATTAACGTGTTAGACGATCCATCATAAATCTTGCCGGGGGCTGTGCACCTGTTTGTGCAAAGGCTTTTCACGAATGTATTGTTGGTGAAGTTGGGCCAAAATACCCCGGTGTGGAAAGAAATTTCCTGATCCTCCGTGTCATTCACTGATGAGTCGCCATTGCTGTTCCAATCCAACTGTGAGTTGAAATGAGCGTGGCCTTCACTATCAGTGGCAGAGTTAGCACCAGAAGTTTGGGAACCAAATCCGGCGTTGGCAACATATGTGAGTCCCCCGGAAACCTGAAACGCAGACTCGTCATTAGGGCACGCTAAAGCTTCAATATACAAGCCGCCCGCCAAGTTAGCGTTCACGGCTCCATTTATGTTAGTGACAGAGCTGTTCCACGGCAGAGCTTTGTCCCATCGGTCGTACGTGCCCTGTTGATCCATATACGGCAAAATCTCTACGACCCAGCTCCAGCCTTCTTGAAACGGAGGCGGAAAGCCTGATCCCGTAGGATCGTTGGGATAATAACTTAGCGCTGGCAGATGGCCCTTCGGGTTCGAACTGGCAAAGTTCATGCAGGCCACGGTGACGTTGCGGATGTTATTCAGGCACTGTGTGCGACGTCCTGCTTCTCGGGCATTTTGGATTGCTGGCAGGATTAACGACATCAACGTGGCGATGATTGAAATCACAACCAGCAATTCGATCAGGGTGAAGGCCGCCCTCGAACTTAAACGTTGCCTGTTCTGAGTCTGAGTGAATACGACCGTCCTGCGCATTTCAATCTCCGCACATAAAGTAGAAGCGTGGGTACTCTAGGTTTCCTACATTCTTGTGTGCGATTAAGCACTTCTCTACACCCACCTCATTTTTTTTGAAGAATCGGAGAAATCCCAAACTTTTACTTAAACGTGGCGACTGAACTTAATCGAAATCGCGACGGCTTGTACGGCTTCGGTGTGAACGCATGCTCAGTTGTTCAGGGGGGGGGGGCCGACAGTCGATGCGTACATCACCAGTTTCTGATACGAAACAACCGCCGGCACTTACGCATTACAGCAACTGATTGGTTCAAACGGCGTCTCATACAACAGCACGACGCGGCAAGCCAGTGATCCACGTGGGACCCAATTCATTCATTCGCTGGCATATCGTCGACATGGACCTGGAGCTTTCCTGCAATCATTCCTGTTTAGGTGTCGCGGGTGCCGGCACCATGGCTTCCATGATGCGGCGATTCTCTTCTGCCAGCGTCGTTTCACCTAAGGCATCGTAGACCTGGCTCAGAAGTAATCTGACGTCCCGACTATTCGCTCCTTTACTAAGCGAAACTTCAAGATCTCGAAGTGCCTCGTCCCAGCGTTCGAGCGCAATGAACACTTCGGCTCGAGTAGACAGCACATCGCGGTGGCCTGGCAGGAACTCCAGCGCACTGTTGGCGATTTCCAGAGCTCGTTCAGCGTTTTCCGGATTGTCACGAACTAATGCGACTGCCAGGTTGTTAAGCACCATGGGATTTGAACGTGTCAGCGCGTAGGCTCGTTCCAGATAGCGACACGCTTGAGCAGGATTGTTCAGGTTCAGTGCACGAGTTCCAATCATGTTGTAGATGTCTGCATTACCCATCCCGGCCGTCAGCATTCTTGTCAAAGCTGTTTCAGCGGCTTCGGCAAGGTTCGTGCCGGAAGAACTTAGGTAAGCTAATCGTTCCAAAACGGCAATAGATACCGAATCTGTTCTGAGTGCATCTTCAAGAAGCTGCATGGCTTGTTGTGGATCTTCGAATGAGCCTTCCTTTTGTCGATTGTCGAACGCCAGCAGGCAACAATGGCCGTATGCCGTTTGTAACAGGGTTCGTTCCTGAGTCGCAGATTCCGAATCGGCAATATTGCGATCGTTGGTTTCCGGCCTGACATTATTGGTTTCGATAGCCGCCTGCAACAGGGCAAGGGCTTCATCGAATTGACTCAGCAAAATCAATGCCTCTGCATGCGTGATGATGTCTAATGTTGACAGAGCTTCCGAACGATTTTTAAAGTTGTCGACCACCTGATTCAGCGCCGCTGCGGCTTCGTCAGGTTTTCCTGTCGCGATCAGATGCTTTGCCTTCATGGCTTTGAATCGGATATCGGTTTCAACCAAGGGGGCCATTCTCGCGATTGCTTCTTCCGACCGCCCGGCTATTGCAAGAAGCTGCGATAGTTGCATCTCGTCTTCAAACGACCGCGATTCGATGTTGGAGTAAGCAGTGATTGATGGTTCAAGGTCTGCTGTCGAAAAGACAGCTCCGACTCGAGCCAGTGCCAGAATCTGCTCTGTTATTTGAGCTTCGGCCGGAGTCAGGTGTGCCGCCTTCACCAAATAGCGTGCACTTCTGTCACGATTCAATACCGACACCTGCAGGTCGCGGATAGCCATTCTGGAGTATAGTCGGGAAAGCTCCGACCGCAGTTCCTCAGCATTGTTTTGGGCAAGACCTTCCTTCAGAATCTGTTCTGCATCGCCAAACCTTTCGGCAAAAGCCTGGGCTTCAGCGCACCTGATTCGCATCTCAATGTTCGACGGGTCTGTCAAAAGCAGGTTACTGAAATGCCTTACCGAATTCTCAAGATGAAATTCAATCTGCTCGGGGCTTCTGTTAAGTGCTGTTTGAATCTGCGCCAAGGGCAGCCCTAATGCTGGAGAGGACTCCACGATTCTTAGCAGTCTGTCTTCTGCTTCCTTGAGGTTGCCGTCCTTCAGGTTCAACTCGGCAAGCATTTGATTTGCCACTTGATGCATCGGATCCGTCGCGACAATCAGACGCAATAGATCTTCCTGCATTTTTACCGTTAGCGGGATTCGGGGAGTCGGTCCAACAGCCTGGGTAGCCAGCCATAGTCGCGCGGGGTTGTAGCCATTGGGCCCTGCCTCCGACATCGATCTAAGGTAAGTCACACCTTTTGCTTCTTGGCCGTTTTCGATCAAGTTCAGGGCGAGTTGGAATTTGTAGCGGTTTTCGTTGGGACGGAGTTTTACCAGACCTTCCAGAAAGACGCTGCTCTGTTCTGCATCGCCCGACTTGATCGCTGCAGAGACCGCCGCTTCATAGCTTTGAACAACATGATCCTGTGGAGCGTTTTCTAGCCACCACACAAAAGCCGGGCCAAGCACGCCGAATGCCAGAAAGGGAACTCCCGCAAGCAGCCGATTGTACTTGCGTGAAAACACCCAACGCTCAAGGAATCCAAACATCCAGGCAAATACATTTTTGGGACGAAACCAGTCGCGCAGTTGGGGTAAGCACCGCTGTTCGCTCGACTCGTCGTAATTCGGAGTCGATTTTTGGGCTGGGGATTCAGTATTCTGTGCAGGTAATGATTCAGACATAAGTACGGTCGTTTATTTCAGCCTCGGCCCTGAATGTTTTGATTCAATAACTGAAGAAATCACAGTGCAAGCCATTGCAACGTGAGTGTTGAGCCACTGATCAGCACAGCAAAACCAAGCAGCACCTGATCGATAACCCTGCTCGTGTTGATGCTGGTTGCGACTGGCTTAGGCTGAGTACTTCGCAGACGATTCCGGAACATGCGGTTCCATCGAACGATAAATGGGTTACGAAACAGCAAGCTGATTCCGGCTCCACGACTGTCTGGTACTGGTGCCAAAAAGAACTCCATAAATGCATCTGTGCTAAACACCAGAAACGCGGCCGTCGCCAACGCGATGTGTCCCAGCGCGTCGTGTTGCCAACCTGTCGAAAGGTCTATTCGGAATTGAGACCAGGCAATGGAAATGACACATACTCGCAGGATATTCATGATCCCCGCGAAACCGAATGCCGCACACACGACAAACGCCGAATGCATCCATCGTCGTCTGTATCCGCAAACGATCAGCATTGCCAGAAACAGCACGGTAAATAAAGACTGAACTCCGCTACATGCTTCTTCGACAAGGAAGCGTTTGCCGGGAAATGCCAGAATGTTGCCTTCTCGTACATGCAGAATTTCAAAATGGTTAAGCAGGCGACTGCCGACTTTCGTTGTGATTGTCTGAAGCCAGTTGATGACTTTCTCGTCATACATCAACGGCGGACGGAGCGTGATTAATGGCAGCAGAAACAGATATCCCAGCGAGCGTTCAAAATCGACGTCTGCGAACGAACGACAAACAGCCAGGCACAGCAGCAAAGCGCCACTGTAGACTGACAGAGGGCTGTTCATCAAAGTTCCGGCAGTCAACAGGCAAATATCCACGGCCACAAGAACCGTGTTGAACCGATCCCAACGAAATGCGCCACGCAGGTGACGAGTATGGAACAGCCACCCGAACGCAAGAAACGCAAACGGGAAAAACTGATAATACTCCAGCGACCATAATCGCTGACACTGCAACACGAAGAATGGAACGTGAGCAAACGCCAGCAACAGGAAAGCGATTTGAAGCGACCTGGAGGAAAACGACCGAGGTTTTTGGTGATCAGAAATCATTCGACGGTGTAATTCAAAAATCTAAGTCAGTCCCGAGACGCAGTAAGCAGGGTTCGCTCAATTTCTGAAATGGCTAGAGCCTGCCCGAATCAGCATTCAAACAATCACATCAGGGGCTGTCGATTGTTATCGAGGCGTTGACGGTGATTTATTCAATTCTATGGCCTCGCAATGTATCCCAGGTGGCATATCTGGTCTGGCGACAGGTGTTCCGTTACTTTTTGTTGATGCCCGCCTGATTATCGAAGTCTCATAGAGTCAGAGTCTTTATCACTATTCTATGAGTGGCGACACACACGCCAGAGAGCCCAGAACTTGAATCGTGTGGCGACATGCCGAAACGGACAGGAGTCTTGATTCGTGTTGCAAACGGGAATGCTCCGGACGCAGACCGCGTGGAACCGTTAATTCCGGGGAATCCACTTTAGGCAGCAGCGATGGCGAAGTCTGAGAGTGACCGTTTGCCTTTGTGGAACGACTTGCCGGATGCGCCATCCGGGGATCGCTGCGAACAAGGGGTTCTAACGTGGTTTGTTGATCGAAATCGACTCGGGCATCTTCTCACGCGAGTAAACCTGCCCCGCAGGCACAAGAGTCATTCGCTCCAATGTGGCACCACCAAGAACGATTGCTTTGCAGCATACCCAGGAGCCATGTTTGACGATGATGGGCCCTGTCTTTAGCTCAAACGTTCTGGACTTATGGTCATGGCTGCCAGTGCATAAATAGGCTGACTGCGAGATACAGACGTCGCTTTCCAGAGTCACTATGTCCAGGTTGTCGATCCAGGCATCACGACCGATCCAGCAATTATCGCCAATCGTCAAACGCCATGGATACTTGATGCGGACGTTGGGATGAATCACAACGCCCTGCCCTACGCGGGCACCGAACAGCCTGAGGATGTGGCACTTCAGTTGAGAAACCGGAAACCAGGCACTTTCGAAGACGACGACGCTCACGAAATACCAAAACGTTCGCGTCAGGACGCCACGACCTGGGGAATAGAAGTCGTTCTTGTAAGCCGCCAAGTCACGAGTAAGTGTTGTTTCCATGTTGGAATTCGGTAACTAAAGACTGCTGTGAGCAGTCACAGCTGGAATCGAAATGGCCAAACGTTCTTCAGTTTCTGTGGCCGTTTTAGTCTACCCTGTAGATTGCAATTGGCAATAAAAGTCTTGTTGCACCGGTTAATAATCGAGCCATCGGTGGCGTTCCGGGTCTACTTCGGCTGGTCTACGATTTCAACACCCAGCCTGCGATGTTGGTCTGCGATTTCAGGTAACTCAAGTTGCTCGTAGATCAGAGCCAGGTTCTTGTGAACGGCTTTCTTGTCCTTGACGTCCTTTAACGCTTTTTCCAGATCTGTTAACGCGGATCTCCATTCCTTTCGCATTACAAAAATATTGCCTCGGGTGTCCAGAAAGCTGGCATTGTCTGGCTGCTTTTCTAAAGCCGCATTTATCATGGCCAGTGATCTGTCAAGATCTGGTTTCTTTTCATCGTGAGAGATTAACCACGCCAGGTTATTCAGCGTGACGGGTACGTCGCTGCGGATCTCCATGGCCTGTTCGAAGTGAAACATCGCCTGCTCGTTCTTGTCTTCCATCCAGCACAGATTTCCCATTGCCAGATGAGCCAGAGCAGGCTGCTCGCCCTCGGCGATGACGCGCGAAAGGATTGTTCTGAGTTCAACGTTTCCTTCAACTTTGGCCGTGGCATAGGCCATCAATCGTGTCAGAGCGGCCCCGTGATTTGGGTCTAGTACCAGGGCTTTGTCGATCTGGTTGAGCAATTCGGAAATGGGACGGCCTTCGGCAGACATGATGTCGTGAAAATTCACATAGAGGCTGGCAAGCAGCCAGTTCCAGGTGGTTTCCTGATCTGGGTTGCTTCGCAGTCCTTCTTCCAAAATGATTTTCGCGATGTCGAACTTGCCAAGTCGCATCATGACCTGAGCATAGTCAATCCGTTTCATGTAGTCTGCAGGATTGCTCCGTAAATGTACGGACAGATATTCGCTCGCTTTTTCATAGTTAGAAACGGCTGCGTCTGTGTTGCCTGTAGCAGCTTCAATTTGCCCAAGGGTCGTAAGCAGTTCCGGATGCTGTTCCACTGCCAGCCTGAAAAACTTTCTTGCTCCGTCAATGTCTCGGGTTGCAAGGCAGTATCTTCCCCATGCGACTGCCATCTCCGCAGACGTATCATCGTGGGCCGCTTGCAGGTGCCATGCAAACGCTTTCAGATCATTCGGCGAGCTTTGCGAATTGATCTTAGATGACGTCAGAATCGCGAGACGTCGATGAGCGTTCGAGTACCCCTGTTTGCCTTCCGGAGCAAGCAGACGAAACAATGCAGCGGCTCGATCAGTCTGTCCGACATCCTCAAACAGGATGGCCAAAGCGTGAAGCGCATCTTCTCGATGTCCACTGTTTTCCTCGAGAATTCGATTTAACAGGATTTGAGCGCTGGCGTAGTCCTTGGCCGACATAGCGGCCCCTGCCTTCACCCAGTAACTGGATGATATGGCAGATGCCTGAAGCCGGCTGGAAGCCGAGAACCAAACCAATCCGGCCACTGCCAATAGTGCGGGGAGGCCGAGTAAGAGATTTCGCACCCGCGCTTGTTGCCATGCCGTAAAAACTGTCTTGAAAGGCCACGCCACAATTTCCCAGTAGAAATCAAACGTCAGGACGGCTGGAAGTCGAAATGAATTCCACCACCGACGGAGTTTGTGACGATTTTTCTTGAGGAAGTTGTTCATGGAGTTTCAGCTGTTTTTTTATCTTGCAGGTTATCGATCACAGTTTCTCGTAACGTCACGAAGAGTGCACTCAGCAGCTCTTGCTCGTGCTCCAGAATCTGGGATTGTCGACTTACCATGAGCTGCACCTGGAACACTGGTGGTGTGATCGGCGCTGCGGATTGCTTCAGGAAATGCCCTGACCTAAGCCGATTTAAAACGACGCGAAGTGCACTCCCCGATGCTTCTTCAGGTTGCACGATTTTCCTGCGACTATCGAAGCACGAGAAGTAACTTGTTGCAAAATCGCCATTCTCCTTGTACAGCAGCAATTTGGTAGCCGTATAACCCGATTTGCCAAGATTCACATTGCTGGCTGACTCTAACTTCCAACCGAGTCCGGAGTAGCAATAACTGAGATCATGCCATGATGGATAATATCCATCGACGGAGAATTGAGCTCGGATGCCGTTGCCCTCGTACGTCCAGATTACTGAGTTGGTACCGAGTGGATCATCCGGTGTGCGATTGACACTTTGTACGCTTGCCAACTGCCATTCGTTGACCTTGTTGGGCAGCAGCGATTCGGGCACCACTTCAGTGATTGATTCAGTGAATTGGCCGTCAGAACTGATTGTGCCAGTCTTCCCAAAAAGACTAGCGAAGGCAGATGTCCCCCAAAAAGGCAGATAGCCGGCGATAATCAATGCGATCACCAGGCTACGCGAAAGTTTGGCACTCGCCCGCGGTTCGTTCAGGAATCTGTTGACCGCTGTGATGGCCTTTCGGAATGTGTCAAACAGGCCATTGTCTGTCGCGTCAGTTTCTCCATAAATCCCACTGCGGCCTGGTTTTGAGTCGTCAGCTTGAAAATTACGGAAATGCAACGGAACCAGGAATCGTAGCAATTGATCGGTGCTGAGAGACAAAAGCAAGGCGCCTGCATATGTTGCTACTCCCAATACCTCGTGAGGGGCTCCCGTTTCAAGATCCATGTTCCAGCGTTCTCGGGCATAGACTACAGAAAATACTCGAATGCTGTTTGCCACAAGCACCCAGCCCGTGCACTGCAGAATTGTCAACACCAATCGGATCGGGCCATAGCGAAAGATCGCCGCCCAAAATGCCATCGCTGTGATGCAGCTAAACAGCGAATGAATCCCGCTACAGGCTTCTTCGACCATGAATTCTCGGTTGACCGTTTTTATGGCGACCCCCGAAATGGTGTGCACAACGCCCCAGTAATCCAGCAAACGACTGGCCATAGCAGACGCCAGTTTTTGCAGTTCAATGATGAATTGCAGGTCAAGATTCAGCGGCAATGGAACTGCTAAAAGTAGAAGGTAGACGGGGCCTCTGAGTCTGCGAGCGATTGTCTTACCGCCAATGTACCAGACTGCCGCCCACAGCATGGTTATTGCCGCCAATGTACCCAGCCAGTCGCTTTTGGCATATGAGGCTAACGCAAACAGCAAGAAAGCCCCTGCACTGTACGCGATTATTCTAAGTGACAGACTTGGTGCCTCGGGCCACTTGGCGTCCTGAAGCCGGTACCATGCAAAAATGCTGCTACCTAAAAGCACAATGGGGAAAAACTGGTAGTGCTCACGGCTCCATAGCCAGTGTCCCATCGACCACAGAAACATGGCATGCAACACGATCACGGTCGCACTTGCAAAGTACGCAGTTCGTGGTAACACCGGGGAAGACGAGCTCATCAGACGTGGAGTTTCATTGGGTACGAACAGTGTGGTCGCCACATGAATTGCAAGAACCTGGCTGCGTGCTGCCAGCGAATTCAGCCGGCTGGGCACGAAAAAACCGTAGTGGAGTTACCACTACGGTTCTATGATTTCACGGCTTGAGGGAAGACTCAAGCGGCTTTTTCAGATTTCTTGCGACGTCGAGCAACAACAACACCACCTAGTCCGGTCAGACCGAGTAGAGCGATTGAAGTCGGCTCAGGAACTGCAGCGATACTGCCACCAGTAATACTAAAACTCGCACTAGATCCAGCTCCGAGAGTGTTCACTGTGAACAACAAATCAATGCTGTCAACAGTGGAAGCCAAAGCGCCATTCCCTAATTCCGTTCCAGTCAGGCCAATTGGACCGGCAGAGGAAATCGTCACTGTGTCAAAGTCCGCAGATTCGCCGGTTGTTGTTGAGTGATAAGTTGCAACAAGGTCCCATGAACCGTTCACCGCGCTGAACAGGTCAAGCAACAGTGGGCTTCCAGCAAATGCCCCGGAGCTATGAAGGTCAAACGGCGAGCTCAGTGTGTATGAAATCTTAACTGTGTTGCCAACTCCGGTTGCAAGTGCGGCAAACGCAGATCCATACGTTAGCTGAGTGACACCTGACGCCGCGCCAATTACAGTAGTACGCAAGCCACCGTCGACCGCAATGGCAGATTGCGTTACGATATTTCCAGGAGAAACCCCGTTAATCGCCGTTAGTGTTGTTTCACCGGCTCCCTGAAAGTCATCAATCACAAAATCAGCCTGAGAAACCGGCATGCACATTAGCATGGCGGCGAGGGTCAGGCTCCCCGTTACAAGTTTCATGAAATTCTCCTCTACTTAAGCTTCTGAAGGTTTGCAAACCGAGAGAGAAACAGACTCTCAGGATTTACACGCTACCACCCCTTGGTAGGGAATGTCAAAACAGCTAATTCAAATATTTCGAAAATTACCCAAGTCCCCAAAGTTGCAGATTTGGACGATCCGTCATAATCAGACGGGCATGAAATTCACGATGTTTTGGCAGGCCCCGACAATTGGCTTTTGGAGCAATTTGCCGGGCGTAATTTTGAATGAAACACCATGATTTGCTGCAAATTGTGGTAAAAGTCCGAGTCTATTCGGCAGGTGTCGTTGTTGGTGCCATTTTGGATCTGTGCGCACGTTCACGTGTTGTTTTGTCCATGCCTGGGGGTGGCGATTCGCGTGTGTGGGCTGTTGCGTTCTTGCTGCGAATGAAGTCGTGCGAGCTCGCCACTGGCGGATCATGTCGAATTCGACTTGCAGAATCGGAAGTTCTTCACCGTGCTTGCAGGAAATACGACGTCGATCACAAGACTGGACGCGTTCAGGTCACGGCGTCCTGAGTCCTGCCGTTAAGGATTTTCGAATAGCAATGTCTAAGATTGTTGGTTGAAAGCGGCCACGTGTAGTTTTCTTCAGCCACTCGTCGCCCGTCTTCTCCCATTTTTAATGCGATTTGCACATTCGTGAGCGAAGAAATGGTCGCCGCCGCGATGGACGTCGAGTCGAGCTCGCACAGCATTGCCGCATTTTTTTCAACAAGATCTGGCCAGATGTTAATGCGATTGCTAATCATGGCTGGTGTGCCGACTCGCAGAGCTTCAACCAGGGCAATGGCGAAGTTTTCCTGATACGAAGGCAGGGCGAATACACTGGCGGCTGCCAAAGCAGCCCATTTGTCGATTCCTGCTACAGAGCCCACAAACAGAGTTGATTCGCTGATTCCGGATTGTTGGCAAAGCTGACGCAACGAACTTACATAGTCAGGCTCGCCAGGTCCCACCAGAATTAGCATGGCGTCGGGAACGGTCTCAATCACGCTTTTCATCGCGGGGATTAGTAAGTCCAGTCCCTTTTTCGAGTGCAGTCGCCCCAAAAAAGTCACCAAACGCTTGCCACGGCATTGCGGATACTGCGTCAGAAACTGCTCCGCCAATTCCGCCCGGGGAATATCAGGTGGATCTTCTGTTCCCAAAGAAACAATGTGTCCGTGTGGTAGGCCGGAGCAACTGGTGCGCGCGAGACGCTCTTCTTCCTCATGAGTAAATATGACGGCCGACGCCTTGCGGATAGCCGGCCATTCCATCAGCGATCCGTACAGCCGCTTTTTCCAGGACTTTCGTCCTAACGAATGAGGGTCCAGCATTCCGTGAGTGCTGACCACAAACGGGACTGAGTACTTCGGGCAATACTTCGCGGCCAGCTGATTCGAATAACCCCAGAGATTGTGGACGTGTACCAGATCGACTTTCGGTAGAAGTTCAAGAAACCGGCTGCGTAACTGTGAACTAAAACCAAATCCCTTGGGGCCAGTCAATGGGCACACATCAATCGGATAGCGCGAACGATACTGTTCAATCCAATCTGGCGACGAACCATCATCATAGGCATTTGTGGTAAGCACCTGAACTTCTGCACCAAGCTTCTGAAGTTCCACACACCAGCGGTCGACCACCACCGGCGGTCCGCCTGCGGATGGGTGCATGTAAGGAATGAGATGCAGGATTTTCA
>ERZ887849.3030-NODE-3030-length-13110-cov-46.131674_pt1 | contig 13110 bp, 14 predicted proteins | sample MGYA00521267_ERZ887849 | MGnify/ENA primary metagenome ERZ887849 (study PRJEB32303, sample SAMEA104408601) | aquatic metagenome | biome: Brackish water; feature: Pelagic; material: water | place: Baltic Sea | collected 2014-06-06T16:11:00 | depth 2,863 m ... | reverse complement strand
TTCATTATTTATTTCTCCCTTAAATTGATTAATTAATTAAAATTATTAAACTATTATTAGTCAAAAAAAACAACCCAAAAAAAATATTTGTCTTAATACCTTTGTATAAATGAAATAATTATAGCAATTATTATTAATACACACGCTGAAATTGTATTAATAACCTTTGGGTTTGTTTTTATCCAAACAATTAATTTTCTAGCGAGTACGGCGTAAGCGATCAAAGATAAAAAATCTAAAACTACATACGTTGTTATCAAAATAAAAAATTGTACAACATAATTTGAATTAAAATCAATAAACTGTGGAAAAATTAACGGAAAGAACATCCATGCTTTTGGACTTGTTCCTGCTACTAAAAAACCATCTTTAAAGAATGAAAAAAAGCTTTTAGAAGAAATGTTGCTTGTGGTAACATCTTTTGGTCTTGAAGTATAAATATCGTAGGCAAGGTAGAGTAAATATAAAACACCAATCCATTTAAATGTATTTAAAAAATTTGGATTATCAGTAAAAAATGATCCAAGAACAAAAATCACTAGAGTTGCTTGTATAATATTAGCCGTAATATCTCCAAGTGCAGTCCAAATACATTTTTGAACTCCATAATTCATAGAATAAGAAATGATTACAATTCTAGGTGTTCCTGGGGTGATAAATAAAAATAAGATTATTTGTAAAAAAAGGAAATAATTTAAGGGGAACATTTTTAATGGTTTGGATAGTCCTAAAAAAAACCAGGAGCTAAAGATGGCTAAATAGGACTATCGTAAAATCATAATAGCATGCGCCCAAATAGAATGCATTAATCATTTTTTTCAAATATAAAGGATTTATGAAAAAAAAAGGTCACACCCCCATAACTAGGGTCAAAAATCCTGAACCCCCTATATCAGATCCTGACTGGATCATCTGGGCTGCATGGGCAGATCGAATTACTTTTGAGGAAATTGAGAAAAAGACTGGCAAGACAGAATCTGAGGTTATTAAGATTATGAGGCATTCTATAAAACCAGTTTCTTTTAGATTGTGGAGAAAAAGGGTTAATCAAAAAAGTATTAAACACAGAAAAAAATTTGAATATTCTAGAAAAGAAATAACTAGTAAAATTAATAAGAATGATTATTTATAACTTATGAAAAATGTAACAATTTATACAGGTCCACTTTGTAATTTTTGTGATGCAGCAAAAAGATTATTAACTAGAAACAATGTTGAATATAAAGAAATTAATATTGCAACAGTTGATGGTGCAATGGATGAAATGATTGCAAAAGCTAATGGTAAAAGAACTATTCCTCAAATTTTCTTTGATGATCAACACATTGGTGGTTACGATGATGTTAGAGCCCTTGAAAAAGATAACAAGCTACCAGATCTTTTAAAATAAATTAATCTTTCGGCTTAAAAGTCAAACAAACACCATTATTACAATATCTTTTATTTGTTGGTTTCGGCCCATCTTCAAAGATATGCCCATGATGCCCACCACATTTCTTGCAATGGTACTCTACTCTCTCATAACCTAATAAAGTATCTGTTTTGGTTTCAAAAGCATCAGGTAATGATTGATAAAATGAAGGCCAGCCTGACCCACTTTCATATTTAGCATTTGAATCAAATAATTTTTCACCACAATTAGTGCAGTGGTAACTGCCTTCTCTCTTCTCGTGATTTAACTCACTCGTGCCAGGTGCTTCAGTTCCATCCTCAAATAAAACTAATTTTTGCTCTGCGGTAAGGTCTTGGTTAATTTTTTTTGTCATATGTTTATTCTAATACTCTTAATGGTTTACCTGCAACACAAGCCTCTAAATCTTCAATCATCTGTGTGTAAAATATACTATAATTTTCTGCTGTTACATAACCAACATGAGGCATTAATAATGCATTTGGTAAAAACCTTAGTTTATTACCTTCGGGTAAAGGTTCTTTTTCATAAACATCAAGACCTGCCCCAGCAATAACATTAGTTGATAATGCTATAATTAAATCATCCTCATTTATAATGGATCCTCTTGAAGTATTAATTAAAAAAGCAGTTTTTTTCATCATGTCTAACTCTTTTAATTTTATTAACTCTTTATATCTCTCACCACCTTGAACATGGATCGATAAAAAATCTGAATTTTGAAGTAAATCTTCTTTGTTACACGGCAGAACATCTAATTCTTTACAAGTGTCTAAGTTTAAATTTTCACTCCAAGCCATAACTTCCATGCCAAAAGCTTTTCCAATTTTAGCAACTTGTGATCCAACTCTACCAAGTCCTACCAAGCCTAAAATCTTACCTTTAAGTTCAAAGCCAATAGTGGTTTGCCAATAACCTTGGTACATATTATCAATTTCTTCTTTAAAGTTTTTAGCTAAACCTAAGATTAATCCCCAAGTTAATTCAGATGTAGCTGCAAAACCAATTTCAGTTCCACAAACTATAATTTTTCTTTTTTTTGCAGCCACAAGATCTATAGCCTTATTTCTTGATCCACTTGTGATGATATATTTAAGATCGTTTAAGTTATCGATTAAATTTTTAGTAATGGGAGTTCTCTCTCTCATTATTAATAGTGCTTCAAAATCCGCCAGCTGTTCTATTGCGTCGGCTTCATCTATAAAAGGTTCGCTGAATATTTTAAATTCATACTTTCCTGATAGTTTTTTTAAATCAACAAATTCTTGTGATACATTTTGGTAATCATCTAAAATAGCAACTTTAAGCATTTATAATTTTTTTGTTTGATAAAAATAACCCTATTATAATTAAAATAGAGCCAATGAAATGAAAAAATAGAAATTTTTCATTAAAAAATATTATTGCAAATATTGTGCTAAATAATGGTATTAAAGATAAAAAAATTCCAGCTCGATTGGCACCAATTATTGCGACTGCTCCAGCCCAGCAATAATACGAACCTATGCTAGGAAATATAGCAACATAGAGCAAAATATAAAAAAGATCCTCGTTTACAACTAGTGTTTTACCCTGCATTAGCTCATATAAAAATGCTGGGAATAAAAACATTAAACCTAATGAGCAAAAAATTTGAACAAGCGCAAGCAATGATACTTTAAATGTTCTTTTTTTTAAGAACGCAGAATATATTCCCCAAGCAATCACTCCACCAAGCATAAACAAATCACCCTTATTAAAGTCTAAGGAAAGTAAATTATTTAAATCGAGTTTGGTAATAATCACTAAAATTCCCAAAATAGAAATTAATAAACCTGATAATTGGAAAATATTTGTTTTTTCAATTTTTAATAAAAAGCAAACTAAAATAATCATCGCAGGTATTGCGGTGTTAAAAAGTGAGGCATTAATTATCTGTGTATAGTTCAAAGCACTATAGGTAAGGGAGCTAAACATGCCCACACTAGTAAATCCCAATAAAAATAATAATGGTAAATTTTTTAAAATTTCTCTTTTTATTTTTAAAATTTCTCTAAAAGTAAATGGTAATAATATTAACCAAACAAGAAGCCATCTAAAAAATGATAAAGAAAAAGGTGGTATATTTTCTATAAAAGCAATTTTACCAACATTAAAATTACCCGCCCAAAACAATGTTGCACATACCAACATTAAGTATGCTTTGGTATTTTTTTTCACTTAGTTAAATCTCAGTGAACTATACGGCTTTAAATCTAGATTGGTATTTTCTTCAGCAATCATTCCAGCTATTATTTTCCCTGAAATTGGACCTAATGTCCATCCTAAATGATGGTGGCCAAAACAGTAAAAAATATTTTTATGATTTTTTGATGGTCCTATTACTGGCAAAAAATCTGGTAGACTGGGTCTAAATCCCATCCATTCATCTTCATGTTCTGGTAAATCACCCAACATATATTTTGCGTTATTAATTAAATTTTTAACTCTTCCTTTAGATAGTGGGTTATTTAGGCCACCAAATTCAACCGTGCCAACAACTCTAAGCCCCTGTTCCATTGGCGTAATACCAAAGCCTCTATTAGAAAAAATTACCGGTCTATTTAAAAGATGATCACAACCTTTAAAGTGAACATGATACCCTCTTTCTGTATCAAGAGGTATTTTTTCATCTAAATTGTCTGTTAATCTTTTAGAAAAAGCTCCACATGCAATTACTAACTTATCAAAAATAAATCTTTGCGTTTCAGTTTTTACAGCTGGTTTATCTCCATCAAAATTAATGTCCTGGACATTCATTTTTAAAAACTTTCCACCCTTTTTTAAAAATAAATTATATAACTTTAAGAGAATTTTTTTTGGGTTTCTCGCATGTCTACCATATTGATAATAAACACCCCCATGGTAAAATGGTTTTATATGTGGCTCTAAATCGTGAATTTCTTTTGGAGTTACTACTTGTTGATCAACGCCCAACTCATTTCTAACTTTAATTTCAAGTTCTCTACTTTTTAAACTTTGATCATTCCAAATATATAAAATACCTTTTTTTTCAACTAAACCTTCTAAATCTATTTCATCAAACAACTCATCATATGCTGGTAATGCTAAATCTAAGATTTGATGCATATTTTTTGCAGTATGCATCATTCTTTTTGTTGTACAGTTTCTTATAAATCGTAGAAACCACGGGATCATTTTGGGGACATAGTTCCACTTAAGAGCAAGTGGACCTGTTGAACTTAAAAGCATTGCCGGAACATCTGCTAAAATATCAGGTCTATTCATTAGCACACATGCATAAGGTGAAAAATGACCTGCATTACCATAAGAGGCGGCAGGACTACCTGGTTCATCTCTATCAAAAATTGTTACGTCAAAACCTTTTTTTTGTAAAAATAACCCATTAGATATTCCCTGAATACCAGCTCCAACAATTCCAATTTTTAATCTCTTATTCATTATGCTCTATATAGTTTCTAGATAAATTTTTTTCCAGCGACAAATTCGACTAATTTTACTTAAAATACTAAGCTATTAGCTGCTTATGATTAATTTTAGCACTCATAACAATTGAAAATCCAATCATAGTGGCAAGCATTGATGATCCTCCATATGACATAATGGGCAGTGGTGAACCAACAATAGGTAGCAGGCCTAGCACCATTGACATATTTATAGAGACATAAAAAAATATGGCAGATCCATAACCAAAACAAAAAAGTTTAGAAAAATAGCTTCTTGAAATTGTGCCAATTTTTATAATTCTGTAAATAATTATAATGTAGATTAATAGCAATCCTAACGAGCCTAAAAAACCATGCTCCTCAGCAAATAAAGTAAAAATAAAATCGGTATGTTTTTCTGGCAAAAATTCTAAATAACTTTGTGTTCCCTGTAAAAAACCTTTCCCAGTAAAACCTCCTGAACCAACTGCTATTTTAGATTGAATTATCTGATAGCCAGAGCCCAATGGATCTCGGTCAGGATTTAGAAATGTCAAAATTCTTAGTTTTTGATATGGTTTTAAAAAAGAAATGGCAAAAGGCATTGAGATCAATAACGCTACAAAAGAATAAATAAAATATTTAATGTTTAATCCTGCAAGCCACATTACAACTAGACCACTTAATGCAATTAATATTGAAGTTCCTAAATCTGGCTGTGTTATTACAAGCATAATAGGAAGAATAAGAATTATCAATGCAACAAATATATGCTGAAAAGTGTTAACCTCTCTAAGCTGAACCCGGTGATAATATTTTGCAAGACAAATTATTATTGCAACTTTCATCAATTCGGAAGGTTGTAAATTAATAAAATATAAATTTATCCATCTTTGAGATCCTGAAGCTTTAATACCATAAAGGGAAGCCCAAAATAAAGAACCTAAAATAATGATATAAAATAAATAAGCAAAATAATGCCAAATTTTTATATTAAAAAATGATAAGAAAATCATCATAGAAAAAAAAATTATGAATTTTGATATATGGTTTTTACTATGAAGCAAAATCTCTCCACCATCTGTTGAATACATCGAAAGAGAGCTAATTAAACCAAGTAATAAAATGCAAGTTAACAAAATATAATCAAAATTTCTTAATTTTTGAAAAAAAGTTAATTGTGCGTTTAGTGAAGTGAATTGCATTTAAGTATTAAGAGTTTCTTGTTTTTGAACTTGTTCTCTAAGATCGTGTCTATCAATAATTAATTTAAATAGTTCTTTTGCAATTGGTGCTGCCGTTGAACTTCCAGAGCCACCATGCTCAATTACTACACTTAGTGCATATCTTGGATTTTTATATGGGCCAAATGCTATATATAAAGCGTGATCTCTTTCGTTATATGGAATTTCAGATGTATTTAAATCAAGTTCTCTTGCTGCTTTAGTAATTCTCCTAACCTGGGATGTACCTGTTTTTCCTGCAAATTGATATTTTGGATCTTCTATCCTGGAAGAATAAGATGTTCCTCTAATCTCATTGGTTGATGCAAACATTGCCTCTCTAACTAGTTTTATATTTTCTGAGTTTGAAAAAAGTTTACCGTATTGATTTTTATTTAAAGAATTAAAAAAACCTTGTCCTTTTTGGAGAAGATTGTTATCAATATTATTTGTCTCTTGACTGATTAATAATTTTATTTCCTCTGCTGTTTTGTCATTTTTTTCTACAGTTATTTTTGGATAAATTTTAAAACCACCATTTGCGAGTTGAGCGGTCATTAAGCATAATTGTAGTGGTGTTGTTTGAATGTAGCCTTGACCTATTCCAGTGATTAAGGTTTCTCCTAAAACCCATCCTTTTCCAAGTGTATTTTTTTTCCACTGTGTATTCGGTACTAATCCTTTTTTTTCATTACTAAAAGTTTCATTTAAAACTTTATCACCAAGCCCAAATTTAACTGATGTTTCTCTTAAACGATCAACTCCAAGTTTTCTTGCTATTTCATAAAAATATGTATCGCAAGATTGTTTCATTGCTTCTTTTAAACTAACAACTCCGTGGCCTTTTTCTTTCCAGCAATGATAAGTTTGTCCATACATTTCAATTTTTCCAGTACAATTTACTTTAAAATCTTTTGTTATTATTCGATTTTCTAAAGCTGAAAGTGCGACCATAGGTTTAAACGTAGAGCCAGGAGAATATAGTCCTGACAAACTTTTATTAACTAAAGGCTTTAATGGGTTGTTTCTAATTAATTGCCAGTCATCTTGATTAATTCCAAAAAGAAATAAATTTGGATCAAATGATGGGGAAGATTGCATGGCTATAATATCTCCAGTATAAATATCCATTATATTTATTGATCCGGCGACATCCTTTAAAAGTTCACCACATTGTTTCTGAATTTCCGTATCCAGTGTAAGTTTAATAGTTTCGCCCTTAAAACCCTCAATGTGATCAAGTTGGTTAATTCTTTTACCATAAGCATTTACTTCGTATCTTTGGGTGCCGTTTGTACCGAGTAGTTGATCTTCAAATGATTTTTCTAAGCCTGTTTTTCCAACTTTAAGGCCTGGAACATGATTGTCTTTAACATTTTCATTGTTCAATATATCTTTCTCACTAGCTTCACTAACATAGCCCAAAACATGAGTATAACTTTCGTTAAAAGGATAATTACGTGATACAGACATTACAGGTTTTGCCCCTACTAAATCATATAAATAATAATTAATTTTAGAGAACTGCTCCCAAGTTAAATTATTAGAAACAATCAATGTTTCCCAAGGTTTTTGCTGGTTTTTTTGTTTTATTATTTTTTCAAATTCATTATTATTAAGACTTAAAATTTCTTTTAACCTTAACATTAGATATTTAAAATCTTCTACATCCTCTGGAATAACATGTAGTTGATAAACTTTAAAATTTCCTGCAATTACATTATCAAAGTAATCTAAAAACTCACCTCTAACAGGGGGTAGTTTCCATTCACGGAGTCTATTTTTATCTGACAAAGTAGAATATTTTTTATTATCTGTAATTTGTAATGAAAATAGTCTTGCTATTATTCCTGCGAATACAATAAATTTAGCAGCACCAATAATAAACATTCTTCTATTAATGGTATGAATTTTTTTTACTCCGAAGTCTTCACCTAACATTAAAATTACCTTCAATAAAATTAAATAGAAATGAAAAAATAAAATATAATAATGAGGTAAAAACAACGTTTACCATTTGACTAATATAGCTTACTTCATAGTTAAAAAATAAATTAAAAATCACAAAAGATAATGAATTAATCATTAGAATTGTAAGAACAAATGATATCCAATCCTTTATCAAACTTTTTCTTAATGTTATGGCTCTAAGATAAGCAGCAACACCACAGAGTAATAAAAAGATCAAACTACTCATGCCAATTGGTGTACCATTAACAACATCATTAAATAAACCGGCAATAAATATAAAAGAATACCCTAAGCTAGAGCTTCTTTTTAGACTAAAATAAAAAATTAGAATATATGAAAAATTGAATGAAAAATATTTTAAGTTTAAATAATTAAAATCAAAGTTATTTAATACAGATATAAAAAGTAAAATTATTGGTATTTGTGTTAATATCTTTTTTATTATATTTTTCTCGTTTAATTTTGCCATTAGTTCTCTTCTTTTTTAAAAGATAAAATTTTTACAAATTTTAATTGTGCAAAATCAGAAAAAAACTCTATCTTTTGATCTTCATTTTCTGAATTATTAATAGTTATTTTTCCAACAGGAATCCCAGCTTTAAACAGATCACCAATACCAGATGTGTAAATAATAACGTCACTTTCAACTATGCTTTCATTTTTATTGTACTGAATGGTTCCGTAGTCTTCTCCTGTGCCTGATAATATTGATAACAAACCTATAGGTTCTAAGATGACTGGTATCTTGCTATTTAGGTCTGAAAGCAGCAATACTCTAGATGAGGTAAAATTTACTTCGACTATCTTTCCAACTAAGTACTCATTATCCATCACTATGGAGCCTAAATTAATACCGTGTTTACTGCCCTTATTAACAATAATTGATTTAAAAAACGGACTATTTTTATCACTTAAAACTTTTGCAAAGGTACTTTCTGACTCTACTAGATAATCATCTACTATTTTTTTTAAGCGTTTATTTTCTAAAACTAAAAATTCATTTAATAAATCTTTTGCTCTCAAGTTTGCTACCTCAAGTTCATTTTTTTTATTTATATTATAAAGATTTAAGTGTGTTTGAACTTTTAGATAACTTTCTTTTATAAAATTTTCTGGAGTCGATACAATGAAAGTGGATCTATAAACAATTTCCTTAATAGCAATTTTTAAATAATTAATAGGTTTAAAGTTAATTCCCCCTAATATTAAAAACAAAATAGAAAATATTATTAAACCTAGTAATGAAAACCGTTGTTGCGTTCCTTTATTTAAAAAAGCAGATCTTATTGCTATTACAAAGTCATCTCTGCTTGTTTCCATTATTTTTAGTACTCAGATAACATAGTAGAAAAAATCTCTTCATTTTCCAAAGCTTTTCCAGTACCAATTGCAACACATTCTAATGGATTATCCGCTATAAAAACTGGTAATCCAGTTTCTTTGGAAAACCTTTTATCAATATTTTTTAATAAGGCACCACCACCTGTTAAAGTTAATCCCATATCTACTAAATCAGCCGACAATTCAGGAGGGGTGTTTTCAAGCGCATCTTTTATGCCGTTCACTATTTCTTTTAAAATATCATTTAAAGCTTCCGCTGTATCTTCTTCTGTAATATTTACCTCTTTAGGGGTTCCCGATCTTAAATCTCTACCTTTAACAGCATAGGTATTACTGCTTGATGGAATAGCTGTACCAATTTCTTTTTTTATTTTTTCCGCAGTACTATCTCCGATCATAAGGTTATATTCTTTTCTCATATAGTTAACTAGCGCTGTATCCATTGCATCTCCTGCAATTCTTAATGATTTAGAATATACCAAGCCTCCTAAAGACATTACGGCTATCTCTGTAGTACCACCACCTATGTCTACAACCATTGATCCTGTCGCTTCTGAGATTGGAAGGCCTGCTCCGATTGCTGCTGCAATTGGTTCTTCAATTAATTGAACTCTTCTAGCACCTGCTGCAAGCGCACTATCTTGAATGGCTTTTCTCTCGACTGGTGTCGATCCTGTTGGAACACAAATTAAAATTCTAGGATTTGCAAAGGTTCTATTCTTATGAACTTTTTTAATAAAATGTTTAATCATTTCCTCTGTAACTATAAAATCTGCAATTACTCCATCTCTTAAAGGTCTGATTGCTTGAATATTACCTGGTGTTCTTCCAAGCATAGTTTTAGCCTCATCCCCTACAGCTAAAACGGTTTTTTTTCCATTGTGTTCAACTATAGCAACAACAGATGGTTCATTTAAAACTACTCCTTGTCCTTTTAAAACGACAAGTGTGTTAGCGGTTCCAAGATCTATCGCCATATCTTGACTCCATATACTAGTTAAATTTTTAAACCATTTAGCCATCTTTTTATATACCTTTCACTTTTTGAGTTTCATGCTCTATTATTGGAGCAGTTTTTTTTCTTTTGATAATCATTTTATTTAAAGCACTTAAATAAGCATTAGCTGACGCTACTAATGTGTCTGTATCAGCAGCTTGTCCAACTGTAGTTTTGCCTTCCTCTTCAATTCTAACACTTACAGTAGCTTGAGCATCGGTTCCCTCTGTAACGGCATGCACTTGGTATAATAATAATTTCACATCGTGAGGGTATAAAACTTTTATACATTTAAAAATAGCATCTACAGGTCCATCTCCTATTTCTGATGTTGATTTTACCTCACCATAAACATCAAGTGTCATTTCTGCTTTTTGTGGCTCACCCGTTCCTGCAAAAACTTTTAATGATTTTAAATTAATTACATATTTATCTAAAACCATACTATCATCAACTAAAGCTGCAATATCATCGTCATAAACATGTTTTTTCTTATCAGCTAAAATTTTAAATTTTCCAAAGGCAGTTTGAATCACATCATCAGTTACATCCGCATAACCAAGGTCATTTAATTTTTCTTTAAACGCATGTCGTCCTGAATGTTTTCCCATAACCAATGAAGTTTTCTTAACCCCTACACTTTCTGGTGTCATAATTTCATAGGTTTCTCTATTCTTAAGCATTCCGTCTTGGTGAATACCAGCCTCGTGTGCAAAAGCATTTTTTCCAACAATTGCTTTATTAAATTGTACTGGAAAAGTTGCATTAGAAACTATTTTCGATGCTTTACTTAATAATTCAGTTTTAATTCCAGTTGTATAAGGCATTAAGTCATTTCTTGTTCTTATTGCCATTACAATTTCTTCAAGTGCAGCATTACCGGCTCTCTCACCTATTCCATTTATAGTACATTCAACTTGTCTTGCTCCAGCTGCAACGCCTGCTAAAGAATTAGCAACAGCTAATCCTAAATCATTATGACAGTGAACAGATAATATTGCTTTATCAATATTTGGTACCTTATTTTTTAATGTTGTTATTATTTTTGTAAATTCAGAAGGAATTGTATAGCCAACAGTGTCTGGAATATTTATAGTTTTTGCTCCACAATTGATTGCAAGTTCAACTGACTTACACATATAATCTATATCAGTTCTTGTTCCATCTTCACAAGACCACTCAACATCATCTGTCAAGTTTCTTGCATAAGTAACACTTTCTTTTATGGCATCCAATACTTGCTCTGGTGATTTATTCAACTTATGCTTCATGTGTAAAGGGCTTGTTGAAATAAATGTATGAATTCTAAATCTTGGTGCTGCCTTTAATGCTTCATAACACACGTCAATATCTTTTTTACTGGCTCTAGATAATCCACATGGAATTGAATTTTTTAAAATTTTACTTATTGCTGTCACGGCTTCAAAATCACCAGGAGATGCAATTGGAAAACCAGCTTCAATTATATCTATCCCCAATTCATCAAAAACTCTTGCAATTTGAATTTTTTCTTCAATACTCATAGATGCCCCTGGTGATTGCTCACCATCACGCATTGTAGTATCAAATATAAAAACTTTATTTTTGTCGCTCATAGCCAATAATTTTAGAAAATCCATAATACAATCTATATTAGAGATTGCAAAATAATTTTTATATTTTGGCTATATTTTAGGCCGATTTGGGTTTTTAGTAAAAATTAATTCTTATCACTATCTATTAATTTTTTCTTACCAATCCAAGGCATCATAGCTCTAAGTTCAGCACCAACTTTTTCAATTGGATGGTCTGCAAGATCTTTTCTCATTTTTAAAAAGTTCTTTTGACCACCTTCGCATTCCTTCATCCAATCCTTTGTGAATTTACCAGATTGAATATCAGCTAAAACTTCTTTCATTCTCTTTTTGCTTTCACTACCTACTATCTTTTTACCAGATACATACTCACCATATTCTGCTGTATTGGAAATAGAGTAATTCATATTGGCAATTCCACCTTCATAGATTAGATCTACAATTAATTTCACCTCATGCAGACATTCAAAATATGCCATTTCAGGCTCATAGCCAGCTTCAGTTAAAGTTTCAAAGCCATTTTTTATTAGCTCAACTAATCCACCGCAAAGAACTGATTGTTCTCCAAATAAATCTGTTTCGCACTCATCTTTAAATGTTGTTTCAATAATTCCAGATTTTCCACCCCCAATTGCTGACGCATATGATAGTGCAAGATCTCTTGCTTTACCTGTTCCGTCTTGGTGAACAGCAAATAAACATGGTACCCCACCACCTCTTTCAAACTCACTTCTAACTAAATGCCCAGGTCCCTTTGGTGCAACCATGAATACATCTAAATCTTTTCTAGCATCAATAAGTTTGTAATGAATATTTAATCCATGAGCAAAGGCTAAACTTGTGCCTTCTTTAATTCTTTGTTCAATATGATTTTTGTAAATTGAAGCTTGTAATTCATCTGGAGTTAATATCATTGCAACCTCAGCCCATTCGGCCGCATCTGACATATTCATTACTCTTAATCCTTTTGATTCCGCTTTTGCTTTGCTTGCTGAACCATCTCTTAGTGCAACAACAACTTCTTTTGCTCCACTATCTTTTAAGTTTAAGGCATGGGCATGTCCTTGGCTCCCATAACCAAAAATTGCTATTTTTTTACTTTTAATTAGATCTACATCTGCATCTTTTTCATAAAACATTTTCATTTTTTTCTCCTGTTGGTAATTAA
>ERZ887849.3029-NODE-3029-length-13114-cov-8.637874_pt1 | contig 13114 bp, 11 predicted proteins | sample MGYA00521267_ERZ887849 | MGnify/ENA primary metagenome ERZ887849 (study PRJEB32303, sample SAMEA104408601) | aquatic metagenome | biome: Brackish water; feature: Pelagic; material: water | place: Baltic Sea | collected 2014-06-06T16:11:00 | depth 2,863 m ... | reverse complement strand
CCATCGGCACGCAATGGCATGCGCGCCGCGCTAGAAATAGCTCTGGTTCCCACCGGAGACGTTGTTGGTGTTACCGTATTGGAATCTAGTGGTAACGTAGCGTTTGATAGGAGCGCAATTAATGCCGTTGAGAAAGCGGCGCGTTTCCCAGAAGTACAGCAACTAGATCGCGCTATTTTTGAGCGCGACTTTCGTCGCTTTCAATTGATATTCCGACCCGAGGACCTGAGGTACTGATGCGCCTAATACTTTTTATAACACTGACGTATTTACTTTCGTGTGCAGGGTTTGCACACGCTCAGCTTCAAATTGAAATTACTAAAGGTATCGACAACCCTACGCCTATTGCGATCGTGCCTTTTGCATGGGACGGAGCGGGCGGTAGTGCGCCTGTCGATGTTGCACAGGTGGTGGATTCTGACCTGGTGCGCAGCGGTCAATTTTCGCCGGTAAGCCGTCGAGATATGCTGAGTTTCCCCAAAAAAGCGTCCGATATTTACTTCCGGGACTGGCGAGCGATTAGCGCCGATTATGTGTTGATTGGTCGGGTAGGCCCGGGATCGCCCGGCATGATAAGAGTCAGTTATCAATTGTTTGATACTGCTCGCCAGCAGGAGATTGCCAGTGGTGCTTTTGAAAATGTGCTGCCTGAGCTTCGCATGGTTGGCCATCGCGTCGCCGATGCGGTATACGAGAAATTAACCGGTATTCGCGGGGCTTTCGCAACGCGACTGGTCTATGTATCGGTCAGTCGCAACCCTAATGGCAAAGATTTCTACCGGCTTATTTTGTCTGACTCCGATGGCCAGCGACCGATTGTCCTGCTGGAAGGGCGTGATCCCATTATGGCGCCCTCGTGGTCTCCCGACGGCAACGAAGTGGCTTACGTGTCTTTCGAGACGTCACGACCGGCGATTTATCGGCAAAACCTGCGCACTGGGGTGCGGGAGCAGCTCACTAACTTTAAAGGGCTTAATAATTCACCGGTGTGGTCGCCTGATGGTAATACCATGGCGATGGTCCTCTCGAAGGATGGCAGCCCCGATATCTATCTCATGAACTTGACGACCAAGAAACTGACACAGTTGACGAATCACTACGCGATCGATACCGAGCCCACGTGGATGCCTGATGGCAATGCCCTATTGTTTACGTCCGATAGAGGTGGTCGCCCTCAAATCTATCGCTATGACTTACGCTCCAAAGCGATTACGCGAGTAACATTTGAGGGTCGCTATAATGCTCGAGCACGGGTGGCCCAAGATGGGCGTAACGTTGCTTTGGTGCACCAAAGCAGTGGCCAATATCACATTGCGGTTCACGACCTAGTGACCGAGCGACTTACAGTGCTGACTTCAACCAGCTTGGATGAAAGCCCCAGCATCGCACCTAATGGCTCTATTGTTTTGTATGCGACCAAGCGCGGCGGGGAAAGCATATTGAGTGCGGTGGCTGTTGATGGCGGTGTAAGTTTTAACCTTCCTGCGCGCGATGGTAGTGTTCAAGAGCCTGCTTGGTCACCTTATCTCGACTAATTCACGGATTTTGAGGGACAAAAAAGGTGTCCTAGGCTCTAAAATTGCGACAAAATACGGTACATTATAAGCAGCTGTAACTCATCCCTAACAAAAGACAGGATTTCATTCATGAAAACACTCCCCGTCGTCGGTAAATTCGCATCAGTGGTGTTCGCATCATTGGTACTCGTTGCTTGTTCAAACACAGATACTGCCAACGAAGAAGCGGCAGCAGCAGAAGCTGCATCGGCCGCCGCAGCACAAGAGGCGGCCCGTGAAGCAGAGGCTCGTGCAGCCGCTGAAGTCGCTGCAGAGCAGCAACGCTTGCAAGACGCCGCCATGGCAGCAGGCACCGTGTTCTATTTCGCTTTCGATAGTTCAGCACTAACTGATGAAGCGCGTGTAGCGGTTGATGCCCATATTGGTGCATTACTGACTAATGATCAGTCGGTACGCCTTGAAGGCCACACCGATGAGCGCGGTACACGCGAATACAACTTAGCTCTGGCTGAGCGTCGTGCTAATGCGGTTCGCGATTACATGGTTGCCAACGGTGTGCCAAGTTATCGCATTGAAACGATTAGCTACGGTGAGGAAAGCCCAGTTGCTTTCGGCTCAGGCGAAGCTAACTGGCAGCAAAACAGACGCGTAGAACTTAAATAAGGGCTATTTAGTTTGAAACTGTCGTACATGAAGCCGGCCTTGATCGCCGGCTTTTCTCTTTTGGTTCTGCCCGCCCTTTCTTGGGCGCAGGACTATATTGATGTTGAAGCGGAGCGTAAAGCGGCTCGCGCGGGCTCTGGCGGCGCGGCTTCGGTCGAAGTCATCTCTGCTAGCGTGGGCGCAGCAGATGCGCCCAGCAGTGACTATCCCAGCAGTGGTTATAATGGCACCGGCATCAGGCCCTACTCGGGCGAGACTATCACTGCCACCACTGAGAATTCTTCTGCGGCCAGCCAGGCTGGCGTAGGCGTGAACGCAGGCTCTCTCAGCACAGGTTCTCTCAGCACAGGTTCTCTCAACACGGGTTCTCTCAACGTTGGTTCTTTAGTGGTGCAGTTGCAGCAGCTGCAGGAGGAGGTGCGCCGGCTGAACGGTTTGGTCGAGGAGCAGGCCCAAGAAGTGCAGCGGCTGAAAGAACAGAGTTTGGAGCGGTATGTTGACCTCGATCGCCGGCTCGCAGGAGCAGCGGGACAAGGTGGCGTGCCTGGTAATCCAGTTGATGGATCTATAGTAGGTGCGAACCCAACTGTGTCGCGTGGAGAGAGTTCCATCGCTCCCTTACAGGCCGGGGAAGAAGCAGCTTATCAGCAAGCCTATGACTTAGTGAAAACCCGTCAGTTCGATGGCGCAGTCAAAGGTTTCAAAGAATTTTTGGCTCAGTATCCCTTTGGACGTTACGCCCCCAATGCGCATTATTGGTTGGGTGAACTTTATTTGGTACTCGATCCCCCGGAAGCTGAGCTCGCGCGCCAGAGTTTCAAGTTGTTATTAGATCAATATCCGGGCGACCCAAAAGTGCCAGACGCTATTTACAAGCTGGGTCGCGTTCACTTCCTCAAAGGTAACCGTGATCGTTCACGAGAGTACCTGAACAAGGTAATTACTGAATACCCCGGACATCCTGCTGCCCAATTGGCTCAGGATTTCATCAACGACAATTTCTGAGTCAGTCATTATGGCCGACTCGGCAATGCTTCAGCTGCGCATAACCGAAATTTTTCACTCACTCCAAGGAGAGGCCAGATCGGTAGGTTTGCCTACGGTTTTCGTGCGCTTAACTGGATGCCCGCTCCGCTGCGTCTATTGTGATACCGAGTACGCATTTTCAGGGGGTGAGCTGTGGGATTTAGACGCTCTGACCGACAAGGTGGCTAGCTTCGGCTGTCGACGAGTCTGTGTGACCGGTGGTGAACCTTTGGCACAGCCAGAGTGCTTGGAGCTGCTCCGAAGGCTGTGCGAGGCAGGCTATGAAGTATCACTCGAGACCAGCGGTGCGATGCCCATCGAAAACGTTGATGTACGTGTAAGTCGGGTGATGGATTTGAAGGCGCCTGCCTCGGGCGAGAGTCACCGTAATCTGTGGGACAACATTGCTTTTTTGACGCCCCATGACCAAGTAAAATTTGTTGTCGCTAATCGAGAAGACTACGAATGGGCGCGCTTTAAAATCGACGAGCACCAGCTTTTGAGTAAAGTCTCTGACGTGTTGTTCTCGCCCTCTCATCACGTATTGCCCGCGAAAGATTTGGCTGAGTGGTTAATCGCCGATCGAATTGATGCCCGTTTACAAGTGCAGCTCCACAAGTTTTTATGGAATGACGAGCCCGGGCACTGAGGAGAAAGTAGGTGGCAAAACGTGCAGTGATATTAACGTCGGGGGGCCTTGATTCTGCCACCGTCCTCGCAATGGCGCATGCGGCGGGGCGAGAGTGTTACTCCTTGAGTTTTGATTACGGGCAGCGTCATCGCTCAGAGCTCGTTGCTGCGGCTCATGTGGCCGCAGCAGTGCCCGGCACCGTTCACAAAGTTGTCGGGCTTGACCTTCGTGGTATTGGTGGCTCTGCGCTCACAGACGACGCGATAGACGTTCCTACGATGCCCTCGGAAGGTATTCCTGTGACCTATGTTCCTGCCCGCAACACGGTGTTCTTGTCTATCGCACTGGGTTGGGCCGAAGTACTTCAAGCTAGCGAGATTCATCTTGGCGTGAATGCGGTCGACTACTCAGGTTACCCCGATTGCCGTCCCGTATTCATTGATGCGTTCAGGAACCTTGCCGCAGTCGCCACAAAAGCAGGCGTCGAGGGCAGCCCCATAGATATTTGCACACCCATTATCGACATGAGTAAAGCCGATATCATCCGAGCGGGCACAGAACTGGGTGTCGATTACAGTTTGACGGTATCGTGTTATCAAGCTGACGCCGAGGGGGCAGCCTGTGGCGCATGCGACAGCTGTCGTCTCCGCATAGAAGGGTTCCAAGCCGCAGGCATCGCTGATCCCACTCGCTACCAACACGGTAACTAATCACGTCCTAGGAGGATTCCTCCTCAAAGGGCTCGAAAATAAAACGATCATCCTCGAACGATTTGAATTCCAGTGCATAGCCAATGGGGTCTTTGAAGAACATTGTTTGCTGCTCGCCTGCTGTGCCCTTAAAACGCGTTGTTGGCTCGATAATAAATGCTACCTGTCCCTGCAGCTTGGTCGCGAGGCTCGAGAACTGGCCGGGTTTCAGAATGACACCAAAGTGCGGTAGAGGGACCTGGTGCTGGTCGACCGGATTGTAGAGAGTAGGGAGACCTTCACCACCACAGTCATGGAATACCAATTGATGGCCAAAAAAATCTAAATCGATCCAGCTGAGATCTTCGCGGCCAACAGTACACCCTAGAATGGTGGTATAAAACTGCCGTGTCGTGGTTAAGTCGGTGGTGGGCAATGCAAGATGGAACGGTCTGAGCACAAGAATTACCTCGAAGTAAAGCGCAGATGTAATTGCGCATGATCATCGCGCGGTAAGTGGCGGTAGAGGTAGAAATTTTACACCCAAACAGGCTTGCTATTTCCACAATTATAAGTAGGATACGCGACTCCGATTTGTCGAGCAGCTTTTTTATAAGAGGGCATGCCACCAACCGACAAAGCACAAGTTTTCGGGCCGTTAGCTCAGTTGGTAGAGCAGTTGGCTTTTAACCAATTGGTCGCTGGTTCGAATCCAGCACGGCCCACCATTTTCATCGTTTTGTATCAAGTGCTCGGCGAGTTCGACGCCGGTGTCTCGGCTCTACTAGTTTCGGGCTTTTGCGTATCTCATCTGCCGCCTCGATGAGCTTCTCTAGCTCGAGTGCTGAGCAGTGCGTCATGATATTGCTGTGTTTTTATCCGCAACTTCCCCAATAAGGTTTGCCGCCAAAGGACATCATCTCAGGTGTGAATTTGCTTCCCGGATATCTGCTTCATGCCCGTCAGGCTTAGCTTGAACATGGGTGCCTGCTTCTCTGCCATGACTGGGAGAATGTTTTCGTAAACCTCAACGTAACGATAAAATGGAACTCGTGGAAACAGATGATGAATTGAGTGGTAGTTCTGAAACAACCATAACCAGTTCACCACTTTGCCGGGAATGCCATCAACAATCAGAGTTGATGTATCAGTATAGCGCCCTGTTTCCGAGTGAGGCTCGTGGACGATGTAAGCAAAAAAGTAAGTGACAATTAGTGTTCCGATAGCACCGCCGCCAATGAGCAGGGCAATTGTTGTCAAGGGATCGGTCAGGCTGACCAGCGCGACACGGCCGATTACCCCGATGGCGAGCTCTGTACAAAAAAGCGTATTTTGCTGTTTGCTGCCAGTCTTCCAACAGCGACGAAAGTAATAGCCGTACTGGTAACCGATGACTTGCCAGACCGCACGAGCAGCAGCTGCGGGCGACTGGGTCATGCGCGTTACGATCAGGTCGGGGTCTTCGACTTGATCGTTGGTATGTGCATGGTGCGCAAAGTGCGATTTACGATGAGCGGTGAGGGGAATAAAAAGCACAAATCCGGCAAGGTAACCGCACCATTCGTTAAGCCAGAGCAGCGATTTTTTGTTGCCACTGATGGCACGATGCACCGACTCGTGTAACACGGTGTAAGAGGCATAAACGGTTAGCCCCATCAAAACGATTGCGAGCCACAGGGACAGGCCGCCTGCGCTTGCAACAATCGGTATGGCGATAAAGCTCGCGGTGAACACAATGCTCATGAGCACGGTTGGCCACGCGAACTCACCCATAAAAGCGTGCGCTGCTTTCGCTGCCATAAGATCCGTATTGTCGACCTTTGCCATGCTGGATCCCTTCAGAGGTAAATGAGTGATCAATAATGTTCGCCTGACGCTGTGTTGAGCAGGGCAAAAGGCGACATAAGGGTTTCTTAATCCGCCAAAATTGGCATAATCGGCAAATGATGATCAGTTCCGTGTACGCGCGCTACGTTATTCGAGATTTTCGTTATCGAGGCATCCCGATTGATTCGCTTTTCGAGGGCACCACGCTCGATCTCCCCACGCTTGAGCAAACAGACGCTATAGCGGTCACTGACTTTAACCAACTACTGATTAATGCTGAGAGCATATCAGCCGACCCCGCTGTAGGTTTGATGATTGGGAGAAACGTCCGCACGATGACCTTGGGGTCAGTCGGGGTTGCAGCGTCGAGTGCTCCGACTCTCCGAGCGGGGCTGCAGGTGGTAGAGAGCTTTGCGCGGGTCCACGCTCAACACTCTAAGATCAATATTGAAGCCACCTTACAAGGATTGCGGGTGGTGCTCCAATGGGAGACCGAGCTTGACGAAGTCGAGCGCTTTCACGCCGAAAGCGGCTTACTGTGGCTGCAAAACTATGCCGAGCTGATCACGGGTAGAACCATTCAGGATGCCCATTATCGGCTGGGCTACCCGCCACCGAGTTATGCAGATGCCTATGCAAAATATTTTCGGGGCCAAGTATCGTTCAACCACTCGGTGACATCGTCGGAGCTGCCCGCTCACTGCCTCGATATGCCTTCCCCTTACTACAACCGCGACCTATGGCAGCGTTTTCAACTTTCTTTGGAAGAAAATCTGAGAGAGTTAAGCCGCTCAGATGTTAGATCTTACAGCCACTATGTGAGAACCCTCTTGCAGTCGAGCGAACTGCCATTGCCCACTCTGAGATCAATGGCAAAAACTCTCCACATATCAGAGCGAACATTAAACCGACGACTACAAAATGAAGGGGTCTGCTTTAGAGATTTGCGCGCTGAGGTGCTCGCTAGCTGGGCGCGACGATATCTTACTGAGACCAGTGATAGCGTTGAGTCCATTGCGGCCAGTTTGGGCTTTGTGGAAGCAAGCAACTTTCGGAGGGCGTTTAAGGCTTGGGAAGGCTGCTCGCCCAATCAATTCCGTGATGGACAAAAAAGGGTGATTAACTAGCCTCATCATTTGGGCTGCGATTTTGTTTGCTCAAGCAAACATAACAGTCGGTCAAGACAGCACATAATTGAGGCATCTCGATTCTATAATTGTCATTCAACAAGTAACTTGAACGGCGCTGGATCTTCACGCCAATCTAGTGCCATTGAGCGCATTATCGAGAAATCCCCGCTCGGCTAGTGCTACCTGCGGTTTTTGTGCTACCTAAACGCCCGAAATAAGACCCCAACGCTGAACATACTGGGGTCCAAGGCATTCACTCGTCAATGAAAGCGGCCATCTGTTGTGCCAGAGGGTCTTGCCATCCGGGCAAGGTGAGCAATGTACTGGCTCGAGCAACGACCCCGATCAACTCGTCTCGAGTCATGGACGCAGTAGCGCTATTACTAGCACTATTAACATCGCCATCACCATCAGTATGGACTGATGAATTGGTCACTGACTCCACGAATAGAACGTTGTTGCGCAGCGTCAGCATATAGGGTTCCTCATCTACCGATAACGTTATCACCGATTGAATGTTGTCAGCTTTTTCGGCTTTTACCCGTGCCTTCAGGCGTGAAAGTAGAGTGATATTGTCCAGCTGCGCATAAGCACGCTGGTTGAGCGGCGCAAGCTGCCGTGAAAAATCAATCTCGCCTCGCTCTTCCAGAATGAATCCCAAAAGATAGTTTCGCTCATTGGCGCTGTTCGTTGTTTGAGCGACTTTGAGAAAAGCGCGCTGACGAATAGCCCGGGCTTCCTCATTACCGGGGTCAGTATGCAGAACATAGGTCGCGAGCCGGGCAGACCAACGCGGGTCGCCCTCGATACTTGTTCCTGCTACCGCGAGTACTCGATCAACCCCCCCAAGTAATGGCACGAGTCTACGCGACTCCTCCAGCGCATTGAGAGATAGGTAGTCCATGGAGTCATCGATGAAGCCTCCCAGCTTCACAAATCGCTGGCGCACCATCCATTCCCAGCGATGATAATAGGGTTGTAAATCCGGATTGGCAGCAATCGCTGGCGGCAGATCTAGCGTGTCGAGCAAGTCATCCGCTGAGCGGTTTGCTAGAAAAAATCGATTGACCTGATCGACCAAAAACGCAATCGCGTCGCGAGTGACTGACATGACCCGGTCGATTTCGTCGCGACCTTTTAATATCTGGGAGTGACCGGGCACGATCACGTCGGGCTGGAGAGAAAGGGAGGTTTCAACCGCGCGCAGCATTTCGTCTGGGTTGCGACCAATTTCGAAGCGCGCAGTCTCAACAGCTGGAAACACACCATGAGGCGGTGAATCGCCGCTGAACAGAATGCGGTCCTCAGGTAGCCATACCCACATATGCTCGGTGACATCCCCCTCCATGGGCATGATGCGCAAGGGCACACCCTCGATAACAAGGTCGAGGGGCCGCTCTACGTTAATGGTGGGGGGGAAGCTCAGTGGATCATTAGGCTCCGGTACCGGAGAAGGCCCGATACCATTCCCGACAGTCCCTTCTTCCCCTTGAGGAAGCAACATACCCATCTGAAGGTAAACGCGACGGAGGATTGACTCCCGATCCCCCCTCAACAGGCGCGTGACCCAGTGCTCCCAGCCTGCGGGCCCATAGACAGGGATATTCTCTGGCTGACCCGCCATGATAGGTCCGATGCCACCAAAGTGATCCAAATGGAGGTGGGTGTAAATAATGGCTGCCACCGGTTTATCGGTAAATTCCCTAAGCTCGGTGATTGCGCGTTGGGTGGTTGTTGGGAACCAGCCGCCGTCAATGACGATGATGCCATTCTCGCCCTCGATAAACCCGTGATTTGAATAGCCGATAAACTCGGTGGCATAGACCCGCTCGCCGAGTTTTCGAAGAAGAGGCTTTTGTCTTTGCTGTAGCTCCAGAAGCTCGGGATTGGCCCGTTGCTCGTTACTCGTTGCGGCCACTCCGGCAGGAGAGAGGGTGATAAAGAGTAGCGCGGTATAGGCGAGCGACCATCTTGAAATGCCGAAAAAGAGTTCTGGGAAGAGGTGGCTGCTTAATTTTTTTACCATTTTTATTGTTCTCGTTTGTGGGTAGATTTTCCTGGCAAATTGGCGTGGCGTTGCCGTGATAATTTTCTCTGCTGAGGCTTCGCCGCGTGCTATCGATGGAGGATTACGGGCATGGATTCAAAACCCCGCACAAAATTTGATTGCACACGCACAGGTTCTCCCGTGACCTCTACGTGCGAGAAGCGGTTTAATAGTTCTTCCCACAAAATCCTGAGCTGCATTTCGCCCAGACGATTCCCCATGCATCGGTGGATACCAAATCCAAAGGACAGGTGAAATCGGGGGTTCTCGCGATCGATAATGAAGCTGTTGGGGTTATGAATAGCCCCTTCGTCGTGATTGCCAGACAGATACCACATCACTACCTTGTCGCCTTTGCGAATGGTTTTACCGCCCAATTCAACATCTCGCGTTGCTATTCGTCGCATGTGTATCAAGGGGGTTTGCCAGCGAATAATCTCGGGTACCAGCGATGTGACCAGCTCGGGATTGGCTTTTAGCTTGGCGTATTGATCAGGATTTTCATTGAGCGCAAGAACACCGCCCGTGATCGAATTGCGGGTGGTGTCATTGCCGCCTACGATCAGCAGGATGATATTGCCCAAGTATTCAAGCGGGTCATCAACCATCCCTGCGGTGTCCGGGTTGGTCGCCATCATGCTGATCAAATCCATGGTGTCAGGTGGATTATTCTTCCGTTCGTGCCAGAGCGCGGTGAAGGTCTCGAGACACTCTGTCAGTGCCTTCGTGCGTGCGTCAACATCACCAGCGCCACCTGTGGCCTCTGGCAAAGACGTCGCCATGTCAGACCAATAGGGCAGCTTCGCGCGATCTTCGAAAGGAAAGTCAAAAATGGTGGCAAGCATCTGGGTGGTCAAATTGATGGAAACATGCTCCACCCAGTCGAAGGCCTCACCGACGGGCAGCTCATCAAGGATGGCGATGACGCGACTTCTAATAAGGGCTTCCAGATCCGCTAGGTTCTTCGGCGCAACAACCCGCTGCACCGCTTTTCGCTGGATATCGTGAAGAGGAGGGTCCATGGCAATGAACTGCTTAACCGGCAGGTCGTCCCCGTAATCTCCGATGGTGATAGATGGTTCGGAGGAAAAGTCATGGTGATTCCTGTCTACGGCAACGATGTCTTCGAAACGAGTTACCGACCAAAAGCCGCCAAAAGCCTCATTTTCGGTCCAGTGAACCGGATCCTCAGCTCTTAAGCGCGCGAACCAGGGGCGCCAGCTATCCGTTTGGTAAAGCGTTGGGTCCGAGACGTCAATGTCTTTGACAGGCAAAGCCTCGTTGTCTGTTAGCGTTGCGGTCATCGTTGATTTCCTTATTGTTATCGACCAACAGTATTCCCTTGGCGCTACGTTAAGTAGGGTAAAAGGTGACATTAGGGTATCTTAGATCGCCAAAGCAACCGCGACGAATCGTTTTCGCTTGCAAATTGGTTAATCTATTACTAGTCTCAGCAACTGGCGGTAACAGTGTTGAATAACTATAAAAAAACAAAAGCCAAAAACACCTAAAAAGATCACTTAACAAAAAGGTACCTATATGTTGCGTTCAGTAAGACGTTTGCCCCTCGCATTAGCTATTTCTGCGGCTACACTCGCTGTTTCTGCTCAGGCTCAGCAGCTTGAAGAAGTTATTGTTACGGCTCAAAAACGTGCGGAGAACCTGCAGGACGTTCCTATTTCCGTAAGCACCATGAGCGGAGAAAAGATTCAGGACAACACGATTCTAAACTTTGCAGCTCTTGCAGACTTTGTTCCCAGCCTGCACATCGCCGAAGCGTCGGTGAATACAAATATCTATATGCGCGGCATCGGTTCGGGCAACAACCGTGGTTTTGAGCAGTCGGTTGGTATGTATTTAGATGGCGTTTATTTAGGCCGCGGCCGGCAATATCGTTCGGCTTTAATGGACATTGAACGCGTAGAGGTGTTACGCGGTCCTCAAGGTACTCTTTTCGGTAAAAATACGGTTGCGGGCGCTATTAATATTTCCTCAGCTTCTCCCGTCGTAGGTGAAGAAATGCAGGGCGAGATCAACGCCTCCGTAGAGGAAAATGGGGGTGCTATTTATGAGGGCTTTTTGCAAGGAAGTCTAAGCGATACCCTAGCAATGCGTGCCGCATTCCGCTATCGGGAAACCGATGGATACGTTTATAACGCGTTTCTCGAGCAGGACGAGGGTGCACTCGAGGAAACGGGTGCCAGAATAACTCTAGTTTGGGAGCCATCCGATACGTTTTCGGCGAATTTCAAATACACGAATATGCAGCGAGATCGCGACGGTGCTCCGAGTGCGACATGGCGTTATCTGAGCCCTGCGGAGCGTCAAGCCGAAGTCCCCAATCGCAGTGCTTTTGCGAATACCGCTTATGCCATCATGGATATCTTTTTCCCGGATTTCCCAGCGATTGCGGGTAAAGAGTTCACTACTTATAAAGACAATAACTACGGGCAAAGTAAGGCGGATGGTTTTGGGATTAGTACGAAGCCAGAAAACAGCGACGACAATATAGAAAACTACTCCTTGAATATGAATTGGGAAATTGGCGGTGGCACGTTGACGTCTGTGACGGGTTACGCCACTTATGACTATCAGGATGATGTCGATGTAGACTGGTTGCCGCTACAGTTCATATCGCGCTATGACGACCATGACTTTTATCAGTTCAGCCAAGAATTCCGTTTTAGTGCTGATGTCGGCGATCGCTTTAGTTATACCGTAGGTGCATATTTCGATGAAAACGAATTGGATATGGCCGGTCGAGTAACCGTGGATACCAATTTTGACGGCCTCTTCCCTGCCTTCGCAGCACTTGCAAATGGATTCCCAATAGAAGCAGCACCATTGATGCCACAGAACCTACTTGTGCCCCTAACGGGTGGCGCATATGGCGCCAACCAATTTTCTCGAAATCACGAATTTGACCAAAAGACCGAGTCATTTGCGTTCTTTGCGCAAGGTACTTATGAGATTAGTGATACGCTCCGCATGACGCTTGGTCTGCGTTATACAGAAGAAGAGAAAGACGCTACCAGCTTCCAGAAATTGGGCGATAGCAATTGCGGGATAGACGGTAATGCAGATACGTCGATAGCGGGGTGTGCGAATGGCTACAATCCGTTCTTGGCCATTGTTCAAGCAACATCGTTCAATACTTACAATAAAAATTGGCTGGGCAGCCGCGAGACAGATGATTTAACACCTTCTATTAACGTGCAGTGGGACGTTAGCGATAGCTCGATGCTTTACGTGAGCTACTCAGAAGGCTTCAAATCAGGTGGTTTCAGTGCTGCGGATGACGGTAACCCCGGTAATGTTGGTGTAGGTGGATTCCCCGTTGAAGCGGTCTCATCAGTGCCTAATGAAGATTTCGAGTTTGACGATGAATCCGTGGAAGCCTTCGAAATCGGCGGTAAGCACGAGTTCTTAGACGGCGCCATGCGCCTTAACTGGGCGGCTTTTTACTCTGAGTATCAAAACTTACAAACTACGATCTTTAAAGGCGTAGGCTTCGCGGTAAAGAATGCTGCGTCGTCTGAGGTGCAGGGCCTCGAGGTGGACTGGTTGCTGCAGGTTAGCGATGC
>ERZ887849.3028-NODE-3028-length-13117-cov-4.871919_pt1 | contig 13117 bp, 11 predicted proteins | sample MGYA00521267_ERZ887849 | MGnify/ENA primary metagenome ERZ887849 (study PRJEB32303, sample SAMEA104408601) | aquatic metagenome | biome: Brackish water; feature: Pelagic; material: water | place: Baltic Sea | collected 2014-06-06T16:11:00 | depth 2,863 m ... | reverse complement strand
GGTGGAGCAAGGCCAAGAAGCCGCCCGGGAAGTGGCCCTGAACGTGCTGTCTCAGCTCAAGACCGCCTTGGACGGGGACCTGAGCCGGGTCGTGCGGGCGGTGAAGCTCAACGGCTTCGTCAATTGCATGCCGGACTTTGTGTCCCAGCCCCACGTCATCAACGGTGCAAGTGCGCTGATGGTCGAGGTCTTCGGGGAGCCCGGGCGCCACGCTCGCTCGGCCGTGGGCGTGGCATCCTTGCCCTTTGGGGTGGCCGTGGAGATCGACGCGATCTTCGAGGTTCAGGACTGAGTCCGCCCGTGCAAGCGCTGCTCAGGGCGCGGCTTCTGCCTCGGCGATGATGGTCTCGGCATCCGCCGGTGAGCCGTCGCCCTGGCGCCACGCAATTGTGTAGTCGGTGCCGATGATCACGTAGCTGCGCTGGCTCCAGTTCCCGATCGTGCCCCACGTGTCGATCCACTCGCCCTCACTGTCGGCGAGCACCTCAAAGGTCAAGTCAAAGCGCGCTCGCCAAGTGGCCGCGTCGTCGATGGTGGCCGGCGCGCCGGATCCATCTTGGGTCAACACATTGAGCAGCACGATGTCTTCGGGCGCACCGTCGGCCCACCACGGCTGGAGTCCCTGAACCAGGGACTGGCAGTGCTGTCACCAGCTCGCCGTGCCCACCACCACAATCCGTGATCCTTGGTGGTCCGACAGCCGGACCTCATCGCCGTCGGCATTGCGCAACACAAAGTCCAGCGGGGCGTCCCCGACCTCAAAGCCCTGTGCGTGTTCGCCGGCGGGCACGGTGTCTTCGGCTTTTGGGCCGTCCGCGGGGGTGCACGCCGCGAAGCCTGCGAGGCCAACAAGGGAAACGCGCATCACTGCTCCAAGGAGAAGGGAGCAAGGCTCGATGCCTGGCGTGCGGGAGGGTTGCAGGCAGGGGCGGATTGCGGCGGTCCCGACCCACGGCGACCGCGATGCCATACACTTGCGGGGTTGCTGTGCCTGCCTGGAGCTGCCATGCCCGCCCTCGGACGTCCCTCCCCCCACGAGAGTGCCCACCTCCACGTCACAGGCGCGGCCCGCTACGTGGCCGATGACATGGGTCCCCCGGGCACGCTCGTGGTGGTTGTCGTGCCCTCGCCGGTGGCCCGCGGCCGCATTCTCCACCTCGATGTTGCCCCCGCCCGCGCCCTGCCGGGGGTGCGCGCCGTGCTCACCGTCGCCGATCTGCCCGGCGCCCGGCTGTGGGGCCCCATCGAACACAATGAGCCTCTGCTCGCCGACGGGCGGGTGGACTGTGTGGGGCAAGCCGTGGCCATTGTGGTGGCCGAGACCGAGGCCCAGGCCCAAGCTGCCGTGGCTGCCGTTGTGCTCGAGATCAGCGTGGAGAAAGCCATTCTCAGCATTGAGGATGCCATCGCCCGCAACGCCTTCCACACCGAACCCCACGTCATCGCCCGGGGCGATCTGGACGGTGCGTTTGCCCGCGCAGCGGTGGTGGTCTCGGGTGAGCTCGCGGTGCCGGGCCAGGACCACTTCTACCTGGAGACCCAAGCGGCCCTGGTCCTGCCCGAGGAGGACGGCACCTGGCGCGTGCGCTCGAGCACCCAGCACCCCACCGAGATCCAGCATGTGGTCGCCAGTGTGCTCGGGGTGCCGATGCACCATGTCGTCTGCGAGGTGCCCCGGGTGGGCGGTGGCTTCGGCGGCAAAGAGTCCCAAGCCAGCCCCTACGCGGCCTTCGCGGCCCTGGGCGCGTGGGCCACCGGTCAGGCCTGTCGGTGCTGGCTGCACCGGGACCAAGACATGGCTTGGACCGGCAAGCGCCACCCCTTCTTGGTGCGCTACCAAGTCGCGTTCGCACGGTCCGGCCAGATTCTGGAGCTCAAGGCCGACCTCTTCAGCGATGGCGGCTGGTCACTGGACCTGTCTGGCCCGGTGATGGACCGTGCGTTGTTCCATGCCGACAACGCCTACTTCATCGAAGCGGTGCGGCTGACCGGGCGGGTGTGTGCCACGAACATGCCGTCAAACACGGCATTCCGGGGCTTCGGTGGCCCCCAGGGGATGCTCGCGATCGAAGAAGCCATCGACGCCGCGGGGGCGCTGCTGGCCCTCGACCCCACCGACATTCGGCGGCTCAATTTCTACCGGGACGCGCCCGCCGACCAGACCCCCTACGGCCAGGTCGTCGCCGAGAACCGGCTGCCGCGCATCGAAGCCGAGCTGCTGGACCGGGGGGACTACCGCGCCCGGTGCGCCGCCATCCAGGCCTTCAATGCGAGCTCGCCTCTGGTGAAGCGGGGGCTGGCCTTTCAGCCCATCAAGTTCGGCATCTCGTTCACGGCGTCGCTGCTGAACCAAGCCGGGGCGCTGGTGCTCGTCTACACCGATGGCAGCGTGCAAGTGAACCATGGTGGCACCGAGATGGGGCAGGGGCTGCACACCAAGATGCGTGCGGTGGCCGCCGATGCGCTGGGGGTGCCGACCGACCGCGTGCGCATCATGACCACTGCGACCGATAAAGTGCCCAACACGTCCGCCACTGCGGCATCTTCGGGCAGTGACCTCAACGGTGCCGCTGTCCAGCGGGCGTGCCTGCAGATCCGCAAGCGCATGGCCCAGGTGGCGGCGGAGAGCCTGGGTGAGCTGGACCCCGAAGAGCTGCGCTTTGTGGATGGTCAGGTGACCGGCACCACCGGGCGCAGCATGGCCTTCAGCGACCTCGCGCATGCGTGCTGGGTCCGTCAGGTGTCCCTTGCGGCCTCGGGATTCTACGCCACGCCCGGCATCATCTACGATGCCAAGACCGGCCGTGGCAGGCCATTCTTCTACTTTGCCTTCGGGGGGGCACTCGCTGAAGTTGAGGTCCACCGGCTCACCGGCGAGTACCGCGTCATTCGTGTCGACATCGTCCACGACGTCGGCAACCCGCTGGTGCCGAGCATCGACAAGGGCCAGATCGAGGGCGCCTTTGTGCAAGGCATGGGCTGGCTGACGTGCGAGGAGCTCCAGACCGACGGGGCTGGGCGGCTCATCACCCACGGCCCCAGCACCTACAAGATCCCCGCCGCAGGCGACGTGCCCGACGCGCTGACGGTGCACTTGCTGGACCGTGCGCCGAACACCAAGGTGGTCGGGGGCTCCAAGGCGGTGGGCGAGCCCCCGTTCATGTTGGCGCTGTCGGTGGTCGGGGCACTGCGCTCCGCCATTGCGGCTTTCCACGACACGCTCGAGCCGGTGGACCTTCGCTTGCCGGCCACCCCCGAAGCGGTGCTGCGGGCCATCGAGCGCTCCGATGAGCTGGGCCGCGAAGAGGCCAGAGAGCACGCGTGATGGGCTTGTGGGCTGGGGATGGCCCGCGGCGGCCTCCCGTGCCGTACAATGTGGCCCCGGGAGGTCTTGATGTTGCAGAGTGCGGTGCGACCCATGTCGCGGTCTCTCACGTTGGTCTGGTTGGCGGCGATGTCGGGGTTGGCCCACGCCGGTGAGCGCACGGTTCGCGTGGATGTGACGGGGCCAGGGGTCACGTCGGATGCGCCCGCCACCGGGGCGCTGCCGTGGACGGCGAGCTACTCGGCGGACGGTCCAAAGTCGTCGGTGCGCTTGGACCTTCGTGCCGATGAAGTCGATGGAAAGGTCGTTCTCAGTGGCGACATCGTCGAGGTCAAGGGCAGCAAAGAGAAGCCCGCGCGGCACTTTGAGCTCGCCCTGGTCGAGCCGGGTATCCCCATGAGTGAGCGCACCGAGTGGATGGCCCCAAAGGGCTATGTCTCGCCCGAGGGCAAGACCGTGGCGATGCTCCAGTGGCGGATGAGCGCGAGCTGGGATCAGACCGTCGAGGCGCCGCCCTGGGATGCCAAGGCGCCCGCGGACTGGCCGGCCGGATCATTTGTGGTCGTGCGCACCGGTGGCTCGCTGTACCGAGACGCGACGACCCAGACGCCCCAGACCACGGCGGGCTTCTCCAGCGAAGCGCGGGGTGAGGTCTGGGAGCTCGTGGGGGAAGAGGGGGACCGGCTGCAGCTTCGGGCCCCCCGCACGATGGCGGGTGTGCACCCGATGCCCCTTCCGGCGGTGGCGGGCACGGGGGTCACGCTGTGGGCGCCGAAGGGCGATGTGGTCCCCGTCACTGTGGGTGTGGTGGACCTGGTCGCCGACGACGGCACAGCGCTGCGGCTGCGGGCCGGTGTGCCCATCGAGGAGGACGGGGGCGTGCGCCAAGTCGGTGTGGGCCCGCTGCTGGTCAACCTCGGCAGCAAAGCGGTGAAGACCGGCACCACCTACGGCCCCTCGTCGGCGCCGCCGGAGCGCGATGGCAGCCCGCGGACCATCCGGGCCAGCCAGGGCAAGCCCTTTGGAGACACCGCTGAGGGTGATGTGGCTGTGCGGATTCTCGGCACGCCTGAGTACTCGGCACCCGGCCGCGCCCAAGAAGTGAAGATCTCGGCCGTGCAAGTGGGCGGGCGCTTTGCGGTGCGGGGGCCGTCTGGCGAAGCGGTGGTGCGGGTGCGCCCGGAGCTCCAGCGCCTCGACGGGGCGACGCCTGCGGTGGCTTCAGTGCCAGCCGGTCCGATGGTGCCCTCGGGCACGGCGCTCAGCTGGATGGACGGCGCCCCGGCGGGCACCACCGCCGACCCAGTGCTGCGCTCGAAGTCCACCCGCACGGCCGACGATGGTCGGACGTGTGGGCGCCTGGGCGGTGAGGGCGGCATGACCCTCTGCTGGCAATAGTCCACCACGACGGCATCTTGGGCCGTTCCCCCTCCCGTTGAGGGGGGCGCTGCCCGGGCCGATCCGCTGACCGGCCCAGGCCCCAAGGTCAGTGGGTGAGCTTGCGGTACTTGATGCGGACCGGCTGGTCGGCAGCGACGCCCAGGCGGCGCTTCTTGTCCTTCTCGTACTCCTGGTAGTTGCCCTCAAAGGCCACCACCGTGGAGTCACCCTCAAACGCGATGATGTGGGTCGCGATGCGGTCCAGGAAGAAGCGATCGTGGCTGGTCACGATGACGCAGCCGGGGAACTCCAGCAACGCTTCTTCCAAGTTCGACAGGGTCTCGACGTCCAGATCGTTGGTGGGCTCATCGAGCAGAACGACGTTGCCGCCAGTCTTCAGGAGCTTTGCCAGGTGCACGCGGTTGCGCTCACCGCCCGAGAGGGTGCCGACGGCCTGTTGCTGGTCGGAGCCGGTGAAGTTGAACAGCGACACGTACTGGCGGCTGTTCATCGGCTTGTCCCCGATGAGCACTTCTTCGTGCCCGCCGGAGATCTCCTGCCACACGCTCTTGTCGGCGTCGAGTGCGTCCCGGGACTGGTCCACATAGGCCAGATCCACGGTCTCGCCGCGCACCACGGTGCCGGCGTCTGCTTCTTCCTGGCCCACGAGCAGCCGGAACAGGGTCGACTTGCCCGCGCCGTTGGGTCCGATGACCCCCACGATGCCACCGGGCGGGATCTTGAATGCGAGATCTTCGAACAGCAGCTTGTCTTGGTAGGCCTTGGTGAGGCCCTCGACCTCCAGCACCTTTCCACCGAGACGCTTGGTGAGGGGGATGCTGATGCGGGCGCCGGTCTGGCGACGGGCTTCGGCCGCGTTGGCGACAAGGTCCTCGTACGCGGTGATCCGGGCCTTCGACTTGGCCTGACGGGCCTTGGGAGACTGGCGAATCCACTCCAGCTCGGACGCGAGGCGCTTGGCCCGCTTGGACTCGGTCTTCTTTTCCTGGCGCAGCCGCTCTTGCTTCTGCTCCAGCCAGCCCGAGTAGTTGCCCTCAAACGGCATCGCCTTGCCGTGGTCCAGCTCCAGGATCCACTGGGCGGCATTGTCGAGGAAGTACCGGTCATGTGTGATGGCGACCACACAGCCTGGGTATTCTTCGAGGTGGCGCTCCAGCCAAGCCACACTCTCGGCGTCGAGGTGGTTCGTGGGCTCGTCGAGCAGCAGCAGGTCGGGCTTCTCGAGCAGCAGGCGGCACAGGGCCACGCGCCGCTTCTCGCCGCCCGACAGGTTGGTCACCGGCCAGTCGCCCGGGGGCGTGCGCAGGGCGTCCATGGCGATCTCGACCATGCGGTCCAGCTCCCAGCCATTGACGGCGTCGATCTGGTCCTGCAGTCGGGCCTGCTTCTCGCACAAGGCGTCGAAGTCGGCGTCGGGGTCGCCGAAGCCTTCGTTGACCTTCTCGAACTGGTTGAGCAGATCACGAATCGAAGACAGCCCCAGCTCGATGTTCTGGCGGACGTTGAGGCCCTCTTCGAGCTTGGGTTCCTGGGGCAGGTAGCCGACGGTCGTCCCGCTCTTGCGGATGACCTCACCCAGGAAGTCGTCGTCGAGACCGGCCATGATGCGCATCAGCGTCGACTTGCCGGAGCCGTTGTGGCCGATGACGCCGATCTTCGCGTCGGGGAAGAAGCTGAGCCAGGTCGGCTGGAGCAGCACGCGGCCCGTGGGCAGGCGCTTCTCGGTGCCGATCATCTGGTAGATGAATTCGTTCGCCATTGTGGCCTCAATCTGGAAGAGATGGGAAAGGGTCGGCGAACTAACACGGCCCCCGGTGGCGGCATCTCTGGTGCGCGACCTGTGCAAGACGGCCTGTTTGGCGACCATTTGGTGGAGGCGTGCCCATGTTGGATGCAGAATCGTTGGATGCAGACGCGCTCGTGGCCCATGTGCGGCAGCACTTGGGGGACGTCTACGGCGGCCGGCGCTGGCTGTTGACCGGGGACGTGATCCAAGGCGCAGCGGGGCGCCACATCGCGGACCTGGGGGCCCTCGGCGGGTCGGGGTGCTTTGTGTTGGCGGGCTGCCATGGCATCGGTGCCGTGCCCGACGCCCCCCACGCGGTGCTCGATGTGACAGGCACCGACATGATGGACGGCATCCGAAGGTCCATGACTGCCCTGGAAGCGGACATTCCCGTCGAGATCCAGGCGCGGGTGGACGCCTGGGATCCCACCGGTGAGGCCCGTGTCATTCGGGCGTTGTTCGCCAGCGACCGTCCGGTGGCCAGACGCACGGTCTTTGGGGGGCGGCCGGCGCACTGGCGTGTGCTCGAAGACAAGTCCACGGTGGACGCGCTGTGGCGCCAGATCGGCATTCCCGGGGCTCCCTCCGCAGTGGTCCCCGCGGTGTTGGACGACCTGTGGGCGGCCCATGTCCAGCTCGATCGGGGGGCCGGCACAGTGTGGTCCGCAGACAACCGGGAAGGCTGGCACGGTGGGGCTTCAGGCCTGCGGTGGGTGCGCAGTCGAGCCGACGCCGAGCAGGCCGCCGAGTGGATGGCGGACCATGCGTGGACCGTGCGAGTCATGCCCTTTCTGGAGGGCGCCCCGTGCAGCATCCACGGCATCGTCTTTGCCGACCACGTCGTGGTGCTGCGCCCTTGCGAGATGGTGGTGCTGCGCGAGCCCGGCACGATGCGCTTTTCGTACGCCCAAGCGGCCACGTTCTGGGACCCCGATCCCGCCGACCGCGAACAGATGCGGGCCGTCACCCGGCGCACGGGGGAGTGGTTGCGCGACAATGTCGGCTATCGGGGTGTCTTCACCATCGACGGCATCATGGCGGCCGAGGGCTTCCGCCCCACCGAGCTCAATCCCCGGTTTGGCGGGGCAATCGGCAAGCTGGCGGGCAGCCTGCCGGAGCTGCCGCTGTACCTGCTCCACCTTGCCCTCATCGAAGAAGGCAACGCGGGCAGCCCACCGCGGGACTGGCAGCCGCAGGCCCTCGAAGCGGTGCTGGTGGCCGCCGCGGACACCCACCGGCGGGGCGGGGCCATGCAGGTCTTGCCCGGGGTGAAGCTGGCACCGCGCACGGCGGGACTGGTGTGGGAGGACGGGGACTGGCGGTTCACCCAAGACGACGAGCATCACGATGTTCACGTCAGGTTGGGGCCGGGCACCGCGGGCTCGTTGCTGATGCTCCAGCTCACCCCGGAGTCCACGCCCCACGGGCCACTCGTCGCCCCTCGGGTGGTCTGGCCGCTCGCCTTCTTGGACGCGCAGTGGTCGCTCGCCATCGGTCCCCGGCAAGCCGCTCGCGCGGTGCGTTGACCCGGGGCTCAGCCGGGGAAGGCGGCCACCATGGCGTCGATGACGGCCCGCACATCCTCGGGACGGCCCTTGCGATCCCGCTCTCGCCAGCGCACCAGCGGCGCAATCCAGCCGCCGGCAATCTGCACCACCCGGGCCAACACCCGCGTCTTGCGGTCCAGCTCCCGCACAAATGCCGCTTTGCTGTGGGCATCCGCCATGACGTCGAGTGTCTGGGCGGCTTGCCACGCTTGGTCCCGGGCGATGGTGATGGAGAAGCCCGCCAAGGACTCGTCCTCGGGCCCCCCCAGCCGGTCCACCCAGCGCAGCCACGGTGAGACCGGCGCGAGAACGTCCTGAACATCATCAATCATGTCTTTGAGGATGCGGTTGAGGTGGCGGTAGTCCGGGTCCAGATCGGCCAGCGCCCCGGGCGCGGTCTCGGCGGTGGCTTGGCCCAGATCCAGGTTGATGTGGGCGTTCATCCCCAACAGCAAGTGTTGGAGAATCAGCACGCTGTCGTCAGGCTCGGCCTCAAAGGCCGCTCGCCAAGAGTCGGATGGCCGCTGGCCGCTGGACCATGCCCGCTCGGCCTCGAAGTAGTACCGGGCGAAGCAGACATCGAGCCGGGCCAAGCGCTCAGGGTGCCGAAACTTGCCCTGGCGGATGTGGTCGCGCACCCGGATGGTGGTGCCCCGGTACAGCGCCGCGAAGTAGCCATGGCGGCTTCCCCGCGTGCGGGCCAGGGCGATGATGCGGTCCAGCTCCGCAATCACAGCGTCGATGGTCTGGATGTCGTCGGTGGGCATCGGGCGGTCCACGATCCAGGGGGCCGGCGTGCGGACCTGTGCGGGCGCAGGGTCAAGGGGCCAAGCGCAGCGTGTGGGCTCAGCGCCGGCCCTCGTCTTCATCGAGCTTGTCGTCGGGCAAGGGACCCATCGACAACAGCAAGCTCATCTCGACGCGGCGCCCTGCGGCCGGGAAGCGTGCCTTGTTCAGCTCTTCCATCAAGCACGTGTCGACGACCACATCGAAGCCTCGCGCAGACTGGAGGCTCAGCGAGTCCACCTTGCCGTCTTTGGTGATGGACACAAAAGCTTCGACCGCGACGGGGTTCTGGTCGAAGTCTCCGTCGCCAAAACAAGCCGCCATCACCGCGCTGCGCATGGCGGTGGCCGCGATGTAGGGGCCCGCTTCGGTCGCGCCCCGCAAGTTGATGGCCCGCACCGCGACCTGGGGGGCCGCAGACGCATCACCGTCGGCGAGCGCAGGCGTCCCCAGAGCCGCGACAAGGGCACATGTGAGCAGCCGGACGCTGCGAGCTGGGGTGCTGTGGGTGACAGCGCGAGACATGGGACCTCCGCGGTGCGGTCGAGGTTAGCGGCTCGCCTGTCGCGGCTCCACCTTCAATCGGGACACAGCGCGCGGCAATCGGCGCTGACGGGGGGGACACGCGCCGATCAGAAAGGATGCCCTCAACGGGGGATCGCCGGTCTGACGGGCTGGGGTTCGCGCGAGCTGGCTGTCTATCGCACGAGGACGACGGGTCCCATCACCGGGATGGGCACGTTGGTGGCGCGGATGGCCCCTTCGTCGTCGACGGTCACGGTCGAGAAGGCCACCCAGCTGCGGTCGCCATAGTCGGCAACGTACAAGGTTGCAGCGTCGCCGGGCACCAAGCCCACGTCACCCCTCAGCCGCACCGACCAGTCCGCGGAGGGCCGGGTGTCGAGGGGGTGGAGGTACCAGAGCGCCACCGGCTCGCCCGGCAGCAAGTCCCAGGGAAGCCCAGAGCTCGCCACATCCACCCGCACGCCGCCCACCCATGGCTCGGCGTCTTCCGCAGCGAGGTCCGGCGGGGTCCACGAGTTCGGGTCGCAGAACAGGTCCAGCCCGTCCGCGATTGCCACCCACTCTTCGGTGCGGAGCTCCTGTTGGTGGGTCAGCAGCGGCATCTTCACGTCGGTGTCGAGCGTGCGCACCGACCCATCTTCCACCTTCACCGGCGCCAGCGGCCAGCCCCGGGTGGGGGCCATGGGGTCACCCTCGAGGGCCTCAAAGCTGTAGATGTCGGCGGGCACAACATGCTGCCAGCGGCCGTCGGCATCGGTGCGCTGGGCGTAGCAAGACTCTTTGCAGAGATTGACGAGAATGCCCTCCAGTGGGGCGTCATCGTCGTCCACAATCCGGCCTCCGAAGGCCCCTTCACCCGGTTGCAGCAAGTCCTCACCGGTGCCGCCGTCCCCCGTGTCGTCGGTGACGGTGGTCCCACTGTCGCCCGGCGGGGCCTGGTCTTTCGACGCTTCACCAGTGCAGCCAGTCAGCGCGGCTGCGAACACAGCGGAGAAGGCGAGGCGGGACATGGGGACTCCAGCGAGGGACCTGTACAGCATCCCCACAAGGGGGCATTGTGCACGGGGGCGGTCTTCCCATAAGCTGAATCCGCAACCTGCACCTTTGTGAGGGCCGATGAGCAACTTGAACTGGACCGCGGCGGTGATGCTGGGCCTCTCGACCGTCGCGTGCGCGGACGTCGACGGCGACGACGACAAGAGCACCGACGTGGCGGACCTCGACCCGATGGGCGACGAGGACGGGGACGGTCACAGCAACGGGACGGAAGATGCCCTGGGCAGCGACCCCCTCGACGCCAGCGATGTGCCGTACCAGGGCGGCTGGCGCAAAGGTGACTGTCGCGACGACGTCCAGCCCTCAGGCAACGGCGTCGGCGAGGTCGCCGAGAACTTTGCGATGACCGATCAGTTCGGTGATGTCGTCAACCTCAACGACTTCTGTGACCGGGTGGTGCTCGTCGAGTTTTCCGGCTTCACGTGAACGAGCTGCGTCGCCAATGCTCCAGGTCTGGAGTACCAATTTCAGGAACACAAAGACGCCGGCTTCTTCCCCATCATGGTGATGTACGACGGCAGCCCCGACCAGAACCGCGCCCTGGCCGATGATCTGGGACTGACCTTCCCGATCTTGTCCGACACGTCGATGCAGCTCTTCGACCGGTGGGACCCCTCGGGAGAGACGCCGAGTGGGACCTTCCTCGATCGGGGCAACGTGGTCGCCGAGATCGATGTGATCTGGTATCCGGGGTTGATTGAAGAGCTGGTCTACGGCGCGGAGCAGTAGCCCCGCGTGCTGGCCGTCGTGTGACGGGTGGCGACGGCCGGGCGCCCCTCGGGAGTGTTGATGTTCGCACGATGGATGTTCGGCTTGGTCGGGGTGGTGGGCGTTGTGACGGGCTGCACGACCGAGCCCGATCCCACCGTTGTGATCCCGCCGCCGGTCGAGGTGGCGCCCGCAGCCCCCGCTGAAGCCGAGGTGCAAGCCCCGGTGTTGGCCACACCGCCCGCGCTTCCGCCGGAAGCTTGGCTGCAGGTCTTTGACCGTCAGGGGCGCATCCTCCACCGGTTGACCAACGACGGTCGGTACGAGGTCCAGCGCGCCGACTCCCCGGCCCACACGATGGCGCCGCTGTCTCGGATTGAGCCCGGCATGGAGCGCATCTCGCCGGCGGCCCGGGCCCGCATCGACGCGGCCATCGCGGCGGTGGCGTTCTTTGGCCAGCCCGAGACCGTGGAAGCGGGCCAGAGCAATCTTGAAGTGACGGGCCCCGCGGCCTTTCCCCGGCATCTGGCGCTGTCGGTCCGCAACAGCCGGGACCACGGGGTCCACACGGTGTTCTTGGTGGCCGACATGGCCGTGCCGTCGAGCTTTGGCCCGCTGGGACCCCTCTGGAAGAGCCTGCAGGACGATGTCTTCGGTGGGTGGAAGGTGGCCCCGCCCGCCCCGAGTCCCTGAGCCGCGTCCCTGACCGCCGCTACTCGATGTAGCCGATGGCGTGCAAGGCTTCGCGGCGCTCGGCATCGAGTCCCGCTTGGCTGCCCGGGGCCTCCACCACGGTGACGGTGCACGCCGCTTCGGGCACCACCGTGGGCACCCCGCCGTCCGCCGACTCGACCACAATCCAGGCCTCTGGCCCATCCAGGGGCACGTTCAGGTCCACCGTCCGCCGGCCGGGGGGCAAGCCAAGGTTGGCGTCGGGTGGCAGGTCCAGGGGCACCAGCCGCAGCAGTGCACCGGTGGTGTGGATGAAGGCGTGGAAGCCGGGCGCACAGCGCAAGTGGACCCCGGGAAGGGCCACGGACAGGTGATCTGCGGTGGCAGCGACCAGGTCCGCCCACGTCTCGTCGAGGGGCACTGGGTGCTGCTCTGCGGGGTCTTCGTTCAGCAGGAAGCCCTGGCGCTCCAGCCGCGCCGCGCCGACCCGGGAGTCCAGCCCCCACGCGGGCAGGGTGGTGATGAGCTTGCGGGGGCCCAGGACCACGGCCACCCGGTCGGGGCCCCGATAGGCAGCCTCGAAGATGCTGATGGGCAGGGTATTCTCGGAGCCTGAAACGGTCCGGTCGTCGAGTGAAGGCAGGCCCGCGAGCTCCCGCAAGAAGCCGTGGGCATCGCCCAGGGTGACCGGGCGGTCTGACGTGGTGCCTGCGCCCGTCCCCTTGGGGTCACGGACCACCAGGGGAATGCGGAGAACGTCGTCGTAGAGGGTGTCTCCGTGCCCGAAGCGCTTGTGCTCGCCGAAGGCTTCGCCGTGGTCTGCCGTGGCCACCACTGCCGCTTCGGGAAAGCGCTGGAGCAGGGCACTCAGAGCGCTGTCGGCCCACGCCACATCGGCCTGGTACAGGGTGCGCAGCGCATCGGGATGGGCGGTGGCGGCGGGGGAGTGGTCTCGGACGAGCCAGGCGTGGTGTTCGCCCGTGACCTCGCGCTGGGCGATTCCCGCCAGGGCGGCCGGGGGCGCCTCGGCATCCCGCAGCCGGACGGGCATGTGGGGCTCGAAGAGGTGCACCCACACAAAGCGCGGGCCGAGCGCCCGGGGGGTCTCATTGACCAAGGTGTCCACCACGTCCAAGGCGTTGAGTCCACCCCCGTATGAATTGCCGTCGTAGGCCACGTGGCGGTCGAAGCCCCGGGCGAAGCCGAACTCGGGCGCGAGGTAGTGGTTGCTCACGATGGCGGCGGTCTGGTAGCCGGCGGCCTGCAGGGTCTCCGCCAGTGTGGTGACGTCGGGGGCGATGCCCAAGTGGT
>ERZ887849.3027-NODE-3027-length-13125-cov-5.005279_pt1 | contig 13125 bp, 11 predicted proteins | sample MGYA00521267_ERZ887849 | MGnify/ENA primary metagenome ERZ887849 (study PRJEB32303, sample SAMEA104408601) | aquatic metagenome | biome: Brackish water; feature: Pelagic; material: water | place: Baltic Sea | collected 2014-06-06T16:11:00 | depth 2,863 m ... | reverse complement strand
TCCGATCCACCTTGGCCGAGGTGATCGAAGGTGATGTGATCGTTCACGTGGTCGATGCCAGTGACGACGACGTGGCGGGGCAGATGAGCGCCGTTCGTGCTGTACTCAGCGAGATCGGGGCCGGTGATGTTCGTGAAGTGGTGGTTCTGAACAAGACTGATCTGATCGACGACGTAGCGCTCACGGTGCTACGGGCACGTGAACCCGACGCCGTCGTCGTCTCAGCTGCTACCGGAGCTGGCATCGACGGGCTTTTGGCCGCGATCGAGCAGGCATTGCCACGATCGACCGAAGAGGTTGATGTTCGCGTTCCCTTTACCCGCGGCGACCTCCTCGCGCGGGCACACCGCGACGGCGATGTGCTCAGCGAAACCCATGATGAACACGGCACCCAACTGCACGCCATGGTCGAGCCAGACCTTGCCCACGCACTGCGTACCGCATCAACCACGTGACCACCGACGATGTGTCGGCGGCACTAATTGCAGCGGCCGAACAAGTAGGTGGGCGACCACGGGCGGGTCAACTGGTAATGGCCGAAGCGATCACGGCGGCGATAAACACTCACGAGCACCTCATCGTGCAAGCCGGTACGGGAACAGGGAAATCCTTGGCCTACCTGGTACCCGCGTTCTTGCACGCCGACGGCGACGAGGCGCAGCCGGTTGTCATTGCCACTGCAACGCTTGCATTGCAAAGACAACTGATCGAACACGATATTCCACGCGTGATCGCCGGACTCGCGCCCTTGATGCGCACGGAGCCGTCTGCGGCTGTGCTCAAGGGCCGTCACCACTATCTGTGTCGCCTGCGCTTAACCGAACAGCCTGACCCCGGTGCAGCTGCACCGGAACTGTTTACCGAGCCCGGCGGTACCGGATGGCTAAGTTCGCAATTTCAACAGGTGCGTGCCTGGTCGGAAGAGACCACCACGGGTGATCGCGACGACCTTCCAGAGCCGGTGGATGGGCGTGTATGGCGGTCGGTTTCGGTTACCAGTCGAGAGTGTGTGGGTCGCCAGCGCTGTCCGGAGGGAGATGAGTGCTTCGCCGAACTCGCTCGCGACCGTGCTCGTGCCGCTGATGTGGTGGTCACCAACCACGCGATGCTCGCCATTGAGTGGATCGACCGCAAGCCCGTCCTCCCCGAGCACGATGCAGTGATTATCGACGAAGCACACGAGTGGGTAGATCGAGCCACCTCGGCGGCAACGGCCGACCTTGCTCCGGGGGCCGCTGAAGCTCTCGTGAGTGCGGTGTCCAAGCAGGGCGACGGACGCGCCGGACAAAACCTCGCGCTGGCCGCTGGGGCGCTCAACGAGGCACTCACCCAAATCTCGGCGATGGGTGGCGCGCAGCGATGGGTGCAGGTGCCCGAGTCGGTGCAGTCCGCCATCGTAGGTCTGCGCTCGGCGCTGGGTGGCTCCCTTACCGCGGTGGTTTCCGGCGCTAAAGAGTCGGCGCCGGTCACCGACCAGGCCGTGAGCCAACGGTTGCGCGGATCGCTGGAGGAACTCATCGACGTGTGCGATCGGATCCTGGGTGCCGGATCCGACGATGTGCTGTGGTGGGACCAGCGCCCGCTGCGGTTGCGGATTGCACCACTGTCGATTGCACAGGTGATGCAGCGCAGCGTCCAGGAGACCACGGTCATTGCCACCAGTGCCACCCTGTCCGCACCCGGTGGGCGACACAGCGAACCCTTTGGCCACATTGCTGGGGCCTGGGGTTTACCCGCGGATTCGTGGACCGGCCTAGATATCGATTCACCCTTTGACTACGCAAAGCAGGGCATCGTCTACGTGGCCGCGCACCTCGCCGCACCGGGGCGAGATCTCATTGCCGATGAAGTGCTGGATCATATGGCTGAACTCATTGAGGCCTCCGCTGGCAGTGCACTCGCGCTGTTCTCGTCCTGGCGCGCGTTAGAACGGGCCGCAGAGTATTTTCGGGTCCGTCTGGGTGGTGCATTTCCACTCCTGGTACAGGGCCGCGGGGACGCCGTTGCGGGGCTTGTCGAACAGTTTCGCGCCCAACCCGGTTCCGTGCTTGCCGGTACCGTGAGTTTGTGGCAGGGGGTGGATGTACCCGGTGATGCTTGCCGGTTGGTCATTATTGACCGCATTCCCTTTGCCCCACCGGATGATCCAGTACTTGCCGCACGCATGGAAACTGCAGACGCCAACGGTGGCAGTGGTTTTGCCCAGGTTGCGCTGCCCCGAGCGGCGGTTTTGCTGGCCCAGGGGGTGGGACGGCTGATTCGCGGGCCAGAGGACCGTGGAGTGGTGGCTGTCCTTGATTCACGCATGCTCACCAAGGGCTATGGCCGTCAACTACGCGCGGCACTTCCACCGCTGTGGTTAACCGATGATCCTGCAGTGGCCCAGGCCGCCCTCACCCGATTGCGGCCAGAGTCGGTCAAAGCCGACGAAGCACCGTAACGACCCGGCCGAGGATGGTGGAGTCGTCGCCATTGATCGGTGCGAACGCGGAGTTTCGCGGCAGCAGCCACACGTGATCGTCATTGCGCTGCAACACCTTCACGGTTGCTTCGCCATCGAGCATGGCCGCAACGATATCGCCGTTATCGGCGGTGTGCTGCTGTCGGATCACGACCCAATCGCCGTCGCAGATGGCCGCATCAATCATGGACTCACCCTTCACTCGCAGTAGGAAAAGTTCGCCTTCGCCCACAATTTCGCGTGGCAGCGGGAACACGGCCTCTACGGCTTGGTCTGCAGTAATCGGTGCCCCGGCGGCAACTTGGCCAAGGACAGGAACGTAGGCCGCGGTGGGGGAGTAGTTCACATCGGTGTCCGCGGGGGCCGTGTCGGCTGGATCGGCGACGACCAGCGCGCGGGGGCGGTGGGCATCGCGGCGCAGGAAACCCCGGTCAGACAAGGTGCGCAGTTGATGGGAAACGCTCGATGGTGAGGTAAGACCGACCGCTTCACCAATTTCGCGGACGCTGGGCGGGTAGCCGCGGGTTGCGATGGACTCCCGAATGACATCGAGCACGGCACGTTGGCGTGCGGTGAGAGTTGAATCATCAGGCTTGGGCAGCGGGGTGACCGAGCGGGCCATGGGTCCTCCGAGTGTCTAGTAGGGCGGTAGTGGGGCTGGGCTACCCGGCGGGCCGGAGTCAAGTGTCAGACCCCTACGCCACCGTGTTGCCATGGCAGCTGACGTTATCCGGATCCCTGTAAAAAACCAAACATATGTTCGATCGGGCGCGGCGTGTCGACGTGCACACGACGATGATCAAACGTATGTTCGATCGAACACAGGTACGATTCACTACCTGCACAACCGGCCAGGGAGACACGCGATGACCACGACGACGATGACCACGACGACAACGATGCCCACGACGGCAACCACAGCAACAATGAACAGACCCGCTCGACTCCGCCTCACTCAGCGCGGCCGCGTCGTCATAGTGGTCTCCGTCCTCGTACTCAGCCTGCTGGTCGCCGCCATCGGGGCTATGCGGGCTGATGCTGCGCCGGTGGGTCCGCCCGAGGGGTGGAGTGCGGTCACCGCGTTGCCAGGGGACACGTTGTGGCAGATGGCATCGGCGGCCAATCCCACCGACGATCCACGGCCGCTGCTCGCGCAGATCCGCCAGGTCAATGGGCTCACTTCGGCAGGTCTGGTTACCGGTCAGCAGGTGTGGGTCCCCGCGGCAAGCGCAGTCGCGCTGCGATAGTTCCGACACGCCAGCACGTCGCCGGTGCGCGAGGTTGTTGCGTCGGGTGTATTCAACCGCTACTGTCCCCACATCTAGTAGTCACACCCCGGGTATTCATCCACAGGTAGTGGTTGCTGGTGCACAGTGTTTCCCCAGCCTGTACCCAGGTTTGTCCCCAGAATGCGCGCGAGGAGGTCAAGATGCGGTGTCCGTTTTGCCGTGGCAGCGACTCTCGAGTGCTTGATTCACGCACGACCGACGATGGCGCAGCCATTCGGCGTCGGCGGCACTGCCCCGGTTGCGATCGGCGCTTCACCACCCAAGAAACCGCCCTGCTCAGCGTGTTGAAACGCTCGGGCGCTTCAGAATCTTTTCGCCGCGACAAGGTGATCAGTGGGGTACGCAAAGCGTGTCAGGGTCGCCCGGTCAGCGACGACGATCTTGCTCTACTCGCGCAAAGCGTGGAGGGCGCACTGCGGGCCACCGGTTCAGCAGAGGTGCCCGCCCATGAAGTGGGCCGGGCCATTCTCGGGCCACTACGGGTCCTCGACGAGGTCGCCTACCTGCGCTTCGCTTCGGTATACCGAGACTTCAATTGCCTGGATGATTTTGAGACCGAGATCAGTGCACTGCGTGACCATCAGCTCAACCCAAGCCCCTAGTACGTCCCCCGCTACTTCGCCACCATTCCAGTAGGCACCACCACTCACGGAGGAAGACGAACCATGACCGAAACCACCAACCAGACATCGGGCACACAGCAGGGCGGCCCGGGGCTGACCATGCAGCGTTTATTCACCACACCCGGTGAACATCCCTATGACCAGGTCACCTGGGAACACCGCGATGTGATTCAGTCGAATTGGAAAACAGGTGCGGTGGTGTTCGAGCAGCGTGGGGTGGAATTTCCCGAGGAGTGGAGCCTTAACGCATCCACGATCGTGACCACAAAGTATTTCCGTGGCGCTGTGGGTACCGAGCAGCGTGAAGTGTCCCTGCGGCAGTTAATTGATCGCGTGGTGCTCACCTACACCAAGGCGGGCCGGGAGTACGGCTACTTCGCAACGCCAGAAGATGCCGAAATCTTTGAACATGAACTCACCTGGATGTTGCTGCACCAGGTCTTTAGCTTTAACTCCCCGGTGTGGTTCAACGTGGGTACCACGTCACCGCAGCAGGTCAGCGCATGTTTCATCTTGAGTGTGGACGACACCATGGATTCCATCTTGAACTGGTACAGCGAGGAAGGCCGCATCTTTAAGGGCGGCTCCGGTGCGGGCTTGAACCTGTCTCGAATCCGTTCATCGAAGGAATTGCTGTCCTCAGGTGGTACCGCCTCTGGCCCGGTGTCTTTCATGCGTGGTGCTGATGCGTCGGCGGGGACCATCAAGTCTGGTGGCGCTACGCGGCGTGCCGCAAAAATGGTCGTGCTCGATGTGGATCACCCCGATATCGAGGAGTTCATCGAAACCAAGGTGCGCGAGGAGGAAAAGATTCGCGTACTGCGCGACGCCGGCTTCGACATGGATCTTGGCGGTTCCGACATCGTTAGCGTGCAGTACCAAAATGCAAATAACTCCGTTCGTGTCTCTGATTTATTCATGTCGGCGGTGGAAAATGGTGAGCCCTTCGGTTTGACGGGCCGGAAGACCGGTGAGGTCATTGAAAGTGTTGATGCCCGTGGGCTTTTCCGCAAGATGACCGAGGCTGCCTGGGCATGTGCTGACCCGGGTATTCAATACGACGACACCATCAACGACTGGCACACCACACCGGAAACCGGGCGCATTAATGCGTCAAACCCGTGCTCGGAATACATGAGCCTCGATAACTCTTCGTGCAACCTTGCTTCGCTGAACCTCATGAAGTTCCTCACCGACAAGGGCACTTTCGACGCTGAGACATTCCGTCGCGCAGTTGAATTGGTCATCACCGCGATGGATATTTCTATCTGCTTCGCCGACTTCCCGACCGAGGCCATCGGGGTCACTACCCGCGATTACCGCCAGTTGGGTATTGGTTATGCCAACCTTGGCGCCTTGTTGATGGCGGTCGGTTTGCCCTATGACTCTGATGGTGGCCGTGCGCTTGCCGGGTCGATCACCTCGTTGATGACCGCCACCTCCTACCGGCGGTCCGCTGAGATGGCCGGGGTCGTGGGTCCCTACGCCGGCTACGCGCGCAACTCCGAGCCGCACAAGCGGGTAATGCGCAAGCATGCTGCAGCCACCGATTCGGTCCGCGGGGTCACCTCCTTGGACGCTGATGTGTTGAAGTTGGCCGTCACCGAGTGGGCGGAATGCTTGCGGGTGGGTGAGATCAATGGTTGGCGTAATGCTCAGGCTTCGGTTCTGGCACCCACCGGCACCATCGGCTTCATGATGGACTGCGACACCACCGGTATCGAGCCGGACTTTTCGCTGGTGAAGTTCAAGAAACTGGTCGGTGGCGGTTCGATGCAGATCGTGAACCAAACCATTCCGCTAGCGCTGTCTCGCCTTGGCTATGCCGATGAGACAACCGAGGCGATCGTGGAGTTCATCGCCGAAAATGGCCACGTCATTGATGCTCCCGGCCTGAAGCCGGAGCACTACGCGGTGTTCGACACCGCCATGGGCCAGCGGGCCATCACCCCGATGGGCCACGTGCGCATGATGGCTGCTGCCCAGCCGTTCCTTTCTGGTGCAATCTCCAAGACGGTCAATATGCCCGAGGACGCCACCGTGGAAGAGGTGGACGATATTTACTTCCAGGGCTGGAAGTTGGGTTTGAAAGCCCTGGCTATCTATCGCGATAACTGCAAGGTGGGTCAGCCCCTATCTGATGCCAAGGCGAAGAAAGCTGAGTCACCGGTAGCGGTGGCTGCCGAGGCGCGTCCAGTTCGCCGGCGCCTACCCAAGACACGTCCCAGCACCACCACATCGTTCTCCGTGGCTGGGGCAGAGGGATACATGACCGCGGGTTCCTATCCCGATGATGGTCTGGGTGAGGTGTTTTTGAAGCTGGGTAAGCAGGGTTCCACCCTGGCCGGTGTGATGGATGCCTTCAGCATCGCCATTTCCATTGCGCTGCAGTACGGCGTGCCGCTTGAGGCCTTCGTGTCGAAGTTCGTCAATATGAAGTTCGAGCCAGCCGGCCTCACCGACGATCCTGATATCCGCATGAGCCAGTCGATGATGGATTACATCTTCCGTCGCCTCGCCCTGGACTACCTGCCCTACGAAACACGTGCCGGCCTTGGCATTTTCACCGCTGAAGAGCGCGAAGCAACGGTGGCCGGTCAGTATGGCGGCGAGGTCGACGCACCAGCTGATGGTGTCGTCGATGAGGCGGTACTGGACGCGGCCGTGGCCGAAGCGATCCAGGCCGTGGCCCAGCGCACCGCCCCCATGGAGGTGCATTCCTCCACCGAACTGTTCGAGGCACTCACCGGGATGGCCAGTGACTCACCACTGTGTATGACGTGTGGCACCAAGATGCGCCCGGCGGGTTCGTGCTACGTCTGCGAGGGTTGCGGAGCCACCAGCGGCTGTAGCTAATGTAGATGGCTAATTATTGTCACCGTTCACGTGGACTCTGATGACAGCATTTCTGACATCGATGCCATTGTTTTAGACATGCGTGACATTAGGCAGTAAGGGAAGACGAGGGGCCCATCACCAATCTGGTGGTGGGCCCCTCTCACAGCGTGTTGGTTAACCTTGGAGGTTTCTCCTGAGTAGCGCGGAAACCTGCAGGGTTCCGGCGTCAGTCTCGAGCAGTCCCATCCGAATCAGCGCTGGGAGGACGAATTGCCGCTGCTGTGTGGAAAGTTGTGTGACGTGTGCACACCGTGTGTTGCTCGTTGCGCACAGGCTCCGGCGCGTGGACGCGCGCCCGAGAAAGAACTTTTTTCTACATCAAGACTTCCCGAAGCAAGATTCCGTTAGAGTACGCCGGTCAGTATTTCTATGTTCAAGGCGTCCCGTGCGACGCGACCACATTGGAAGGACGCCCCATGATCTTTTTCGTTGAGGAAGACATCGACAACTACCAACGCTTCTGCGATTGGTTCAACGTCGAGGCAATCCCGCAGATTGAAGCGGTTGGCGGGTCGGTCTTGGTGCAAGGCGTCGACCGTGACAATCCGCAACATTTGCGGTTGGTCATGCAGGTGCCTGATCAGGCGACCCTTGATGGTTTCCTGGGTAGCCCGGATTTCACAACCGCACGTCAAAACGCAGGCGTAAAGGTCGAGACCACGGTCATTACCTTCCTCGCAGACTGAGCACTGTCCCTTCCGGTGCTGGCAACGGCCAGGAGTGGGGCTGCGGGCTTCCGAGCCCGATTAGGTGACTCAAGGTTAGTTCCGGGTGGCTGTTGTAGATGTCGATGTCGTTCATTTTCGTGCTCATTTCTGCGACAGGAGGCGTGCGCCGCTACACGGAAAGGCGATCTTGACCGACGTCCACTAGGGACCTTCTGTTTTCCTCGCCCATTCGTGGCGGAGGTCGGTCAGTCACCTTCTCTTGTGCCTATTCAGGGGGTCGCACCCTGAGCCCTGCTGATTAGGCCTCGTCGAAGGCTACAGGTCGGTTCCGACACGCCCCCTCAGACGCCCGATATGGACGAATTTGGGCGTGTCGGCCGCGACAGTGTCGATGGCTAGTCGGCGTCGATACTCGGAAGAAGGGTGTCGAGTAGTGGGCTTCCGTACGTCAGGTAGGTGACTGTGGGGGTCTTCGTCGGCCGTTTGACGGTCGAACGTTACACGGGCGCCAGGCTGCGTTGGCGGTAGGAGAAGTAGCGACTGCCGAGAGCACCCCGACGCTGCGTCCTCACGAGCAACGGCAACTAGCGTGGGAACGACAAGCCACCTCAATCGAGGTAGTCACCACAGCCGGATATGGACCGTTCCAGCAGTGCAGCGTACGCAGCCCAGAAGTAATAAAGACGGTCGTAGTCACGCTGAGAATCGAGGTACTCCTCCGCTGCATACGCCAACGAGTCGGCGATGGGTGCCCTATCCATAATGTAGGTGGAAAGCCGTCCGTAGTTCTCGTCTGCGAGTTGCGCCAGATCGGGATCGGTCAAGCGTTGCATGGCCTTGATGTACGCATCACTGGCTGACCGCGCAATGCGAGCCACTGAATCAACCTGCATGGGGTAGTTCTCGTAAGGACCGGTTTCCTGCATGGAGTCCCAGGAAGGTTCGTTGTCGTCAATGAGTCGACACAACTCCTCCATCGCAGCGGCCAGGGCGGGCTCAACACTTCCCTAGAGCCCCTTGGACTCCGCGTTCATCGCAACCCCGGACTGATGTGCCTGCGCCCACGCACCACCAGCGGCCTGAACGACGCCCAATCCGTCGACACTCGACGCAGCAGCCGAGAAGGCCTCAACATCGCAGAAGCCAGCATTCTCCGGCGAGCCCTCACCGGTGAACTCAGCGACAAACTCCCGGAATCAGCCAGAGTGCCACTGGGCCACCTCATCAACCTTGGCGCTGGCTGGTGGGGGTCACCTGCTATGGCCTGTGATTCGCTGGGTATTCTCGGCACGGATGACTCGTTAGTCTGAACATGCGGCCGACTTGAGCCGCCTTTAAAAGGAGAGCAATATGCTATTCAAATTTGCCTGGACCCATTCGCCGGAAGCCAGAGACAACACCATCAAACAATTTATGGCGACTGGTGGCATGCCACCGGAGGGCGCAACGCTTGTGTCGCGCTATCACAATGTTGACGGAACTGGCGGCTTTGCGATTCTCGAATCCACAGACGCGGGCGCCCTGGGAGACTATGCGCTTGACTGGAACGGAATGATTGAGATCGTCATAACGCCCCTAATGGATGATGAAACCATCACTAACGTTCTGGGCGCAAAATTTTCTTGATGTGAACATGCGGGGGAAGGCGTGCCCTCTTAAGAAACGCCTTCGCACCCTTAACCGGCGCCACCCCCCGACCAGGTCCCGCCGAACCACCACCGTCTTAACACCTCACCTCGCCATTGCGTCTAGGTTGATGTCATGACGTCGCACCGATTCTTCGACGACGAAGGTTTCGAATTCCTCGCACTCATCACCCTCGGCGGTGCGCCCTACCGCCTCGCCGAAACAGGCGAGGTCTTCGCCACCTGTGATCGCATCACCGACGGCGACTGCGACTCGTGGTTCGACGAGTGGATGGCCACCGCCCACCGAGTGTGCGGCATCGCCGATGCTGCAGCGGCCGCCGGACACGATGTCAGCGCGCGCGATACCTTTCTGCGGGCAGCGAACTACGCCGGCACCGCATTCTTCTATGTGCTCGCCACGTCAGACCCGTCACGTTCGCTAGCCACCTGGCGCTGGCACCGCGAGTGCTTCGACGCCGCGATGCAGCGCTGGTCCACACCGGTTGAGAAGATCACCATCTCGTATGAGGACACTCCACTTCACGGGTACTTCTTCTCCGGGGGCGACGGCCGACGGCCCACCGTGATCCTCAACAACGGTTCCGACGGTCCGATCAGCGACATGCTCGAGATGGGCGCGATCGACGCGGTCGCGCGAGGGTGGAACGCCCTCGCCTTCGACGGCCCAGGACAGGGTCATGCGCTCTATGAGGACGGGTTGTTCTTCCGGCACGACTGGGAGGCGGTCATCACCCCCGTCGTCGACTACCTGCTCACCCGCGCCGACGTCGTTACCGATCGGATCGTGCTCTCGGGCAACAGTCAGGCCGGCTACTGGGTGCCGCGAGCGGCCGCATTCGAGCATCGGCTCGCCGCGATCATCGTCGACCCCGGTGTGGTGCAGGTCAGCACATCGTGGACCTCGCACTTCCCACCTGAGTTGATGCAGTTGTTTGATGCCGGTGACGATTCGGATTTCGACACCTACGCCACGCAGGGAATCGAGCAGGTGCCCCTCGCTGCCCGCACGCTGGCCAAGCGTATGGAGCCCTATGGCACCTCGAGCATCGCGGCGATCCTGCACGAGTTGTCGAGGTATGACCTGACCGAAGTGGCTGCACAGATCACCTGCCCCGTGTGGATCAGCAACCCCGATGACGAACAGTTCTGGCCCGGCCAATCACAGCAACTGTTCGACCTGATCAGCCACGCCGACAAGGTGCTCGTGCCCTTCACCACGGCCGAGGGTGCGAACTGGCACTGCGAACCGATGGCGCCGCAACTTCGCGCGCAACGGGCCTTCGACTGGCTCGCTCAGCTGTAACCCAACGCTCAGTTATAGGGCGGTGCCGCCACCACGATGAGGTCACCGGTCAGTGAACCGATGAGATTGACCGTGAAATCCGTCGCGCCCCCCGATGGGACATCGATCATCGTTCCGCCGCCCCCGACCACCGACCCTGACTGAACCTGTAGACCGGTGACCCATACGCCGGCGAGTGCTTGATCTGAGCCATTGGCCACCGACCCTGTCACCACCGAATCAGCGACCGTGACGCCGCCCACCGCCAACGTCGATGAGCCGAATTCCGAGGGCGATGTCTCGATGCTGGCGATCTCGATCTCGCTGACCTGCTCGCCCTCGGGGACACCGAAGAATCCACCGGAAATGCCCCCCTGGGATCCCGCGACGACGACAGTCCACATCGCGGTCATCGAATCGACGACCTCACCGGCAGAGTTCAGCGCATTGACATCCATATCGACACGAATCGCCTCAGCACCTGGGTTTTCCAGCAGCACACCCCAACCCCATGAGCCTGAGCCCAGGCCGATGTCGTTCCACGCACCGGTGGCTACGACCTGCACGCCGGCGTCGGGGGCCGGACCGGGGGTGTCACCACCATCGGTGGAGCCACCATCGGAGCCACCGCCGCAGGCGGCCAACAGGAGGACGATTGCTGTCGCGCCCACCAGGCGCCGTGCGCTGATCATGGGCAATGCTTAGCGCATCCGCAGGGAGATGACCAGTGATTTCGATTCACTAGGGGTGCCAGTACGCCATACATAGAGGCAGCGTCAGCCCTCAAACCGACCCGACCAGGAACTATCGAAGAGTGGGCACGAGAGACACCACTTGCCAGGTCCGCCTTTGACTACGCCAACCTCAGCATCGGGGGAGCGGCCGACGCCCTCCACGCCTTACAACTCATGGTGATCAAGGGCGGGGGACTAACCTCTTTGGCCGGATTCACCCTGTGCCGACAAGCCGCAGAGGGCGCTGCCCTCGGCTGGTGGTGTTTGCAGGACGCCGCCCCACGTGGGCTCACTGCAACCGGGCTCGCGGCAGCGTGGCAAGACACCAGCGATCGCCTAAAATTTTGCCGAGTCCATCAACTCGCCCTCCGAGATCGCAGCAGCCAATGCAGTGCGCCGGGAACTCCTCCTCAACGGCCGGGCTCAACGACTCCTCAATGGCAAGAACAAGGCCCCGGCGACCACTCAACCGCCCTGGACGACGCTGTTCCAGCAGATACCGTTCGGAGACACCAGCCTGCTTTGGTGTTACCGAAGTCTGAGCGGTGCCGCTCATTCTCGAGCCTGGGCCCAACTGGGCATGACGAAACAGAGAGAAATTCAGTCGCACGTGAAGATCTCCCCAGAAGGCAGCATCCAGCCCACGGGGGTGGTCGTCATCGAGTCCGGGCCAAACACAAGCCTCCTCGGGAACCTCCTCTTCGTCACCCTTTGGCTCGTGAACCTCGCGATCCAAACTCGAGACGATGCGAGCAACCGACCAGCCCCAGACACGACGTAGAGCCGCTCACCTCAGATCGACGATCGGTAAGGGTGACTTGCCCCCCCCAGACCAGGCGGCCCCATAGGGCGGTCTGTCGCGCGATGTCACTTTCCGGGCCAATCGACCGTCACTCGACAGCTAATGTAGATGGGCATGCAATGTCATCACTCACGTGGACCTTGCTGACATGAGGTAACAGTGCGTCACGTACAGAGGGTTCCGAGACCAAGTTCGAACTCGGAGCCCTCTGGCGTTGAGGTTTGGCGGCAACACACTGGTGACAGGCGCCACGCGCATGGCGCTCACTGACCCCTTATTGACGTGGGCGCGTTTGGACCGGAAAACAATGCAAGTCCCGCTCTGTGGATCGTCAAAAATTGCGGTGAGTAAAACCCGTAGATCGCCATACTTTGGCCTTGACTTTGCCGGTAGCCACCTGGGATGGTCACGACGGAAATAATTCCGTCCCCGCTTCCGCAGGGCCATCCCCGAAAAGGTGGAATTTTGATGAGTCCTCTACGCAAAGCTGCCGGTGTAAATGCGAAAGCCTTCATCGCCACGGTGGCCTCACTAGCCCTTGTTCTTGGGGGTGGAGCGATGAGTGTCTCTGCAGCACCTGCTCCTGCGGATACGGGGTTCAACGAGACAAATGCGGGTGTAGTCAAATACCAGCCCTATGCGCCCACAGAGGCCACCCGGGCGCGGCAGGTCAATGCTCCAATGTCGCAGAAGAAGGCCGATCGTCTGGCCCGCATCTT
>ERZ887849.3025-NODE-3025-length-13127-cov-12.485618_pt1 | contig 13127 bp, 11 predicted proteins | sample MGYA00521267_ERZ887849 | MGnify/ENA primary metagenome ERZ887849 (study PRJEB32303, sample SAMEA104408601) | aquatic metagenome | biome: Brackish water; feature: Pelagic; material: water | place: Baltic Sea | collected 2014-06-06T16:11:00 | depth 2,863 m ... | reverse complement strand
GCATCCAGTAGTCATTTCGACCATCAACCATGGCTTGATCGTTACCCGCTGATGTGTAGCGCATGAAATACCAAGATGAGTCGACGAATGTATCCATGGTATCGGTTTCGCGACGCGCCGGTTTGCCACAGCTTGGGCACGCACACGCCAAAAACCCGTCATGTTTGGTCAACGGATTACCCGAACCGTCTGGTATCAAGTCCTCTGGCAACTTAACTGGCAGGTCTTTTTCAGGAACAGGCACTGGTCCACAATCTTCGCAGTGAATGATTGGAATCGGCGTGCCCCAATAGCGTTGGCGCGAAATGCCCCAGTCACGTAATCGCCAAGTGGTTTGGCGTTCTCCAGCGCCTTTGGCTTCAAGCGCTTGGGCAATGGCTTGGACGGCTTGTGCTGTGGTCATCCCAGAAAATGGCGCTGAGTCAATTAACGTGCCTGTTTGCTTGTCGGCATACCAGTCATGCCATTGGGTGCTGTCAAATGTGTGCTCAGAAACTTGGACGACTTGTTTGATCGGTAGGCCATACTTGTTGGCAAACGCAAAATCGCGTTCGTCGTGTGCAGGCACCCCCATCACGGCACCGTCACCGTAGCTCATCAAAACGTAGTTGCCGACCCACAGCGGGATGGATTCACCCGTCAAGGGGTGTGTCACGACCAGGCCAGTGGGTAGACCTTCCTTATCGCGGGTAGCTAACTCGGCCTCTGTTTGCCCACCTTGCTGACATTGTTCGATGAAAGCGGCCAAATCGGGGTTTGAAAGCGCTGCTTGCGCGGCCAGTGGGTGTTCAGGGGCGACAGCGCAAAACGTGACGCCCATGATGGTGTCAACTCGGGTTGTGAAGACAGACATCTTGCCGCCATCAATTAACTGACCAGCCGAATCATGGACATCATGGGTGAATGCGAACCGCACGCCTTCACTTTTGCCGATCCAGTTCTCTTGCATGGCACGCACGCGTTCTGGCCAACCGCTGAGTTTGTTTTTAACGCTATCTAACAGCTCTTCGGCGTAGTCAGTGATCCGCAGGTAGTAACCAGGGATTTCACGTTTTTCAATCAGTGCGCCTGAGCGCCAACCGCGACCATCAATGACTTGCTCATTGGCCAAAACGGTGTTGTCAACGGGATCCCAATTGACCACCTGAGTTTTGCGATAAGCAATGCCTTTCTCGAGCATTTTGAGAAACAGCCACTGATTCCACTTGTAGTAATTGGGATCGCAGGCGCACATTTCTCTGGACCAGTCGATGGCCAATCCCATCGCCTGCATTTGTTTCTTCATGTAGGCGATGTTGTCGTAAGTCCATTGGGCAGGCGATACCTTCGATTTGATGGCAGCATTCTCAGCGGGCATGCCAAAGGCATCCCAGCCCATTGGCATTAAGACGTTAAAGCCTTTCATGCGCAGTTGGCGCGCCATCATGTCATTGATGGTGTAGTTGCGAACATGACCCATGTGCAACTTACCGCTAGGGTAGGGCAGCATCGAGCAGGCATAGAACTTTGGTTTTGGTTCGCCTTTGGCGTTGAGCGTTTTCTCACTAACCAAATAAGCATTTTGCTCATGCCAGGCCGCCTGAACGGCTGATTCAATAAGGTTTGGTTCGTAACGCTGCTGCATGGCGGGTTCTTCGATTTTGATAATGAGGAAGGGAGTCAGGTAAAGCTTAAGAAGTGGTAACGATTATAAACAGGCGTTGCGTCGGGTTGTATCGGGCTGTGTTCGGTGTTGCTAGCGGGTTGGTGCAAGCCACCCAAGTCCAATAAAACAAAAAGGCCGGATCCTCGAAACGGAACCCAGCCTTTTTGGTTTCATCAGCACCAATTACGCATCTTCACTTGATCGTACAGACCAATTTGGTCGCCAAAAACATCACTGGGATGCCAGACCGGGATCAGGTAAATGGATGTCTAGGTGTATTACTTCAGTTTTGTTTCTTTGTAGTCAACGTGCTTGCGAGCGACGGGGTCATATTTCTTAATCAGCATCTTGTCAGGCGTGCTGCGTTTATTTTTAGTCGTGGTGTAAAAGTGACCGGTTCCCGCGGTCGACTCTAATTTGATTTTCTCTCGAATACCCTTGGCCATTCTCTATTCTCCAGTTATGTCAGTCGATTGAAGATACGATCAAAGACCGTTCAAGCGACCTCACCACGGGCACGCATCTCAGCGAGCACCGTGTCGATACCGTTCTTGTCAATCGTGCGTAGAGCGTTTGTGCTGACGCGCAAGCGAACCCAACGATTCTCACTTTCAACCCAAAACCGACGCGACTGCAGGTTAGGCAGAAACCGGCGCTTGGTCTTGTTGTTGGCGTGTGAAACATTGTTGCCCGACATCGGACGCTTTCCGGTTACTTGGCAAACTCGTGCCATGGCTACACCTTTTATATGGTTACTGGTCATTGACTCAGGCATTACCGAATTTCTGGTGGTAAGTCCTAACTGCTAGTGCCCAATGTGTTAAGTCAAAAAAAGTCGCTTTAACCGCTAAGCAACGAACAATTTGCGGATTGATTCAACCTTTCTAACCCTCAGGCAGCATGACTGATCTGCAAACGCGCTAAGTCAGGCAACACAATGAGGGTCGGGAGGCAATCTTCTCTCACCGCTGATGGTGGTTTACTAGGAGTCTGACACCATGCTCGATAGGCGATTAAGCACCAAGCCGTAGATCATAGCTTGAAAAAGTGCTTCACTGCAACCGCAAAGCCATTGCTTGGGTTCAATAACCACGAAAGCTGGCCATTTGAAGGTCTGAGAACAACGGCAAGGCCTAAACCAAAGCCAACTGACCTAAGCTTTTCATAGCAAGGGCTGCAATTTCAAAGGAGCGCAGTCGGGCGTCATGGTCAAAAATCTGTCCGGCGAGCATCAATTCTTGTGCTTCGGTTTGTTCCAAGAGATCAGCAAGACCGTCACTCACGGTTTGCGCCGAACCCACCACCGAACACGCCAACATTTGTTGGGCAAAGTATCGTTCTTGCTCGCTCCAGAAAGCGTTGATGTCGGCAATCGGTGGCGGCAATTTGCCGCGGGTGTTACGACGCATTCTGGCAAAGTGCTGTTGAACGGTCGTGTACAAGAAGGCGGCCTCTTCATCGGTGGACGCAGCCACCACATTGACCAAAACCATGGCGTACGGTTTGGGGCAATGAACAGAGGGCTTGAATGTTTTGCGGTAAACGGCCAACGCGTCAAACAGGTCAGCGGGCGCAAAATGCGACGCAAAAGCATAAGGTAGGCCCAAGTGAGCCGCCAACTGTGCCCCATAGAGACTCGATCCCAAAATCCAAAGGGGTACCTCAGTACCGGCACCCGGTATGGCCTTAACAGGTGCTTCGAAGGCATCGGCGCCCAAATAACCTTGAAGCTCGAGCACGTCGTGGACGAAGCCCTCGCCAGTGTCTTGCAGATCGCGGCGCAGCGCTCGAGCGGTCAACTGATCTGTGCCTGGTGCCCGCCCGATGCCCAAATCAATACGATCGGGGTAAAGCGCAGCCAAAGTACCAAATTGCTCTGCGATGACCAGCGGCGCGTGATTGGGCAGCATGACGCCGCCAGATCCCACGCGAATGCGTCGAGTGCCGCCAGCAATGAAGCCCAGCGCAACGGCAGTCGCCGAACTGGCATTGCCGATCATGTTGTGATGCTCAGCCATCCAATAACGCTGATAACCCCAACTTTCTGCGTGTTGAGCCAAGCTTAGAGAATTGCGCAGTGCGGTCGATGCGTCCGAACCTTCAGCAATCGGGGAAAGATCCAGAATAGAATAAGGGGTAGCCATTGTCATGCCTTGGTTGGTATCGCGTTATTCTTAAGAAGTAGCCAGGTCGTTTGGAGGTGTTTGCTCTAACCCTTAGCTTAAGCCTATTTCTACGGACAAATCAACCAAAGGTATTTTGTAACCGACCACTGACACTCATTTGGACAAAAGGAGCGGACCATGCGTGAAGTTTGGATCACAGCAGCACTAAGAACAGCAGTTGGTGATTTTGGCGGCGGATTAAAGGACGTCGCACCGATTGATCTTGGCGCCACGGTCGTCAAAGCCGTCCTTGAAAAAGGAGGTGCAGTCGGTGAACAGGTTGGGCATCTGGCATTCGGCCATGTTGTGCCGACCGAAGCACGGGACATGTATCTGTCGCGTGTGGTGGCATTGTCGGCGGGATTGCCCGACACAACGGCTGCTTTTAATGTGAACAGACTCTGCGGCTCTGGCTTGCAAGCCATTGTTTCAGCCTCACAGTCCATCTTATTGGGCGATACGGAAATGGCCGTGGGTGGCGGTGCAGAAAACATGAGCCGTGGTGGCTATTTGTCTGAAGCCATGCGCTCGGGCGCAAGGATGGGCGACACCAAAGTGACCGATATGATGGTTGGTGCGTTGACAGACCCGTTTGGTCGCATGCACATGGGTGTGACCGCAGAAAACGTCGCCAAACAATTCGAAATTTCGCGTGAAGACCAAGACAGTCTTGCACTCGAATCCCACCGCCGTGCGGTTCAAGCTTGGGACGAAGGGCGTTTTAAAGATCAGATCGTGCCTGTTGTGATCAAGAGTCGCAAAGGCGAGACGGTTTTTGATACCGACGAGCATCCTCGGCGTGATATTTCTGCCGAGGGTCTGGCCAAGCTCAGGGCCGTTTTCATCAAAGAAAACGGCACGGTGACAGCAGGCAATGCTTCCGGTATCAACGATGGCGCTGCCGCCGTCATGCTCATGAGCGGTGAAGCACTCAAGTCATCGGGGGCTAAGCCTTTGGCTCGCTTGGTGGCCTATGCACATGCTGGCGTTAACCCTGAAATCATGGGTATTGGCCCCGTTCCCGCTTCACAAGCCGTGCTCAAGCGTGCAGGGCTGACCCTTGATCAAATGGACGTTATCGAAGCCAACGAAGCTTTTGCTGCCCAGGCTTGTGCCGTGACCAAGACCCTTGGCCTTGATCCGGCAAAGGTCAATCCCAATGGCAGCGGTATTTCCTTGGGCCATCCAATCGGCGCAACGGGTGCGATTGTGACCGTTAAAGCCATCCATGAATTGCACCGCATTGGCGGCAAGTATGCGTTGGTCACCATGTGTATCGGCGGTGGTCAAGGGATCGCCGCTATTTTTGAGCGAGCATAGTCAAATAAACCAGCGCGACAAAAGCCAGGGTTTGTTGGCCGTTACATGTAGCCGAGTTCCGCAAGCGAAGCTGTTTGTGGGCCGGCTACGATGAGATGATCGACAAAGGTAACGTCAACGAGCTGCAGCGCGTGCGAAAGCTCGGTGGTCAGTGCGAGATCAGCGTTACTCGGTTTGGCCATGCCAGAGGGATGGTTATGCGCCATAATCAGTCCGCTGGCGTGATGTTTGAGCGCCAGTTTGACGATTTCTCTGACATAGATGGGTGCTTGCGTCAGTGTGCCTTTTGAGACCTCTTCGCAGTGGATCAACCGATGTTGCGTGTCTAGCAGCAAAGCCACGCAATGTTCCACTTCGCGATGTGACAATATCGTTCGGCAATAGGTCTTGACCTGCTCAGATCGATTGAGCACTTGGCCCGCTCGCAAATCTTCAAGGCTTGTTCGTGAGGCCAATTCAAACGCTGCTGTGAGCACACTGGCTCGGGCTGGTCCCAAGCCCTTGGTCTGTTGTAACTGCTGCGCAGTTTGTCGCTGTAAACCCCTAAGGCCACCGCTTTGCAACAAAATATCGGTGGCAACGGCAATCGCGTGTCGACCGCGTATACCGCTACCAATTAAGAGCGCCAACAACTCGGCGTCTGTCAATGATTTGGGGCCCAATCGGGCCAAACGTTCGCGCGGACGCTCATCAGGGGTAAGGCTTTCTCGCAAAGTCATCATAGAGGCTCTAAAATGTGAGTTAATTCATTTAGAACAGTGACACGATCCCATGAGCCAAACCGCCAACACGCCTATCTTTGTCCAGCCTAATTCTTATCTCACTTTGCACTACCGCATCGTGGTTGAAAGCGGCCCAGGGAAGGGGTCGGTCTTTATTGACACCTTTGATGGTCGACCGGCAACGTTGCAGCTCGGTGTCGGGCAGTGGGCGCCAGGCATGGAGCAAGTGTTGCTCGGGCGGGCTGAAGGGGATTGTTTTAGCACCACATTATTGCCCGAGGATGCTTACGGCGATCGCAATCCTGAACTGGTGCAACTGGTTGGTCACGCGATGCTCAAAGAGCACGCCGGCGAGGATGCAGGTTTTGAGCCAGGTGATATGGTTTCTTTCACGGCACCCAACGGGGGACAGTACTCTGGGATCTTCAAAGAAACGACAGCCGATGGTGCTTTGTTTGATTTCAATCACCCCTTAGCAGGTCGTGTGTTACGAATCGATGTTGATTTGCTGGGAGTGCTTTGATGAGAATCGAAACCACCGATTTAACGCAGCCAATGGTTGGTGCAGATATTGTGCTTGCGCAACCACGCGGGTTTTGTGCGGGCGTTGACCGCGCCATCGAAATCGTCGAGCGGGCATTACAACGCCACGGCGCACCCATCTACGTGCGTCACGAAATTGTGCATAACAAATACGTTGTCGACGATTTGCGGGCCAAAGGCGCCGTTTTTGTAAATGAGCTAGAGGAAATACCAGCTGGTGCGATTGTCATTTTCTCAGCACATGGTGTTTCACAAACGATTCAAGTTGAAGCCAAAAAACGAAACCTACAGATTTTCGATGCGACGTGCCCGCTCGTGACCAAGGTGCATGTCGAAGTGGCCAAAATGCGCAAGTCAGATTTAGAAGTGGTCATGATTGGGCACAAAGGGCACCCTGAAGTTGAGGGCACACTTGGGCAGTCTAGTGATGGCATGTATTTGGTGGAAACGGTGGCGGACGTCGCAAAGCTTGTGGTTGCTGATCCGAGTAAATTGGCTTTTGTGACCCAGACCACGCTGTCCGTTGACGATGCTGCCGCTGTGGCCGATGCGTTGCGAACGCGATTTCCCAGCATTCAGGAACCGAAAAAAAGTGACATCTGTTATGCCACTCAAAACCGTCAGGATGCCGTCAAATTGCTCACCAAGCAGTGTGATCTGGTGATCGTGGTGGGTAGCGCTAACAGTTCTAACTCAAACCGCTTACGTGAGGTGGCCGAGAGATTAGGAGTCCCGGCTTATTTAATTAACGGCCCAGAGTCGCTTGAACCCCAATGGCTTGTTGGTAAACAACACATTGGGGTGACTGCTGGCGCATCAGCCCCAGAGGTGCTGGTCAAGCGCGTCATTGAGCAACTTAAAATACTCGGTGCGGTCTCGGTTCGCACCATGGATGGTTTGGTCGAGAATGTCTCTTTTCCGTTGCCCAAAGGGTTGCCGCGTCAAGATGGCGATGAGACAAAGAAACAATAACGTCTTTGCTTGAGCGTTCGATGGCGAAGGGCGATGGCTTAACGCATTGCTCAAGATGTCTTAATTTCTTCGCGCGACATCACCGTATAAACCCGAATAAAACACAGTCACTTAGACTGGGTGATTGCTTGCGTGTTTGGGTTTTCGTTGCGATGCCATTCTTAAAGAATGTTTTATTCCTTGCCTTGGGTGTATGGTACGAAGTGTGTCTTCACTAATTTGAAACACACAACGCTATTGAAGTCAGTCAAAATGAATCCGCAATTTATAAGCTCTATTGTTTTCAAAGAGGAGGAGCGACATGTTGAAAGTTAAATCAAAAGCCAGCCGTCTAGTGGCAACCGCCGCAGCCGGCGTTGCCATGGCATTTAGCGGTGCTGCCATTTCACAAGAACTACCCAAAACCATGGTTTGGACATCGTACGACGTTGGTTCAGCGGGTTACGCTGAAGCTTCCGCGATGGCCGATGCCTTTGGTAAAAAATATGGTGTAAAAATCCGTATCATGCCTTCAGGGTCATCGATTGGTCGTTTGCAGCCCGTGCTGACAAACCGGGCCGATGTCGGCTGGTTGGCAACAGAAACCTTCTTTGCCGCTGAGGGCACGGAAGACTTTGGTGCCAAGCGCTGGGGTCCACAAGACTTGCGCGTACTCGCTGGACGTCCTGCCTCTTTCGGTTTACCAGCGGCTGCCGACGCTGGCATCAAAACCTTTGCTGACTTGAAAGGTAAACGTGCCGCTTTTGTTGCGGGCAACCCATCAGTTAACGTTAAGTGCGAGGCCTACTTGGGCTTTGGTGGACTGACACTGAAAGATGTTGAAGTCATCATGTTCCCAACGTACGGTGCAGCCATGAGTTCGATTGCACAAGGCAAATCTGACTTCACTTGCACCACGACCACGCCTAGCCAAATGTATGAGTTGGCGGAGTCGCCACGGGGTATCACTTGGATCGGTGCCCCAGCCGAAGACAAAGAAGGTTGGGCTCGGATGCGGGCCATTGCGCCTTACTTCGGGCCAGGCATTGAGACCGTTGGCGCTGGCATTTCAAAAGAAAAGCCAGCCGCATTGATGTCTTATCGTTATCCGCTCTTGGCTGTGCGTGCTGACATGACACCTGACGAGGCATATGCCTTTGTAAAAGCCATGGACGAGACATATGGTTTGTACAAGGATGCCACGGCAGTGATGCCGCGTTGGAACCTGACACAGTCTGGTAAACCACCTGGTGATGCGCCATTTCATGAAGGCGCCATTCGTTACTTGAAAGAAAAAGGCATCTGGACCGCTGAGCACGACCAGTGGAACACAGCGCGCTTGGCTCGTTTGAACGCGCTTTTGGCTGCTTGGGAAGTGACAATGGATACCGGGATGAGCTTGTCTGATAAACAATTTGCGGCTCTTTGGGCTAAGAATCGTCAGGCTGCACTGGCATCACTGAAGTAAAGTCATGATTTAACGCGCAACGAAGCAGCAGGTTCGTTGCGCGTTTCTTTGTTTAGATTCAACGTTTATCGCTTGCGTAAAAACACATAAGAAGCTGCTCATGTCAGAAGCCGTTAGTACAAATCCGCTCGTTGAAGTTGAAATGGCCAAGCGCACACGCATGCACGGCGTGACCTATTGGGTGGTCCTGGCACTCGGGGCTTTGGGTTTGTTTTTGGCAGTCAACCAAACTTTTACGCTGCGCACCTTCGGTTTCTCGCCGTTGGGCAATTCTTTTCTTTACTATCTCATCGGCATCTTTTTGTCAGCCGCCTACTTGATCTATCCCATGAAAAAATCGGATTCAGATCGAACCCGCTGGTATGACTGGGTCTTTGCGGTTTTGGCGATGACGTGCACCCTTTATCTGGGTGCGAACGGGCTACTGATTATTGAGCAAGGCTGGGATTATTCTTCACCCATTGAAGCAACCGTGTTCTCGGGTATTTTGTTGGTTTTACTCATTGAAGGCGTGCGTCGATGCGGCGGGACCCCGCTCTTGGTGGTGGTCATTCTATTTGGCAGTTACCCCATCTATGCCGGTTACATGCCAGGATTCCTTTGGGGTAACCAGTACACAGTTGCTGAGACCATCCGAGCCCATGTGATGGGTGTTGAGAGTGTTATTGGCATTCCCATGCAAGTGGTGGCTAATTTGGTGATCGGCTTTGTGGTGTTCGGTGCGGCATTGACCGTGACCGGCGGGGGCGATTTTTTTATGCGATTTGCAACATCCTTGATGGGTGCGAGTCGAGGGGGGCCCGCCAAAGTGGCGGTCGTATCCAGTGGGTTAATGGGTAGTTTGTCGGGCAGCGTGATCTCAAATATTCTCACGACAGGCGCCTTTACAATTCCGACCATGAAGCGAACGGGTTACCCACCCCAATACGCCGCCGCCGTTGAGGCTTGCGCATCAACGGGCGGTACGCTGATGCCACCGGTGATGGGGGCGGTCGCTTTCATCATGGCATCATTTTTAGGTGTCTCTTACGCGGACGTCATGGTCGCTGCTTTTTTACCAGCACTACTGTTTTATGTTGCGTTACTTTTTCAAGTTGATAATTACGCAGCCCGTAAGGGACTGGTTGGTCTGCCACCAGAAGAAATCCCTGAAATGTGGCCAGTCCTTAAAGATGGCTGGCCATACTTGCTTAGCCTAGGCATGTTGATCTACATGTTGTTGGTCATGCGACTTGAGACGTACTCGCCGTACTATGCAACATTGGTCTTGTTGGTGATTTCTGCCTTCAAGAAAAGTCACCGAATGACAGTGGCTCGCTTCCTCGAGCTTCTCAAAGAATTAAGCGTCAGTGTGGCTAACTTGGTTGCTATTTTGGCTGGTATTGGTCTGGTTGTCGGTGGGCTGTCCTACAGCGGTGTGGCAGGCGCGTTCTCTCGTGAACTGCTGCTGTATGCCGGTGGCAGTATTCCATTGATGCTGATCGCTGGGGCGGTCACAAGTTTTGTACTCGGCATGGGCATGACCGTCAGCGCTTGCTATATTTTCTTGTCGATTTTGTTGGCACCAGCTTTGGTTAACGCCGGCTTGAATCCCTTGGCTAGCCATTTGTTCATTCTCTATTGGGGCATGATGTCCTACATCACGCCACCTGTTTCACTGGCGGCCATCACGGCCGCCAACGTGGCTGGTGCCAGTGCTTGGGCCACGGGCTTGACGGCGATGCGATTGGGTAGTGTTTTGTTCCTTTTGCCCTTCATGTTTGTTTTGAACCCAGCACTCATTTTGCAGGGTGATTGGGGCCCAATTATTCAAGCCGCCGTCACGGCAGTGACTGCAATGTGGGTGCTGGCATCAGCGCTTGAAGGGTACTTGTATCGGGTGGGTATTTTGACGTGGCCCACGCGCATTTTGCTGTTTGTCACTGGTTGTTTGTTCCTTTTTCCCGGCCTTAAAACCGATCTCATAGGCATCGGGTTACTGCTGGTGACCTATTTGTTGGCACTGACAATTCCAGGCATGCGTCAAAAGAAAGCCGTCATCTAGTTCTGCGTTCAGCCGGTCACCATCGGGGTGTCGGGCTGAACACTCCACTGCAGTAACGAGTGGTCGTAAATGGCCCAGTTGTCATGCCCCAAAAGGGCTTGAGCGAAAGCACTGGTGCTTGCCGCAATGCCGCCACCACAGTAATGAATGATGGGCTGGCCCCAATCGATGCCGGCGGCAGCAAAAAGTGACTGCATTTCATCGGTTGAAACAAATCGGTTGGTTTTTAAATCAAACAGCTCTCTGGCTGGCACATTGACGCTGCCAGGAATTCTGCCAGGGCGTCCGTAGTGTGGCCCGCCACTGCCCATGAACTGAACACGGGTGAGGGCGTTAACCAGCGATTGCGGTGCTCGGTTTGCAGCATCACGAACCGCGTGAAGACCCACGATGTGCTCAAAGCGCGGTTGGCGAACCTCATAAACGCTGGGTTTTATGTCAGGATTTTCTGTGGATACGAGTCCAGCGGCATTAACCCAAGCCGACCAACCGCCATTAAGGATAGATACCTTATCGTGGCCATTAACATGCAAGACAGCCCATGCTCTGGTGATCGTGCTCATGGCACTGCGCCCATACAAGACAACGTGGTCGCTCGGTTTGATGCCTAACCTTTGCATCAAGGCCACAAACTGTTTTGAATCGAGCATGGTAAAGGGGTAGGGACCTTCGGGGTCCGACAAGTCATTGGCCATGTCAACATGGCTGGCACCAGGGATGTGACCCGCTAAAAAGTCGGGCAAACCCGAAACAATTTTTGAGGACCCAACCGGTTGGGCGATCATGTGGGTGGTGCAGTCAAGGACACGGATATGGTCTTGGCTTAGCCGCATTTTTAACCATTCGGGCTCTACCAATAAGTCGCTTGGTGACATTTTTGACATTCGTGTTGCCTCAATATTTGATGGTTTTTGCCAAGCCATACTAAAAATATCTGGTGTGAAGGTCGATTTCGAGTCTTAATATACCGATTCGGCTCACCTGTTGGGTCTACCACCTGCCAAATTCAATATAAAGGTAGCCTGTTAATGATTGTTAAGAAGTGGTACTACGGCTGGAATATCGTGGCAGCGGCAACATTTTTGACGCTTCTCACCGTGGGTATGCGCATGGGCATTGGCCCATTTTTTATACCGATGACCGAAGACTTGGGATTCAGCCGAAGCTTGTTGGCTGGCATAGTGGCCATCGGTATGCTGTGCTACGGGATAGGTATGCCGTTAGCGGGATATTTGGTGGGTCGGTATGGCACGCGAGTTGTGCTGCTAACCGGCATGACCATCGTGGTGCTTGCGATTGTTTGGAGCGTCCAAGCGCGCTCAGCTTGGTCGTTTCTTTTGTCATACGGTGTTTTACTTTCGTTTGGATTGGCCTTCACCAGCCCCATCGCACTCACACCGATCATTGCCCGTTGGTTTACGCGTCAGCGTGGCATGGCACTTTTCTTTTTAGCGACAGGCTCAATGGCAGGCATTGCCGTCATGACACCTGTGTTCACCTACGCCATAGAAGCGACAAGTTGGCAAACGACTTTGATTGGCTTTGCGATCGCGTTTGTGCTTTTAACGGTGCCAGTAGCCATTTGGGTCATGCGTGAGGATGCGCCTGAGGGCACTGACACACGCAGCGCCCCAAACCAGCCTAAGGGTACCCGTCCAGTGCCTCAGACGACAGGCACCATGGCATTTAGTGAAGCCTTAAAGACCCGACCGTTTTGGCAAATATGTTTGGGATTATTCGCCTGTGGGTTCAGCATGAATCTGCTAGGAACGCATGGCATGCCCATGTTGATGGATCACGGTTACGATTCAGCCACCAGTGCCTTTGGGATTGGTCTGATCGGGTTGGTGGCAATTTTTAGTACGATTATCTTGGGTCGAGTGTCTGATCTTTTACCCAAACGTAATATTTTGTCGGTGATTTATTTGGCGCGTGGCCTCGGGTTTTTTGCCTTGCTTCTGGTTGGTACCCATTGGGAGCTTTATATTGCCGCATCGATTGGCGGCATCGTCTGGGCCGGCAGCATTGCCATGTCGTCAGCCATCTTGGCTGACATCTACGGCATCCGATTGGTAGGGATTCTTTACGGTTGGGCTTACTTGGGCCACCAACTCGGTGCCACACTGAGTTCCTGGCTCGGTGGCTGGGGGTATGAGACCTTTGGTACGCACTGGGTCGCCTTCGGGATGTCGGGTGTCTTACTCATCTTAGCAGCGGCTGTTTCGTACCGACTGCCTAAAAAAGGATATACCTTAGTGCCCGCGTGATG
>ERZ887849.3021-NODE-3021-length-13146-cov-5.691620_pt1 | contig 13146 bp, 14 predicted proteins | sample MGYA00521267_ERZ887849 | MGnify/ENA primary metagenome ERZ887849 (study PRJEB32303, sample SAMEA104408601) | aquatic metagenome | biome: Brackish water; feature: Pelagic; material: water | place: Baltic Sea | collected 2014-06-06T16:11:00 | depth 2,863 m ... | reverse complement strand
GCTTCCGGCTCGTCAAGGAGCTCTTGGTCGTAACCCTTCTCGTCGAGCCGAAGGTAGTTCCGCCAGATGCCAGATGCTTCGGGTGCATCACCATCGGCATAAGCAATGTATTCCCTTAAAAAGTCGTGGCTGCGCAGCTGTTTAATGAGACTGCGACGCGCGTCGTCGTTGAGGGCTATACAGAGCAGCCCGCTGGTGTACTGGTCGAGACGATGAACGGGCAGTGGCTTGACTTCCGCAGCCGAGCCAAAGAAACCGCGTCGCGTCGCCTCACCGCGGATGTCGTTGAGATAGTTACTCAAAACTTCCAAGGCGGAAATTTTACTTTGATTTTCGGTCGGCACAGAAAGTAACCCCGCTTCTTTATCCACGATTGCTAAATCGCTGTCGAGGTAGACCAAAACCAGTTTCGGATGTATCCGCTTGCGGTGCCCCCAGGCAGGAGCGGCTTCGTCGGGCGCGCCCAGAGTCAATGCTTGGCCTGGATCGAGCAGTCGCAGTCCCGCCTTCGTGACGACTCGCCCCTCCAGGCAGAAACGCCCGGCAGCGATCCACTCCTTCACGCGTTTGCGCGGCGAATCCGGGCACAACCGTATCGCCCAATCGAGGAGTGTTTTCCCTTCGGAGTCCATCACTAAGTCAACTCCGGAACTGCAAACGCCCCAGTGGTTTGTGCCAACTCTCGCTGGCGGTGATCAAAGGTAAGGAATACATCTGGCTTCAGTTGCATGGCGCAGGCAACATGCAGAATATCCATAGTACGGCAGCCTAGACGTGGCGTTAATTCGGAAAGCAATCGAAAATCAGCCATCAACTGCGCCCTTCGAAGCTCAGGAACAAAATAAAAACCTTTCGCCTGACGCTGACGAAAGAGCGAATATTGGACGGCTGATTCGCTCATCTCCAATTCACCCCGAAAGACCTTCAGATTCAGCGCATTGCACAATTCCATCTCAAGTATCTCCCAGACAGGCAAAGGTTCAAATTGGCTGACAACCATAGACTGCACCTGCTCGGAGCCAGCCTCGCGAATATACAGCTTCAGAAATGCACTGGTGTCGAGATAGAGCACGACTATTCGCGACCTCCACGATCCTCAGCAACCAAGTCTTCTGTCAAAGTGCCCACTCCAGGTACCGCAGTCAACAGATGGTCTTCCCACGCCAGCACCGGCGCCGGTTTTGCCGGGACAATACGGACAGTCGGCTTGCCACGGTTCAACACCTCAAAGGTTTCACCATCCCTGACCTGCGATTCCACCGCCGCCCAATGCGCTTTCATTTCTCTGACTGTTATGGACTTCATTGAAGTAAAAATAGCTTACCTATATCACTTTGCAACCTAATTGAGTTTCATTATGAAAATTTAAAGAATTCGCTTACGAAAACACCTGCCTACGCAGGCCCTGCAAGACGGCCACATCACCCCAAACGGCTCCACGTAGCAGATGCACCTTCGGCGGGCGCTTGCGCCGAAGGTCACGCTGGACGGAATTGGCAAAGCCGCGCACATACTCCGAAGACCCCAATATGACACCGTCGGAAAAATAGCGCACCCGACACCGCAGCACTGCGGCACGGGGCAGGACCCCGTCCTGCTCCTCGATCACCTTGGCGACCTTCTTACGATCCAGGACGAGACCTTTGTTTTCCATCGGATCTCCGCCCTTTCCAAAAATCAAGGAGCGGTGCGCTTGGAGCGCGGCCTCTGCGCCGCCGCCTCCCAACTGATCCGCCCAGATGCCACGCAGCCCCGCCTGCGCCAGTCCCACCCCAGCGACCGCTTCCGCATAACCGCAGAAACGGTAATCCTTCGGGTCCTCGACAATTCCCGCACGCACGGGGTTCAGATCGATGTAAGCCCCCATCGTCTGCAGCGGGTTTCCCCTGCCTTCGACTAAGACAGATTTGAATCGGTCCGCCCACAGCGTGCCGTAGCGTCGGTGGGATTTATTGAACCAAATGGAGAAACGCTGTTTCACCGTCTTCATAAATTCTGAGACGTCCCCCATACGGATTCTCAGGCGCTGCCGCACAAGCTCCGCCGTTTCGCCCCCCGCGGCCAGATCACTTTCGAGGACTTTGATTGAGGCCTCCTGATACTTTGTTGGCTTCGGATACAGTATCTTATAACGGCGCATCAGCTCCGCGTCGGAAACCACCTGCCCATCGTCCACACGAACCAACACATGAAAGTGGTTCGACATGATGCAGTAGGTTAGCACCTCCACCCCGCTAAAGTCCGCTACCTGTCGTATCATTTTGCGCAAGACCTCCTTCTCCCGGTCTCCGAACAAGCGCTCCCCATTCACAGTGCGCGTCATACAGTGGTAAGTCGCCGCAGCACCAGCTACCTTGATACGATTCGATCTCATAACTTCATTTTGACTACTTTATTCCTTATGTCTAACTCTATTTTCAGGGACAGGCTTATATATTTTGCTCCGTTCTGCCCCCTGCTCTGCTGGGCGCATAAAAAAGCCCCCCGGTCAGATGACCGGAGGGCTTAAAGAAAAATTTAGTCTAAGCTAAATTAGAATGTGAAGAGAAGCTCAACTGCAAAAGTGAGATTGTCACCTTCAGCATTGCCAAGCCCATTAACATCTAACTCACCATCATCGAAGCTGACTTCAGTTACAAGCAACAAGTTATCAGAAAACGAATAGTTATGTGCTACTGTGTACTTGAGGATATCAAGTTCTACATCAGAGCTCTCATAGTTGATAGAGCTGATGCGACCAGTCACCGAAGCAACATCGCTGTAAGCGTAGTTAGCCATGAGCAAACCAGTCAAACCATCAACGTTACCGAGATTAACAAGACCAACAAGATTTACATCGTCATAGTCTGATACATTGATTTCAGCAGCGAACAACCATGCGCCTGTTTCGTAGGTCACATAAGCATTGATGAGTTGGTTATCACCAAATTCTGCATCTTCGAAGGCAGCACCCGCAAACACGGTGAAGCCATTGCCGAGGTCGATCGAACCAGCCACTTCAACTCCAAAGGAGCTGTCTTGATCAGCGTCACTATCACCACCAAGGCGATCTGCGTCAGAGCCAAAAGCTTGGTCTTGTACCGAGATACCGAAGAAGGTAGTGTCTGTTGAACGTGTAAACTTAACACCTTGGCTGTACTCAGACACAGTTGCGCCGTCTAATAAGCCTGCTCCTCCTGCAATTGCATCACCTAGAATGCCACTGAAATCATAAGCAGTGGAGTACTGGTAAAGACCAGTTGGCTCAAAGGCTTCGAAGCCAAGCATCGACGCATAACGACCAGCAGTGATGACATCACCATTACCGAGTGCGTAGTTGACGAAGGCTTGCTCAACGCCGTCATTGTCGCCGTCAGCACCATGTTCATACTCAAGATCGATTTGAGCAGTGACAGCATCGAAGTTGAACATCCAGCTGATTTCAACCTGATCGATACCGAAGCTGTTGTCGGACTCTTTGACACCTTCAAAGTCGGATTGATTGGTGGAATAAGAGGAATCTACAAAGCCTTCGAAGGAGAGGAAATCGTTAACAACGATTTCGCCCATCGAAAAGCTGGAAGCTGCAAGAAATGCAGATGCGATAGCAATTTTGTTTTTCATATGTGTAGTTTTGTTTGTGTTTTGTTTTGTTTTGTTTTTCAAGTCACACGAACGGCCTAGTTGGCCAATTTGAGCGACTTAAAATTGGGCTTTTGAACAGCGATCACTATGCCATCCTTGAAACTGATTTTGCCGCGCAGTGAGTTAGAACTGTCGCGAATGCTGGTTTCATAATAAATAACTTTGTCCACACGAGGCTTGAGCGACTTAACGGAACGCGGAGGGCTGCCGAGCAACTCGATCACGGTCTCCTCTGAAATGCCAGGGCGCACATCGAGCCACTGCTCTTCTTGAGTCCAGCGTAGGTTGCGCCAGGCGCTGCTGGCGAGGATGTCAAAGGTGGCGGCATTGCCCAGTATCGATGCATTCGATGCACTTGCACTGCTACTGGCTGCCAAAACTTTAACCTCTTTAGTCTCTTGCTCTGTGTCTGCCAAACGCTGCTCGAGATCTTGCAAGCGCTGCTCTAAACGAGCAATCCGCGCTGCATCGGCGTCGGCAAACGCGGACTGTAGAGGCAGCACTACTGCGACTGCAGACGCTGCAAGGACTGACACATTAAATAAATTAATACGCATATTTCCCTCAAACACATGGTTAGTTGAGCAAGTAAGGCAAGTAAAAAACTTTGCAAAATGGGACACAGCCGTTGCAGTTCGGGATCGAATACTTCGCGTTTCTTGAGCAAAATGGGGCAAATTATGACAAAAACTAGGCTAATTACCACTCTTTCGGCCACTTATGGGCTCTTTGCGGTCGTTTTGGGCGCATTTGGGGCGCATGCGTTGGAGACACGCCTTGAAGCGTCGGGGACGCGTGAAGTCTGGAAGACGGCGGTTGACTACCAAATGTGGCACGCACTGGCACTTTTATTTTTGGCGATAGCGCCCGTCCGGAGCCGTGCGACTCAGTGGGCGGCGGGTTGTTTCTGCCTGGGAGTCGCTTTGTTTTCCGGCTCACTCTATGGGTTGGCCTTGGACGGCCCCCGCTGGCTGGGGCCGGTCACGCCGCTGGGCGGCTTGTCGCTGACGATCGGGTGGGCACTGCTGATCCTGGCGGCAGTCCGTTCGTTGGACGAATGAGCGGACGACTTTATGCCCTGCTGACGTCGACGCGACGGGCGTCGCATCGCTACGCAACTGCACGCATGTAGCGAGCCTGTGCCAGCAGGGTCGAGGCGTGGATCGCCCAGGCCCCCCCCTGACGTCGACGCGACGGGCGTCGCATCGCTATGCTTTACCGCTCTTGTAAAAACTGATTTGCGGGCAGTCAGCTTATAGTCATATTGCACAAGATATGCCACAGACACTCGATTTACTCAAAAGCATGACCACCGTAGTCGCCGACACCGGCGACTTTGAAACACTCGCAGCCTACAGCCCGCAGGATGCGACGACCAATCCTTCGCTGATCCTCAAAGCACTCCAGAAGTCAGAATACGGCGGGGTGCTGGACGACGCGATCCGATCCGTGGGCGAGTCGTCGGCCAGCGGCGAAGAGAAAATCGACCTCATCATCGACCACCTACTAATTGGATTTGGCGTTAAAATCCTCGAGATCGTGCCCGGACGGGTCTCGACTGAGGTGGACGCCCGCCTATCTTTCGACACGGAGGCGACTGTGAGCAAAGCCCGCGAGTTAATAGCACTTTACGAGGCTGCAGGTATCCGCCGCGAGCGAATTTTAATCAAAATAGCCTCCACATGGGAAGGCATACGCGCGGCCGAAGTCCTACAAAAGGAGGGCATCCGCTGCAACATGACGCTGCTTTTCTCCCTCGCGCAAGCCGTCGCCTGCGCCGAGGCGGGCGCGCAGCTCATTTCCCCTTTTGTGGGCCGTATACTTGATTGGTTTAAGGCGAACACAGACGAGAGCTACGACCGCTCGAATGATCCCGGGGTAGCCAGCGTGAAGGAAATCTACACTTATTATAAAAAGTTCGGCCACGAAACCGAGGTCATGGGCGCCAGCTTCCGCAATATCGGGGAAATCCTCGAACTTGCCGGCTGCGACCTGCTGACGATCAGCCCCAACCTCCTCGAAGAGCTGCAAGGCATGGACGAGACGGTTGAGCGCAAACTGGATCCGGAAGCAGCACACAAAGCCGATATCGCGCGGCTGGATGTTTCGGAGAAGTCCTTCCGCTGGTTGATGAACGAAGACGCCATGGCGACGGAGAAGCTGGCGCAGGGCATCCGCGTATTTGGCCAAGACATGGTCAAAGTGCGCGAGATCGTGGCGAAGAGGCTCGGGTAGGCACCTACCACCCTTCACATCCACGCGACTGGCGTCGCATCGCTATCTAATTTCATGTAGCGAACTTGCGCCAGCAAGGTCGATGGGCAAATGGACACGCCACTTCAACAAGGTCGACGCGACTGGCGTCGCATCGCTACAAAAAAATCCGAAGCCCTGAGTTGCCAAGACTCAGGGCTTTGTCATGACTGTTATCATGCTTTACGAATACACTTCCACGCGCCGGATCGAGTTCTCCGAAACCGACATGGCGGGGCTCGTCCATTTCTCCAACTTTTTCAAATACATGGAAACGGCGGAGCGCGATTTTTTTGAAGCGGCGGGAGTTGACCTGATCCGCACCCAACCGGGCGAGCTGGTCGGCTGGCCACGGGCACGCGCGGAGTGTAAATTCTCCGCCCCACTCCGCTTCGGCGAGACGATCGACATCCACCTAGCGGTCAAAGCGATCAAAGATCGGTCGATTGACTATCAGTTTCGAATCTTCCGCCGGAACCCGGACGGCAGCCAAACTCAAGCCGGCAAGGGCCATATGACGACCATTCTCGCACAGCTTTGCGGGGACGGCGAGCTACGGTCGATCGACCTGCCCGACGACCTGCGCGCCCGCATCGGGGAAGCCCCTGCCGAGCTTTTAAAGCGGCCGGAAGGGCTTTAAAAAAAATCGTCCTTCCTCTTTAGCGTTACTTTAGCGCCCTTTAGCGGTTAAAACATGAAACCACACGCACTAGTTACGAACGACGACGGCATCGAGTCCGCTTTCCTGCACCGGCTGGTTGATGCACTACTGCCCCACTTCCGCGTGTCGGTAGCCGCGCCGGCCTTTGAGCAGAGCTGGTCGGGCCGGAGTATGACGCGCCATGGCGAGGTCGAGGTCATCCACAGCCCTTCGTATTTCCCGGCGCAGGTCGAGGCCTGGGCGATCAGCGGCACGCCGACGGATTGCGTCAACATCGCGCTGGGCAACCTTCTCCCCGAAAAGCCGGACATCATCCTCTCCGGCATCAACATCGGCTTCAACACGACGGAAACACTCATCCTCAGCTCCGGAACGGTCGCTGGCGCCATCGAAGGAGTATTGTGGAATCTGCCGGCGATGGCCTTCAGTAAGTGCGTGCCCGGCCACCTGTTCGATCAAATACGGGACTCAAAGGGTCAGACGGATCCCGACTTCACCGCCTCGCTCAAAGCAGCGGCCGCCCACGCGGCGCGCATGGCGCTCGAAACATTGCTCGACGCCGACACGCACAAAGGCAGCGTGATCAATGTCAATTTCCCTCCGGAGACTTCGGTCACCACGGCCATCGTGGAAACCTTCCCGGCCAAACTACAACTGGGCGGGCTCTTCGCGGAGACTCGCCCCGGCAAATACGCATTCCGCTACACCGACGGCACTGAGATTGAGCCGCATCCAGAGTCCGATCGCGCGGTGCTGGCGAGCGGGCGAATCAGTCGCAGCATTTTGGATTTCTCGCGAATCGGGAAGCGCGGCTAACATTTCCCCGGCGAACTCGTGCTTGAAAGAGCAACGGGGCCAGGGTCCCTTCGCTGCATAGCACACGTATCCGTATCCCACGGGTGTGATTAAATCCACGGGGGGGGGGCAACCGCAACAGTTGCCGGAACTCGTCCCGCACCTAAAGGAGCGGACATACGTATGCGGCTTGCCCGCTAAGCGGAATGGCCGTCTGACCTCGTGTTTAAAATTACACCCGTATCCCACATCTGCCACGAATAATACTTGCCTGACGCGTCTGCGAAAAATAGGCACTAGACATGTTTACCTTCTCCACCCAGAGATTTTCCAAAATCTATCGTACCGCCGCCACATTCCTGAGCTGTTGTTTAATGTCCGGATTGTTTGGGTTGAGCGCAAGTGCTCAAAGCAGCGACGAGCTCTACAAGGGGACCTGGCAGATAGACACCCCCGACCAGGGCGCGCTCATCATCCTTGTAAAAAGCCAAGGTCTCGCGGCCTACTTTTGGGGAGACAATACGGATCGCACCATTTACCAAGGCACCTGGGAGAGTGCCGAAGGCTCGGCCACATTGGTTTGGTCGGACGGAAGCCGCCACCTGATCTCTCGGGACAGCCTGGGCTATGGCATCACCTACTTCGATGCCAGCGGCAAAGAGCGCTACACTGCGCAAGGCCAGCAAGTCCCGAGCGAGGTCCTCGGACAATGGGCTAAACCACCGACAGTAGAGAGCGAAGCCACCTCTGACCGCGACAAAGCCAAAAGGCTTCTTCGGGCTCTGGAAAGTCGGTCAGAGCGATACCGATGCGGACTATATATTTGTCGAGTCCGACCGCTCCGCAGCCAGCACCGAGGCCGGTCAAGAGGGCCTCCGGGGCTCTTGGGCGAAACAAGGTAGCGAGCTACATATCTCCTGGGATAGTGGCCACTACTCCATCATTCGTGAAAATAAGCGCGGATTCACCTATAAACGTATCGAACCGGGCGCCATGATCGAAGACGATCCCAGTAAATTGCGTCCCGCTGTCCGCACCATTGAAGAAAAAGTGCCCAGTGCATGGCTGAGCAATTACCGTAAGGAGCGAGAAACCCATAGCGGCGGCATCGCATTCTCCAGCAGCAAAAACGCCCGCAGCTTCTATCGCGGCGACTGGATCGTCCAACTATCCGAGAACCGTTTCGAACGCATCGAGATCACCCGATTCGGCGGGCTCAACACGTCTGCCGAGCGCGGCCTTGAGGGCCAATGGCGTATGCAAGGGCAGGACATCTTTATGCGCTGGGACAATGGCATGCGCAAGATACTCAGCCCAGTCGGGCGTGGCTTTCTACTCTACGAATACAAGCCCGGACGCCCACTGGATGGTGTGCCCACCCGTATCCGCGCCGCCGCACCCGCGGACACCGCCAAACTCGCCGAGCACATGAAGGGCCGCGAAGATGTAGCGCAACAGATGATCCAGCTAGCTGAGGCTGCCGGCATCGATCCCGACCAGCAGGCAGACGCCGGTTGGGGCCGCACCTTCGCCCGTTGGGCGTGGCCTTTCGGCGAAGACGACAACAACGCGACATCCGAAGCCCTCCTCGAGGAAGAATACGAGCCCGCACTCGAGACCGATCCCTGGTGGTGGCCCTTCTGGAGCGAAAAAACACCCGCTCAAGAAAACCATGCCGACGCCACAACCGGAATCGACGAAGCCGACGCGCTTGCCTTGACCGAAGAGCAGGCAGAAAGTGCCCCTCTCGAAGTGATGGAGGAATCCACAGAAGACATATCTGCACGCGAAGCAGTCGAAGCCCCTAAAGCCGAAAAAAAGCGCAGTTCTGCTCGCGATTGGGTCTGGCCTTTCTAAACTGTTCTTTTTTCAGTCTTTTCCCATGCTTACCATGATCACCGCAAACGCCAATCCCGCCCTCAACGCCAACCCGATCGACGTGATCGACCCCGAAATCGCTGCAGCCATTGCTGCCGAGCGGAACCGCCAAGAGAGCCATATCGAGCTCATCGCCTCGGAGAATTTCACCTACCCTGCCGTGATGGAAGCGCAAGGCAGTGTGTTGACCAATAAATACGCTGAAGGCTATCCCGGCAAGCGCTGGTATGGTGGTTGCGACCACGTCGACGTGGTTGAAACGCTTGCTATCGAGCGCGCGAAGCAGCTCTTCGGTGCGGAACATGCCAACGTGCAGCCCCACTCCGGCTCACAAGCCAATTTTGCAGTCTACACCTCCGTGCTCCAACCCGGCGACAAGGTACTCGGGATGAATCTCGCCCACGGAGGGCACCTCACTCATGGCAACCCCGTTAATTTCTCAGGCAAGCTCTACAAATTCGTCCAGTACGGCGTGCGCGAAGACACTGGCCTCATCGACTACGACGAGCTCGCCGCTATTGCAGAAAAGGAAAAGCCGAAGATGATCACCGTAGGTGCCTCCGCCTACTCCCGCATTATCGACTTCGAGCGCATGGGCGAGATCGCCCGTTCGGTCGGTGCCTATCTCTTCGCCGACATCGCCCACATCGCAGGCCTGGTTGCCGCCGGCGTGCACCCCTCGCCCGTGCCCCATGCGGACTTCGTGACCACGACCACACACAAGACCCTCCGCGGCCCCCGCGGCGGCCTCATTCTCTGCAAAGCCGAGCACGCCAAAGCAATCGACTCCGCCATGTTCCCTGGCGGGCAAGGAGGCCCGCTCATGCACGTAATCGCAGCGAAAGCGATCTGCTTCGGAGAAGCCCTCAAGCCTAGTTTTAAAGCCTACGGGGAGCAGGTCGTCAAAAACTCGCAAGCCCTCGCCGCGGCCATGATCCAACGTGGCTACAAGCTCATTTCCGGTGGCTCGGACAATCACCTCTTCCTTGTCGACCTGCGTGAGAATTTGCCGGAGCTCACCGCCAAGGTCGCGCAGGAGACACTCGATCTGGCCCATATCACTTGCAATAAAAACACCGTGCCTTTCGAGACACGCTCTCCATTCAAAGCCTCCGGCATCCGCCTCGGCACGCCTGCGGTAACCAGCCGCGGCTTTGACGAGGCCGACATGGAAACCATTGCCGATTGCATCGATACCGTGCTCAAAGCGATCGATACCAACGGGCTCGACAGCGCGCTGGAAAGCGTCAAAGCCCGCGTCGCCGAGCTGGCCGCGAAGTATCCGCTGCCCTATTGAGCCTAGTCGACCTCGATGCCTCGTAGCGACCCCGCGCCAGCGGGGTCGACGGGTGAACGGCCAGGCCGCTGCCAAAACGTCGACACGACTCGCGTCGTATCGCTACGCAATGCGTATCGGCTTCGCACCTATAACAAATCCGCGGCTAGATCGGCGAGTTCGGAGCGCACACCCGTCGTCAACTCTAAGTGGGCCGTGATCTCCGTGCCCTTGAGGCGTTGCGCGGTGTGGACCAGTCCGTTCGACCAGGCATCGAGGAACATACTGTCCACTTGGTAGGGATCGCCGAGTAAGATGACCTTCGAGCCTTCAGCCATACGGCTCACAACGGTCTTCGCCTCATGCGGGGTCAAATTCTGGGCTTCGTCGATGATGAAGATCGTGTTTGAAAGCGAACGGCCGCGAATGAAAGTCATCGCCTCAACCTCGACCATGCCATAGTCGAAAAGAAACTGGTAGGGCTTGCGCGGCATATTGTCGTCTTCATCGTTATCGCGCTCCGACGAGGGCTGTTTGGCCAGCTTGGCCATTGCTTTCTTTCGTTTGCGGGTCGAGGTGATGCGACTCACGGCATCATCCTCCATCGCTTCGGGCTTTTTCACAACCTTACGATTACTGAAGATCACTTCAAGATTATCGAAGAAGGGCGCGATGTAGGGAGCCATCTTTTCGTCCAAAGTGCCCGGGAGCGCACCGGTGTCTTTGCCGATATGGACGAGCGGGCGAGTGATGAAGACGCGCTCGAAAAGATTATCCTCACCGATCGCTTGGAAGAGTGCCATCGCAATGGATACCAGTGTCTTACCCGTACCAGCCTTGCCCGTGCAGGTGACGAGCTTGATGTCCTCGTCGAGCAAAGCATCCATAAGCATGCGCTGTTCCGAGTTGAGCGGGTGGATACGGATCCCTTTGGGGATCTTAACGCCCACCTCCGAACCGAGGATCAGTCCATCGATTTGGCCATCACCGCGGTAGCGGGCAGGCTCGCTAAACTCGCCGTTACTAATGAAAATGTATTCGTTGATAAACAAGTGGCTCGTCAACTCGGGGGAGAGGTCGACGCCATGTTCTTCGAGAAAGCGCTCATAATCCTCATCGTCCACTTGGATCGTCTTGCAACCCCCGCCCAGCTTGGCGGAAGTCACTTTATCGTTCATATAGTCCTGTACTTCAAGGCCGAGAGCGATACCCTTGAGCGCCATATTGGCGTCTTTCGAGACCAGGATCACGCGGCAGTCTACACAAACATCTTTCAAGAAAAAGACCGACGCCAGGATCCGGCTATCCATCTTCTCCATATCGACCAGTGTCGCCTTCAGGCGATTCAAGCCCTCGCTGTCATTATCACCGCTCACCATATAGTCGTTGATCACGACCACGAGGCGCCCACCGTTGGGCAGCTCGCGACTCAGCGCGGAGCTGCCTTTGCCGTTCAGTTCAGGGGGCGTTTCCAAGCTATCATCAAAGAGCGCGCGGAGATCGCGGTGGATCTTGCGTGCAGAGAACCCCAACTCGCCGGGGGCGGATTTTTTACGATCGAGTTCCTCGAGAACTTCCACTGGTATCGCGATCGTATTATCCTCGAATTTATGGAGGCACTGTGGGTCGTGCAGGAGAACGTTAGTATCAAGGACAAAAATCTTGGCCTTGGAAGAGGGCGTTTTTTCGTTCGACAAAGTGTTGATATGTATGAGTGCGAAAACTAAATCCGGTATTTGCAGCCGGGCTAAAATGGACTAATGGTAGCCATATTCGGGGCACTCCCCTGTGCAAGCCGTAAACAGAAATGACCTCAATTTTTACTCAATGACACCTTCCACGTCACGATCTCTCGGGTCGATCACGCAACATACCTTCACAGACGCGTCCCTTCTGGAGCTCGCACTGACCCATTCCAGCTGCGGCCTTCCCGGTGGAGACAACCAGCGCCTCGAATTCCTCGGAGATGCCGTCCTCGACCTAATCATTGCGGAGACCCTCTTTGCCAGATTCCCCTTGGCCGATGAGGGTACGCTCGACCGCTGCCGAGCTGGTATCGTCAACGGCAGATCACTCGCCCGCGTTGCAGGGAGCAAAGGACTGGCCGCCCACCTCCAAGTCGGCGAAGCACACCGCCAGCACCGCGCGGAACCGAGTCATGCGATGCTCGAAGACGCCCTCGAAGCGCTGATTGGAGCGGTCTATCTCGACGGAGGCATCGAAGCTGCCCAGCAGATGATTCTCCATCTTTTCTGCGATCAGATCGAAGCCATCGAGCTGGGTAAAGGCAGTCAAAACCCAAAAGGCCAACTGCAGGAATGGTCCCAGAAACACCACGACGGGGAAGTCCCCAGATATGAAGAACTCCCGGCCGAGGGTCCCGACCACAACCGCCACTACTACACTGCCGTTTCGCTTGGAGGCCAGGAACTCGGCCGGGGCTCCGGTAGCTCGAAAAAAGCGGCCGAGGCCGACGCCGCTAAGGCCGCGCTCAAGACGCTGAACAGCAAAGAATGAACCAGAAGTTTCGTCGCGAACTTGCGCTAGCAAGGTCGACGAACGAGCGGCCCTATATCCTCAACTAAGTCGTCGCGACTGGCGTCGCATCGCGACGCAACTAGATCCAATTATAGAGTGACCGGAGATGCCAATTAGCGCC
>ERZ887849.3012-NODE-3012-length-13176-cov-7.509946_pt1 | contig 13176 bp, 10 predicted proteins | sample MGYA00521267_ERZ887849 | MGnify/ENA primary metagenome ERZ887849 (study PRJEB32303, sample SAMEA104408601) | aquatic metagenome | biome: Brackish water; feature: Pelagic; material: water | place: Baltic Sea | collected 2014-06-06T16:11:00 | depth 2,863 m ... | reverse complement strand
GGATGGCAAATTTCAGGCTTACAGCATGATTGGTCATCTCTGATATCAGCTAAGGATATTGAAATTGATAGGCTTGAGGGAATTTACAGAAATCTTCTGAAGAATTCTGGTGTCAATCTAATCTCTGGAGCTGCAAAATTAGCAGGTCCGCACGAAATTTTGGTTAATGACAAAACTATATCTGCTAAGAGAATTTTAATTGCTGTTGGCGGTATGCCAACAATTTTGGATATTCCTGGCATGGCAGAAAATGCCATAACTTCAAATGAGGCACTTGATTTAAATGAATTGCCTGAGACCATCGTAATTCATGGTGGTGGGTATATTGCTTTAGAATTTGCAGGTATATTTGCTGCTCTTGGAAGTAAAACACATTTGATTTACAGGAGTAATTTTCCGCTTCGTGGGTTTGATGAAAATGTAAGAGAGCATATTGCGGAGTGTCTTGTTGATAGAGGGGTTATACTTCACCCGCAAACATCAATAACAAAAGTCGAAGCAGAATCTGGGAAACAGACAATATGGTTAAATACACAAGAGACTATCATTGCAGACCAGATTTTATCTGCAACAGGCAGAAAGCCAAATACACATTCTCTTGGTCTTGATGAAGTTGGGATAAAAACTGGACCTGTCGGACAAATTATAGTCTCAGAAGATGCGCAAACTTCAGTTCCCTCTATTTATGCAATTGGGGATGTAACAGATAGGGTTAATTTAACCCCTGTAGCTATTGGCGAAGGGCATGCTTTTGCGGATAGTTTTTATGGGGATAATCCGCGTGTTATGTCATATGATATGATAGCATCTGCTGTTTTCAGCCAGCCTCCAATAGCGTGTGTAGGCATCAGTGAGTTAGATGCCATTCAGCAGGGCAAAAAAATCAAAATATATGAATCACGTTTTCGAGCAATGAAAAATACGATTTCTGGCAGGCAAGAAAAAAGCTATATGAAATTGGTCGTTGATGCGGAAACCGATAAAGTGCTGGGTGCGCATATGGTTGGACCAGATTGTGCCGAAATTATGCAAGGTATTGCAATCGCAATGAAAATGGGGGCAACTAAATCAGATTTTGATGCTACAGTTGGAATTCATCCAACAGCAGCAGAAGAATTTGTTACAATGCGTTCTCCAAGTCGCTGACATTTTAAGACTTTAATCAAGAATTTAATCAATTTACTATGATTTAATTGATAACATACAAAATTATCTCCATAAAACAGGTGGATTTATGAAGTTTGTTTGCAATTGCGCGTGCTAGACGGTACATTCCATACATAATTAAAAGTAATAAAATGGTCTGTAATAACAGGTTAAAAAAATAGGTGTTGGTATGACATGGCAACCAAATAGCTGGCGCGAATTTCCGATTAAACAGGTCCCAGAATATCCTGATTTATCCTCTTTAAAAGAGGTGGAAGAAACTCTTGGTAAACGCCCCCCTCTTGTATTTGCAGGCGAAGTGCAGGATTTAAGAAAAAAACTTGGAGATGTTGCAAATGGTAAAGCATTTTTGCTCCAGGGCGGAGATTGCGCAGAGAGTTTTGCTGAATTTAGTGCAAATAATATCAGAGATAGTTTTAAGGTAATTTTGCAAATGGCAGTTGCCCTGACCTTTGGTGCTGGTCTGCCGGTGGTAAAAGTCGGCAGGATGGCTGGTCAGTTTGCTAAACCGCGTTCTGCCCCTACTGAAGTTATTGATGGGATGGAGTTACCTTCTTATCGCGGTGATATGGTTAATGGTATTGAATTTAATGAAGTCAATAGAATACCAGACCCAACAAGGTTGTTAAATGTATATGACCATTCTGCTGCGACGTTGAACTTGCTGCGTGCATTCTCGCAAGGAGGAATGGCAAACCTTGACCAAGTACATAGCTGGAATAGCGAATATATAAAGAATACGGCGCAATCAAAGAAATTTGATCAACTTTCTGAAAAAATTGAGGAATGCTTGCAATTTATGGCTGCTTGCGGTGTTAGATCAGACAATACACGATCTTTGATGGAAACCGAGTTCTACACCAGCCATGAAGCGTTATTGCTGAATTATGAAGAGGCGATGACTAGGAAAGATACTATCACCAACCAAAAAGAGCTGTTTACGACTTCTGCGCATATGGTTTGGATAGGCGATCGTACTAGGCAAATAGACGGTGCCCACGTTGAATATATGCGAGGCATTGCTAACCCGATTGGTCTTAAATGTGGACCCTCACTTGCTACTGACGATTTGCTGAGGCTGATTGATGTACTTAACCCAGATAATATCCCAGGCAGATTAACACTAATAGCAAGAATGGGGGCTGATCATGTCATGGCCAAATTACCAGAATTATTGCGTGCTGTTGATAGGGCAGGTGCGCAGGTTGTTTGGTGCTGTGATCCAATGCATGGTAATACGGTTAAGGCTAGTTCTGGATACAAAACGCGTCGTTTAGAGGATGTTATGCGAGAGGTTGAAGGGTTTTTTGCTGCTCATGATAGTGTTGGTACCTACCCAGGTGGAATACATTTTGAAATGACAGGTCAAAATGTAACTGAATGTGTTGGTGGTGTTGTCTCAGTCACAGAAGAATCACTTGGGGATAGATATCATACTCATTGTGACCCTCGGCTTAATGCTAGCCAGTCACTTGAGCTTGCTTTTTTAATTGCAAATCTTATGAAAAAGCGCCGTGATCACACTGCTGGAATTTTACACGCTATATAACCGTTTTCTTTAAATAAGGGGTTAAAGGTGAGGAAAGTGACAAAGATGTGGCCAGATACACAATCTCATCCGCGCTATACCGATAGTTATTTTAATTTAACGCGGCAGGTTCTGCTTGAACACGGGGATGCAGAAGTTACTTATGCTGTGTTTATGCGTCGTCCAGTTACGCTTGCCTCACAATTGGCAATAGACTGGTTGCTTGAAATGACCTCCATGAGGGGGGTTGAAGTAAAAATTGAACATCTTTTTAAAGAAGGGTCATGGGTTGGTGCTGGCGAGCCAATGTTTTATATCACAGGCAGCATGGTTGCCTTAGTAGACCTTGAAACGCTATTTTTACAGAAATTAGGGGCAGCCTGTGTAGCAGCTTATAACGCCTATCATATGTCAATAGAATTGCCAGAGGTGAGTTTTATTGCGATGGATGCACGTCATTGTGCTGGAACTGAAATGGCAGAATTGATGGCATATGGGGCGTCAGTAGGGTCAAAAAAAGCGATTTCTAAAAATGGTGCCAAAGGGTTTGTTGGATGTGCAGCAGATGCAACAGCGCATTTTTTTGGTATGACGCACGGAATGGGTACCATGCCGCATGCGCTAATTGGATATGCAGGAAGCACGGTTAGAGCAGCAGAATTATTTCACAAAACTTTTCCTGAACGCACATTGACTGTTTTGGTGGATTATTTTGGACAAGAAATTGAGGATGCTATTGCGGTGGCAAACGCTTTTCCAGAATTAGCAAATAAGGGCCAATTAGGCGTCAGAATTGACACCCATGGTGGCAGGTTTGTGCAAGGCTTAGATACTCAGCAATCCTATGCTGTGTTGGACAGAAATGTGCCTGACGCAATTCGTGGATATCGCACAGAACAAGAATTAAAACATTTAATGGGAACAGGGGTTTCTGCAGCTGCCATATGGCATATGCGTGAGAAGCTAAATGAACGTGGATTTAATAGCGTTAAAATCATAGCATCTAGTGGCTTTAGCCCTGATAAATGCCGGGTTTTTTCTCTAGCAAAAACGCCAGTTGATATCATTGGAACAGGCTCATATCTTCCCTCTAATTGGTCTGATACATATGCAACAGCAGATATCATATCTTACAATGGCAAGTCTCAGGTAAAAATTGGGCGTGAATTCTTATTCTCTAATTATTCCTCAAGCTTAGAAGATGGAAATAAATAATGACGTCTATTGCCTCGAATAATACTGGAAAATTGGCAATTGCACTAGCGCAGTTAAATCCGCATTTAGGAAATGTAACGGCAAATAAAGAAAAATTAATTTCTGCTTATGCAAAATCATGTAATTTAGGGGCAGATGTTTTAATCACACCAGAAATGTATCTTGCTGGTTATCCGTGTGATGATTTGGTGTATCGAGATGATTTTATGGCAGAAATTGATGCTGCATTGCATGAAATGGCAGCTCTAACACAGCAGGGGGATGCAGCTCTTATTGTTGGTGCCCCAAGAAAACAAGATGAGTTTATTTATAACTCGCTTTTTGTTTTAGATGAGGGCAAAATTTGTCACTATTATGATAAAATAAACCTCCCTAATTATGGTGTTTTTGACGATAAGCGAAATTTTGAAGCAGGAAAACGTATTGGGCCCATCTCAGTGCGAGGATGGCGACTTGGCATCGCTATATGTGAAGATATTTGGACCCCAGATATTTGTGAGACGCTGCAAGAAGCAGGCGCCCAGATCCTTATTTCATTAAATGCAAGCCCGTTTGAAATTGGCAAGCAAGATAAGCGCATGGCAACTGCTATTTCTAGAATGAGTGAAAATAGCCTACCTATGATTTATCTAAATATGGTAGGTGGTCAGGATGAAATCATTTTTGATGGTAATTCTTTTGCGTTGAATGTTGGTGGTGAATTAGTGTCCCACTTACCAAGTTTTGCTGAAACCGTATCTATTGTTACAGCGACAACTGAGCTTGGCGTCAATAAACTTACAGGTCAGGTTAGCAAACCAGAAGAAGGTACTTCTGCTTGTTATAGTGCGTTGATGATTGGCATTCGTGATTATGTTGAAAAAAATAATTTTCCTGGAGTTGTGTTAGGACTGTCAGGAGGGATTGATTCAGCGCTGGTTGCCGCACTTGCAGCAGATGCAATTGGTCCTGAGAAGGTGGTTGCTATCATGATGCCATCGCAATTCACATCAGATATTAGTTTAGATGATGCAAAATCACTCGCTGATAATCTAGGTATTGATTATAAAATCATCCCGATTGGTAATGCAATGAGTGAAATGGATGCCATGCTAGCCCCTTATTTTATGGGAACAGAAATTGGGGTTGCAGAAGAAAATATCCAATCTCGCTTGCGGGGTTTAACGCTGATGGCTTATTCAAATAAATTCGGTCCAATGGTGCTGGCTACTGGAAATAAATCTGAATATGCAGCAGGGTATGCAACCTTGTATGGAGATATGTGCGGTGGTTTTGCACCAATTAAAGATGTTTGGAAAACAACTGTTTTTGAGCTATGCAAATGGCGTAATTTAACGATACCAAGATTATCATCAATTAACCAATTAGCTATTATTCCAGAACGTATCATTACAAGACCACCATCAGCAGAATTAAGAGAAGACCAGCAAGATACGGATAGCCTGCCTGAATATGATATTCTTGACCCGATATTGATTGCCTTGACTGAGGAAATGGCAGATATAGACACTATTACCAAAAGAGGGTTTAATCGAAGTGATGTTGAAAAGGCTAGTCAACTCTTATTCAGAGCAGAATATAAGCGTTTTCAAGCAGCTCCTGGTCCCAAAATTACAAGGCGGGCATTTGGCAGAGATAGACGATTGCCGCTAACTTCAGGTTTCAGACCTGCATCTCTTACTGGTTAGGATAGCTTAAATGACATCGCCAAAAGTTCGATTCGCCCCAAGTCCAACAGGACATTTGCATGTCGGAAATTTACGGACAGCATTAGTTAATTATCTATATGCAAAGCAGGCAGGTGGGCATTTTATGCTCAGAATAGATGATACAGATACACACCGTTCAACACCAGAGTTTGAACAGTCAATCAGATCTGATCTTAATTGGCTTGGTATTAAGTGGGACAGCGAAGATAGACAGTCAGAAAGACTTGATAGGTATCAGCAGGCTCTAGAGCAACTGATTGCATCTGGAAGAGCCTATCCTTGCTATGAAACGCAAGAAGAACTTGGTCTAAAAAGAAAAGCGCAATTAATGTCTGGCAAGCCACCAGTTTACGATAGGGCAGCACTTCGTCTTACGCAGGAACAAAAAAATGCGTTCGAAAATGAGAATATAAAACCACATTATCGCTTTTTACTAAAACAGGATGAAGTTAAATGGATTGATCTTGTAAGGGCAGAGAGTAGTATTCATATGTCCAGTCTTTCTGACCCTGTGTTGCTTAGAGCAGATGGCAGGGTGATATATACACTTGCCTCTGTGGTTGACGATATAGATCATGGCATAACAACTATTCTGCGTGGTGAAGACCATGTCACTAACTCTGCTGCGCAAATTCAACTCTTTGAAGCATTAGGAGCAAAACCGCCAGAAATGGGTCATATGGCGTTGTTAGCAGGAGCTGATGGTCAGGGTTTGTCGAAGAGAATTGGAAGCCTTTCAATTAATCAATTGCGAGAAGAAGGGTTTGAGCCATTAGCCATTATTGCTCTATTATCTAGAATTGGTACATCCGATCCAATAGAGGCATTTGCTAATATTGAAGAAATAATTCAACAATTTTCGATAAGTAAATTTGGTCGTGCAACTGCTAAATTTGACCCTGCTGAATTAAGCCTGATTAATGCTAAAACACTGCAGCAATTAAAATTTGAAGAATTATTGGATAGATTCGCCGAATTAGGCTTATCAGAGATTGATGCAGATTTTTGGCATGCAATCAGAGGTAATATTAACAGCTTTCAAGAGGTGGAAGATTGGTGGAAATTATGTCATCAAGAAATGACGCCAATTATTGAAGATGCAGATTTGTGCCATATTGCTGCTAACACATTGCCAAATCAACAGGTGACCTCAGATATCTGGGGTGAATGGATAGCCGTGATTTCAGAGCAATCAGGCAAAAAGGGCAGAGCCTTGTTCCATCCGCTTCGTTTAGCACTAACAGGTAAAACACATGGTCCTGAGGTAAAAAATCTGCTTAAATATATGGGACGTGAGAGAATACAAAAAAGGTTATCTGGGATGGTGGCATGAGCGAATTGCGCCTTTTTAATACCCTTAGGAAAGAAAAACAGGCCTTTACACCAATCACACCAAATCATGTTGGTATATATGCCTGTGGGCCAACAGTTTATGACAGAATTCACGTTGGCAATGCACGCCCACTAGTTTTGTTTGATATTCTAGTGAGACTTCTTCGTAAGCAGTATAAACAAGTTACCTATGTGCGAAATATTACTGATGTTGACGATAAAATTAACCAACGATCATTGGATTTGAAGATCTCGATAGACCAGCTTTGTAAGCAAACAATTTCGGATTTTCATGATGATTGTATTGCTTTGAATGTTGCTACACCTGATGTTGAACCACGCGCAACAGAGCATATAAAAGAAATGTTGCAGATGATTGCAACATTAATACAAACAGGTCATGCCTATGAGGCTGCTGGTCATGTGTTGTTTTCAGTGGAGACAATGGCAGAATATGGCAAGTTATCTGGCAGAAGCATGGATGAAATGATAGCAGGTGCCCGTGTTGAAGTTGCTAGTTATAAAAAAGCACCTGCTGATTTTGTGTTATGGAAGCCATCAGATGCTGACCAACCCGGATGGGATAGTCCATATGGGCGCGGAAGACCTGGATGGCACATCGAATGTTCAGCCATGTCTGCTAAATATTTAGGTGCAGAATTTGATATTCATGCTGGTGGATTAGATTTGATTTTTCCTCATCATGAGAATGAAATTGCCCAATCTTGCTGCGCGCATGAGACACAAAAAATGGCACAATATTGGGTTCATAATGGGTATGTTACCGTCAATGGCGAGAAAATGTCGAAATCTACGGGTAATTTTGTGACGGTGAAAGAAGCGCTTTCAAAACATCGTGGAGAATCTATTCGATATGCGTTAATGGCAGCCCATTATCGGGCACCATTAGATTACTCAGATGCCCAGGTTTTGGAGTCAAAACAGGCGCTTGATAGATTATACCGCGTGGCTGGAGAGGCAATAGCAACAACCCCATCAGCAGAATTTATTGATATTTTGAATGATGATTTAAATACACCACAAGCACTTGCCTTCCTGCATCAAAAAACCAAAAGTGTAAATAAAGGCACTCATGATGCAGCTGGAGAGATTAAGGCATGTGCCCAATTATTGGGGCTGCTTTCTTATTCTTCACAAGAATGGTTTCAGTTTGATGATAATATGCAAGATTTAACGATAGAACAGATTGAAAATCAAATAGAAGAACGCAGAATTGCTAGGCTTAATAAGGATTTTTCAAAAGCAGATAATATAAGACAGTTATTAGTGCAACAAGGTATAGAATTGCTAGATAGCGCAGATGGCACCAGCTGGCAGCGAAAATAGTTAGGGTTTTAGGTTCATATTTGATAGGAGTGTTTGTATCTTGTATGAGATATCTTAGGAAAGATAAGAAAGATGAATGTGATGAGTGATAATCATATCTGGCTTTTTGATACAACATTGCGTGATGGCGGTCAGACCAGAGGCGTTGATTTTAGTGTCTCTGATAAAATTGCAATCAGCCAGGCTTTGGATGAATTTGGAATAGATTACATCGAGGCTGGATGGCCTGGTGCTAATCCGACAGATGATCAGTTTTTTGAAAATGCACCTACTTTAAAAAAATCTGCATTAGTTGCATTTGGGATGACAAGACGTGGTGGCAGGTCTACAGATAATGATCCAGGCTTCAATGCGATTATTAATGCACAAACAGATGCGACCTGTTTAGTAGGTAAAACTTGGGATTTTCACGTAAAAACAGCTCTTAATATTTCTCAAGAAGAAAATCTTCGAATGATTACAGAATCCTTATTGGCAGCAAGTAATAAGGGCAGGGAACCTATGTTTGACTGTGAGCATTATTTTGATGGATTTAAAGCAAATTCAGAATTTGCATTAGCTTGTGTAAAGGCTGCTTATGATGGGGGTGCGCGTTGGATAATCTTGTGTGATACAAATGGCGGCACATTGACAGACGAAGTAACAGATATTGTTACTCACACCAAAAAGTTTCTTCCAGAAGCAAATATAGGTATCCATTGCCATAATGATATAGGATTAGCAGTTGCTAACTCAATTGCCGCAATCAAAGCTGGTGCAAGACATGTGCAAGGCACCATAAATGGTCTTGGTGAGAGGTGTGGTAACGCGGACCTTATCACCCTTATACCAACATTAATGCTCAAACTTGGCTATACTACTTCTATCCCCAATAACAAACTCTCCAAGCTGGTCGGCTTGTCCCGTATGGTTGATGATAGGCTTAATCTTGTGCCAGATGCTCATGCGCCCTACGTCGGTTCTGCTGCCTTTGCTCATAAAGGCGGCTTGCATGCTTCGGCAGCTCAGAAAGACCCAAGAACATATGAACATATTCCGCCAGAAACTGTTGGAAATGAGAGATCTTTTGTGATTTCAGATCAAATAGGTAGATCAAATGTTATGGCTCGTTTTTCGGAAGTAGGAATTGAAATATCTGCAGATGATGTAAGAGTAGAGAAATTAATCAGAGATATTAAAGAAAAAGAGTTTAATGGTTGGTCATTTGATTCAGCCGAAGCCAGCTTTGAATTGCTTGCAAGGCGCGCATTAGGACAAGTGCCAGAATATTTTACAATTGGTCGTTTCAGAGTAACAGATGAGAGACGATTTAACGCCAAGGGAATGTTGGTTGTAGAATCAGAAGCAACAGCAACAATTACCATTGGCGCGCATTCACAGCATGAGGTTGCACTTGGAAATGGACCTGTAAATGCAATAGATAATGCTATTCGAAAGGCATTAATACAAGTTTATCCCTCATTAACGGATGTTGAACTAATTGATTTCAAAGTAAGAATATTAGAACCACATGAAGGACAAAAAGGCACAGGTGCTGTAACACGTGTTTTAATAGAATTTCGTGATGGGAATGATTTGATCTGGAGAACAATTGGTGTTTCAACCAATATCATCGATGCCTCTGTAATGGCATTATCAGACGGTATGGTCTGGAAGCTAATGAATGATGGTACTAATGATGTTTCTGCAGATAACTAAGCAAGCGCATCTTTAATCACAGAGCATTATGACATTAAGCGCGTCATTATTAATATATTATCTCAATCGAAAGAAATAGATGAATAAGTCGTCTTTTATACTGCTACCAGCTCCTGTTATAATTCTATCTAATCCACAATTAGGTGCGAATATCGGGGCTGCAGCACGGGCAATGAAAAATTGTGGCTTTTCAGAACTAAGGCTTATAAAACCAAGAGATGGCTGGCCTAATCCTGAGGCTTTGCCAATGGCGACACACGCCTCAGATATATTAGAAAATGTAACCTTATATGAAGATCTTGCCTCAGCCTGTTTTGATATAACCCAGCTTTATGCAACAACAGCAAGACCAAGAGAGCTTCAAAAAACAGTATTAAATCCGAGAACAGCCTCTCAGCAGGTAGCGCGCCACACCAAATTGCAATTACCAAAAACTAATTTGATAACAGAATCACATCAAGATGCTCATGAGCCTTACACTAAGGCAGATAACTCACATGGATATAAGGCAGCATTTTTATTCGGCTCAGAAAGAGTGGGTCTTACCAATGATGAGATTGTGCTAGCGGATTATATCGTAGAGGCTGCTTTAAACCCAGAGAGTAATTCACTTAATCTTGCACAAGCTGTGATGATTATGTGCTGGGAATTTTTGATGGCAACAGGTGACATTGATAATAAACCAGATCTGCCTTTGAAAAAGGAACTATCTGAACCTGCAATGAAAAATAAGCAAGAAATTCTAAAAGGGGCAGCTACGCTTGCAGATCAAAGTTATTTTTTTGAACGATTTGATAAGTTATTAGAAGAAAAAGGTTTTTTTACAGCTGAGGAAAAAGCACCGACGGTAAAGCGCAATTTAAGAAACTTTTTCGTCAAAGCACAGTTAACAAAACAGGAATTACTTACCTGGCACGGTATTGTTACCTTATTTAATAAGCAGAAATAGCTTATTTTCTTGACGCAGGAAGCTGATTTGGGTATCCAAAGCTCTATTCCTGGGAAAGTGGATGTTTGTGGTTATTGGCAACATCCCGGCTCTTTTAGTGAGCACTACCGGGACAAATAAAAAAAGGAAAAATCATGGCTCCAAAAGTCGAACATAAACGTCATAACTCCAAACATAAAATTGATCGCCGTATGGGCGTCAATCTTTGGGGAAGAACTAAATCACCTCTTAACGCCCGCTCTTATGCGCCAGGTCAGCATGGTCAACGTCGTAAAAAGCCTACTGATTATGGTATTCAGCTTATGGCAAAGCAAAAGCTAAAAGGCTATTACGGTAATATTGGTGAGAAGCAATTTAAAAAATATTATATTGAGGCTGCTCGTCGTAAAGGAGATACAGGCGAGAATCTTATCGGAATTCTAGAATCGAGATTAGATGCTGTATTATATCGCTCTAAGCTTGTGCCTACCGTATTCGCAGCGCGTCAGATAATAAATCACGGTCATGTATTATTAAACGGAAAGCGCTGTAATATTGGATCTGTGATGCTACGCACTGGTGACGAGCTGCAGATTAAAGATAAAGTAAAGGATATGCCTGCTATTCTTGAAGCTATGGTCTCAACTGAGAGAGAAGTGCCAGAATATGTAGAGGCAAATCACGATAATAGAACAGCAAAATTCTTGCGTGTTCCTGCATTTGATGAAGTGCCATACCCAGTAATGATGGAACCAAATCTTGTTGTGGAATATTATTCACGATAATGAGTTGATAACACATAAACAAAAGGCGCCATATAGGGCGCCTTTTTTTGTGGAGTATTTATAATATGGATAGATTATTGAGGTGATACATCAACCCCATGAGTATTAAACATTTCCATAAGCTCACCTGACTCATACATTTCGCGAATAATGTCACAGCCCCCCATAAATTCGCCTTTTACATATAATTGGGGGATTGTAGGCCAGTCTGAATAGCGTTTTATACCTTCTCGAATTTGGTCATCTTCAAGCACATTTACGCCTCTGAACTGAACGCCAAGATGGCTTAATACGCCAACGACAGCAGCTGAAAAGCCACATTGTGGAAACACAGGTGTTCCTTTCATAAATAAGACAACATCTTGGCTGTCAATTTCTGATTTGATACGACCTGAAATGGTGGGGTCAAGATTAGTCATTTATACTCACTTTCTTGAAATTATTTAACTAGGATGGAATTTTTGTTTGAAGTGCTAATGCGTGTAACTGTCCGCCCATTCTTCCGTCTAGGGCTTGATACACCATTTGATGCTGTTGAACACGCGATTTACCAGCAAATGAATGTGATTCTACATAACAAGAATAATGGTCACCATCTCCTGCCATATCTTCAATTTTAATAATGGCGTCTGGGAATGTTTTTTTAATTAATTCCTCAATTTCATATGCTTGCATTGCCATGGTGCTTAATTAATCCTTATATTATACAGCGTCTATTTATAACCTATTGCTAAGTCCTGTATCATAACATTGTTTCAGCTCTTTTAAGGATATAATGTCTCCATTGGAGATTTTCAATTCCTGCTGTGAAATAGAACGACCAATCCTTAAATAAGGGATATTTGCCTGTGCAGCATTCTTAGTAAATTCATCTGCCTTACTTGTGGCAATAATGTAGCTTGATTGGTTTTCTCCAAAACACCATGCATGGGTATCTATATTATCTGGCAGAGTTATTTCTGCCCCAATATTGCCAGCTAACATCATCTCGCAAAGAGCAACCAACATACCTCCGTCAGAAATATCATGCACAGCGTTAATCAGCTGGTTTTTATAGCAATCCAATATTAATTGGCCTGTTTGTAATTCTGACATTAAATCAACGGGAGGAGGAGCTCCTTGATTTTCTGCATCAATTCTTCCAGCGATTATTTTTGCATAAACAGTATTTGATAACCAGCCAGTATTTATGTTTTCATCCTGTCCAACAATGAATAGTTCTGTTTCAGGTGGTATAGCTATTCCAAGGGCTGTTTGCCAGTCTTCAATAACACCAACCATGCCAATAACAGGACATGGCTTAATAGCCTTGCCATCTGTTTCATTATATAAAGATACATTCCCTGAAACGACGGGTGTTGATAACTGAGTGCAAGCGTCTTTCATACCAGTGACACTTTGAACAAGCTGAGTCATGATTTCTGGCTTTTCAGGATTGCCAAAATTTAAATTATTAGTTACTGCAAG
>ERZ887849.3010-NODE-3010-length-13191-cov-18.047731_pt1 | contig 13191 bp, 17 predicted proteins | sample MGYA00521267_ERZ887849 | MGnify/ENA primary metagenome ERZ887849 (study PRJEB32303, sample SAMEA104408601) | aquatic metagenome | biome: Brackish water; feature: Pelagic; material: water | place: Baltic Sea | collected 2014-06-06T16:11:00 | depth 2,863 m ... | reverse complement strand
TTCAGCCCTGGACCGGCGGCGGCGAGCATTTCAGCTTCTTCAACCAGCCGCAGGCTGCTGAAGCCAACTACCAGATGTTCTGGTCTGCCCTGCGGCCGCTGCTTGAGGGCAACACGGAGGGATTGGCGCGGCTCGATCAGATTCGGGACGGCTTCGCCGAAGCGATGGGCCAGGAGCTTGAGGCGATGTGGGCCCGCAAGTTGGGCCTAGCTAGCTACAACGCCGAACTGGTAAACGAGCTGCTGCAGCTGATGGTGCGCTCCAAGGTTGACTACACGATCTTTTTTCGCAGGCTCTCTGATATCCCGGAGCAACTCTCAGCTCTGAAGGAGAGCTTCTACCTGCCGAGTTCGGAAGAACTCGATGGGCAATGGAACGGCTGGCTGCAGCGCTGGCGCGATCAGATCAAAGCCAAGGGCGACATCAGCGAGACATCGGCAGCAATGCAACTCGTGAACCCGGCTATTACCTGGCGCGAATGGTTGATCGCCCCGGCCTATGACCAAGCCGCGCAAGGTGAGTCCGGCCTGGTCAGGGAACTGCAGGAGGTGTTCAGCCATCCTTACCAGGAGCCAGCAGCGGAGCTGGCGGCGACTTATGACCGCCTGAAGCCAAGGGAATTTTTTAATGCTGGAGGCGTGTCGCACTACAGCTGCTCGTCGTGAGCTGATCTGCCCTTGGCGCTTAGGCGAGCACATGCTTCTGGCCGCTGACCCAGGGTTGGGCCATTGCGAGCAAACCGTTTGGCTGCAAACCACCAGAAAAAGCTTTTTAGATGTAATTGTCATCGCCATGTGCAGCCGCCAGCGGATCGCCACTCTGGAACAAACCAGATCCGCTCCGCAGTGACCAGAAGATCGCCGTCCAGTCGGGCCCGATCCCAGATCGCAAGATCATCCGCACCTCCGAGCCCGATCAGGCGTACATGTCTTGAATCAGGGAAACGATCGAAGAGCAGAGGGAGCAACTTTTCTGAAAGGTTCTCATCCAGGAGCAGGCTGAGGCTCATGCAGCAAGGGTGAGGCTGATCATCAGGCGTTCACGATCGGCCGCATAGGCCAGGCAGGCCAGAACGTCGTCATGGGTGATCTGCGGGAAATCCTCAAGAAGTTCTGTTTCACTCATGCCACTGGCCAGACAGCCAAGAACATCCCCCACTGTGAGCCTGGTGCCGCGAACGCAGGGCTTGCCGAAACGCACAGCCGGATTGGTGGTGATCCGCTCGTGGATATTCATGGCTCAACGCTAAACCGCCAACGCCATCACCGGCAGCCACGCCGCCGGGATCGCCACTCTGGAACAAACCAGATCCGCTCCGCTTCGTGGTTCACGTAATCCGCGAACACCAGACACAGAAACGGCAGCATCATCCCGCCGCGCACGGCGTGGTGGATATCTCTCACCCCGATGGCGGAGAACAGGCGCTCGGATTTCTTGAGGGTGATGAAGAAGACATCGAAGTGGGACGCCCGATCAAACAACGCCCCTTCCACCAGCTAACCCAGCCAAAAGGCTCAAAATCGGTAATCCTGGAGTCAGCCAATCGAATCCCGATGCCCCTGCGCTCGGCCAGCGAATTCCCGATCAAGCCAGATCCTGAGGCTCTGGAGGGCACCTACCAGGACTGCCGGGCGGCATTGGTGTCGGCCAACCGCTCCCGGGGCGTGCTCAAGGCCCAAAGCGACCGGCGCGGGGTGGTGATCGCGGAGCTGCAGCGGGAGCTGGTGGAGCTGGAGATGGATCTTGCCGATGAGGCGCGGACCAAGGCGCGGCTCCATGCCCTCAACGCCAAGCTCGGCAGCGTGATCCGCGAACTGGAGGAAACGGGCGATGCCATGGTGGGCGTGATCGACGAGAGCGAGCGCCAAAGCGGCTTCTGGCTGGTGGAGATGTTCCGGCGGTTGGTTCAGCAGGCCACGCGCTGGCGCCAGGTGAAGGCCAAGGCCGTTGCGCTGGCGGCTGAAGCGTCTGAGGCGGGCACTGCCGCGAGCCAGCTCGGCGGAAAGCCATGAGCGCGGGCCCATCGATCGCTGATTTGCTTGAGCAGAGCCACCGGGAACTGGCGGGCACCGATGCCCGGGTGTACCGCCGGGTGGCGGATCATCTGCAGCGCTCTAGCGCTGCCCTCCACGACCTCCAGGATCCCCAATCTGCGGAAACTCAGGACCCGAAAGCCCTGCTGGGCAAGGGGAGTTTCCTGCTGCAGTCCGCGGCCAGCCTCAAGCGGCTGTGCAAGGAGCACGGCATCAAGGGCTACTCCAAGTTGCAAAAGGCCGCTCTGGCCCATCTGCTGGAACGCCATGGCGTGACCCCACCGCCGCCGCCGTTGGAGAGTTTCAGCAAGAAGGAGTTGATTGCGCTGGTGCGGCAGTTGTTGGGGGAGGGGTAGGCGAGCGCCCCGCACTTGCATAAATATCCCAAACCGCCCCAACTGCAGGCAGACTCCCCATAGCGAAGCCCTCCTGATCCCTCGATGCCCGATCAGGAGCAACTGGACGACTTCCTGGAAGCTCTGGAAGAGGTCGGCAGCCCCGCCAAAAACCAAGTCCTGCGGGAAGCGCTTGGCTGGGAGGAACCCCTCTACGAGGAGGTGAAGGCGGAACTGGTGGCCAAAGGAATCGTGACGCGGGGAAGGGGCCGCAGCGATTCGGTGACCCTGGTGGGCGCCGAGCCAGTAGCGCCACAGGCCGCCCCAGCCAAAGCCCCCCGCAATGGAAAAGCCGCCGGCAACGGCACCGCCAACCTCGGCTTCGAGGCCAAGCTCTGGCTCACGGCAGACAAGCTGCGCAACAACATGGACGCGGCCGAGTACAAGCACGTGGTGCTCGGCCTGATCTTCCTCAAATACATCTCAGACAGCTTCGAAGAGCACCGCGCCAAGCTGCTGGAAGGCGTTGGCGACTACGAGGGCGCCAACCCGGAAGACCCCGACGAATACAAGGCCGAGAACGTGTTCTGGGTTCCGGCCGAGGCCCGCTGGAGCCACCTGCAGGCCAATGCCAAGCAGCCGTCGATCGGCAAGCTGGTGGACGACGCCATGGTGGCGATCGAGCGCGACAACCCACGCCTCAAGGGCGTGCTGCCGAAGGACTACGCCCGGCCAGGGCTCGACAAGCAGCGCCTGGGGGAGCTGATCGATGTGATCGCCACGATTGAACTCACTGCTTCAAGAGAGAGCGGAGCCAGCGAGGGCGAGCAGACCCACCGCTCGGTGGATCTGCTGGGGCGGGTGTACGAATACTTCCTCACCCGCTTTGCCTCCGCTGAGGGCAAGAACGGCGGCCAGTTTTATACGCCGAGCTGTGTGGTGCGCTGCCTGGTGGAGATGCTGGAGCCCTACAAGGGCCGCATCTACGACCCCTGCTGCGGCTCCGGCGGCATGTTCGTGCAGAGCGAGAAGTTCGTGGAAAGCCACGGCGGCAAGCTGGGCGACATTTCCATCTATGGCCAGGAGAGCAACGCCACCACCCGCCGCCTGGCGGTGATGAACCTGGCCCTGCGCGGCATCGAGGCCGACTTCGGCTCCGAGCATGCCGACAGCTTCCGCCGCGATCTGCATCCGGATCTGCGGGCGGATTATGTGCTCGCCAACCCGCCCTTCAACGACTCCGACTGGAACCGCCGTGACGACGACGTGCGCTGGCAGTTCGGCGTGCCGCCCAAGGGCAACGCCAACTTCGCCTGGGTGCAGCATTTTATTCATCACCTGGCGCCGCAGGGCATGGCCGGCTTCGTGCTCGCCAATGGCAGCATGAGCTCCAACCAGAGCGGCGAAGGCGAGATCCGCCGCGCCCTGATCGAGGCCGATCTGGTGGACTGCATGGTGGCCCTGCCCGGCCAGCTCTTCTACAGCACCCAGATCCCGGTGTGCCTCTGGTTCCTGGCCAAGAGCAAGGCTGCCGACGCTCAACGGGGCTTCCGCGATCGACGCGGCCACACCCTGTTCATCGATGCCCGCAAGCTCGGCAGCCTGATCGATCGGGTGCACCGGGAGCTGGGGGAAGCCGACCTGGAGAAGATCAGCGGCACCTATCACCGTTGGCGGGGTGCCAACGACTTGGGCAGCTACGAGGATGTGCCGGGGTTCTGCAAATCGGCCACCACCGCCGAGATCGCTGCCCATGGGCATGTGCTCACGCCGGGGCGGTATGTGGGGGCGGAGGCGGTGGAAGATGACGGCGAACCGTTCGAGGAGAAGATGCCGCGGCTGGTGGCGGAGCTGGAGACCCAGTTTGCTGAATCGGCGAAGTTGGAGCAGGCTATCCGGGCCAACCTGAGGGGGCTGGGTTATGGCTGGTGACCTCATCAACGGCGATATTCCCGATCACTGGGAGTTCACGACGCTTGGTGAGATTTGCCAACGCGGCGGAGGCAATATTCAAACGGGACCCTTCGGCAGCCAGCTGCATGCTTCCGATTACGTGCCAGTCGGGATTCCATCCATCATGCCGACAAACATCGGCGACAATCGAATTGTCGAGGAGGGAATCGTCCGCATCACCGAGGAAGACGCAAATCGGCTAGGGCAGCATCGGGTAGAGGTAGGCGACATCGTTTACAGCCGTCGTGGTGATGTTGAAAAGCGTGCACTGATTAGAGATCGAGAGGAAGGTTGGCTGTGTGGGACTGGCTGCCTGAAGGTTCGTCTTGGTTCTGGTGTTGTTGATCCTCTTTTTGCGTCGCTGTTTCTCGGTCATCCCTCAATTCGTGAATGGATTACCCGTCACGCTGTTGGCGCGACGATGCCAAATCTCAACACGTCCATTATGAGCGCAGTGCCCATTGCGCTCCCACCCCTCGACGAGCAAGAAGCCATCGCGGCGGTGCTTGGGGCGCTGGACGACAAGATCGAGTTAAACAGGCGGATGAACGCGACGCTGGAGGCGATGGCGCGGGCACTGTTCCAGAGCTGGTTCGTGGATTTCGATCCTGTGCGGGCCAAGCTTGATGGGCGGCAGCCTGTCGGCCTTGACCCAGCCACCGCCGCCCTTTTCCCTGCGACATTTGAAGAAACATCCCTTGGCCACGTCCCGCATGGCTGGGAAGTGAAAACGCTCGGAGAAGTCATCGAACTCGCCTACGGCAAGCCGTTGAAAGCGGAGGACCGAAAGCACGGGCCTGTCTGCGTCTATGGAGCGAATGGCCCGGTTGGCTGGCACGACGAGAAGCTTGTTTCTGGCCCCGGGATCGTTGTCGGGCGCAAGGGAAATCCTGGCGTCGTTACTTGGGCGCATGGTGACTTTTATCCCATCGACACGACCTTCTACGTCGAACCCATCGGAGTGTGTCGCAGCCTCTACTTCTTTTACTACGCGCTTTTGCTGCACAACCTCTCTAACCTCAGCGCCGACTCTGCGGTGCCAGGGCTGAACCGTAATCACGCCTACATGAGCAAGCAGGTCATCCCTTCGCAGCCTGTGCTCACTGCCTTTGATTCGTTGATTGCTCCCATCTTTGCGGCCATGCACGCCAACGAAGAACAGTCCCGAAGCCTAGCCTTGGCGCGGGACACGTTGCTACCAAAACTTCTCAGCGGCGAGCTAACAGTTCCGCTTATGCCAAGGCCTGAATGAACACGAGCGCGACAATTGACGCCTTGCCGAACTACCGGCGTGCCAGTGACCGTTGGACGCAGGCACCTGCGCTGGCTCAGTATTACGCTGCAATCAGTCATTGCATTGCTGGCAATGGGCATGGCGTCGTCGAACATGTAAAGTCATTTATTGAGTGCATTTGCATAACAATCATCGGTGAGCTTGGGGAACCGCTCCCCTCCGCAGACCCCACGTCGACTCAGTTGCTCATCGCAGCCCTAAAAGCACTTGGGCTTCAAAACTCACGCGGTGCCAGCAAGCTCGACAAAGTGCTGTCCGCATTCAACAAGATGTCGGATGCGCTGAGTGAAATGCGAAATGAGAACGGCCCGGTTGCTCATGGGAAAGATGGCTTTCTTGATGCCATCGAAGAGGATCATGCCCGCTCATTTCTGCATACCGGCGGCGCAATCGTCGGGGTATTGCTGAACGCGCTCGAAGGAAAGCAGCCGAATCTATTGGTGACTCGCGAGCCTTATGAGCGGTTTGCACATCTCTGCGAACGAATCGACCGCTCTGTCGCCGTGAATGCAAAGGTTGAGTTCGAGGGCGATCTTTCAGTACTTATCGTGTCTATCTCGATTGGGAACAAGCCCGAATCTATAGACCTCCGCATTGAACCAAGTCGACTTCTCTACGGCATTGACCGCACCGCTTTTGTTGGAGTGCTGAGCGATGCACCCGAGTCATTGGGAGAAGAGGATATTGACGAAGACGAGGAAGAGGCACCACCTTTCGCTATACCCACAAAGGAACCAGAGACAGGTACCCACGCTGAGCCAGCCGCTGTCGTCGTTGTCGACGCCTATTCGGGCGTGTTCGCCAATCTCCATGATGGGCTTCGTGCCTTCGTAGCCAGTGAGGGCATCAACGCCACTCCCAGCGATGAGCTACTGAACTCGCTGCTCGCGACTGCTGAATCGAACAGCGGCGTCGATTGGCAAACTCGTGAGAACCTCCAAGCACGGATGAAGATCGGATTCAGGCGCATTCTGAGCAAGGAGGGAATTGATCCCATAATGGTGGTGGACGCATCCGAACGGTTGCTCACGTGGCTTAAAGTAAGTGCACCAGTAGGCACCAAAGTTTAGAATTTATGAGCTGCATTAAGGCTAATCCCGAATGCTCCATTCTTCAAGCCAAGCTAGTATCGAAGTCTGAGAGGAGGGACTTGAGTATGGGCATTATGAGCAATCGCATTCCCTTCACAATCTGACTGATGGCAAGTACCTCCAAGTTGGATCCACGCTTGATGATGGAGAACGCAATCAAAGAGATGAAGCGATCCATCAATGAGTCTCGTGCTGACAAGAAGGCGAGTCCGCTCGTTGGTGCCGTGTTGCTGAAGCCTGATGGGTCTGTGGAAACAGCCCATCGCGGAGAATTACGCGAGGGAGATCATGCTGAGTTTACCCTGCTGGAGCGGAAGAATCGGGCGAGCAAGCTGGATGGATCTACCCTTTTCGCCACCTTGGAGCCCTGCGCTCCCGGAGCTCGGAATCACCCGAAGTTGAGCTGTGCTGAGCGCATCGTGAACGCACGCATCAAGGAGGTCTGGGTTGGCATCACAGACCCAGACCCGAAAGTAGATCGCAAAGGAATCAAATTCCTTCAGGATCATGGTGTCACTGTTCATATGTTCGACCACGACCTGCAAGAGGAGATCCAGGCGGCGAACAAGGAGTTCATCGCGCAGGCGCTTGAGCGAAAGGCTGCTGTGGAAGAGCCGGAAGAAGACACCGCCCTTTCTGCGTTGGAACATCCAGTGACAGCCGCGGACCTAACGGATTTCTCGAAGGTGGTTTTGGATCGCTATCGCTCGCTGGGCAAGATCGGGGACTCGGTTGATTCGGAAGGATTCCGGCGTCGGCTGGCTCAGCAGGGACTCCTGACAACTGATGGAGCAGCATTCGTTCCGTCAGGTTTTGGCATGTTGCTTTTCGGGCAGTCGCCTCGTGAGGGTATGCCGCAGGCTGGATTGCTCGGCACCATTCATTGGCCAGATGGCTCGGAAGAGGTTCGCGATTTTGATGGCCCGATGCTGCTTATTCCAGAGCAAGCGATCCAGTGGCTCAAGGACAAACTGCCCAATCCCATTGATCGGAGTGGAGCGCAGAGAAAGGATGCGAACGAGAGGTTTTACGAACTAGTTCGTGAGGGTATCGTCAATGCCCTCGTGCATCGGGATTACACCATTGAGGGCGCAAAGTGTCAGCTGGTTGTCACACTCGACACGATCACGATCAGGAGTCCGGGTTATCCGGTGAAGCCGATTGAGCTGAAGCAGTTGCAGGGGTTCAACGCCCCGATGCTCAGTCGCAACCCTGTTTTACACTATGTTTTCGCCAAAATGGAACTGGCCGAAGAGCGTGGCTTGGGCCTCAAGTCGATGAAGACCAGAGCCTCGGAGGCCGGCCTTCCTCTTCCAACGTATGCCTGGGAGGATCCGTATTTGGTTCTCACGCTCTACCGAAGTGGCAAGGGTGCGGTTCGGGCGTTGGGTGCCAACGTCCTGGAGAGATTGAATGCGGACGCGAAGGATACTTGGCAAGTCATTCTCTCGAAGCAGCCCATGACCAGCGCCGAGGTGATGACCGAGACGGGTTTCGATGAACGCAAGGCGCAGCGGGTTTTGCGGAAGCTGATGGATGAAGGATTGGTCCAACGCATCGGCATGGGGCGGGCGTCTCAATACGTGGCGGCCAATCCATGAGCAGGTATCCCGACAATAGACCGACAGATGTGTCGGGATTCTAATGCACGCGACTGAGGAATCTCAAAATCCCGACACTATCCCGACAAAGGTGTCGGGATAGTGTCGCTGCGAATCCTGGTGTTGAGACATCCCGCCGCATGAACCGCCATTTTCGCGGAACTCCATTGAAACAAGCAAATCTGCAATATCTTCAACGCAGGCGAACTTGCCCTGAAGGCAACCAGTGCAAAATTTGCACAAGTTCGATTGAAGGAGTGGTGGGTTGTTGCGCCGGAGGCGGATCACTACATCTTCGACGTAATCATCTCGGTCGGATATCCCTTGAAATTCAGCGCGGCACCTTATTCCGCCCAGGACCGTCGCTATGACCGGCCTCACCGAAGCCATCGTCGAAGAGGCGGCCCTCGGCTGGTTCCAGGAGCTGGGCTACGCGGTGCTCCCCGGCCCCCAGCTGGCTCCCGGCGAACCGGCGGCCGAGCGGGAATCGTTCGGCGATGTGGTGCTGGTGGGCCGGCTGCGCGAAGCCATCCGCCAGCTCAACCCGGCTTTTCCACTCAGTACTCTCGCCACGCTTCTGACGAAGTTGCTGAATGGGGAGTTAATGGTGGCAGATTTCATCTCAGGCCTGTTAATCGCAATCTGAGTTATGGCAGGTACCCCCAAGTTCGAACCGCGCAAGATGATGGAGCAAGCCATCGAAGTAATGCGTACGTCCGTGCCAGAGGATCGCAGCGACGGAAAGCCAAACCCGCATGTCGGTGCCGTCCTCGTCAGGCCGGATGGTACAACTGAGACCGCGGCCCGTGGTGAATTGCGCGAAGGCAATCACGCCGAGTTCACCTTGCTGGAACGGAAGTGTGTCGGCGAGAAGCTGGATGGGAGTGTTCTCTTCGCCACGTTAGAGCCTTGTTTGAATCGCAACCATCCCAAGCGCGGATGCGCGCGTCACATTGTCAGTGCCCGGATCAAGGAAGTATGGGTGGGCATTGAGGACGACAACCCGACTGTGGCCGGCAAAGGCATTGAGCATCTCCGGCGGCACGGCGTCACCGTTCACATGTTTGATCGGGATTTGCAGGAGGTCATCCTTGCGGAAAACAAGACCTTCTTTGACTGGGCCAGAAGGCAGACGGAGAAGACGGAACCGGAGCCCATCAAGCTCTCGAAGTATGAAGACCCCATACCTGCCGTAGCGCTTGGTGACCTTTCCGAGGATGCGTTGGAACGCTATCGGTTGAAGGCGGGGATCGAGCCTCCGGTGGATTCCGCAGAGTTTGCCAGGTTGCTGCGGCAGCAAGGGCTGGTCATCGGAGAGGCTGCTGCGGCCACGCCATCGGGTTTCGGCTTTCTGCTGTTCGGCAAGGAGCCTAGAAATGCCTTGCCTCAGGCCGGCGTGCTCGCTAGAGCGGAACTTGCCGACGGGCAGTCTTCACGTGAGGAGTTTGGGCAGGCCATGGTGCTCATCCCCGCTCAGTTGGAGCAGTGGTTGAACAAGGTGTTGCCGAGCACGCTTGACCGGTCCCGCATGGAGCGGCGCGAGCAAGTAGATCTGCCTTTTGAAATGATTCGCGAGGCAGTAGTGAATGCCCTAATTCACCGCGACTACGACATTTCTGGGCAGAAGTGTCAACTGGCCGTGAACACCGACATCATCACGATCAAAAGTCCTGGAGGTCCCATTTCGCCGATCACTTTGGATCAGATGCGTTCATTCACGGCACCGATGAAGAGCCGCAATCCCGTCCTGCACTATGTGTTCGCTCGAATGGGCATGGCCGAGGAACAGGGCTATGGCCTGACCAGCTTGAAGAAGCACGCCGAGAATCTTGGGCTGCCTCTTCCGAGCTATTCGATGGAGGGCGATTTGCTTGTGCTAACGATTTACCGGAGCAAGGCTGCGGCAACAGCGGTTCTTAGTCAAGATGTCATCGAGAGCCTGAGCAAGTCGGAGCGAGCCGGCTGGGAGTGGCTTGCTACCAGAGAGAAGACGACTTCATCTGACTATGCCTCCGCAATGGCGCTTCCCAAGCGGACAGCACTCAATCACCTTAAGCGATTCACCACTCTGAATCTTTTGCAGAAATCTGGCTCCGGACCTGCAACCCTTTACCAAGTGATTCGCCCATGAATGCCCAGATTCTCAGCTTAGGAAGTCGCCAAACATCCCGCCAGGATGGCGGGATAGGTCTTCCCCCACGAGGGTCTCCTCTAATCGCGCCAAACTTTGCGCCAGAATGGCGTGATAGGAGGCTGTCAGTGAGGGCCATTGGCGTATCGCGCCAAACTTCGCGCCAAAATGGCGTGATTTCAGGAGGGGAGTCGGGGCAGAGGGGGATGAGGGGATTACACGACGCCATGCTGAAGCTGAAGCTCATCTCCTGCGAATTCTGGTTAGCAGCTCCCAGGTCCTTTCCTTCACGGATCCAGCTACCCCATGACCACCCCACGCCCTTTCGCCCTGCGCCTGTTCGTGCCCTCTGGGCTACCGGAGGGGATGCGAATCGTGGAGAAAACAAATTGGAGTGGCATTGGCTTCGTGATCCCTCGCTCCCAGCTCAAGGAGTTCACCCAGCGCCCGGAGGCAGGTCGTCCTGGCGTATACGTGCTCACGGGTCCCGACCCCGAGGACGGTGGCGCCGACCTCGCGTACATCGGGGAAGCGGACCCCCTTGGGCGGCGCCTGGAGCAGCACCAGGCCAAGGAGTTCTGGACCACCGCCTACGCCTTCACCTCCAAGGACGGCTACCTGAACAAGGCCCACGCCCAGCACCTGGAGGCCCGGCTGATCGGCCTGGCCCAGGCGGCAAAGCGCTGCCGCTTGGAGAACGTGGTGCAGGGCCACGCGGTCAACCTGGCCGAGATGGACCGCGCAGAGGCGGAGGGCTTCCTGGACGAGGTGCTGCTCTGCTGTCCAGTGCTCGGACTCAGGGCCTTCGAGCAGCCACCCACCTTTCCCTCCATCAACCCCGGCAACCTCTTCTTCCTCCGGGGCCCGGAGGCCGAGGCCAGGGGATACGAGTCACCCAACGGGTTCACCGTTCTCAAGGGGGCCAGGGGGCGCCGGGACTTCACCGCCAGCTCCCCCGATGCCCTTATGCGCACACGGGAGCAACTCATCCGCCAGGGCGTCCTTGTCAGGCAGGACAACCAGGTGGAACTGCTCCAGGACTACGAGTTCAAGTCGCCGTCCCATGCGGCGGGGCTGCTGCTCGCCCGCAACGCCAACGGCCGGCTCGAGTGGAAGGATGCCGCCGGCATCACCCTCAAGGAGCACCAGGAGCGGGCGGCTGCGGCAGCCTCCAGAGTCGCTGAACCGTGAGCCCCCACCCAGCGCACATGCCAACCACGCTGGTCCCACCTAGCGTCTGGTCAGTGACTGGCTCCCTGGTGAGACCGATGTCGAGTGACGGCGCTCCCCTCAAGCCCTGGGCGGTGACCCCCGAGAAGATCGCAGAAGCCGTGCGCCGGTTGGTTGCCGCAGCCGCACCCACGCGCCTGATTGCCTTTGGCTCTACTGCCACAGGCGATCTCAGCGTCGCTAACGACCTTGACCTTCTCGTGGTGGAAGCCCAGGTGCCAGACCGCTACCAGGAAATGCTGCGCCTGCGCCGTGTCCTGCGCGGGCTGCTGATGCCGATCGACCTGATCGTCACAAGTGAGGCCCTCTACGACTCCCGCGCCCAGGTGCCGGGCACGGTGGAGTTCGCTGCCCGCACATAATGCCGGGTGCTCTATGCGGGCGATTGACCAGGCCCAGCTGCTGCAACGCAAGGCTGCACAAGACCTTGCCGTGCTGCGGAAGCTGATCAACGATCCCACCATCAACACCTAGACCCTCGGCTTCCATGCCCAGCAGGCGGCCGAAAAGCTGATCAAGGCATTGCTTGCGCTGGGTGGTCACGATTACCCCCGCACCCATGATCTAGGCCTGCTGCTGGATCTGCTCGCTTCTGTGGATGTGTGCATTCCCGAGGTGCTGCTGACCGTGGAGAACCTGACCCCCTTCGCGACCGTGTTCCGCTACGACGACCTCCCGCTGTACGTCAGCATCGATCGGCAGGAGTGGCTGCCAATTCTCTTGGCGTTGGAGCATTTCGTCGGCGGGGCCATCGCGGCGGCGTCGGATCCATTGAATCCGCCATGGCCCTCAACGAAGCCCTGATCGAAGAGGTTGCCATTGGCTTGTTCCACAAGGAGGGCTATGCCGTGCTCCACAGCACGCTGTCCCGCGTCAGAAACCTACCGGCACGAACAGGCGCGGAGCGAGATTGAGCTGCCGGATCCGCCGGACAAAACCGCGATCTTCAAACGACGCCATCGACGCGCAGCTGCGGCAGCTGGCATGGTGCAGCGCATCGGCGAAGTCGAGCCCGTTGCGCACACCGGCCACGGCCTGCTCCAGGGCTGGCCGGTCTTCTGCCGTGAGGCCCGGATGGGCCAACAGGTGGTCGAACACCTGCAGCACCTGCTCTACCGGGAAGCCGTAGTACCCCCGCAGCACCCACTCCAGCTCCAGGGCCACCGTCTTGGCCAGGAACAGCGGCTGGCCGGATTCGATCAGATCGCGGGCGGCCCGGCGCTGGAGCTCCGTGGCCGCATCGGCATCGTCTTCCGCCACGAAGTAGCGGGCCAGCACATTGGTGTCTACGCCAATCACGGGCGCAGCAGGCTGGCGGGATCAAAGCCCGCCGGCACGGCTGGCCGGCCGGTCTTCAGCAATCCAAACCCGCTCTCCGGCAGTGGCTGCTCCGTCTTCCAGGGGCGCAGCTCGATGTGATCCCCCACCAACGCGAAGCACACGCGGCTGCCTCTGGCCAGCCCGAACTGCTGCCGCAACGCCTTGGGGATGGTCACCTGCCCCTTGCTGGTGATCGAGCTGGT
>ERZ887849.3005-NODE-3005-length-13200-cov-8.348726_pt1 | contig 13200 bp, 12 predicted proteins | sample MGYA00521267_ERZ887849 | MGnify/ENA primary metagenome ERZ887849 (study PRJEB32303, sample SAMEA104408601) | aquatic metagenome | biome: Brackish water; feature: Pelagic; material: water | place: Baltic Sea | collected 2014-06-06T16:11:00 | depth 2,863 m ... | reverse complement strand
CGCAAAATCCTCAGCCTCCGCCGCCGCCCGCGCCATCGGGCTATCGTCCCAGCAAAGCGCCTCCGCCCCGCCCGCGCGCAGCGCCCGCGCCGCCGACAGACCCGAGCGGCCAAGGCCCAACACGGCCACGCGACGCGCCTCAAATCCAACCACTGGTATCATCGCAAGCCCTTTCCCAGACGCGGGGTCACCGCACCTTCAACGTCGCAAGGCCGATCATCGCGAGGATCAGCGAAATGATCCAGAACCGGATCACGATCTGCGGCTCGGCCCAGCCCTTTTTCTCATAGTGGTGATGAATGGGCGCCATCAGGAACACACGTTTGCCCGTGCGTTTGAAGTAAAGCACCTGAATGATCACGCTGAGCGCTTCGACCACGAAAAGCCCGCCGACAATCGCCAGCACGATCTCGTGCTTGGTGGCCACCGCAATCGCGCCCAGCGCGCCGCCCAGGGCCAAAGACCCGGTATCGCCCATGAAAACGGCCGCAGGCGGCGCGTTATACCACAAAAACCCGAGCCCCCCGCCGATCAGACCCGCGACAAAGACGAAAATCTCGCCCGTTCCCGGCACATAATGCACATCGAGATATTGCGTGAAATCCACCCGGCCCACCGCATAGGCGATCACGCCCAGCGTGCCCGCCGCAATCATCACAGGCATGATCGCCAGACCATCCAGGCCATCCGTGAGGTTCACCGCATTGGCGGCACCAACAATGACGAACATCCCAAAGGGAATGAAGAATATCCCCAAATTCAACAGCACGTCCTTGAACACCGGAAAGGCAAGCCGCCCCGCGAGCGGATCATAATCCGCAACCCGCGCGGCAAGCTCCAGATCCGCCGCCGAATGCACGCTCATCGCCCAATAGGTGGCAATCCCCGCGATGATAAAGCCCAGCAAAAGCCTCACCTTACCCGGCACACCCTTGTGATTGCCTTTGGAAACCTTGGCATAATCATCAGCAAAGCCGATCGCCGCAAAGGAGACGGTGACAAAAAGGATCATCCAAACAAACGGGTTGTCGAGGCGCGCCCAAAGCAGCGTCGAGAACAAAAGAGCGCCCACGATCAGCAATCCACCCATCGTCGGCGTGCCCGCCTTGGCGAAATGCCCCTCGGGACCATCCTCGCGTATTGGCTGCCCCTTGCCCTGACGGCGGCGCAGCACATTGATCAGCGGCTTGCCGAACATGAAGCCAAAAATCAGCGCCGTCATGAACGCGCCCCCGGTGCGGAAGGTGATATACCTGAAAAGGTTAAAGAAATCACCGCCGTCGGACAGAGCAGTCAACCAATAAAACATTCAATCGTCCCTTGCTTCGGGTCGGTTTGCCCGCCCCTTTTTGCGCAGCGCCTCCACAGCAAGGCTCACCTTGCTGCCCTTGGAGCCCTTGATCAGCACCACGTCGCCCGCGTCTATCATGCGAAACACCTCTGCTGCCAGTGCGTTTGCATCCTCAAACCACATGCCGCGCTGCGCCTCGGGCAACGCCCGGTGCAGCGCACGCATCCGCGGCCCCACACAATGCACCACGGTGAGCGCAGCAATGCTGGGCAAATCGGCAATCCCACGGTGCAACGCCTCCTCAGAGCGGCCAAGCTCCAGCATATCGCCAAGGATCGCAATCCGCCGCCCCTTGGTGATGCGGCCAATCCCGTCACGTGGTGCTGCGGCCGCCAGAACCTCCAACGCGGCCTGCATTGAAGTGGGGTTGGCGTTGAACGCATCGTCAATGAGATCAAGGGTCCAATCCTCATGCCCGCTATCGAGCCGCAGGACCTCCCGCCTGCCGCGTCCGGCGGGCGGTTGCCAGAGCGCCAGATCAGGTGCCGCCATCCCTGTATCCCCGCCCAGTGCCTCAACGGCGGCCAAAACGGCGAGACCGTTCATCGCAAAATGCCGCCCCGGGCTCATGATCTTGAAAAGGGCCACTTCGCCCCGCATTTCTGCGCGCACCGTGGTGCAGGTATCCGACATCCTGGCCGAGATGAGACGGTAATCCGCAGCGCCTTCGCCAAATGTCGTGATCTGTGCGGGCCTGGCGCGGGCGGTTTCCAGCAAGATGGATGTTGTGGGCAGGTCGATGTTCACAATCGCCTCTCCGCCCGGCTCCAGCCCCTCAAAAATTGACGCTTTTTCATGCGCGATTCCGTCAATACTCTCGAACGCTTCCAAATGGGCGGCGGCCACGGTGGTGATCATCGCCACATGGGGGCGCGCCATGCGGGCAAGCGGCGCGATCTCGCCGGGGGCATTCATCCCGATCTCGATCACCGCAAATTCGGTATCAGCAGGCATCCGCGCGAGTGTCAGCGGCACGCCCCAATGGTTGTTATAGCTCGCTTCAGCCGCATGGGTGCGGCCCTGGCGGGAGAGCACATCGCGCAACATTTCCTTGGTGGATGTCTTGCCGACCGAACCTGTGACGCCCACAACCCGCGCACCCGTGCGCGCCCGTGCGGCCCGGCCAAGCGCCTCCAGCGCCGCCAGCACGTCGCTCACGATCAGCAAGGGCGCATCCGACGCCACGCCTTCGGGGATATGGCTCACCATTGCCGCAGCGGCCCCCGCCGCGAGCGCCCCCGCCACAAATTCATGCCCGTCCCGCGCGGCCTTGAGCGCTACAAAGAGATCACCCTTGGCAATCGTGCGCGTATCAATCGACACACCCGTGGCGCACCAATCGCCGTGCGCCTGCCCGCCGGTGGCCTTTGCGGCCTCCGCAGCGGTCCAGAGCGCGCTCATGCGAGACCCCCATCCAGAGCGGCCACGGCCACGCTGGCCTGTTCAGTATCGTCAAAGGGCAGCACGTCATCGCCGACGATCTGCCCGCTCTCGTGCCCCTTGCCCAAGATCAGCAGCGCATCCCCCGGCCCCAGAGCGTCGACACCGCGCAGGATCGCCTCGGCGCGGTCGCCCACTTCCTGCGCATCGGGGCAGCCTTCCATCACGGCGGCACGGATCACGGCAGGATCCTCGCTGCGCGGGTTGTCATCGGTCACGATCACCTGATCCGCATGCAGCGCCGCCTGCCCCATCAAGGGCCGCTTGCCGGGGTCCCGATCACCACCGGCGCCGACAATTGCGACCAGCCGCCCCATCACATGCGGGCGCAGCGCCTGAATGGCGGTGGCCACGGCATCGGGCGTGTGGGCGTAATCCACGAACACGGCAGCACCATTCTCGCGCATCGCGGCCAATTGCATCCGGCCCCGCACGGTCTGCATCTGCGGCAGCACCTCGAACACGCGCCCCGGCTCATCCCCACCCGCGATACAGAGCGCCGCCGCGAGCAACAGGTTCTCCCCCTGAAATCCGCCGATGAGCGGTACATGCACCTGGTGCACATCGCCCTCCCAGTCAAAGCGCAACACCTGCCCCGTGGGCTCAAACCGCTGCGCCTCAAGCTGCAAATCAGCGCCCGCCGCGCGCCCCACACCCAGCACGACCTGACCGCGCGCCTCGGCGATGGCGGCCATATCCGCGCCGCGCGCATCATCTGTGTTGATCACCGCGATCCCGTCCTCGGGCAACACGCGATCAAAGAGCCCCGCCTTGGCGTCAAAGTAGGCCTCAAACGTCTTGTGATAATCCAGATGGTCCTGCGTGAAATTCGTGAACCCCGCCGCCACAAGAGACACCGCATCAAGCCTGCGCTGCTCAAGCCCATGCGATGACGCCTCCATCGCCGCATGGGTGACGCCCGCCTTTGCGGCCTCGGCCAGGGTGCGGTGCAGGGTAATGGGCTCGGGCGTGGTATGGGCCAGCGGTGCTGTCCAACTGCCCTCGACTCCGGTGGTGCCCACGTTGACCGCGCTATGGCCCAGCGCCTCCCAGATCTGGCGGGTGAAGCTTGCCACGGAGGTTTTGCCATTGGTGCCCGTGACGGCCACGATGGTCTTGGGCTGCGCACCAAACCAAAGGGCCGCAGCATACGACAGCGCCGCGCGCGGGTCTTGTGCGATGATCAGGGCCGCGTCGCTCGCCGCCAGCTCGGCCCGCGCGATGCGCGCACCCTCGGCATCCGTAAGGATCGCCCCCGCCCCTTGGCGCAACGCGTATTGGATGAACTCGCCCCCATGCACGCGGCTTCCGGGCAATGCGGCAAAGAGAAACCCGTCCTGCACCTGCCTGCTGTCCACGGCCATTCCCGTCACGCGGGCTTGCGCGCCGCCCTGGGCCGTCAGACCCAGCTCATCCAGTGTTTTCGCCTGCCCTGACATCTGCCCGCCGCCCGCCTGATATTATTGTGCCACCTGCGTTATATCAGGCAGATTCCGGGGTTCAATCTCGGGGCGCAAGCCCAAAAGGGGTGCCACACGCGCGATGATCTCAGCGGCGATGGGTACGGCGGTCCAGCCTGCTGTGCGGCGCGGCTCATCCCCGGAGGTCTCGACAGGTTCGTCCAGCGTCACGATCAGCACGTATTTGGGATCATTGCTGGGAAAAACGGCGGCAAATGTGGCGATCACCTTGTCATCGTAATAGCCGCCGCCGCTCGGGCGTGGCTTATCCGCCGTGCCGGTTTTGCCACCCACGCTATAGCCCGGAACCTCCCCAAGGCTCGCAGTGCCGGAACTGACCACCCGGCGCAGCATCCGCACAGACGCGGCAGCGGTCTCGGGTGACATGACGCGCAGGCCCTGCTGTGGAGCGTTCTGCTTCAAAAGCGTGGGCTTCACATAGCGCCCACCATTGGCTAGCGCCGCATAGCCCGCAGCCAGATGAAGCGGGCTGCTGCTCAGACCGTGGCCATAAGAAATCGTCACCGTGCTCAGATCGGTCCAACGCGGGGGCAAAAGGGGCTGCCCGCCTTGGGCCTCAATGATTTCCAAAGGTGTGGGTTCAAAGAACCCGAGGCTTTCAAGGAAATCTTTCTGCCGTTTGGCACCGACCTCAAGGGCGATCCGCCCAGTGCCCCGGTTGGAGCTTTGCACAATCACCTCAGACGCGGTGATAAGCCCGTAATTCTTGCGGTTGAACTCGCCAATGGGAAAGCCGCCGACGCGCATGGGGGGCGTGGTGTCGATGATCGTGTTCTCGTTGACGATACCCAGCTCAATCGCTTGGGCCACCGCGAAAATCTTGAAGGCCGAGCCAAGCTCGTAAACCCCCTGCACCGCGCGGTTGAAGAGCGGGCTGTCGCCAGCATAACCCGTTAGAAGCGGGCTGGGCCGATCGTTGGGGTCAAAATCCGGCAGCGACGCGATGGAGATCACCTCGCCCGTATGCACATCCATCAAGACGGCGGCAGCCCCCTTGGCGTTCATGATGTTCATACCCCCCAGAAGAACCCGCTCGGTCGCGGCCTGAATGGTCAGGTCCAGCGACAATTCCAAGGGCTTGTGCCCATGGGCTGGATCGCGCAGGCGCGTGTCGTAGAATTTCTCTATCCCAGCCACGCCGATCACCTCGGCGGCATGGACCCCCTCGCGGCCAAACCCCGCGCCGCCCAAGACATGCGCGGCAAGGCGGCCATTGGGGTAAAGCCGCATCTCACGTGGGCCAAAGAGCAGCCCCGGCTCACCGATATCATGCACGGCCTGCTTCTGCTCGGGGCTGATTTTCTTTTTGATCCAAAGAAACTTACGCTTGCCAGTGAAATCCGTGACAAGCCGCTCGTGCTTTAGATCGGGGAAGATTTTCACCAACGCTTCTGCGGCGCGTTCAGGCTCGATCATCATCTGCGGCTGGGCATAAAGGCTGTGGGTGTCGAAATTCGTGGCCAATATGCGCCCGTTGCGGTCTACGATATCGGCGCGCTGCGCGAGGATATCGGCTCCAGCCGCGCTCGCGCGCGGCTCGGCGGGCTCGGAATGTGCCAACACACCCATGCGCCCGCCGATCAGGGCAAAGGCCGCGAAGAACATGACGCCCAACACCAAAAGCCGCCCCTCAGCACGGCGGCGGTCACGGTCGCGCATTTCCTCATGGCGCAGGCGGATATTCTCACGCTCAATCGCATCGGGGTTCTCGCCCTTGCCACGCGCCTCAAGGATACGCGCCAAGGGGCGCAGAGGGGTGCGGATCATAGCGGCTCCTCCCCGGAAGACACATCCACGGATTTCGACAGATCAATCAGCCCGTCCAGTTCGGATGGCGGATAAGGCACCTGATCGATACGGCCAAACTGGCTGGCCTTGAGCGGCACGAGGCCCAGACGATCAAAGTTGATCTCGGCCAATTCGCGCAGACGGTCGGGGCGGTTCTGATAGGCCCATTCCGCATTCAGAACCCGCAGACGCTGGCGATTTTCGGCGATCTCACGCTCCAGCGTCTCGGCATGCGCAATCGCGGCTTGCGTGCGGTAATTCTCGTAATAGGCCCAATAGGCAAGGCCGATCACGGCCAGAAAACTCGCGATGTAAAACAGGCTGCGCATCAGAATTGTCCCTTGAGTTGCGGCATACCAAGCGCCTTTGGATCGCTCGATCCGGGGGCGGCATCCGTGCGGCGGCCAACGCGCAAAAGCGCCGAGCGCGCGCGCGGGTTCACCGCCAGCTCCGCCGCATGCGCCGAAATCGCCTTGCGCGATGCAAGTGTGAATTGCACAGGCGCCGTGGCCAGCTCGGGCGCATGGCGGCTGCCGCCCCCGCCCCCGCCGCTGCGCGCCTGAAAGAAGCGTTTGACCATACGGTCCTCGATGGAATGAAACGTGACCACCGCCAGCGCGCCACCGGGGGCCAGCGCGCGCTCAGCGGCCTCCAACCCGCGCATCAGCTCGCCGTATTCGTCGTTCACCGCGATGCGGATCGCCTGAAAACTGCGCGTGGCGGGATGGGCCTGACCGGGTTTGGAGCGCGGCAGGCATTTCTCGACGATCCCGGCAAGGCGCAGGGTGCTCTCAATCGGGGCCTCGTCGCGGGCGCGGACTATGGCGCGGGCGATGCGACGGCTCGCGCGCTCCTCGCCATACAAATAAAGGATATCGGCCAGAACGGCCTCTTCGGCGCCATTAACCAGATCGGCCGCACTCTGCCCATCCTGGCTCATCCGCATATCGAGCGGCCCGTCGCGCATGAAGGAAAACCCGCGCGCAGATTGATCAAGCTGCATGGAGCTGACGCCCAGATCCAGCACGACCCCGTCAAGGGCCTCGCCATGCACGTCCATGTTGGAAAAGACATCACGGACAAGGCTCACACGGTCGTCAGCCCAATCCTTGGCCATCTCAAGGGCTGCCGGATCACGGTCAAGCCCGATCACATGCTCCGCGCCTGCGTCCAGCAAAGCGCGCGCATAGCCTCCCGCACCCAACGTGCCATCAAGCCAACGGCCCCGCACGGGGGCCACAGCCTTGATCAATGGCCCAATCAGAACTGGAATATGCGGCGATGGGGATGCAGCGGCAGCGGCAGGCATCACTCAGTCCCCCTTCACACCGTCCAAAAAGATGAGGGGATCCGTGCCCTCAGGCAGCTCATCGAGCCACGCCTCAGTGCGGGCCAGCTCGACGTTATTGAATGTCTCCGGCTTCCAAATCTGGAATGTGTCGCCCGAGGCCATGAACAGGGCCTCAGCGTCCAGCTCGATCTTCTTGCGCAACTTGGCGGGCAGCACGATGCGTCCAGTGTCATCAACGATGGTCGGATGGCTGTGCCCGTGAAACAAACGCTCCAGCATCTTGCGCTCATTCGAGCCGCGCGGCAGGGCATCGATCTTGTCGTCCACCTCGTTGATGGCCTCAATCGTGTAACATTCGAGAAATTTGCGGCGATGATCGCCATAAACGATGACAAGCTCGGGCGCGTCGCCCTCACGCCAGTTCGGGTCACCCGCCTCCAGCACACGGCGAAACGAGGCCGGGATAGACACCCTGCCCTTCGCATCCACCTTGTGGGTGCCTTCGCCTCTGAACCTACGTGCCACGGAATTGGCGCCCTCGTCCTGCCCCCGGTTTCAAAAAATCAGCCTTACAAATGAAAACGGCGGGTTGATCTGCTGCCACTGATCAACCCGCCGCACTCGTCCCGCATGGCGGGATATGTCCGACTGCGCGCGCCACCTGGGGGGATGTCTGCTCGCCCGCGCGCCGGATCTCTTCGTGTCGGATGAAGTCGACTGCCTGTATGAAACCTGACTTGGGTTATTTTTATTCGGGGTCGTTTGGTGCCCCTTGTTGCCGTCCTCATCGCACTTATTGGTATTTCATGGGAAATCGCACCACGCAAGAAAAAACTGACGCTTGCAGCTACTCCATGTTGTTTGTGCGACCCTTGAAAAACAAGATGTGGGGGATGAATTGCTGCCAGAAACGCATCACCTGCTAATTTTTACAAAACCAAACACAAGATGTAGCTTTTCCTGCGGCGTAAGAAAGATGCCCATGATTTCCCAGATTATTTCAAAAATGTCTAAGATAGAGGCCTCTCAGCGTTCAATTACATCGTGCATCACGCCGAATCAAACCTGATTCCCATATGATTCGTGGCCATGAGGCACACTCGTCCCATAGTTTCCCGTGCACAGACGAAAAACCCCCGGCCCATGATGGACCGGGGGCTCAAAAGACCCGAAAGCTCTGTTCGCTGGCGTCAGGCGTTCACATCCACAACGACCCGGCCCTTGACCTGGCCCTTGAGAATATCACGCCCAAGACCCGGCAGATCAGACAGCACAGCAGGCTGCACCATCGCCTCCAACTTATCCATCGGCAGATCCTTGGCGATCCGCTCCCAAGCGCGGACGCGGTTGTCGTAAGGTTGCATCACGCTATCGATCCCCAGAAGGTTCACACCACGTAACAGAAACGGGATCACGGTGGCAGGCAAGCCCGCCCCGCCCGCCAGACCCACGGCCGATACCGATGCGCCATATTTCATCTGTCCCAGAAGCCGCGCCAGCATCTCACCGCCCACAGCATCGACGCAACCACCCCACATCTCCGCCTCCAAAGGCCGCTTCACGGTCTCGTTCAGCTCCTCGCGCGCCACGATCTGCGTGGCCCCGAGACCCTTGAGGTAATCACCCGTCTCGGGCCGCCCCGTCACGGCGGCAACCTCATGGCCCAGATGCGCCAGAATGGCCGTCGCGACCGAGCCCACACCCCCCGCAGCCCCGGTGACCAGAACCGGACCGTCCTTGATCCCATGATCTTCCAGCGCCATCACGGCCAGCATCGCGGTAAACCCCGCGGTCCCCACAGCCATCGCCGCGCGGGTATCAAGCCCACCGGGCAGCGGCACCAGCCAATCGGCTTTCACGCGCGCTTTCTGCGAGTAGCCGCCCCAATGCGCCTCGCCCACGCGCCAGCCCGTCAGGACAACCTTGTCCCCAGCCTTGTAGCGCGCATCTGACGACGCCTCGACGGTGCCCGCAAAATCAATACCTGGCACATGCGGATAATTCCGCACGAGGCCCCCGCCGGGCCCAATGCACAGACCGTCCTTGTAGTTCACCGTCGAATACTCGACCGCAACCGTGACCTCTCCCTCGGGCAGATCGTCCAGCGACAGCTCCTTTACAGCCGCGCTCGTCTTGCCGCTCTCCGCGTCCTTCTCAACCACCAAAGCGTTGAACATGTCGCCAATCTCCCTCTTCTTCTTAGTTCCAAATACTCAAATCATCGGGCAACGTCAGGCCCAGAACCCCTCGCGGACAAGCGCCGGGCGATCCTCGCCCAACACATCTACGCGCAGCTCTGTTCCCGCGTCCCAGTGGGTCATCCGCACCATGCCGATGGCCACATTCGTCTCGAAATCAGGCGACCAGGCCGCAGAGGTGATCTGCCCCACCTGTTTGCCCCCCGAATAAACCGGCCAGGGCCGATCGCAGCCCGGCACTTTGTCGCCACCAATGGCAAACGCGCGCACCTGCTTGACGGGGCCTTCCTTGGCCACCCGCAACAACGCGTCGCGCCCGATACAGCCAATGGCCGTATGAGTGTTGCAAAACTTGCCCAAGCCACATTCATGGGGGGTGTTGTCGTCGGTCATGTCGTTGCCATAGCTCAGAAGACCGCCCTCGACACGCTCGATCCCGTTTGGGCATCCCGCACGCACGTTCAGGTCTTCACCCGCGGCAAACAGAGCATCCCACAATGGCATCCCGATATCGCTGCCCTCGACATAGATCTCGAACCCGCCTTGCTTGGAATAGCCCGAGCGCGCGATGACCATATCACGACCGTGAAAGTCAAAAATCCCGTAGCGGAAGAAGCGGATGTCACGCACACCCTCCCCAAAGACCCGCGCCATCAGATCATCTGATTTCGGCCCCTGAATGGCCAGTGGCGACACATCAGGCTCATCGACCAGCACATCGAGGCGAAACCCGCTCGCGATCCCTTTGACCCACAAAAGCAGATCACTATCGGCAATCGATATCCACCAGCGGTCCTCTGCCAGCTTCACCGCCACCGGATCGTTCAGCATGCCGCCCGTCTCATCCACGATCGGCACATAGTAGCACTGCCCCGCCGTCATCCCGCGCAAATCACGCGGTGTCAGCATCTGCATCAGCCGCCCCGCATCGGGGCCGCGCAACTCAACTTGGCGCTCAGCAGCCACGTCCCAGACCTGCACATGGTTCTTCAGGTGGTGATAATCGGCCTCCACACTCTCGAACATCGTGGGCAGAAGCATCCGGTTATAGACCGTATAGGCCTTGACCCCCTGCGCCTCGACGCCATCGGAGAAAGGGGTGCGCCGCAGGCGGCGAGAGGGAGAGATAAAGGCTGTCACAGGCAGTCATCCTCTTGCATGACACTCAGGTATGTTAAAGTCTCGGTCAGGGCCGCAGGCCCCTGATCATTTCGAGGATCCGCTCCAGTCAATCGGGCAGATCTCGGCGGATTTGCCGGCAAAATCCCAGATACGGCCATAGTCACGCACCCGGCTCTTCAGGCCTTTGGCCGCGATGATATCGGGGCCCATCCAGTATTTGGAATTGCTGACCATGACCGGATGATCGGGGCTCGCACCCTCGACCATCTCGATCTCGCCCTGGATCTTGCGGCCGATATTGATCGAGCGTTTCTTGCCCTCGCGGACGATCTCCACAGGCGCGCGCTCAGCGCCGATGATCTCGCTCACCAGCATAGTAAACAGACCCGTGGTGCCGCCCGCTTGGCCGGAGAAAATTTGCAAGATGCCGTTATAAGCCTTCCCACTCGCGCGCTCGTCCACATACGCCGCAACGCGCCAGTTGCCCTCGCCCATGCGGCCCGGAATATCGACAAGAAGGCCCACGTTCAGCCCGGCAAGGCTCTCGCCTTCATAATGGCCCTCATCAATCGCAATGGCCATCCACGCGTGGCAATGCCCCTCCGTGGGGGGGTGTGCACCAAGGCTGACCACACAGGGGCAAAACACGGTGCAGGAGCAGTTGAGAAACAGCTCACCCTTGATCGACCAATCCGTCGCGGACGCCGTGCGCCGCTTCGGATTCGCCATCCGGTTGTCAATGCGTTGGCTCACGGGCAGCTTATCTGCCCCCTCTTTGCGTGCTACGGCCATATCCTATTCTCCCATAAAGGCCGGTGCGGCGATAACATACGCCCCGGCAATCAGCAGCAAGACCCCCGCCGGGCGCGTCACCCGGTGGCCGATCTGCGGCAGTTTCTCCAATACCATGAAAAGCGTGGCGAGGCCCATCCAGGCAAGGTTCATAACCCCGCCAACAAACCCGAGCGCCATGAACCCCCAGCAACAGCCCACGCAAAACGCGCCAAGCCCAAGGCCCATAGCGAGGCCCCCCGAAAACCCGGTGCGCCACTTACTCAGGAAGTAACTCATCGGGCTATGGCATACCCCGTGGCAGATTTCCTTGGCGCGGGTAAACTGAAACGCGCCGACCAGAAGTAAAAGCCCCCCCGCCGCCCAAGGCGCGCGCGCAATGCCCAGCATGTCGATCACACCACCGAAAAGAAGCCCAAGCTGCACCCCCGTAATCAGCGCGGCAAACGCCACCCAAACGATGAAGTATCCCAACAGAACACCAAGCCAGCCCGCCCGGCTGCCATTGGCAGAGGTCATAAGGTCTTCATAGCTGCGCAATGTGGGCACAAGCGTCGGCAGCATCATCGCCGCCATCATAATCGCCCACATCGCGAACAAGGGGCCGAATCGCGCCATCGGCATATCCATTGGCATGCGCGGATCCATCGCCGCCATCATGGCGCCCTCAGGCCCCGGACGGCCCAACAGATCCAGATCCATATCCACAGCCATCATATACATTACCCACCACGCCGCCAGAATGGCCGCGAAGAAGCCCAGCCACAAAAGGCTGCGCATTGGTGTGGCAAGAAGGGTGCGCAAGGCGGAGATCTCCTGAGTCGGGAGCCAAACAGGCTTGCGCGCAAAATGTCAGACAATTAAAAGTCTGACAAATGAAAATTGATCCAGACCAAAAAGCCGATCTTTCGGCCCAGATTGCCAAGGCTATTCGCGATGCCATCATCGAGGGTCGCATGATCGTGGACGAACGCCTGCCATCGGAGGCCGAGCTTGCCGAACAGTTCGAGGTCTCCCGCTCCACCGTACGTGAAGCGCTGAAACGGCTGGCCGCGCAATCCTTGATCCGCACACAGCGCGGCGCGTTCGGCGGCGCCTTTGTGAACCGCCTCAGCTTTGAAGAGGCTTATGGCCAGCAAATCACCACCGCCACGCTGCTGCTAAGCATGAATGCCGTAAGCTTCGATGTCGCCTGCGAGGCGCGGTATGCGCTAGAACGCGCCTGCGCCCCACTCTCGTCTGAGCGCCGCACCCCGGATCAGCTCGCCACGATGCGCGCCGAAATCCACCGGCAGTCCCAGCCGGGCCTTACGGATGAGAGCTTCTGCGCCTCGGACGTAACCTTCCACCGCGCGCTGGTCGACGGCGCAGGCAACCCAGTGCTCAGCTTCCAACTCGCCGGTGCCGTGGAAGCCATGCAACCTTTGATGAACATGATAACCTTCACGGCCCGCTCTCGCGAAGCGATCGTGGCGCTCCACACCCGCATCGCCGACGCGCTGGAGGCGCAGGACGCCAAAGCCGCCGACACCGCCCTTCTGGAGCTGGAGCGCTACACGCTTGAGTTGGGCCGCGGCGTCATGAAAGCCCGCAAAAGCGCAAGCTGAGAGACTGGGCCGCCTCCGGCGCGGGGATATTTTCGCCAAGAAAAGCCTACACCTGTGTCCAGTCCGGCTTTCTTCTTAGGGAAAGTCTGAAAAACCTGCCGGTTTCCGTGTGATGTGGTAGGCTGCGGGC
>ERZ887849.3001-NODE-3001-length-13223-cov-59.450182_pt1 | contig 13223 bp, 3 predicted proteins | sample MGYA00521267_ERZ887849 | MGnify/ENA primary metagenome ERZ887849 (study PRJEB32303, sample SAMEA104408601) | aquatic metagenome | biome: Brackish water; feature: Pelagic; material: water | place: Baltic Sea | collected 2014-06-06T16:11:00 | depth 2,863 m ... | reverse complement strand
TCAACCTCACTAGCTTGTTGTGTTGGTTTAGTAGATGCTAAAGCAGCTAGTTCTTCTTCTAATTTTGCTTGCTTGGCTAATAATTCAGTAGAAATAATAGGCTCAATAGTTTCTGTAGGTTTAGTAGATTCTAAAGCAGCTAATTCAATATTGATTTTGTTAATGTTTTCTTTTAAAGTTTCTAATTCTTTTTCAAGCTCTGTAACATCTTCTTTTTTAGTAGTTTTTAATTTAGGACTAGGATTTTTTTCTATTATTCTATCTAATGCATTTTCAATATTATTGATTAATCCTTCTCGCTCTTTATTATTTTCAATTTTTACTAAATTAAATATCCAAGAACGAATATCATCTGCTGCATAAAATGTTGGGGCATTATATTGTATCCATTCATTATCTCCACCTAATTCTTCTTTTAATTTACTACTCAACTCTTCTACCTCAACTGTTCTTGTCGCATTAATAAATTTATCAACAAGAGGGGATTCAAGATATTTAAGTGTTGCTTTAATATTAGTAAATCGTTCTTGTGCACTTTTAATCTTTTTTTGTGCATTATTAAGGAATGCCTTATTGTCTTTATAACTATACCATACTGCACCTTCTGCATCTTTATGTGTAAGAGGTGCACCAGGCTCGGAACCGAGTGTATACTCTCCTATATCATTTAAGCTTCCATCAGGATTTAATCTTACTGAAGTTGGATTACCTGAACCTTCTAAAAATTCACGTTCTTCAGCTTGTTTTTTATACTCCTCTATTGTTTTAGATATACTATCCCGAGCAGCTTTTTCTTCTTTAGATATAGTTTCTTTTGTTTCTTTTGCTTTTTTTATTTTATTTTCAACATCTTGTATTTTTGATTCAAGAGCAGCTATCTCCTCAGCTTTCTTAACCTCAACCTCACTAGCTTGTTGTGATGCTTGTTCTAAAGCAGCTTTTTTAGCTGCTTCAATTTGAGCATTTACTTTTTCAAGTTCAGCTTTTTTAGCACTAAGTTCTTTAAGTTGTTTTTCAGCATCAGAAATTACCTTTTCTTTTTCGGGACCTTTTTTCTTATCCTTCTCAGATTTTGTCTGACTCAATTTCTTACGAAGCATTACATCTTCTATATCAAGAAGATATTCAAGTTTTTCTTCTTTAGTAGGGAATGCATTCAACTCATCAGCAAATTGATCTAATACTTCCATCGAGTCAAAAAGATCTTCGATTCCAGGGAAAAGCCCCTTAATATCAGAACCTGTTAACTCACGAGATAAAATATCTGCTGGAGCTTTTTCAACTTCTTCAATTCCTTCAACATCAAATGTGATCGGAGCTTTTTGTTTTTTTGCTTCTTTGAGGTAATCAGAAATGATTTCACCCATTGTGGCTTTAGTCATCAATCCTTGAATCTCTACAATATCTTCTGGAGTCAAAGACTTAACAGCTTCAGTAGCATTTTCTGGTTGAGCTTCTCTTTTATATTTTGTAATGTAAGATACAGCAAGTCTTTCTTTAAGCTCTTGAGGTAAAGCATTAAAAGGAGTCGTACCTTTAATAGATAAATCGCCATTGTTGTCTTCTTTAACGGTTGGTTCCGAAGTAGTTTTGGTATTAGGCATTACTTCTGGAGTAGACTCTTGTTTCTGCTGAACTTTTTCCAATGCCATTTCCTGTTCAACAATAGAAGCTACAATAGAAAGGATTTCTTGACTTAATTCTATTCTCTTTTTCCAACGATAAAATGGAGTATTTGATTTCTCATTTATAAGCTCTTGCTTTTCAGCTTCTAACTCTTTGATCTTATCATTAATGTTCTGACGTTGCTCGTCTAATGTTTGAGGTTCTACAGGTGCTTTCTTCTCAACTTCTTCTTCAGCTTTAATAGGAACTTCGTCTGTTATTTCAGAAATCGATTCAATCTTCTCCTCAGTTAAAGCCATTTGAGAAAGATTCAATGCTCTATCAAGAAGACTTCCTCGAAAGCCCATACGTTCCAATACCTTTTCAAGAACATCAGTAAAACGTTTCCACATTGATCTACGTTCTACAGTTGAAACATCTTCTACATCAGCCAAGAAATTTTGGAAACCCCAGTTATTTAATGCTTCAGATAAGAAAACAGCAGGATCACTAAACAGTGGCAAAGACATTGCCATTTCTTCTGGCATATTCTCTCTAGCTGCAAATGCTTTTCCTGCTAGTTCCATCAACTCTTGAGTTTCACTCATTAGAGTTTCATCAGTTTTTAAACGTTCGTTGTAGTGTGCCTGGAGAACAGCAGATATTGCTATTGATTCAAAAGGAGTAGTTCCTCCTTGATATTCTGATCCTGAATGACGAACATCAATAACAATCTGCCCTTCATCGTTTACACTAATAGGAGTTTCTGCATTACGAGTTAATACAACTTCTCCTTCTGTAACACCTAGTTCTTGAAGCTTTAAGAAAATTTCTTTCTCCGGTTTTGTCAAGTACTTGTTACTTCTCAAAAGGTTTTTGATGAAGGTTTTAAGCTTGATAGGTTTATCCTCCTTGCCTTTACCAAACTTATCAATGTATGACTGAGAATTCCGATCGTCTGACTCTATTTTTTTACGTCCTTTGGCATATTGCTCAGAAGACATGATTTTCTTTCCTGTAAGCTTTTCATATGACATTTCGGCAAACTTCTGAGCCAGTGCATATTCTTCAGGTGTAGCTTCTTTGTGAGTTTTAACATTGTAGATCTTTGATGGCATAATGCCTTTCCCCATCAAATCATCTAATTCATTCATATCAAACACTAAGTCGTGTTCTAATAACTGACTGATCAAACTATCAGAAAGATTTCTTTTTTCAGCAGCTTCTAATGACTTAAGAATATGTTGCCCTTTATTTGTTTCAATATCAGTAAGAACACTTTCAATACGGCTCAAATGATTCGAAGCAAGTTCTGGATCCATTAATGTTTGAGCATGCTTTTCGTAATACTTACGATCTTCAGTAAGACCTAAGTAGTCATAGAAATTCTCAAACTGCTTTTTATTCAATACTCGGTTTCCACCAATCTCATTTAAACTTTGATTTGTAAAGTTCATGTAATCATTAAATCCATTAAACATGTCATTGTAAATGGACTCCATTTGATCTTCAGGTGTATTCTCATCTGCTTTTTCAAACTTAACTAAAGCATCTCTATACGACTTTAATGACTCAAGTTTTCTTACAGCATCTGGATCAGTTTCAAGATTGTATTCTTTGTCTGATTTATGTTTGTCTTCCACTAGTTGAATCTCTTCAGAAACAGCCTTAGATGTAAGCAACATCGATACATCCGAAGCAGTCATATAATCCCCTTTTGTTAAAAGATTATTAATTCCCTCTAGACGTTCTTTTACTTCATAAATTTTATCCTCAGCATAAAGTCTTTCTGAACGTAAATTTTCAAAAGCTTTATATCTGATTCTACGTTTCATGTAATCATCAGCCTTTGGATCCATTGTCATATATGATTCTGGATTAACCTCTAACTGAAGCTCATCATACTTTTGCTTATAGTTTCGAATACGATCAGCATACTTATCTACTTTCTGTAAAAAGTCTGTTTTAGTTTCTTCAGTAATATCTGTACGACCAGTAGCATCATTTAATTCATCAACAGAATAATTATGCATGCTTTTAAGGTGATCGATATACTCTTTGTGTAGTCCGTTCTTTAAGACTGATTCTAAACCAAGACGAAATATCTCTCCTCGGTTATCTTCAAAGTATTTACGATTACCTTCTTCTGCAGCCTTGAGCATCTTTTCTTGAGCATCAATCTGCATGTAGATGTTTTTACCTTGCTCATCTAAAAAATTTCCTGACTCACGAAAATATTCTGTAAGCATCTTAGCTTGCTCTTCTCGTTGTTTGAAACGTTTTTCTTCAGCAATACGTCCTTTCTCACTCCAGACATAATTCTTTTCACCAACGGTGTATTCACTAAGCATCTTTGTACCTATGTTTACAGGAGAAGCAAATACTCCCATAACAGCACCGGAAAAGAATGTTTCCCAAGAACTATCTCCTAATGAATTATAAAGGTTGTCATAATAGTTACCTCTTGCCGTAAGATCACCTGTAGGTAAAAGATTTCCAAATCGATCCTCTTTAAAATTTACATATCGTTTTGCAGCACTTGAAATAATATCTTGACCAACTTCTTGTAAACCTTCCATTGATTGTTGAATCAATACAGGAACTGTTCCCCCAACAGTAAGAGAACTTACTTTTTGTTTAGCCCAATTCTTAGCAGTTTTTGGTATAGCTGTAAGTGCAATATCTTTTGTACCACGTCCTGAAATATGGAAACCATTTGCCATATTGAACAACCTATTGGTACGAGAAAGACCTTTAAATAAACCGTTAAAGGTAATAGCATTTGACATATAAATAATCCCCATATTGGCAGCGTAAGCTTTACTATGAGCATCATCTGCCGATTGGATAATCTGTTGATGAACAGAGTCTGGCATCATTTCACCGGGGTTTCTTTTATGCCAATCATCCATTCGTTTTTGAAGAATTTCTTCTCGAACCATGTTAGCTTCAAGCTTTGACTCAGCATGAGTAACATAAATCATACGAGAATCTCTTGCTAAAGCACCGGAACCACCTAAAATCTTTTGAAGACCGTTTAAGTTCTCCATGGATCTTGCATCTCTAATCCAATCAGTTGTACCACCCAAAGGTCTAAAGTGTTTTCCAAATTCACCAATACCGTTTAATAAACGAGAATTCTCAATATTACGAAGATATTTAAATACGTTCACCGCATCTGTAACCTTGTCTATAGTTTTTACTCCTTTTTGAAGATTATATATTCCCCTACCAATAGTTGCACCCATTGCAGGTAATGTTCCTGGTGCAGCCAAACCTCCCGATAAAAGAGTAGCACCTGCAAGAGTAAGTTCTTCAGCAACAATTCCTCCAAGAATACCAACAGTATACCCAGAAGACAACATAGCATTAGCCCAGAATTGTGTAGCTCCTCCTCTAGTAGAGGAGTACTCTGACATGATTTGTTCAAAGTCTTTATAGTTATCTTCTGCACCAAAAGCACCAAATCCAAACGTATCTGTGAAACCTACTCCAGCAAGTTTCCACATTCCGTCCCAAGCACGTTGAAAATCTACAGATGCAGATGTATGATCATTATAGTGATTATTGTTATCACGAAATGGATTATACCCATGCTTTCCGTAGATACTAGAGCCATACGTCATGTATCGTCCTATATCTGGAGCACTAAAGTAATGAGTTTTACCTGCAGATAAAGGATTGACTTCTACAGTTGATTCCCTTAAGTAATCATTAAAATTCTTAGGCTCAGGAAGACCTTGAGCTTCTGGAGTATTATTTATTTCGTCAGCCATTATTGTACTCTTGAGTAATCTTGGTTATATCTTCTAATTGATTCTGCAGCTATAGCACGAGCATCTTTAATCATCATACGATCTGATTCACCAAGAATCATTTCACGATAAGTCTTTTTTCCTCCATTTACATTTGGATTTTGCTCAATATACTTAAGAACTTTATACGGGCCCTGCTTCACAACTTCAAAATCGTAAAGCATTGGTTTATTTGTCTTAGGATTTCTAATAACATTAGAGTCTAAAGAATTTAAATTCCAGCTTCCAGACAGATCAAATCCAAAATCAGGTGCATCATTGTATTCATAAGAAGCAAACATTTCTTGGGAACCTTTTGCTAATTGAGCATCTGCATAAATTGTAATTCTTTTACCCTTCTTGTTTGTAAAAATATAACCTTTCCGACTTGGGTCATTGGTCATATTTGCATATTCTATTTTATAACGATCTTTAGCACTATTACTAAAAAAGTCATTATAAACCTTTTGAGCATTAGAGTACACATCTTTACTTTTAAGCTCCGTAAAATCATCAAGGTAATCGAAATCTCCGTCCTTAATTAAAACTCTTTTATCCTTTGCTTTTAAGGAAGACTCGACCATATCCATAATCACATTAGAGTTAAAATTCTTTTTATTTAAGTCTGGAGCATTTACATTTACTTCGTCGACTTCTAAAATGTAGTTTCCATGCTGATTAAATCCTGCAATCATCGATGTCATTTCGAATACGTGATCAGATTTTAAGTTATTGAATGACTGCTGATATTTACTTACCATATAATTGTACACCTTTTTCAAATCCTTGGTTGATTTGTTATAAGTATTTTTGGTACCGTAATATCCTTGCTCAACACTTCGTCCAGATAAAGCATCTACTAAGTTGTAAAAACTTTCATTGCCACTTTTAATCTTCTTTCGAATATTTTGAGCTTGATTTATATTCTTATTGTAAGAATTTAAAGAACTGAAATCTCTTACAGGACCTCCGGCATTAATGTAACGATCTACGTTTTCACGAACACGATTAAGCTGTAACTTTCTTTCTTTTTTATCTCCTATAGATGCAATTTCCGGAAAGAATTGTAAAATATGTCTATCCTCAAGATTATAAACGTTTGCTGGTATATCGTTTAAAAATTCTTCAAATGTATTTATTCGAGATCCTCTATCAAGCATAAATGCATGAGCAATAGTTTTATACTGAGAACCTAATTCAAAAGAATTATCAGCAGCAATAGCATTATTACCAGAAGTGTCACTTATGATCGGAGCAAGTTCTCTATGTGCAGTTTCATAAACTTTAGAAATTTTACCACGTAGCTGTTCGTGGTTATCCGTCCAATTACTTAAAGTGTTTAGATAGACCTCCATGTTTTTCTGTTTCTCTGCATCATTTTCTCCAGGATAATACTTGTAATCATCTTTACCAATGAATCCTTTTAGCTTGAATGCATTAAACATTCCAACACTTTGAGTTGATGATAAAGATCCTGCCATTTCTTCAAGGGCCTTACGATTATCAAACATCCATTTCTGTTTAGCTTTATAGGTAGTTAAACCATAAAAAGTTTTAAGAAGTTTCTTACCTTTTTCTGAAGTATACTTGTTAGATTGACCAGCACCTGCATTTGCAACTTCTTCTAACAAGAATGCTGTTACAGCATGAGCATTGCCAGAATTCTTTGCGTAATCTGATTTACTCCCCCCAAACATTGAATCAACAGCATCTTTTAATAAACCATTTGTAGAGTTTTTTATAAATGAAGTAACAGCCATCTTAGAAATCATTGCCATTTCCGGTACAATATAGTTTTGAATTTCCAATACGTTACTGTAACCTTTTAACTTTTCATCAGCAGTAATACTTCCTGCTGATGATTCCCACCAAGCATCTGCTATTTGAGAACCACTCATTACATAAGCATTTCCGTATTTAATATAGTCCCATGCGCTATAGTCTTTTTTAACACTCTGGTCAATCGTACTTGAAAATCTATCACTTCTTTTAAAGTTGTCTGTTTTTTCATCATACTCTTCTTTAGAAAGAAGGTTTCCCGTAGTAGGGTCAAATTGATAAAAAATATTTTTTTCTGGACGAATATCTGTAAACTTCCCTTTTTTCGAATCATACTTCTTGGTAAGACTATTTACAGCATTATTCATGTTCAAAGAAAACTTCTTTCCTAAGTTGTCAAACTTTTCGTATTCTTCTTCCGAAAGACCACCTATTGAAATTCTACCATCATCTCCTTTTTTAATCTCAGCTTTTTGAAGAATATCAGCAAAAGCATAAGTGTCTTTATGGAGAGTTTTCCAAAAACCTACAACTTGGCTGTCATCAAACTTATCTTTGTACTTACCAATAGCTTTTTCATAATCAAGATTAATTACCTTTTTAACTTGAGTAACATAATCGATTACACCAGATCCATCTGCATTTTTATCTTGAGGATACAATGCTTCAAGCTTATCTTCTAACCCTGCATATTTCGATTCCATTACCGATAAGTTCGATTGAGGAATAGTACTTTTATGCTTCTGAACCAATTCTGGATGAGCTTCTCTATAGGAAGAGCTATTCTTTAAAAGACTTTTTTTTAATTCTTCAGCCGTAGGCATAGTTATTAGTTTAATCGTTATTGTTTAATAAAAATGATGTTGCAGGATTACCTGTAAACGGAGGTGTTATTTGCCAAAAAGGTTTATTTCCTGTTAGACTAGAAAACAGTCGGCCTAATATACTTGTACTTGCCCATTCATCTTCTGTAGCAGAAAGCATTGCTGATAAATTAGGATCATCTGCAATCATAGTAGCCCATTGTTCAAGCTGAGGATTATCATCATAATCGAGATAATTTTCACCAATAATCTTCACTTCATTTTGAGAAAGTACATCTTTGTGGAGTGTAAATTTTAAATCTTTTGAAGGTTCAGCATTACCTCTATTATAGTAATCGATAGCAGTCATAGCAGATTTATTGGCTTTTTTCTTAAGCTCAACTTTTTCTGCTTCTTTTAATGTTATGTAGTTATCAAGTTCTTGTTGAGCATCTATTGGAATATTTTTTGCCCAATTTTCCAATCCTTCTTTTGTGATATTTATATCTACGATAGTCCATTTAGCTTCGGTGTGCTGGGATTTTAAAGAAGAGAATGCTTCGTAATAAGGATTAAAATTTTTAACAGCAGCTTGATTTTGACTATATTGATTAGCTGCAATCTGTGCTTGTGCTCTAAACTCAGCTTCCTTATCCTTGTTCTTAATTAGTTCCAACTCCTTATCATGATCGAATCTTAACTTCTCAAGAGCTACATTGTAACTATGCTTTTGTGCAAGTACTGCATACTCGTCTGCCTTAAATTCTTGAGAGTAATCTTTAAAAGCAAGTATTTTTGCAGAATCTTCAATTTCATTATTAAGGGAGACTTGTGCTTGAACATTATCTAAATAATCACTAATGTTATTCATCGTGGTGAGATTATTCATACCTTTTTGAGCACGTTTAACCATGTCTGTGTACGACTTTAATCCTTCAGCACTTTGATATAGTTCCATAGTTTCAACCATTTCATTGTATTCCGGATCACCTTCTTGAATTCTACCTTCGGCAAGATCTTGCTGATAACCTTCAGCCAACTGTTTTAATTGCTCATAGTCATGGGTAACATCTTTATGCATTGACTCAAATTCTTTTTCAAGAACATCTCTTTTTTGCTCAACGTATCCAACAGCTGCTTCTTCGAGGGATTCATACTCACCATTTGCAACAGCATTGTAAGTCCAATCTTTACGTTGGTTATAAGCCATAACCTTAAACATATCATAAAACTTAGGATTCTTTGCATAAAGCTTATTGAACATCATCACCATAGGATTAACAGCTTGGCCACCATTTTTGGTAGTTACTCTATACTTACCACCTTCAGCAAAAGATGTAGTTTGCATATTAAAACCACCCATTTCTTTAAGATCATCTAAGGCTTGTGCAATTACATTGTTATAAGGAATATACTCTACATCAGCAAATCTCATTGATTCATCTCGATTGGAATTTTTAAACTCCTCTCGTTTGTATTGCATGTACTTAACACCATCTTCCCAATACTGACCACCACACTCATCAGGATCAACACAATTACGAAAACCTTCGGCACGTTGCATTTCTTCTTGAAAGTTCTTAGTCCACACCATATCCTTAACTAAAGGTTTGTTAGTGTAGATTTGCTTAAATACATTCTGAGCCTTTGATACATTTGAACTTTTAGATAAATCCATACCGGCAATTTTATGGAGATCCTGGCCTATAAGTTTGAAAAATTCTTCACGAGCAAGAACATTATCTTCACGAGTCAATCCTGCATTTAGGATTGTACCATACATCTTACTCAATTTAGAATGAGCTTGATCATACTGAGACTGTCCCGTTGTTAATACTTGAGCATTAAACTGCATCAAATCATCAGGAGGCCTAATTGCCATCAGTTGATCTTGTACTCCTCTTTCGAACGTTGCCATTTGTTATTGTTTTATCAAATGTATTAATTTACTATTAAACATTTTTTGTTTAATTTCTGTAATTGTTGGGGTTATATTCTTCATCAGTGCTTTGTACTTGGTACTTTCCAGAAAACTCAGCCATAGCTAATTTAACTGCTGCATCATCTGACATGCTAGGATGCTTACGTTTAAGTTCGGCATATCGATCGTCAACTGTTTTAGTTTCAGTTGTGTCTGGAGAAAAGTCTTTCCCTTTAACAAATACTCTAAGACCTGTATTCGGATCAATTCGATATTGCTCACCAATAGACATCTCAAGATTTCTACGTTTAGCACGTTCTTGGTGCATAGCAATTTCTTGTTCTGCAACTTGATTGTCTGCAGCTTGATAAACATTAGCAAAATTCTGCTTTAGAGTAGTGACTTTACTATGGTGTCCTTCAATTGCTCTAGCCAATTTATCAGCAGATATATTTGCAATCTGAGTATTAACCATACTCTCACGGTTGTAAGCATCTACATTCTTGTCTGCATACTGACCAATAACATTAGCTAGTAATTGAAACTGTTGCCCTGCTACTTGATTAGCCAACTGTTGTTGTGGTGCAGCAAACATTCCTCTTTGTTGACCTTGAGTAGCAGATGCAGATTGAATAGCTGCAATTGCTTGGTCTGGATTGTAGTATGCTTGATCAGTATAGAACGTATCAGATACAGCAGAAAGTGGACGTAGATAAGGGATATTAGCTTTTTGCTTTATAGCTTGATTCAAAGCTCTTTTATTTTCCCAACGGTATCTCATATCCTCTGGAGCTTCTTGTCCTTCTGGCATATTTTGAACATTCCATTTGTATGGATCATCTACCTTTCTTGGATCAGGCTTGATTGTTTCTACAATTGTATTATCAGAAAGTTCTGGAGCATTTGGGTCTAGTTGGCGTACTCCAAAATACCCATCAACAAAAGCATCTTTAAGTTTCTCAAGAATCTTTGGATCATTTAATTGATCTCTTTCAAAAGTACCCTGTTTAGCAAGTTTTGCAAGTTCTGGATTATTTAATCCTTTAGCGGTTAATCCATAGGTCAACCACATATTTTTAATTGCGTCCGGATTATTCTTCAAAGACCAATCATAAATACGTGATTGTGCATCTTTTTCAGATAAAGTTGAAATATCTAAATCTAATACATTTTTCCATTTATTTGAATATGTTGGCAAATCCTCCTCCCTAGCTTTGTAATAATTAAGCTTTCCAGTCGGAGTATATCTACCAGCTTTAGATGCATAATTGTAAACATTAACGGGAACTTTATCTCCAGTTGGATCATCTGTTTCATCTCCACCTTCATGCATCGGGAGTGAATCAAATTTAATTTGACCACCACGTTTCATCGGAGGATTTTCTGGACTGTCTGCAAGATTTGGTTCCTCGGCAGAACCTAAAAGTTCATCATACGACAAACCTGTACGTTCCAATAAAGGTTCAAAGTGTTTTGAATGTTCCTCTTGTGAACCCTTCTTTTTTTCATGAAACTGTTGCAAGGTAAATGCCAAACTCAATTTAAAGTTTGCATCTTCTAAACTTTTATCTAAAGATGTATTAGAAATCTTATCGTTAGTAGGATTTTCCTTCTTTTTAAGAAGTTCTGCTGTGTCCCATTTCTTTGCTATATCAGCAAACGTCTTTGGCTTCTTACCATTAAATCCTAGAATCTGTAAAAGGGTTGGATCGGAAAGTTTTAATGTATCAGAATATACAGCACTTCCTTCTGGTAAATTTTCTGGAGTACCTCCTTGGGAATGTTTTTTACCACCAACTAATGCAGTAATCTTATGGTTCGTTGACGGATCGGTTCCAACTACTACTTCATCCTTTTCCACCTCAACGTTTGCATCCTCTCTTGGAACACCGTTAAGAACTTCCATTCCCTTTTTTCCTTTATTTGGCTTATTCATTCCCATATTATAGTCTTGAAATATCGTAACCTAATGATGCAAGTTCATCTAACTCATCTTGAGTAAATGATACATCACCAACTAATCCTCCAGATTGCATGTACTTCATGCCTTGGCCCGGTATCATGTCTTGATAGAAGTTTCTATTTTGATATGAACCAAACACTTCAGGGTCAGTTCCCGTGCCAGGCATAACTTTACCTCCTATGTCCGACGGAATAAAACGTCCTTCTTGATCATAGAAACCACGTGCACCAGAACCAGGCTCATATATCTGCTGAGTATTATCAGTACTCCTCATGTCAGTAGCATCCCAAGATGGTGTGTTTAAACGTGCTGCAGTAAGTTTTGGATTATGCTTTTGAACAAAATTGTAGACTCCTTCATAAAATTGATTTCCATCAAAGCTACGTTTAGCCTTTAAGTCAACACCCATTTCTGCTTGAAACAATGCAGGCTGAGGACCTTTTGTAAACTTCATCTTATCAAAATCCCAAATTAATCCACCTGGATTTGAACGAGTAACTCCACCGTGTTGCTTTTTAGGAATATTTCCAAACTTACGCTGTTCGTTGTAATCTTTTAAAAATAGAGGAACCTCACCTTGAGATTCAACTGAAGGATTACGTTCATAACCCCCTCTATCATTACGTTTCTTTTTACGATCAAGAAGTTTAGCATCACGGTCGTCATTACGACGATTTCTTTTTTGCCAACGTTCAGCTTTTGCTTCAGAAGAAATGTATTCTTCTTGACCTGTTCTCGGGTTAACTTCTAGAATGTTTCCAGTGCCCGGATAATCTTGCATTCCAACAGATGAATCTTGTGTTACAGGAACTTCAACTTCGGAATGAGAAAGACCTTGTTTTTCTGCTTCTTCTAAAGACATTGTTCTTACGGTACCGTCTTCATCGGTAACTTGAGCCATAGTTTTAGTAGCACCTTGAGCAGAACCTTCTTCTTTAGGTTCTCCAGTAATTGGATCCCATGTAATACGAATCTTATCCTTACGTAAGAAACGAGGAATGTAATCTATGTTAGCACCATACATTTGCGGATTAGACATAACTTGAGCAAGTTGTGCATTTAATTGCGGAACTCTTTGTCCTTTTAAACCACCGATTCCTGTCATATTATAACCACCAGAACCAGGTGCACCAAATGCACCAATCATTTGTCCCATCGGTCTTTTGTCAAATGTCTGTTGCCAAGGATATGTCTGTTGCCAAGGATATGTTTGTGGCATTCCTGGCCCCCATCCCGGATAATAATGCTGAGGTTGTCCATAATAAGGATTTGGAGCACCCATAAAACCTTGTCCAATTGGAGTCCACTCTTGTCCATTCCAAACAGAATTACCATAAACAGTTCCTATTGGAACGTTT
>ERZ887849.2999-NODE-2999-length-13230-cov-6.351651_pt1 | contig 13230 bp, 9 predicted proteins | sample MGYA00521267_ERZ887849 | MGnify/ENA primary metagenome ERZ887849 (study PRJEB32303, sample SAMEA104408601) | aquatic metagenome | biome: Brackish water; feature: Pelagic; material: water | place: Baltic Sea | collected 2014-06-06T16:11:00 | depth 2,863 m ... | reverse complement strand
CTTTGGAACAGCTATAAAGACACCCTACATACCGGTCACTATCGCCGCACATTGGAACAACTTCGTCTCGGCGATGAACTGCATGCCCGCCACGAGGAGCGAATCAAAATGAATCAGCAGGATATCATCGCTCGAAACATCCCCGGGATCACCGAAGAGGAGATCGTTGCTCATTTCCAACTGCTGCCCGAGCGCTACTCCATCAACACTGATAGCGATGAGATCTCGCAGCATATTCAGATGGTCCACGCCCTACTGCAAACCATCGCCGATGCAGATTCAGTTGGCACACTGCAGCCCGTGATCGAATGGCAAAACGACCTCAACCGCTCGCTCACAGTCGTCAATGTCGTCACCTGGGATCGGCCCGGGCTTTTCAATATTTTGGCCGGCGCATTCAACGTGGCCGGCCTCTCCATTCTCAGCGCCAAAGTCAGCTCGCGATCCGACCACATCGCCATTGATACATTCTATGTCGTCGAATCAGGTCGTGGGGTCGTGCAAAATACGAAAGCGCAGGAGCTTTTCGAGGAGACCGTGAATAGCACCCTCGTTAAGAACCGCGACCTCTACCCTGAGATTCTTGATCAAGCAAAGAATCACTACAGCCGCTACACGTTGAAAAACAACGATCAGCCGCATACTTCCTTCCCTCCCACGGTTGAAGTTTACCAAGAGCTGACGATGAACCGCACCATTGTGGAAATTCAGGCGGTTGATCAGGTGGGGCTACTCTACCTGCTCTCGCGCGCTATCTCTGTTCAAGGTTTCGATATTACCTTCTCGCGCATCGGCACCGAACGCGGCATCGCCATCGACACCTTTTACATCGAAAACTCCGATCCTGAAAGCGCGGTCAATGAAACCCGACTTCTGGCCCTCCGCGACGTGCTGACAGAAATCATCACTCCAGTCGAAGAAGCTGCCGAAGCGTAAAACCGGATTGCGCCGCCGCGCGTGAGCCAGACACTTCTCCTCGTGGATCACGACGTGTCGATCAATTCAACCTTGCGGGATTCCCTCCCGCCTCACGCTTACGCAGCGCTTTATCAGATCGCGGCGCTCGCCACGTCTGAATCACGCGAAGACGCCGCGCAACACGCGCTCAACTCCGCCCTCGCAGCACTCAAAGTCGATCACGGTTATCTCCTTTTGCTCAATCCCGATACGGGGCGCCTTGAAGTTGAAGCGCAGTGCGGCCTTTCCACCGGAGTCGACGCCCCCACCTTTGAGATGGGTCAGGGACTTCCCGGCTGGGCCGCCTTGCATGTGCAACCCGTGCTCTCCGTAGAAGTCGCCGCCGAATCACGCTACCGACCACTGCGGGAAAACACCCACTGCCAAATGGCGGCCCCCATGCTCATCGAGGAAAATTCTCTCGGAGTCATTGTGGTCGATCACCAAGAAATCGGTGGATTCTCAACTCAGGATCTCGAACTCCTCGTTATGCTCACGGACGAGATCACCCGCGTGCTGAGACGCATCTGGCTCTTCGATCAGCTCACCGACAAAGCCCGCCAGCTCGAAACCCTCATCACCATTGGACATTCGCTCGTGGGTAAGCTCGCGCCTCAAGAGCTTTTCGATTCATTGACCCGCGATACGCAGCAGATACTCAACGCCCAAGCCTGCGCCCTCTACCTCTACGAAAGGGCACCCGACACCCTCCGCTGCGTTTCCCTCTCCTCCTCGCGCGACATCACGATAGACCAAGCCGAACATTCAGCCGACGAGTGTCTAATCGGTGGCTCCGTGCGCACCAGTCGCCAAACCGAATACGCCGACATCCAGTCACCCGGTTTTCTTGCACTCGCCGATCTTCCTGATGATCCGGATCTGCACTCCGTGCTGATCACCCCCCTCGTCTACGAAAACCAAGTGCTCGGCGCACTCGTGCTATTCGCTGACCCCATTCAGCGTTTCGATAACGACACGAAACGGCTCACCGCAGGCCTCGCCAGTCTCGGAGCCGTCGCCATGGAAAACGCTCGGCTCTACTCCCGCGTCTTTCAAAGCGAAGACACCCTCCGGAAAAACGCGCAACTCACCACCCTCGGATTACTCTCCGCTGAAATCGCCCACGAAATCCGTAACCCGCTCACCGTCTTAAAACTTCTGCATGGCGGACTCGGATTAGGCTTTGCCTCGGACGATCCCCGTCACACGGACATGCGCGTGATCAGCGAGAAACTCGATCAACTTGAATCAATCGTCACGCGCGTCCTCCAATTCGGAGCCACTCCTACCGCAAACCTTCACGCGCGCTGGAACTTCGTCGACATCATCAACGACACACTCGTCTTGCTGCGCCTCAAATTCGATCAGGCTAAAATCGAAATTCATTTTGATCCGCCCACTCAATCACCGATCATCGAAGGGCATCAAGGTCAGCTCCAGCAAGTCCTTCTCAATCTCCTGCTCAACTCATCGCATGCCATGCCCGATGGCGGCAGCATCACCTTGAACCTAGAAACCGCTAAGTCGGATCATTTCAGCCTCAATATCACCGATACCGGTTGCGGTATCCCCAAGGAGCTTCGCGAGCGTATCTTCGATTCATTCCTTTCTGGTCGTGCCGATGGTAACGGTCTCGGTCTCGCCATCGCACGTCGGGTTCTCCTTAGCCATCACGGCGATATCGCCCTCGTGTCAACCGGCCCCGAAGGCACCACCTTGCGCATCACGCTTCCGCTAGCTCACTAAAAAATTCTCATTCCATGTCTATACCACCCAACGATCCCCGATCAGCCGATCTCGCGAACAAAAAGCTAATACTCACGATCGTCTGCTGTGGGCTTGTAGTTAGTGCACTCTGCATCGTGATCCTTCCCATCCCTCTGCCACTACCATTGAGATTAGCCGTCGGTTTCATCGACCTAGTCGCCGCCGCCGCTATCTGGCTCATCGGCCGACAAAAGTTCAGTGGGAAATAATCCCTCGCTCACAATAGAATATTCCGTTTCCCAAATCTCCCTTCACTACTCGTCATCTATTAGTTGACAAATATATTGGGTAGAAATCTTGGCTCAATCTCCGGAATCCAGCTTCAGATCGACCATCAAATCGGTCGCGATCTTTTCCAGATCAGACTGCACTTCAGCCAGAGCTTCTGCCGAAGTAGCCGAGACCGTAATCGTAGCCTGAAATAAAGTGCCCCCACCCATCGGAGCACTCACGCGTTCGGATGACAGCTCCTCAACATTCACTGCATGAGTCGTGAATACCGCGGAAACGGCTCGCAAAATCCCCGGACGATCCTGCCCCACCACACTCAGCGTAGCCGCTAAACCAGCTGCCGCATGTTCGGCCTCCGATTCAGTGTGCACGATTACGCGAAGCCCATTAACTTCAAGTGCGTGCAGGGCTTTCGTCAGCTCGTCGGCTTTATCGGCTTCGACTTCCGCACGCACGATTCCCGCGAACTGTCCTCCAAGACGCCCCATCCGACTTTCCAACCAATTACCTCCGTGATCAGCCAAACGAGTGGCGACCAATTGCACCAAACCAGGGCGATCTGCCCCGATAATTGTCATCACGATATATGTGAGCATAACCCCGAGTGAACCCGAATGTGTTCATACAGCAACCCAAGTCTCGTTGGGCTCCTCCTAATTTCCGCCAATCCAATTTCCAAAATCAAATCACTCTTCCAACTCAACGTTCCAGTAGGCCACATCGAGAAAGTCTTTCCAGACCTTGCGATGCTGGTGTGCCAGCACGAGTGAGATTACGGGACGCCACTTTGGTTTGATCGGCTTACGGATCAGACGCATTTTCGCCTGATGCGGCAGGCGATTGGCCTTATGGGTATTACACTTAATACACGAGCAAACGATATTCTCCCATGTCGTCTTGCCCCCGAAATCGCGAGGGATCACATGGTCGAGATTGAGCTTCTCACGTGGCATCCGCTCTGAGCAATACTGGCAGGTATCCTTGTCGCGTTCGAACACGTTATTGCGTGTGAGTGTGAGCTCTTTGGTGGGCAACTTGTCGAAAAACGACAACAGAATCACACGCGGCAGACGGATCGTATGATTGGGCGTATGCACGGCCTCCAACGCTTTGATCGGAGGATTGCTGGCTGAGAAATCAATCCAGTCGAGCAGCTCGAAAGTTTGAAAATTATCCTCCTCGTGGTGGACCACCTGAGCATGCCCTCTCGAGAGGATTGCAAAGGCACGGCGGGCGCCAATCACGTTCACCGCCTGCCATAGACGGTTCAAAACTAGCACCGGTTGATCGAGAGCAATCTCCATAAGGGGCTATCGCATAACCGCGCACCTCGCCCTCTGTCAAGGCGGGCCCTGTGACGATTCCGTAACTGCTCCGATCTCAGGTGATAGTTCTCTTTCTCGTTATATTAATCTTTCTCCTTCCGCGAATCGGTCTCGAGAAGGAGAAGAAAACGATTTAGAGAAAAATCATTACCCAGACTTATGCGCGTCGGTTGCCAGCGAAGGTTTCAACACTTCGCCCTTCATACGCACTCCAGCGAGCTTCTTAGTGATGTCCTTAGCGTGCTCTTCACTCACATCTACCAGCAAGTGACCTTCGTGAATATCGATCGCGCCCACCACATTGGCAGGCAAACGCGTGACCCCAGCTACCTTGCCCACCACATCGGCCGGCGTGATCAGCTGTTTGCGTCCGACGTTAAGATATAAAGTGACCATTCCCGATTCATGTCCCGTGCGACTAGGTCGCTCGTATTTGGATTTACGAGTCGGTTCCGATTGCTCAAACGAGTCGCCTGAAGGTTTACGAGGAGCTGCTGCTTTTTTCTCCACCCAATCCGGCGCGTCATGCGTTTTTTTAGAACGTGCGGCCGGCTTTGTCATCACAGCGGGTGTTGATCTTTTAGGCGCAGGACTGCTAAACGAATCCTCTTTCTTACTCGCCGGAACTGCTTTCTTCCCAGCTGGGGCGGAGCCGCCACCGGAGGGTTTACCGCTCGCATTCCCCTGCAAGAGATGGATCAGCGCCGAGCAAATATCAGTGCTCGCATAACCTTGATCGAGCAGGCGATCAATCATGCGATCATGCGGCTTGAAATCCTTTGAATCGAGGGTGCTGCGGATACGCTCGAAGAACACATTCGTGCGCGCTTCCTCGACCTCATCGAGTGAGGGCAACCGCTCGCGACGAATATTCAACTTCGCGTAGCGCACCATGCTCTGCAATTTGTAGAGCTCACGGCCTGAGACAAAAGTGAAGGCCTTGCCGGTCTTGCCCGCGCGTCCTGTCCGGCCAATCCGATGGGTGTAATCCTCCGCATCGTTCGGCAAATCGAAGTTACAAACGACTTCCAGATCGTCCACATCGAGACCACGCGCCGCCACATCTGTCGCGATTAAGAACTCAAATCCACGACGTCGAAATTTTTCCATCACCTTATTACGTTGCGTCTGGCTGATATCGCCGTGCAACCGATCCACCGCGTAACCCCGCGCATGCAAATGCTCATCGAGGTCATCAACCATCAGCTTCGTGCTACAGAAAATGATGCCATAGCGAAAGTCGTTCACATCGATCATCCGCGTCAAGGCCTCCAGCTTCGAACGCCGATCTACCTCGAAATAGACCTGATCCACCTGTGGGGCATTCTGCGCCTGTGCCTCGATCTTGATCCACTGAGGATCATTCGCATTGCGAGAAATCAAGTTCTTGATCGCCGACGGCATCGTCGCCGAGAAAAACAGCAACTGACGCGAATCCGGCGTGCCGGACAATATCTCTTCGATGTCATCACGAAAGCCCATATCGAGCATCCGATCGGCCTCATCTAGCACCAGAAATTTAAGTGAATCCAACCGCAGCGTGCCGCGCGACATGTGATCCATCACCCGCCCAGGTGTGCCAATCACGATCTGCACACCTGCCGCCAAGGCACGCAACTGCCTCTCGTAGGGTTGTCCGCCAAATACCGGCACCGCGTGGATGCCTTTTTTGAAGATGGACAGCTTCGCCACTTCCTCTGCCACCTGAAGAGCCAACTCACGAGTTGGACACAAAATCAGCACCTGCACCTTTTTGAGTTTCGGATCGACCTTCTCGATCGCGGGTATCGCAAACGCCGCTGTCTTGCCAGAGCCCGTAGAGGACTGCCCGATCACATCGCGCCCCTCGAGAATAGCGGGGATCACCGCCGTCTGAATTGGCGATGCTTCCTCGAAGCCCATCTTGTCGACGGCTTTGAGTGTCTCCGGGGAAAGTCCCAGTTCTGAAAATAGGCGTTTGTCCATAGCAGACCGTATCTGCGCCAATGCAAAAAAGGGAGCTAAATCTAAAACCCACCCAAATGACGCGCTTTGGGATTGGCCTACATCCATTCGCAGCAAGTCTCTATCCCATGTCCAACCCCACCCCCCTGACCATTGGCACGCGACGCGAGCCCTTCTTCGACGGTCATCTGATTGAGAAACTCACACGCGTTTCTCACGAGCTCATCGATCCGAATCCCACCAGTGTCGTAATCCCATTCGATGAACCTTGGGAAGGTGCATATAGTTTATACTGCACCGTCATCAAAGACGGGAATCTCTTCCGCATGTATTACCGTGGGCAAAGTGCGATTAAGCACAAAGAATCACTCTGCTACGCGGAAAGCCACGACGGCATCAATTGGGTAAAACCAAAGCTCGGGCTCGTCTCATTCAAAGATCGGAACGACACCAACATCCTACCGATCGAAGGTGATCAGGAGTTGAGATTAACTCATAACTTCACGCCTTTTCTTGATCGAAATCCTCAAGCGAAACCTGACGAAAAATTTAAAGCCGTCGCCGGAAACGATAAGCATGGTCTTTATGGCTTCGCATCCGCAGATGGCATTCATTGGCGCCTGATAAAGCAGGAAGCCATTTTTCGTGACGGCATCTTCGATTCTCAAAACGTGCCTTTCTGGTCTGAATCCGAAAAGTGCTATGTGCTCTATTTCCGTGTCTGGACGGGCGAAGGTTATCACGGACTAAGGACCATCGCGCGCGTCACCTCTCAGGATTTCATAAATTGGTCCAAGACTGAAGTGATGTCATTCGGAGACATGCCTCAGGAGGAATACTACACCAATGTCACTGAACCCTATCCATTGGCGCCGCATATTTACATCTCGATGCCATCTCGCTTCGTGCAGAAACGTCGCTGGATGAATTCCAAGCAAGCCAAGGCGCGGGGCGTATTGGAAGATCGCGAAGCAGACGTATCCGATACGGTGTTTATGACCAGTCGTGGAGGCTCTGCCTATGATCGTTATTTTCCAGAGGCTTACATCAAACCGGGCATCGATCCTCAGGATTGGGTCGGTCGCAACAACATGGTATCGCTTGGCCTCGTCCAACTCGATGCTACCACCCTCGGGCTTTATCGCTGCCGTCATTATGCCTCCGATAGCTGCCATCTGAATCTTCATACTCTCCGCGTCGACGGATTCGCCCGCCTGCGAGCCGGATACAAAAAAGGCAAAGTGCTGACCAAACTCTTCACCGCCGATGGTGAGCAGCTCTTTCTCAATTTCGCGACCAGTGCCGTCGGCACCGTGCGAATCGAAGTCCTCGACGCCGATGGCCAGACGATCGAAGGATTCTCTGGTCGAGCCGCTCCCAAACTTTTTGGCGACAGCGTGCACCACCCTGTGAAATGGTCGAAGAATCGAAGCTGGAGTGAACTCGCCGGACGCCCGATCCGAATCCGTTTCACCCTCAGCGAAGCCGATCTCTACGCGCTGCAACAGCAGTAAACACCCCGACCGCCGCTACACGCCAACCGTCCGGAAACCTCCCCTTTGATTACACGTCATCTATTAGTTGACGTATATTTGAGGGTGATTCGGAAATAGATTTCGGTGAATTATCTGCGCGAGCCGTGAGTTGAGTCGCGTCGACTAACCGAATTTGCCATCGCAACAGGTCGCGCGGGGCTACTCCGTGAATCGCTTTGAAGCAGCGTGAAAAGTGATACGGATCGCTGAAGCCCACGCGCTGCGCGACTTCTTTCACGAGCCCGCCGTTCTCTACGAGATCCTCGGCCGCGAGCGTCATCTTACGCTGCAGTAAGTAGCGATACGGACTGCAATCGTGATAACGGCGAAACAGCCGACACACGCTGGAGACCTCCAGCGAAACCGCCGAGGCAATTTCATCCAGTGTCGTCATTTCCATCGCGCGTTCGTCGATCAGAGATTTGCAAAGCAGATAGCGTTCCCGTGCCGGATCATTCCGACGAGTCCCCTGCTCAAAGTGTTCTTCGATTTTGAGTAGCAATAGCTCAAGTCGAGCCGAGCAAATCGACCGCGCGAGCTTACCAGGCCTCTGTCCGTCATGAATGAGCTCTTCAAACAACCCTCGCATTTCCGCATGTGTCACCAGCGTGCGAAGTCGCCCAAGCCCCATGCCGGCTTTCTTCAAACGGGAGGTCGCGCCCGAGCCAGCGAAACAGACGAAGTATTTCACGAGTGGTTTCTCTGGATTGGTGCGAATCTCACATCGAGTGGCGGTCCCGTAAGTGAAAACGGATCCCGGAACCAACTCGTGTTTCGCCTTACCCAATTTTATCCATCCTTCCCCCTCGGCCACATACTCTAATCCTGCATAGGCATAGCCCTCACGATTCACTGCGTAATCCGGATTACAGTGCTCACGTCCACCCAGCGCAGGTCTCAGCGGTCCCCGATCTCGTGGAGCCAAATCGAGAAAGAAATAGCGAGTGCCCGTGACTTGTTGGGAAAGTAGCGTCTGCCGATTAGCTGTGCCGATATTATCCATCTCTTTTCTCGAAGTATCCATTTCGATCACAGCCTTGCCAGTGCATAATAGTCACTTCGTTAACTCAAATTCGGCAGTCATCATCTGCTGATATTATTTAGCCCCTCATGAAAAAGACTCCCGTTAAAACCATTCAACTCATCGCCAACGGTGACCTCCGCCAAGCCGCCAACGAATACACCTGGCCCTTCCAGAAGGCGATGGAGAAGCAGCTTACTGCCGCCGTGGCCAAGCTCGGCTACAAGCTCGTCCGCGCCCATCCTTACAAAGCTAAGCTCAAGCACGGCTTCATCGGTTCTCAAAAGGAAGGCATGGAAGTTTTCTCCAAGATCGATCCTCAGACGCCGATCATCGTAGCCGAAGCAGTGTGGCAGTATTCCTCGCATATTCTTCACGGCCTCATCTCGCATATAGCCCCTATCCTCACGATCGCCAATTGGTCGGGTTCAGCCCCGGGTCTTGTTGGCATGCTTAATCTGAACGGCTCGCTCACCAAAGCGGGTGTGAAATACTCCACGCTCTGGAGCAAAGACTTCACCGACGATTTCTTCCTCAATAACCTTTCAGGCTGGATCAACACCGGCGCCGTCAAGCACACGGCCAACCACGTCAAATCACTCGCTCGCAGCAAGGTGCCACCGAAGGCCAAAGCCATCGCGAAGAAGATCGCCGACGATCTGCGCCAAAACAAATCCATAATGGGTGTCTTCGACGAAGGCTGCATGGGCATGTATAATGCGATCATCCCCGACGAGCTGCTCTTCCCTTGCGGTGTTTATAAGGAACGTCTCTCGCAAGCCGCGCTCTACTACGGCGCGACCCAAGTCAGCGACAAGGAAGGCAAAGCCGTTTTCAAATGGCTCAAGGATAAGGGCATGCAATTCCGCTTCGGCAAAGACGAGGAAAACGAACTCACCCGCGAGCAAGTGCTCTGGCAGTGCAAAACCTACGTCGCCGCCCTTCGAATCGCTGATGAGTTTGGCTGCGAAACCATCGGCATCCAATACCAACAGGGTCTCAAGGATCTCCTCCCCGCCTCTGATCTCGTCGAAGGCTTGCTCAACAACTCCGACCGTCCCCCTGTCGCCAACGCCCAAGGTAAGATCATTCGCAAAGGCGAGCCACTCACTCACTTCAACGAAGTCGATGAATGCGCCGGTCTCGATGGGCTCTTCACTAATCGCGTGCACAATGCGCTCAGCCAACCTGTCGAAAACACGCTCCATGATTTACGCTGGGGTGATTACGACCCCACCGGCTCAACCGATGATTACGTGTGGGTTTTCCTCATCTCCGGCAGCGCACCTCCGGCTCATCATATCGATGGCTATGCGGGCACCAATTCGCTTCGACAGCCCAAGATGTATTTCCGCCTCGGCGGTGGCACCGTTCGAGGAATCGCCAAACCCGGCGAAATCGTCTGGAGCCGTGTCTTTGTCGAAGGCGGTAAGCTCAAGATGGATCTCGGTCGCGCCAAGGTTATCAGCCTCCCTCGCGAGGAAACCGAACGCCGCTGGCAGGAAACCTCACCCGAGTGGCCGATCATGCACGCCGTCACCTACGGGATGTCGCGCGACCAATTGATGGGACGCCATAAGGCCAACCACATCCACGTGGCCTACGCCAACTCCACCAAGGAGGCAGATCTTGCCGTTTACACCAAAGCAGCCCTCGCAGCCGAACTCGGCCTCGAAGTCTCGCTCTGCGGCACCAAGGCCAACGGCAAGGCGTTCTAATCGCGCTCAATCTATACTTCACCCACAGGGCGATCTTCGGATCGCCCTGTTTTGTTTTTGCGCCTCATCCAGTCTGCCACCTTAACTTCAACGCATGAATACCTCTTCTTCGGAAAATCTCAGCCCAGAACGGCTCCCACGAGAGGATCTCCTCCTTTTTCGCCAACCCGACGGAACGGTCGCGCCCGTAAAGACCGCTGAAGATTGGCAACTTCGTCGTGACGAAATCGTGCGCTCGATGGAGAGCATCATGGGACCATTCCCCGATGTAGATTCACCCAAACGAGTCGATTTCGACCTGCAGGTCGAAGAGGAGATTGACCGCGATACCTATGTGATTCGTCGGATCACCTATCAGACCGAGCCAGGTTGCCGCACACCCGCATTTCTCAGCATTCCCAAAGCCGCTCTTACGAAAACGGATCAAAGTTTCCCCGCCGCACTGTGCTTGCATCCCACCGATATGAAAACGGGGGCGGGCGTGGTCGTCGGCCTCGGTGGTAAGAAAAATCGTCAATATGCCAGTGAGCTCGCAGGGCGTGGCTTCGTGACGATCGCGCCGGTCTATCCGCACTTGAGCAACTACGAGCCCGATCTCGCCGGGCTTGATTACGACAGCGGCACGATGAAGGCGATCTGGGACAACGTGCGCGCGCTCGACCTCCTCGAGACCCTACCCTTCGTGAAACCCGGACGCTATGCTGCGATTGGTCATTCTCTTGGCGGGCACAACGCCATCTTCACCGCCATTTTTGAGCCGCGTATCGTCACCATCGTATCCAGTTGCGGCTTCGATTCGTTTGTCGATTACGATCCCGGCAACCCCGATGTCTGGCACCATGGAGAAGGCTGGTGCCAAGAGCGCTACATGCCCCTCCTCGCAGATTACACGGGCCGACTCGAAAAAATCCCCTTCGATTTTCACGAACTCATTGCCGCGCTAGCGCCCCGCAAAGTTTACATCAGCGCGCCACTCAATGATGACAATTTCAAGTGGGAATCCGTCGATCGTATCGCCGAGGCCGCGCGACCTGTTTTCAAGCTGTTCGGGCCTGCTGATGCCCTGCGCATCGAACATCCTGATACCGATCACGACTTCGCCGGAAAACAACGCGAATCGGCCTACCGTTTGATCACTGCCGTGCTTAAATAAATAACTAGGTTAGCCGCAAAATTCTCGCCTCATGCGCGACCCGTGTTTTCGTGATCTGCGATGCGCGTTCTCATTGCCTTTGATAAATTCAAAGACTCCCTCACAGCTCCCGGAGCCTGTGAGATTGCCGCCGAGGCGCTGCAAAAGAAGCAACCAGATTGGGAAATCGCACAGTGCCCGCTAACCGATGGCGGAGAAGGATTCGCCGCCATCCTGACACGAGCCAGCCAAGGGCAAATTCATCAGCACACTGTGACCGGTCCGCGTGGAGTTCCAGTAGACGCGAGTTTCGGCATAGTCACATTCAGCAACATTCCAGCGGTGGCTCGCCGTTTACTCGATCTGCCCTCCGACATTGCTGATTCGGCTTCCATCGCGCTAATCGAAATGGCCACGGCGAGCGGCCTCGCGTTGTTGGAGGATGAGGAACGCGACCCGTGGCACACGACGAGTTATGGCACGGGTGAACTCATCAATAGCGCGATCGAGCTCGGTGTTGAAGCAATCCTGCTAGGGGTCGGCGGTAGCGCGACGAACGATCTTGGGCTCGGCGCGCTAAATGCGATGGGGCTTTCCTTTCTCGATCAAAATGGAGACGCGATCTCCCCGCCCATTCCAGACACCTGGTCGCAGATCAGCACACCCACCGGCACTCTACCCGCGAACACACCGCCGATCCACATCGCTTGCGATGTCGACAACCCTCTTCTCGGCCCCAACGGAGCTGCCGCCATCTACGGCCCGCAAAAAGGACTGCTCGCAGCTGACCTACCGCGCATGGAAGCAGCCAGCGAGCGACTCGCAGCCCTGCTTTGCGATCACCAAGGCAAACCGCACGGCACGATAAATACTCCCGGAGCGGGTGCCGCTGGTGGGATCGCTTTCGGCTTCATGACCGCAGCCGATGCCCAGCTTCTCCCCGGTGCTGATTTCGTCGCCGCTTGGTTCGATGTAGAATCGCACCTCGCGAGCTCTGACATTGTCATCACCGGCGAAGGACGTTTCGACGATAGCTCGCTCCGCGGCAAAGGACCCGGCGCACTTGCAGCACGTGCGCTCGAACTTAATAAAACCGTGCACGTTTTTGCCGGCCAAATTGACCTAACTTCAGTTTCCGAGAAACTTCACCTCCACGCCATCACACCTGCAGAAATGTCACTAAAGGAAGCATTTCGTAGTGCTTCACAGTTGCTGACTTCCGCGATTAACGATAAGTTCTAATCAATGGCACCAGAGGAGCACGCACGACAAGACCGGCACGAACGTTTCCGCATTTGGAAAAAGGTTCTGCGCTTCGTCCCCCGTCGCACGGCATTTCATCGCTACCCCTTCGTCGGTCGTTTTGCCGAGGCCGCCCGCAAGCGAGCCTATCTTTGGTCGTTTAAGTCACAGCACCTACGTCCAGCATTCTATGCAGGTTCGATCCTTTCGGTCATGCCTGTAATGGGGATTCAACTCCCTCTGGCTTTTGGTTTAGCGCTCATCCTTAGAGGAAATTTTATGATCTTAGGGGGGCTACAATTCATTACAAACCCCGTGACTTTTCTCCCCATTTATTTCGCTACATACCAATTTGGGG
>ERZ887849.2998-NODE-2998-length-13232-cov-6.406997_pt1 | contig 13232 bp, 12 predicted proteins | sample MGYA00521267_ERZ887849 | MGnify/ENA primary metagenome ERZ887849 (study PRJEB32303, sample SAMEA104408601) | aquatic metagenome | biome: Brackish water; feature: Pelagic; material: water | place: Baltic Sea | collected 2014-06-06T16:11:00 | depth 2,863 m ... | reverse complement strand
CCAAGAGGCATTGATATAAAAGTACCTACCCAATCGGAGAGTATTAAAAATAAATATATTCCAAAGAGAAAATTGTCTTTACGAAGCATCAATAAATCCATGGAAAATCTCAGCCCGTCTACTCCAGGTATAATGATTTCTGTGAGCCTGTTTAGCGTTAGCCCCAAGACTGGCTCTTAAAGAGGAGTCCTCTCGAAGAGATGTGAGAGCGTCATTCCAAGATTTAAGCACTGGTGGATCTGCAAACAAAGCATTTTCGGAAGTCAAAACCTCTTTAAGTATTGACAGATCACTAGATATAATAGGAAGTCCAAACGACATATATTCAAACATCTTCATCGGAGACATCCATCTCGCAGTATCTATTCCTCCGTTAGCGGTCTCTAGTTTAGACTGATAGGGCATCAGCAAAACGTCGGCATGAACAACCGCCTTCTGGATATCACTTTGAGAAACATATCCATGATAATGAATGTTACCTTCTGAAAATGATCTATCTCCACCGTAGATATGGAAATCTAAGTCTTTATTTAAGACAGCTAATCCCTCAATAATCTCAATACCTCTCCCCGCATACAGACTCCCGACATAGAAAATGTTTTTGACGCTATCTCTTATAGGAATCGAAAACTCATATACATCTGCAGCATCGTGGCAAACTATCGGATGACAATCAAAGAGGTCTTGGTAGTCTAAGGCTAACCTTTCTGAAATCACCACAAACTGAAGCAATGACTTAGACTTAAGAACTCTTGATTCGAAAATATTTTTTAAAGCCCCTCTAAACGCATCATGAGTCTCATAAATAAATTTAATACGCACAAGCGAACACAAAAATGCAACCACTACATTACGAGTGATTACAGCCTGATAACGCGTTTTGATAACTTGAACTATCAGCACATAAAAAAGTTGCAACGACACACTAATCTTTTTTCTATTAAATGACAGTATATTCGGCTCTCGGCCTAAAGAGTAAGATGAAAGGTTAATATCTGTGTTTTTATCGAAAACAAAAAGGTCCACATCATAAAATTCAGATAATCCAGCACACATTTTCAGTACATGAATCAACTGGGCCGTTGGCGCCCTAAACGAAGCGCCGGTTAAATATAGTAGTCTACCTTTTTTCATTATTGATAATTCTTAGCGATAGTACGTTGAGAATGTCCATAGCATAACCACCATTTTTTTTGTTCATTTTAACAAGCTGGTCTGTTAGATCAGAGAATTTGTCATAGCCAATGACACTTGAAATTCTTTGCACTACAGATTCGGTACACTCTTTCTCCCAGTCTAGATAATTAACATAGGGGTCTTTAAAATTAGCATTCAAACGCCTCAAAATCTTAATACTAAGTCGTTTAACTAAGACCTGATAATTAGGCGCAGATAACTTTAGGCCAAAAGAAGTTTTACACGGGAATTTGTTAAATTCAGGATAGAGATTCTGCATCATTTCAATATAGAGTCTTTGTTTGGAGTGGAAACTTTGATCTATAGACAAAGCAAACTCCATAATTTCATCGCCGAGCATAGTTGAAAAATTATAGCCTTCATATAATAGGTGTTTCGCCACGAACTTTGCTTGTCGATTAGCTAGATCAATAGTGTGTTCAAGAGAACAACCTGGTAATTTGGGAATTTCCAGGACCTCTATTAAAGCATTTATATCAATCAAATGCTTAAACTGGCGACTCAGCGTATTTTCTCGAATGAAGGTTTTAGCTGCCATATCGACGGACGTAGCCTCGCTATCGTGAAAATGACGGCCAAAATATACATCTATGACCGTACCAGACCAAATATTCATTTCTCGGTATTGCCGAAGATGTGAAACCTCTGGAGTTAGAAAAAGATTACAGCTGTAATCTACTAACCGCCCAAATTGATTCGCGTTGTCGTGGGACAATATGCTTTGATCACATGGCAACTGACAATGATTAGTACCGTAATTCTTAGCGATTGCGTTACCGATGTCATAATCTAGACTGCCAGGAACGCCGAACGTAAACGTATAAATGTCCTTACCAGCTTTATATTTTAGAAGCTCCATGAGAAGCGCTCTACTATCAATACCACCACTTATTGGAACCACTTGATCCATACTTTTGGTAGCGGCATACCTAGCAGCAAATGTAGATATCCAAAGCTCTCCTGCTGTTTTTAAGGCCTCAATATAATCAATGTCAGCATAATGATCATGTTGTGTAAACTTTAACTCAACAGGAGAGCTATTTTCTAAGAAGTAACCGAAATTCAGGAACCTTATATCTTTTTGAGATAATTCCATAATAGACCTTTGTATTTTGGCCAGACTGACCGCAGATTAACATATATACTTCTTCTAAACCTAAGATATTCATAATAGGAAGCTTCCCATCGAATATGAGTAGTCTTAATATCACTTTCTAAGTATTTTGATCGCTCTTCGAAGAGCTTGAGCGCAGCTTCAGATAAAAAGACCTCTTTCTTCCTTTCATCATAGGCGCAACCATAAACCTCGGATTCCTTGGACTGCGAATCAAATTGAACCAAAATACCCAGGTAACATTCTTCAGGAAATATATGAATTGCACCATTTTTATAAGTAAAACCTTTTAAATAAAAGTTGCCTAATGAAAAGAATACATCGGTTGATCCAAACCGCTTTTTCCCCTGGATTACATGAGGATGATGCCCAATTAACACATCAAAAGATTTAGAAAGATTCCTAGCCCTTTGGATGATCCTATGGTGTGGAACAGAGACATATTCATCGCCCCAATGGCATATCGCAATACGCTGGGACCCAGTGTGAAGTTGAGAATCATCATAATAATCAAGAAACTGATGATAGCGAGAACTCATTACAGACATAACAGACGGTTCGTCAGATGTAAATCCGTTTATTACAACTGACTGTCCGTCGAAATCAATAACTAGCTCATCCACAATGAATCTAAAGCCAGCGCTTTGGATATTAGCAATACAATCTTTAAGACCATCCTCACCAAAATCTAACATGTGGTTGTTACACAGAAATAATATCACTTCAGCGTTAACTTGATTTTGCAGATGAATGACGTTTTCAATATCCACTTTAAAGGAAGAGGCTTTGTCAGCACGAGACTCTTTAGCATCCGTAACAACCCCTTCTAAATTGACCACTAAAAAGTCGTTAGAGTTGATAGTCTCAAGCAGAGACTCAGATAAATTAATCTTTTCGGCGAGAAAAGCGTCACCGCTAAACAGAAATTTCATTTAGACTCCTTAAGTGCCGATAGAAAAAAAACAGATTCATCATAAGAGCCACAGTCACAATAAAGGGTAACAATAAGTAAGAACCTGTCCATATCACGACTAATCTTGCAATCAAACTAAGTAGTAAAACTAATACATTGATTTTGAGTATGTAACCATGCTCGCCTTTACTATACAACTCTGCGATCACGAGAGAGTTGGCCCACAAAAAAACGGCTATTATTGGCGCAGCGTAAATGAGTACCGTCAAAAATAATTCAATATTTTTCAACGATAATGGAAACGAGTCCAGGCCGAATATATAATTTTTGAAAATAACAATAATACAGAAATAAGCAATGATAGATATCATCACACCAGGAATAAAACGCAAGTATGTCTTCTTGAATGTTGTAGTGAAAGTTAATAACAACAACTCATGATATCTAGTCACCACGGTCACGACCACACTGATAATGCGCTCAAAGAGAGAATACACCGAAACCAAGCCTTCATCCCCTGATGCCAAGGTTGCTCGATCAATCGGAGACAGAGATTTAGAAACGATGCTTGACTTAATGAGGTCCAAACTATTAGAAGACTTCAATAACGCTAAGGAACGTATAGAAAATCTAATTTCAGTTTTGAAGATTGCCGACAATGCCAACACATAATGTACCAAAACCATACTCAGAACTACATAAAACAGAGATAGATCAGGGAACTTAATAATAATAAATGAAACTATAATATTTGGAACTGTATTTATTAAGCTACCCAAAACATAGTCGCCTTCTAAATACAGATCGTACATATACAGAGACAGAATTACCGAAGGTGTGATTAGAAATACAAAAGCCAATGGTAATACTGAATCTGTAAAATAGAACAATAGAACACCGACTAGGACTAATGGAATATTAACCATTATTCCTAACGACAATATGCAATCGAAATACTGTTTATTGTCATGAAGCTTAATGTTTGGAAAAGCCCAATAACTTGTTAAGCCCGCAATGACAACTAAGAAGAACCCAATCAACCCGCTGACTAGATAATAACTATCTAAATCATCCCCGATTCCAAATCGATATATTAGTATAAATTGGAATAATAGTGCAGATATTAGTGGCAACGATGGGGCAATCGGTCTAAGTTTTTTTAGGTGCCGGCTTACCATACTAGATCAAGCCACTAGAAGGCAACCTAACCCTGTAAACTAGGCCCATCAAGAATGGATGACAATTCCAGCAGTTCATTTCTATTCCATTTAAAAAATACAGATCTCGAGATGATTGAAATATTACAAATCTAATAAGCAGTTAGCATAATTATCAATGTAGTTTTCAAACGAAAGCGTTCGATTCGCCCAATCGCTGATTTCAGTTCTTTTCTGTGAATCAATTGCAAGGATTTCCGGGACCCCTCGGAGTATTTCTTCGTCATCATCCATATCATTCAACACCAGCCCGAAACCGTTGTTTTTGATCATTAAGGGAATTTTCTCGCCATTATGTATGGTTGTTAAGACCGGGAGACCGCAGCCTAGATAATCTAAGATTTTCCCCGAGTATGCGATCATATTCATGATGTGATCATGTCTCAATGCTACACCCAAGTCAGCGGCAGCCAGATATTCAATTACCATTTCATGCGCGACATGTGATAAAAGATAATCGTCTTCAGACAAGCCCAAGTCGCTTATAAATTCCTTTGCTATGTGATGATCCGCCTTTCTAATGAGTAATATCAGATAGGCATCTTTGACCATCTTTTTTTTCAGTAAGGTAAATATCTCAATTGTTCTAAATAAATTTTGCCAACTATAAAGCGCATTACCTATATATATCATTACAAATTTTCCCTCTACATTTAGCTTAGATCTTAGTGCTAATCTTTTGTTTTCGGAAAAATAAAGCGCTCCCTTATTAAATGTCATTGGTACTACACTAATTTTACTTCCTAACTGCTCATCTGGATATCGATCACAAAGCAAATTTTTGAAGGTATCTGTTCCAACAGTGTTGTGATCCGATTCTATTAAAGATCGCTTTTGTGTTGCACTCTCAGCCGCTAAATTACAAAGTATTTCGTGATAAAACCCATTTTTGTATATGTGCTTACACAAATAATCATGCTCAGAGATTGCATCTCCCTCGTGTTCAATGACATATCTTATTTTTTTGGGGAAGATTTTTTTTAATTGTTCAAATATTTTTGTTGGACGTTTCTTTAAATGGATAACCACTTTGTCGTTAAACAAGCATAGTGACGTAAAATAGATATACTGAAAAAGACTACTAGATAACGAAGGGTATATATGAAAATAATTCGATCTATATTTTGATATAAGATGACGTTGCTTATAGTAATCTTTAATGTTCAAGTCCGTGACTAACTCAAAAGGAATGTTTTTTGCTCTTAAAGCATGAACCCAGGCTTCAAAGAGATGCACATGAGAGGTTAAGGTACCTCTAAAGTAGTAAATATATTTGGTTGACAAAAAATGATCCTCGCTACTGATATCAAGTAGATTAAACTAACGGAACAAATTTTGCTCGATATTTAAAAAGCCATTTATTGAAGCTCACTTGAGCTCGAGTGTTGTTCTTTGTGTACTGACGAGTCTTAACATTATAAAAGCTTCTATCATCCATATCTTTTGGAAATTCATCAACAACAACAATCGAATCCTTTTCAAAACCTGGCTCAACTTCGTTACAATAATGATCGAGATGATCCTTGACTAGTTTTAGTTTTTGAGCAGTTCCGTTATTCTTCCAAGGATTACCTATCTTACTTGTTAGATCTTTAGCTGGGCTCCCGCCATAGACGTGATTGCATTCCATGTTTTTGACAATTGTTGACCCAAGCATGGCCATCGACTTATCTTCTGCAATTATAGGTGACACCAAGCACATTCCAACAAACCAAACATCATCTCCGATTATCATTTTTTTTTCGTTTTCATATAGACAACCCTCCGTTATATCCCCATGCCTGATGTGTGAATATAATGCAGTATTAATTCCTGCACCAAGAAAGTTGCCTGCGCTGATGCCGCCAGTACCATCCAAAACACAATTCTGCCCAACCCAAGCTAAATGCCCAAGCTGGATGCCATTCATTGGATTTATAAAAGTGCGATCAAATATCTTGGAATAGTCGCCTAATTTTAAATTACCCGGCATTATTTTTACACCTGGTCCTATGTAGCAATGATCGCCTAACTCTATATGCGCACCATCAGATATCTCAACGCTTTCGTGAATCTCGCAGCCAACGCCACATTTAATATTATTATTACTTTCGAAACTCATCATTTCTTTCCGCTCATTACACAGAGATCATTTCGATGTACGTATCAGGATATTCAGGATCAAACTCTTTTGAACTATAGCTAATAACTACTGCATCGGCGTCTTCATGATTCGTTAATGTATGTACCATATAAGGTTCCATATGGAAAAGAACAGGGTTTTCAGAAGACATATAATGCTTCGTAATGACCCCATCCTTTTTAACTATAAGTGTTGCATTACCAGCAACACAGACGAACCATTCATTTTTTTCCTTATGAAAGTGGTTACCACGTACTTTGTCTTTTTTAATAGAAAAGCAATATACCTGACCACCGGGAGGCATCTTAAATGATTTAAACTTCATTACTTCGACCAATGTTCCACGATCATCTGAAAATGAATTTAAAGGAAAACTAGTAGTCATTGTACCCCCCAAACTCTCTCTTTTATGACGGTATTCATTCCAAGGATGATTTTGATGATCTTAGTGGATACATCGGCTACCTTATATTCGTCCGGCATTGGCAAAGTTTTATATGAATCTTTAGTTTCAACTGCAATTCTAACTGCCCGCAACACCATATCGGGCACTAATCCTGTAATGATACAGTGTCCCGCATCAATAGATTCAGCTTTCTCGGTCGATTTTCTTATCGCCACTGCTGGAAAACCCAAAACACTTGAGTCTTCGTGAATCGTACCCGAGTCACTAATTACGCAGTAGGCATTAGTTTGTAAATTAAGAAAATCTAGTAGACCAAAAGGCTCATGCCAGTTAATCAAAGGATCTGAGGTGGTTAACAGCCCCTCAGCTTGTAGACGCATTTTAGTCCTTGGATGAGTCGAAACTACTAGCGGCAATCCATATTCTTTAGTCAGTAAATTAAAGCTATCAACTATTTTCGCTAAACCACCAGGCTTATCAACATTTTCTTCACGATGGATTGATGCCACAAAATACCCACCTTGCTTAAGACCTAGGTCATCTAATACAGATGTATCAAGGTACCTATCTTTTAGACTATCGTATACTTCTTTAATTGGACTGCCAGTAACAAAAATCTTTTGAGGGTGGATGCCCTCGCGAAGGAGGTTTCTTCTGCTCGTTTCGGTATAGGGAAGGAGAACATCTGATGTGTGATCAACTAATCGACGATTAAGTTCCTCAGGCACATCTTCATCAAATGAGCGATCACCTGCCTCCATGTGATAAATTGGGATCTTGAATCGCTTAGCATTTATCACTGACAGTGCTGAGTTTGTATCACCTAGAACGAGTAAGGCATCAGGCTTAATTTCATTAATGATATCGCCCGTCTGACTAATAATATTACCTAACTGTCCATGCAAGGTCTCTGATCTAACTGATAACACATGATCAGGCTCTCTAAGTTCAAGATCTTCAAAAAAAACTTTATTTAGATTGTAATCATAATTTTGACCTGTATGTACTAATACATGGTCACAGTATTTGTCTAGCTTTTTAATAACAGATGCCAGCCTAATTATTTCCGGCCGCGTGCCCAATATTGTCATTACCTTCATTACCATCCTCCCTTTATAATATTTACTATGAATTCTCTATCGTCCTGCGATACCCACCACCCAGACGGAATTGATATTTCAGCAGCATGAAATTCGTCCACTCCAGGCAACTCCCCAACTTCTGAACGCTCAAATATACTCCACTTGTCATTTCTAGGGTGAATTTGCATTGCTCCCACCCCATGAGATGCGAGTTTTTTTATTAAACCATCCCGATTATCTGCTTTAAACGTATATGCCCAGTAAGTTGGATGATCTAGGTTAGAGCGATGAAGAAGCTCAACACCACTAACTCCAGCCAAAGATTCACTATAGGCTTGACCATTCTGGTAGGCGATATCTAACAACCCTTGAATATACGGCATCTGCGTAACACCAATCGCACCATTAATTTCCATCAAATCGTACTTATAGCCAACTTCAGTGACGTCGTTATACCAAGGGTTAGCTGAGCCTTTTTTAGCCTTATCGACACCAAACCATTTCAAACGCCTGGCCTTCCAATAATCGTCTTCTGACTTACATGAGAGTGCGCCACCATCACCCGTGCTGAGTTGTTTTATTGCTTGAAAGGAAAAGCATGTAAAATCACCCATGGTTCCAACTTTCCGGCCCTCGCTAAGCGCACCTACCGCATGAGCAGCATCTTCAATTACCTTCACGTTATATTGACCAGCGATATCGAGTATCTTTGTCATATCAGCCAAATCACCGTCTTTATGCAGAACCAAAATAGCTGCTGTGTTGTGGTTAATTTTTCGGCTGATATCTTCGGGATCAATCATCCCACTTCTTGGGTCAACATCAGCCCACTTTATATTTCCCCCAAGGTACTTTACGGGTAAGTTACTTGCTATGGCAGTTAATGGCGTTGTAATCACTTCTTTGCCTGGCTCAACACCAGACAAAATATACGACAAGTGAAGCGCACTGGTACAAGAGTTCACCATTAAAGTAGATGGATTAGCAATATACTCCGAAAATAGCTCAGTAAAATGTGCAGTGTTTGAGCTTTCACTCAGATATCCACTACGCATTGTTTCAAGCACTTTAGCATCGGCTTCTGGTGGAACGAAGACTTTAAAAAGAGGAATATTTCTCATTTTACATTTTCCAATATTTCTTTAACTTCAGCATTGTTCGCTAATATTTCAAATAGTTCATCATTGGTAAGGCGCGATGTATTGTCAGAGTTGTATTCCTTTTGAACTTCTGGAACCCTAACACCAACCGAGACGTAGTTATCATAGTTCAGAGATCGATCATCCATTGGCACTTTGTAGAACTGACCGCAATCAACTGACTTTCTTATCTCTTCTTCTGAAACGAGAGTTTCGAACTTTTTTTCCCCATGCCTAACACCTATTATTTTATGCTCGTTACCTGAACGGCCAACAAGTCTATTAGTAACCTCAGCAATTTGTTGAACCGTAGCGGCTGGAGATTTTTGAACAAAAAGATCACCCGATTCTCCGTTATTGAATGCATATATAACTAAGTCTACAGCCTCCACTAAACTCATTATAAATCGAGTCATGCTTGGATCAGTGATTGTCAATTGGTGACCTTCCTTCGCCTGCCTCAGGAAATGAGGAACGACAGATCCTCTGGACGCAATTACGTTTCCATAACGCGTGATACATATCTTTGGCTTATCTTCGACCAACCGAGCGAAGGACAATGCGGTACGCTCCATAATTCCTTTTGACATGCCCATCACATTGACGGGCTGGACAGCTTTGTCAGTACTCAAAAGTACTATCTTTTCTATATTATTCGCAATGCTAGCTCTGATAACATTTTCAGTCCCCATAACGTTAGTTTTCACTGCTTCCACTGGGTGAAATTCTGACGATGGAACATGCTTAAGAGCAGCAGCATGAAAAACATAATCAGCGCCTCTAAAAGCCATTTCCAAAGAAGTAGAATCTCGTACATCACCTATGTAAAAGGACATTCGTTGGTCATTAATAGTGCGTCGCATAAGATCTTGTTTAGACTCATCTCTTGATAAGATACGAACCTCCGCTACATCCAAGGTCAGTAAGTGACGAGCCATAACGTTACCAAAGGATCCGGTTCCACCTGTTATTACAAAAACCTTCCTACGAAAAATTTTATTATTATCTTCCATTACTTTTTATCCTCAATACGCTCTAAATTTACTCGTGAATATCAAACTTCAAAAACCAGGATGTCTTAAAGCCGAAGATCTACACATTCGTCAGCTAAAACATTCTTTAAGTCATAAACTACAGTCGATTTATTACGCAGCCGTTGTAATCTTTCTAAAGAAAAAGACCTAAATTTATCGTGAGCCACCGCAATAATGATACCGTCGTAACGGCCCAACTCATTGTCACTTATTAGTGTTATTCCATACTCCTCGGATACTTCACTTTTCTTAACCCAGGGATCCAAAACTGAAACCATCACACCGTGATCATTTAATGCTATGCAAATGTCAAGTACTCTTGTGTTTCTTATATCAGGGCAGTTCTCTTTAAAAGTGAACCCCAAAACAAGTACTGAGGATCCTTTTATTTCAATATCTTTTCGTCCCATCTCATCAACTAGCGTGGATGCTACATATGTTCCCATGCCATCATTTAGGCTTCTACCCGCCAATATTACCTCGGGGGTATATCCAATCTGCTCGGCTTTGTGCGTTAAGTAATATGGATCTACTCCAATGCAATGACCACCGACCAGTCCTGGTTTAAATGGGAGAAAGTTCCACTTAGTGCCCGCAGCACGCAATACAGATTCAGTATCAATACCAAGCTTATTAAAAATAATGGCAAGTTCGTTTATAAGGGCAATATTTAGATCACGTTGAGTGTTCTCGATTACTTTCGCTGCTTCAGCAACTTTAATACTTTCAGCCAAATAGGTGCCGGCGATAATAATTTCACTGTATAGGCTATCGACAAGAGCGGCAGATTCAGGAGTTGAGCCAGACGTAACCTTAACAATATCTTTAAGTCGGTGTTCTTTATCACCCGGGTTTATTCGCTCTGGACTATAACCACAATAAAAATCCACATTGAATTTTAGCCCTGATAATTCCTCGAGAATAGGGACACAAAATTCTTCAGTACAGCCAGGGTAGACAGTTGACTCATAGATGACAAGGTCATCAACTTTAAGTACGCGCCCTACTGTTTCACTTGCATATCGCAGTGCACTTAAATCAGGAACCTTATTTTTATCAATAGGTGTGGGGACTGTGATTATATAGCAGTTTCTATCTATTAATTTTCTGTCATCAGATGCAAACATGAGGTGCTCAGCACACTTAAGCTCATCTCCAGTCAATTCTAGGGTAGAGTCAATTCCACTAGCTAACTCCGCTAACCGCTGTTCATTGATATCAAACCCAATTACATCTCTTCCCCGTCCAAATTCAACTGCTAAAGGCAAACCAACGTAACCTAACCCTATAACCGCAAGCCTAATGTCCGCTAGTCTAATCATTTTTTTGATGCCCGAAATAATCTAAATACCAAGACACAAATTTTCCGATACCATCCTCTATACTTGTTTCGGGCTTATAATTAAACTCATCAACCAAGCTATCAACATCAGCGTATGTGTCAGGAACATCTCCAGGTTGCAATGGAAGCAGTTCCATAACTGCAGACTTACCAACAGCTTTTTCGATAGCTTTAATGAATGTGAGAAGCTCAACCGGATTATTATTACCAATATTATAAACACGCCATGGCGCGAAACTACTTCCAGAATCGGGATTGGCTCCACTCCAATCAACATTCGGTGGAGCTGGAACATCCAATACCCGAATTATTCCTTCGACGATATCATCAATATAAGTAAAGTCCCGCCGATGCTTCCCATAGTTGAATACTTGTATTTTATCGCCGTCTAAAATTGCTTTAGTAAATTTAAAGAGTGCCATATCAGGTCGCCCCCACGGTCCATAAACTGTAAAGAATCGCAGCCCTGTGGTGGGTATGCCATAAAGATTGCTATAAGCATGCGCCATCAACTCATTTGATTTTTTGGTCGCTGCATACAAGCTAAGCGGATGATCTACATTGTCATGAATGGAAAAGGGCATGGATTCATTAGCACCATAAACACTTGAACTACTTGCATATACAAGATGCTTCACTTCATAAGACCGACAGCTTTCCAAAATATTCCCAAATCCAACTAAGTTACTGTCGATATATGCCCGCGGGTTTTCCATCGAATATCTCACACCAGCTTGTGCCGCCAGATTTACTACACCCCAAGGTTTATGACACTCAAACACATTATCTACAGCGAGCTGATCAGCCAAATCTGCTCTAACATGGGTATAACTATCCCGACTAGCCAGTTTTTCTAACCGCGCCTCTTTAATAGCTGGATCATAATAATCATTATGATTATCCAGACCGACAACCTCATCACCCCTATCCAGCAGCCGAGTAACAACTGCGGAACCAATGAAACCAGCGGCACCTGTAACTAAAATTTTCCCCAACTCAATTCTCCTTAAAAATATCTCGCGTAAAGACCTTCATCTCAACATCCAGCAAACTGTCCGACAATCTATTAGCCACTATAATATCTGACAAGGATTTAAATAAACTTAGATCGGGTATTACCGCTGAACCGAAAAAAGTACTCTCGCTCATACGCGGCTCGTAAATCAATACCTCAACACCTTTAGCCTTGACCCTCTTCATTATCCCCTGGATTGCCGAAGATCTAAAATTGTCACTACCATCTTTCATGATAAGCCTGAAGAAACCAACCGTTCTTGGCCTTTTCTTTAGAATTTCATCGGCAATAAAGTCTTTACGCGTAGTGTTTGAAGTGACAATCGCCTGAATGAGTGTTTGTGGTACCTTACGATAATTGGCAAGAAGCTGCTTAGTATCCTTTGGAAGGCAATATCCGCCATAACCAAAGGAGGGATTGTTATAACCACTCCCTATCCGCTCATCCAAACACACACCATTGATAATACTTTTGGTATCTAGCTCATGAGTGAGGGAATAGGAGTCTAACTCATTAAAAAATGAGACCCTCATAGCAAGATAGGTATTGGCAAACAACTTGACCGCTTCCGCCTCAGTAGATCTTATAAAAAGCGTATCGACATCTATCTTTTCAGCACCCTGTTGCAGCAAACCAGCAAATTCCGCACTG
>ERZ887849.2996-NODE-2996-length-13249-cov-7.667879_pt1 | contig 13249 bp, 2 predicted proteins | sample MGYA00521267_ERZ887849 | MGnify/ENA primary metagenome ERZ887849 (study PRJEB32303, sample SAMEA104408601) | aquatic metagenome | biome: Brackish water; feature: Pelagic; material: water | place: Baltic Sea | collected 2014-06-06T16:11:00 | depth 2,863 m ... | reverse complement strand
GGCAGCGGGGCGGATCGAGTTGAGCCCATTCAGGTGCCGGCTGTACAGAGTGATCGAATCGAGCGAGAAGCCCACTGCGTTGAGAATGGTCGCATTATCCCAATCAGCATTCATCTGCAGGAGCTCCAGGTCGTCGATCTGCTGCCGGCAGTTCACTTCCAGCAACTCGAAGGCAGCACGCCCGTCGTTGGCAGCGACGGCATGCATCATCTCACGAAGGCGTGGTTCAGGTACGTGTCGGTAAATGAGGGAGTATAGCTCACGGAGGCGCTTGTTGCGGCGTCGTACTTGAGCAGCACCGCCACCAGCAGGAGCGCCAGCAGCGTTGCCTCCGGGATCCGTGCCGAGCATCGTCTCCTCGAGGCTCGCCTCGTCATCGCCCATCCCGGCAAGCGCAGCACCGAAATCACGCACGAAGTTGTCAAACTCAATGCCTCGTTTCCCATAGTACGGCTTGCATTTTGGGTATTTGCGCGCATCCCAGTCGTTGTCGTTGGACGAGGACATCATGAACGCGTCATCCACCACGCCGTCGTAATGGTACGGCACGCCGTGCGCGAAGCAAAGCGTCGCGAGCAACCGGTCGAAGGTGAAAAAGACCGCGCGGCGGCACTTGCCGTATAAGACCATCATGATGCCGTACAGGAAGAGCCCCAACACGTAGGCCAGCTTGTCGACCACGCACACCAGGCGCACAGCGAAGAGAATGGGCCACCAAACGAACAGGAAGGGCACGTTGAGCCAGAAGACGATGTCCATCACGTTCTCGACCATCCACCCCGGGAGGATCTTCGACAGCAGCTGATCCAAAGTCGTGTGCCGGCCGTCTGACCGGCGACCGCGCTTCCCGTTGACAATCCAGTAGCAGATCGCGCTGAACGCGAGGAAGCTCATGGGGAGAAGGATGTCGATCTGCGTGTCGATGAAAAGCGCGAAGGCGAGGTCGCTCAAGCACGTGAAGTCGGGCGTGAAGTCGGCAAAGTCCGGCGGGCAAAACGGGGCGGCCGTGCAGTTCACAAAATCATTTTGGAGAGCACGGGGATCGATCCCGCGACACGCAGGGTCCAAAGAAGGCAACAATCCACCGGGCCGATTCGTCGCATCTTGTTGATAGCAATGCACTTTGCAGCCATATACGCAGTGTTTTGAAGCACGGTTAGACACTTCTGCCCACTCAGCAGGTGAGGCCGATGGGTTGCTGGTTCGATTCGTCGCCAGCGTCGCTGCGAATGGTTCGGGCAGCTGCAAGCGTGCGGTGCGATCCAGAGAGCCACTCTCGGGCGCGTGCCAGCAGGCAGAGACGGCGCCCAAGTTGCCGGCGCCGGGGCCCGTAGCACTGCAGGTCTGCAAAGAGCGCAGTTGTTGAACCCGCGGGCATTCGGGGGCCACATCCGACGGGTCGTCTCCAGAGACGTGTGGAACCGAACCGGGTTCAGAGCCGTCAGACGTCCAGATCGGTTGACGGTCCCCGGGCGCGCGATCGGTCGCAGAACCAAATTCCACGGCCGCGGTTTCTGCACTCAGTTGTGAGTTCGAACCGGCGCGCGTCGTGGTCAGGAGACAGAGAGTCGTCGAAATCATCGCCAGAGGTGCCATGTTATTTTCTCCACGTTACGTCCGTCTGGCTCCACGGCTCCACACACAGACGCAGGTCTGGCACCACCTGCACTCCACACAGCCACGCGGCTCACGCGGCTAACGCGGTTGAGCAGTCCGGATACACACACACTCACGATGTTCATTTCAACACTCCCCCGTGCCGAGGCATCATCATCATGTTCTCAGCTGATGCATCGGCATCCCAACGGTGCTCCCCCGTAAGTTCATGCGCGTCTCCTGGAAGTGTACATCGCTCGAAGCGTATTTAGTCGGCGCTGCCCTACGGCGCCAAACCCAAAGGGAGGACGGGGAGGTGCTCACGGCACCTCGGTGTTGCTCGTCATGAGCAACGCCCGCAGCGACAAGAACGTCGTCTTGTCCAGCGGCTTGGTGAGCAGATCGGCGATCTGCTCCTTGGTTGGTACCCAATTGACCTCAATGATCAAGTTCAGGTACAGCTCGCGGCAATAGCGCATCCAGATCTCGTAGTGCTTGGTTCGCGCTGTCGTACCGGGGTTGATCGTCGTCAACCGCGCCGCGTCGTTGTCGGTGTGTGTCTGCATCGGCAGCTCCACGGTGACGTTCAGTTCAGCAAGTAGATTCTTGATGAACATCAGGCTTTTGCACCCCGCATTGAGCGCGTAGGTCTCGGCTTCGCACGAGCTCAAAGGCACAATCTTCTGTTTCTTGGATGCCCACGCAATTGGCGCATTGTTGCTGAAGACGATGTAGCCATATGTCGGCTTGGGTACCGAGCCGTAGCTCGAATCGCAATAGAGCGAGAGGCACATGGATTCGCACCGCTTGTACAGTATGCCCAGCGTCCGGGTGCTGTACAAGTACGAGAGCAATGCAATCGCGGCGTACCAGCATTCGATCGTGGGGTCGGCCATGAACTGGCAGAGATACGAGGCGTGGAAAGCACAATCGGGGCGTGTCATCACGATCGCCCAAAGGATCGAACCCATCAACGAGAGATACGATTTGTCCGACATTTCCATTCGTTCTTTGTCCGTCTCAGCGCAGCGCAGCCTCAAGAACGCATCGCACTCGCTTGTCTGCACCGGAGTCGTGTACAACTTGGTGGACTTGTCGCAGAACTTATTGAACGCCTTCTCGATGTAGTCCTTTTGGTGCAGCAAGAGCGTGCCCTTCGCGATGTTGTATTCGATCTGAACGCCCATGAACACTTTTGGCGGACCGCGCAGCTCCAGTTTGATCATCTCGCTGTATTTCTTGAAGAACAAAGCACACAGCGCGCGGCCTTTGTCGCCCTTGGTGTGTGCTGCCAGCAAGTTGTCCACGTAACAACCGACATGCAGCGTGACGCCGTCGGTGACGCGCGAGTAGATGTTCGGGTCAAGCATAGAACGCTTGAGGCCTAGCTTCGTGATCGTGCTGGCGTTCAGCTTCATGAATCCGTTTGCGCCCTGTTTGAGCCCCTCCACACCTTTACGAAGCAAGCACACCTTACCGTCGGTCGGAGCGAAGCCTTCGGGCGGCACCATGTAGATCTCCTCTTCCAGCTCGGCATGGGTGAAAGCGCGCACGACGTCAGCTTCGAACAGTTCAAGCTCAGACTGATTGGCCATGAACAAGAATGTGCGCATGCTGTCAGACGAGAGGGTCGAGGCGTATTTCTCTGTCCAATCTAGACCTTCGAGTTGTGAGTAACCGCAAGCAACGATCCTCGCCTTGAAGCGCCTGATCGAACCGTCTGGGTTGTAGTCCACCTTGAATACCCACTTGGACTTGGTGAGCGTCCTATTGCCAGGCTTGTGGGCGTATATCCATGAGCCGTTCGTGACAAACTTCCCATGGTGCTCCGCATCACAAGCTTCCTTCCACTTGGGGCCATAGACTGGGTCATTGACAGCGTCGTAGTAGCTCGTGGGGATACGCACTGGGCCGACAGCGTTCGGGCTCACCACGTAGCTGCTGTTGCCCAAGCTGACCGTGAAGGCGTCACCGTGTGTGCCGAACACGTCAGCGTCCGCAATGTCCGCAGGAGGTGGCACTGCAGGGTTGCCCGTGTTGTCACGTGGAGGCGGGAGGCGCACGTTGAGCGGTGTCATCGCAGCATCACTCGTAGCCGACGTTGGCAAATCTCCACGTTCTTTATGGCGGCGCAGAGTCACCGACTCGCCAAGCAGCGTGAACTCACGCGGGCAATGGGTGACGTGGAAGCATGTGGTGATTCGCCGCAACTCCGGGATGTAAACGAAGTCGCCACAGCGGCGCTGATCGTAGCACAGGTACACCGCCTTGACGTTATTCGATGATAGCTTGTTCACCGGTTTGTCGTCAGGGTTGGATGTGTTCACCCAGCAATCACTGAGGGGCACCTTGCCCTTGAAGATGCTCAGGTCTGGCTTCTTCTTGGTAACCATCTCGAGCGGCGAGCACGCAGGTGAGAGGCTCGCAGTGGGTAGGGAGTTGTGCACCATGCAAGCGTGCGTGAGCAGGAAAGGCCATAGTCCTTCCTTGCCCGTGTCGTTGCCCGCATGCCAGCTGACGCGCCTGGCCGGTCCAAGCAGGATGCCCCATAGCCTCTCCGCCGAGCCGTGCTTCTCCTTCACGTGCGGCACCGCAAACGACCTGCGCGTGCTCAGCTCGACACACATCTGGTCAAGTGCATGAGAATGGAAGGATTGGCCGTCGTCAGTGACCCATTGTTCAATCTTGCCGCCTTTCAAGTATTTCTGGTAGTCAGACAGGAAGGTGTCGTGGCATCGCTTGATTTCTTCGGCAGACTTGGTCTTCATGAAGTAGACGGCAGCGAGGTGCGAGTACTTGTCGTAGAAGTTGCATGCATAGACAAATCCTTGGGGCGATTCTGGAAAGGGCCCACACACATCGCTGCAGACACATTCGCCGAAGAAGGTGAAGACTCGCCCCGAAGTTGACTTCTTTGGGACGGACTTCTTACGCTTGTTGGCGAGGCACGCTTCGCACGTCGACGGGTCGTGTTTGTATCCACCTAGGCCGGTGTATCCGTCGTGCTTTGCGAGGTTGATCCGAGCAGATGAGAAGTGGCCAAGAGACGCGTGAAGTAGCTCGCTGTCATCATAGGTCAGGTCGGACGCCACGCAGGCAGAGGCGACCCGGTAGTGACTGTCTGTAGAGTTGCGCGCAAAGGGGACCTGCGCACCGCTTGGAAGGCGCAGGTAACAGTCATTGTTGAGGTGGGTGCCGATATTGTCGTGGCGCCACGCCCAGTCGCTGCTGATCAACCGGCACTTCATCTCCGGGACAACGTAGACGTTGCTCAGCTCCATCAGCTCGATCCCCTTTTCGACCTTCATCTTGCCTTTGCGCTTGCTGATCTTGCGCGTCTGCATCTCCAGCTTGACCGTGCCGATGGCCTCGACCTTGAGCGTCTTGCCGTTGCCGACGCGCACGACGGCATTGGGATTGGCATCAGTCACATTGAAGAGGTCGGCGCGTGAGGGCGTGCAGTGCTTCGTGGCGCCGCAATCGACAATCCAGCTCGTGCCGGCCGCTGACTTGAGGGAGAAGGCGTCGCCACCTACCGTGTGCACGAAGTCCATGGCCGTGGCAGTAGGGACGAGTCCTAGAGCTGTCAAAGGCAGGACGGCCGGGACCAACTCATGCTGCAGGCCGATAAGCATCCCGAGCGTGACCGCGGCAAGGATCTTGAAAGAAGCCGCAAGAATAGCCACAACAATAGCCACACTCCCCCGTGCGAAGGCCAGCAGCATGTTGCCAACGTATCCGAGAGCCGACACGCTCCCCCGTGCGAATGCCATGAGCGCGTAGAGCAGCCAGCAGGCGGCCGAGCCGCTGGGAATTGGCCCCTGAATCGCCCCTGAATCGCCCCTGAGTTGCCCCTGAGTCGCCCCTATGTCGCCCCTGAGTCGCCCCTGAATCGCCCCTGAATCGCCCCTGAGTTGCCCCTGAGTCGCTCCTTGAGGCCCGTCCGCACTCGCGTACGTCTTGTTACACCCGGTGTCCACCACGAAAGAAGGAGAGTCCGAGTCATTGTACCGGTTCACCATGCGAGCTTCGTCAGGGTCCCAAATGCTCGCACTTCCCCACAGCTGTGGGTCGCAAAAAGCGCAACCAATGCACGACGTGCCGCCAGGGAAGTGGTGACACGTACAATTGCAGGCTTGGCGTGGCGGATTGCGCGCCGTTGCCAGGGCGTCGTTCCAGTAGCTCGGCGGCGGAGCGTAGTTAGCGATCAACGATCGTTGCGCACGAATTTCTGTCTCGCTGACACCTGCTGCAATGCACTCAATCTCAGCAGCTAACGGGCGGGCGCTATCAGTGGAGCTGTTGTCGGAGTCATAGTCAGTCTCAGCGGTCACGACGTACATGTCTCCGATCCACTCATCGTCGTCGCTCACGACATCGGCGTCATCCGTGGTCGGGGGCGGCTCGGTCGAGCCAGCTGCCGGTGTATCTGTTGTCGGCGGCGGCTCGGTTGGTGAGTCGATGGATCCCACATAGTTTCCTTCTTCGTCGTAGATATTGCCATCGTCATCGAACACGAACCCGTTGTCCAGAGTTACTTTGGCGTTCCCAAAGCGCCGCATCGGCCGACGCCACGAGCCACGGCCACTGCCGCCACGGCCGCCACCACCGCGGCCACCTCGGCCGCCTTTGCCGTTCCGAGCCAACATGTTATTGAGCAAATTGGCAGCGTCAGATATCGCACGAAACCCCTTCTCGCTTGGGCAATCATCCAAACGATGGCCGAAACCCCGACAGTTCCAACAATTTGCCTCTGTCGCCATTTTCGCCGCGTCGATCGTGGGGCGACGAGCACCGGTCGCGGCGAGGGCCTCGTCTTCGTCACCGACCAAATTCGCATCGGCACGGGCGCTTTGAGCATGGGCACCAGTTTGCTTCGGCCGGGCACGGATGTTGCTAGACCGAAAATGCGAACGCCACATGTCGTCGAAGAAGGTGACGCACGCTTGGTAGTCCCGACCGCCCGTGGCAGCGTTGACAAATTGCCGTGTCGCTCCTTGAGCGCGCAACTCCTTCTTCGCTTCGTGCCCCAAAGTCGCTTCAATATTGGTGTCAATTGACGCAAGGAATTTGGTGGTCAATTCGTCCTCGGTCTTACGATTGGCAGCGGGGCGGATCGAGTTGAGCCCATTCAGGTGCCGGCTGTACAGAGTGATCGAATCGAGCGAGAAGCCCACTGCGTTGAGAATGGTCGCATTATCCCAATCAGCATTCATCTGCAGGAGCTCCAGGTCGTCGATCTGCTGCCGGCAGTTCACTTCCAGCAACTCGAAGGCAGCACGCCCGTCGTTGGCAGCGACGGCATGCATCATCTCACGAAGGCGTGGTTCAGGTACGTGTCGGTAAATGAGGGAGTATAGCTCACGGAGGCGCTTGTTGCGGCGTCGTACTTGAGCAGCACCGCCACCAGCAGGAGCGCCAGCAGCGTTGCCTCCGGGATCCGTGCCGAGCATCGTCTCCTCGAGGCTCGCCTCGTCATCGCCCATCCCGGCAAGCGCAGCACCGAAATCACGCACGAAGTTGTCAAACTCAATGCCTCGTTTCCCATAGTACGGCTTGCATTTTGGGTATTTGCGCGCATCCCAGTCGTTGTCGTTGGACGAGGACATCATGAACGCGTCATCCACCACGCCGTCGTAATGGTACGGCACGCCGTGCGCGAAGCAAAGCGTCGCGAGCAACCGGTCGAAGGTGAAAAAGACCGCGCGGCGGCACTTGCCGTATAAGACCATCATGATGCCGTACAGGAAGAGCCCCAACACGTAGGCCAGCTTGTCGACCACGCACACCAGGCGCACAGCGAAGAGAATGGGCCACCAAACGAACAGGAAGGGCACGTTGAGCCAGAAGACGATGTCCATCACGTTCTCGACCATCCACCCCGGGAGGATCTTCGACAGCAGCTGATCCAAAGTCGTGTGCCGGCCGTCTGACCGGCGACCGCGCTTCCCGTTGACAATCCAGTAGCAGATCGCGCTGAACGCGAGGAAGCTCATGGGGAGAAGGATGTCGATCTGCGTGTCGATGAAAAGCGCGAAGGCGAGGTCGCTCAAGCACGTGAAGTCGGGCGTGAAGTCGGCAAAGTCCGGCGGGCAAAACGGGGCGGCCGTGCAGTTCACAAAATCATTTTGGAGAGCACGGGGATCGATCCCGCGACACGCAGGGTCCAAAGAAGGCAACAATCCACCGGGCCGATTCGTCGCATCTTGTTGATAGCAATGCACTTTGCAGCCATATACGCAGTGTTTTGAAGCACGGTTAGACACTTCTGCCCACTCAGCAGGTGAGGCCGATGGGTTGCTGGTTCGATTCGTCGCCAGCGTCGCTGCGAATGGTTCGGGCAGCTGCAAGCGTGCGGTGCGATCCAGAGAGCCACTCTCGGGCGCGTGCCAGCAGGCAGAGACGGCGCCCAAGTTGCCGGCGCCGGGGCCCGTAGCACTGCAGGTCTGCAAAGAGCGCAGTTGTTGAACCCGCGGGCATTCGGGGGCCACATCCGACGGGTCGTCTCCAGAGACGTGTGGAACCGAACCGGGTTCAGAGCCGTCAGACGTCCAGATCGGTTGACGGTCCCCGGGCGCGCGATCGGTCGCAGAACCAAATTCCACGGCCGCGGTTTCTGCACTCAGTTGTGAGTTCGAACCGGCGCGCGTCGTGGTCAGGAGACAGAGAGTCGTCGAAATCATCGCCAGAGGTGCCATGTTATTTTCTCCACGTTACGTCCGTCTGGCTCCACGGCTCCACACACAGACGCAGGTCTGGCACCACCTGCACTCCACACAGCCACGCGGCTCACGCGGCTAACGCGGTTGAGCAGTCCGGATACACACACACTCACGATGTTCATTTCAACACTCCCCCGTGCCGAGGCATCATCATCATGTTCTCAGCTGATGCATCGGCATCCCAACGGTGCTCCCCCGTAAGTTCATGCGCGTCTCCTGGAAGTGTACATCGCTCGAAGCGTATTTAGTCGGCGCTGCCCTACGGCGCCAAACCCAAAGGGAGGACGGGGAGGTGCTCACGGCACCTCGGTGTTGCTCGTCATGAGCAACGCCCGCAGCGACAAGAACGTCGTCTTGTCCAGCGGCTTGGTGAGCAGATCGGCGATCTGCTCCTTGGTTGGTACCCAATTGACCTCAATGATCAAGTTCAGGTACAGCTCGCGGCAATAGCGCATCCAGATCTCGTAGTGCTTGGTTCGCGCTGTCGTACCGGGGTTGATCGTCGTCAACCGCGCCGCGTCGTTGTCGGTGTGTGTCTGCATCGGCAGCTCCACGGTGACGTTCAGTTCAGCAAGTAGATTCTTGATGAACATCAGGCTTTTGCACCCCGCATTGAGCGCGTAGGTCTCGGCTTCGCACGAGCTCAAAGGCACAATCTTCTGTTTCTTGGATGCCCACGCAATTGGCGCATTGTTGCTGAAGACGATGTAGCCATATGTCGGCTTGGGTACCGAGCCGTAGCTCGAATCGCAATAGAGCGAGAGGCACATGGATTCGCACCGCTTGTACAGTATGCCCAGCGTCCGGGTGCTGTACAAGTACGAGAGCAATGCAATCGCGGCGTACCAGCATTCGATCGTGGGGTCGGCCATGAACTGGCAGAGATACGAGGCGTGGAAAGCACAATCGGGGCGTGTCATCACGATCGCCCAAAGGATCGAACCCATCAACGAGAGATACGATTTGTCCGACATTTCCATTCGTTCTTTGTCCGTCTCAGCGCAGCGCAGCCTCAAGAACGCATCGCACTCGCTTGTCTGCACCGGAGTCGTGTACAACTTGGTGGACTTGTCGCAGAACTTATTGAACGCCTTCTCGATGTAGTCCTTTTGGTGCAGCAAGAGCGTGCCCTTCGCGATGTTGTATTCGATCTGAACGCCCATGAACACTTTTGGCGGACCGCGCAGCTCCAGTTTGATCATCTCGCTGTATTTCTTGAAGAACAAAGCACACAGCGCGCGGCCTTTGTCGCCCTTGGTGTGTGCTGCCAGCAAGTTGTCCACGTAACAACCGACATGCAGCGTGACGCCGTCGGTGACGCGCGAGTAGATGTTCGGGTCAAGCATAGAACGCTTGAGGCCTAGCTTCGTGATCGTGCTGGCGTTCAGCTTCATGAATCCGTTTGCGCCCTGTTTGAGCCCCTCCACACCTTTACGAAGCAAGCACACCTTACCGTCGGTCGGAGCGAAGCCTTCGGGCGGCACCATGTAGATCTCCTCTTCCAGCTCGGCATGGGTGAAAGCGCGCACGACGTCAGCTTCGAACAGTTCAAGCTCAGACTGATTGGCCATGAACAAGAATGTGCGCATGCTGTCAGACGAGAGGGTCGAGGCGTATTTCTCTGTCCAATCTAGACCTTCGAGTTGTGAGTAACCGCAAGCAACGATCCTCGCCTTGAAGCGCCTGATCGAACCGTCTGGGTTGTAGTCCACCTTGAATACCCACTTGGACTTGGTGAGCGTCCTATTGCCAGGCTTGTGGGCGTATATCCATGAGCCGTTCGTGACAAACTTCCCATGGTGCTCCGCATCACAAGCTTCCTTCCACTTGGGGCCATAGACTGGGTCATTGACAGCGTCGTAGTAGCTCGTGGGGATACGCACTGGGCCGACAGCGTTCGGGCTCACCACGTAGCTGCTGTTGCCCAAGCTGACCGTGAAGGCGTCACCGTGTGTGCCGAACACGTCAGCGTCCGCAATGTCCGCAGGAGGTGGCACTGCAGGGTTGCCCGTGTTGTCACGTGGAGGCGGGAGGCGCACGTTGAGCGGTGTCATCGCAGCATCACTCGTAGCCGACGTTGGCAAATCTCCACGTTCTTTATGGCGGCGCAGAGTCACCGACTCGCCAAGCAGCGTGAACTCACGCGGGCAATGGGTGACGTGGAAGCATGTGGTGATTCGCCGCAACTCCGGGATGTAAACGAAGTCGCCACAGCGGCGCTGATCGTAGCACAGGTACACCGCCTTGACGTTATTCGATGATAGCTTGTTCACCGGTTTGTCGTCAGGGTTGGATGTGTTCACCCAGCAATCACTGAGGGGCACCTTGCCCTTGAAGATGCTCAGGTCTGGCTTCTTCTTGGTAACCATCTCGAGCGGCGAGCACGCAGGTGAGAGGCTCGCAGTGGGTAGGGAGTTGTGCACCATGCAAGCGTGCGTGAGCAGGAAAGGCCATAGTCCTTCCTTGCCCGTGTCGTTGCCCGCATGCCAGCTGACGCGCCTGGCCGGTCCAAGCAGGATGCCCCATAGCCTCTCCGCCGAGCCGTGCTTCTCCTTCACGTGCGGCACCGCAAACGACCTGCGCGTGCTCAGCTCGACACACATCTGGTCAAGTGCATGAGAATGGAAGGATTGGCCGTCGTCAGTGACCCATTGTTCAATCTTGCCGCCTTTCAAGTATTTCTGGTAGTCAGACAGGAAGGTGTCGTGGCATCGCTTGATTTCTTCGGCAGACTTGGTCTTCATGAAGTAGACGGCAGCGAGGTGCGAGTACTTGTCGTAGAAGTTGCATGCATAGACAAATCCTTGGGGCGATTCTGGAAAGGGCCCACACACATCGCTGCAGACACATTCGCCGAAGAAGGTGAAGACTCGCCCCGAAGTTGACTTCTTTGGGACGGACTTCTTACGCTTGTTGGCGAGGCACGCTTCGCACGTCGACGGGTCGTGTTTGTATCCACCTAGGCCGGTGTATCCGTCGTGCTTTGCGAGGTTGATCCGAGCAGATGAGAAGTGGCCAAGAGACGCGTGAAGTAGCTCGCTGTCATCATAGGTCAGGTCGGACGCCACGCAGGCAGAGGCGACCCGGTAGTGACTGTCTGTAGAGTTGCGCGCAAAGGGGACCTGCGCACCGCTTGGAAGGCGCAGGTAACAGTCATTGTTGAGGTGGGTGCCGATATTGTCGTGGCGCCACGCCCAGTCGCTGCTGATCAACCGGCACTTCATCTCCGGGACAACGTAGACGTTGCTCAGCTCCATCAGCTCGATCCCCTTTTCGACCTTCATCTTGCCTTTGCGCTTGCTGATCTTGCGCGTCTGCATCTCCAGCTTGACCGTGCCGATGGCCTCGACCTTGAGCGTCTTGCCGTTGCCGACGCGCACGACGGCATTGGGATTGGCATCAGTCACATTGAAGAGGTCGGCGCGTGAGGGCGTGCAGTGCTTCGTGGCGCCGCAATCGACAATCCAGCTCGTGCCGGCCGCTGACTTGAGGGAGAAGGCGTCGCCACCTACCGTGTGCACGAAGTCCATGGCCGTGGCAGTAGGGACGAGTCCTAGAGCTGTCAAAGGCAGGACGGCCGGGACCAACTCATGCTGCAGGCCGATAAGCATCCCGAGCGTGACCGCGGCAAGGATCTTGAAAGAAGCCGCAAGAATAGCCACAACAATAGCCACACTCCCCCGTGCGAAGGCCAGCAGCATGTTGCCAACGTATCCGAGAGCCGACACGCTCCCCCGTGCGAATGCCATGAGCGCGTAGAGCAGCCAGCAGGCGGCCGAGCCGCTGGGAATTGGCCCCTGAATCGCCCCTGAATCGCCCCTGAGTTGCCCCTGAGTCGCCCCTATGTCGCCCCTGAGTCGCCCCTGAATCGCCCCTGAATCGCCCCTGAGTTGCCCCTGAGTCGCTCCTTGAGGCCCGTCCGCACTCGCGTACGTCTTGTTACACCCGGTGTCCACCACGAAAGAAGGAGAGTCCGAGTCATTGTACCGGTTCACCATGCGAGCTTCGTCAGGGTCCCAAATGCTCGCACTTCCCCACAGCTGTGGGTCGCAAAAAGCGCAACCAATGCACGACGTGCCGCCAGGGAAGTGGTGACACGTACAATTGCAGGCTTGGCGTGGCGGATTGCGCGCCGTTGCCAGGGCGTCGTTCCAGTAGCTCGGCGGCGGAGCGTAGTTAGCGATCAACGATCGTTGCGCACGAATTTCTGTCTCGCTGACACCTGCTGCAATGCACTCAATCTCAGCAGCTAACGGGCGGGCGCTATCAGTGGAGCTGTTGTCGGAGTCATAGTCAGTCTCAGCGGTCACGACGTACATGTCTCCGATCCACTCATCGTCGTCGCTCACGACATCGGCGTCATCCGTGGTCGGGGGCGGCTCGGTCGAGCCAGCTGCCGGTGTATCTGTTGTCGGCGGCGGCTCGGTTGGTGAGTCGATGGATCCCACATAGTTTCCTTCTTCGTCGTAGATATTGCCATCGTCATCGAACACGAACCCGTTGTCCAGAGTTACTTTGGCGTTCCCAAAGCGCCGCATCGGCCGACGCCACGAGCCACGGCCACTGCCGCCACGGCCGCCACCACCGCGGCCACCTCGGCCGCCTTTGCCGTTCCGAGCCAACATGTTATTGAGCAAATTGGCAGCGTCAGATATCGCACGAAACCCCTTCTCGCTTGGGCAATCATCCAAACGATGGCCGAAACCCCGACAGTTCCAACAATTTGCCTCTGTCGCCATTTTCGCCGCGTCGATCGTGGGGCGACGAGCACCGGTCGCGGCGAGGGCCTCGTCTTCGTCACCGACCAAATTCGCATCGGCACGGGCGCTTTGAGCATGGGCACCAGTTTGCTTCGGCCGGGCACGGATGTTGCTAGACCGAAAATGCGAACGCCACATGTCGTCGAAGAAGGTGACGCACGCTTGGTAGTC